>ERZ780151.2433-NODE-2433-length-10632-cov-2.497400_pt1 | contig 10632 bp, 8 predicted proteins | sample MGYA00510983_ERZ780151 | MGnify/ENA primary metagenome ERZ780151 (study PRJEB29588, sample SAMEA2144623) | human gut metagenome | biome: human gut; feature: human-associated habitat; material: faeces | place: Denmark | collected 2008/2010 ... | reverse complement strand
TAGCTAGAGCAAAAAAAGAAGGTTGGGATACAATGCAAAAAGCCCTAGAAGGCGGAATTGGGTTCTGTAAGGACAACTGGCTTGAAAACTATCAAAACACATTATATCAAAATAGATTTGATATAGACTCTACAAACGGAACTTCATTATATACTCATCAATATATGCAAAACTTAATGGGAGCTTATAGTGAAGCAAAAACATTGCAAAGCATGTATAAGAATACAGGTAAATTAGATTCGGAATTTACTTTCATAATTCCAGTGTACGAAGAGATGGATAAAACAATAACGCCACTACCATCTAATAGCTCAGAAACATATCCTATAAATGTTGCAACAACAGGAACAAACGTATTATTAAGATCTGGACCAAGTACTTCTTCAAATATAATTAAAACAATTACAGACAAAGGAACCGTTTTCTTATCAATCGAAAGAGGTATAAATTCAGATTGGCAGAAAGTAGTTACACCAGATGGAACTATAGGCTATATGTCTGGAAAATATTTAAAGCAAATAGATGATGTTAAAACTTGTGACTATAAAGCTAATGTAAAGACTAATGACGGATATGGATGCAATGTGAGAATTGGACCAAGTACAGATGTCGCAAAGCTTACAGCATTAGCTGAAAATGCAGAAGTAACTGTAATAGATAATTCTACTTATAAAAATATAAATGGTTATGATTGGTATAGAATAATAATTTCAGATGGAAGACAAGCATTTATACCAAGCAAATATTTAAGATAAATTTATAATGTATAAAAAAAGGCTGAATATAATTAAATTATTTCCAGCCTACTTTATACCTTGAGGAGAGGAAAAAATATGAAGAAAAGTAAAATAAAGGTAGTTATATCATTGATGGTCCTATTGGTGATAATGATAGCAATGAATAAATCATATGCTGGAATGGCAGATTTAACAGATGAAATGTCAGATACACTTGCAAACGAACAACTTACAAATCAACAAAAGGCAGAAAGTGAAAATGCTAATAAATCAAGTAATAACTATCTTTCATCATTGGAAGTAGAAGGATATAGATTATTACCTGAATTTGATAAACAAATTCAAGAATATACATTAGATTCAGATACGAAAGAAGATAATGTAACTATAAAGGCAATTGCTGATGATGAAAGAGCAAACATTACAGGCACAGGTAATATAAAGCTTCAAACAGGAGAAAATAATTTAAGAATCGATGTGGCTGCAGAAAATGGTACTGTAAGAACTTATTTCATAAAAGTGACTAGAAAAATTCAAGATGAGACTCTAAGACTTTCTTCTATAAAATTAAATGCAGTTGACCAAAATGGAAATAATGATGTTGTTGAACTATCACCATCGTTTTCTGAAAACGTATTTAGTTATACTGCAAAAATATATAACGGAGCTTCAAAAATTGATGTTGATACGTCATGTTTAAATGAAAATGCTAAAATTACGGTAGAAGGAAATGAAAACCTAAAAGATGGAAAAAATACTATTATTATAACTGTATCGAAAGAAGGCAAAACTGAAACAGTATCTTACAAAATAGATGTTATAAGAGAAAGTAGTCGAGAAACATCTGGTATTCCGACAGACAAAAAAGATAATAAAACAGCTATTTGTGTAATAATGGTATTGGCTGTAATCGTAATTTTTATGTTACTTACAAGGAAGAAAAATGGAAAACATTAAAATGAATAGCTAAAAATTTTGACAATATAAACATTATATAATATAATGATATCGAAAAATAAAAAGAAAGGCAAAAGTAAGATGTCAAAAGCTGAACAAGAAAATAGAATTGTTGTGGACCATGTATATAAAACATTCAATATTTATATGGACAAGGCAAATAGTTTAAAAGAAAAATTATTATTTTGGAACAGAAATAGAAAAGAAAAAAGAGAAGTATTAAAAGACATAAATCTTACCATAAAAAATGGTGAGGCTGTTGCATTAATAGGTGTTAATGGAAGTGGAAAATCTACCTTGCTTAAATTAATGACAAAAATAATTTATCCAAATAAAGGTAAGATTGAAACTCATGGAAAATTAACTTCATTATTGGAACTTGGTGCAGGATTTCATCCTGATTTCTCTGGAAGAGAAAACATATATTTTAATGCATCAATATTTGGATTAACAAGAAAGCAAATAGATGAAAGGCTTAATGATATTATAGAATTTTCAGAATTGGGTTCTTATATAGATAACCCTGTAAGAACATATTCGTCTGGAATGTATATGAGGCTTGCATTTGCAGTTGCTATTAATGTTGATGCGGACATACTATTAGTTGATGAAATCTTAGCTGTTGGAGATCAACATTTCCAAGAAAAATGTATTGCAAAAATGAAAGAATTAAAGGCTCAAGGAAAAACAATGGTATTTGTAACTCATAGTATGGGAACAGTAAAAGAATTTTGTACTAGAGCAGTATGGTTATGCGACGGAGTCGTAAAAATGGATGGAAAACCAGATGATGTAATAGAAGAATATTTGAAGGAGACTTTGTAAATGAACATAATAAAGGATTTGTACGCATATAGAGAACTATTAAAAACAAATATAACAAAAGATGTAGGTGGAAAATATAAACACTCATTTTTAGGCGTGTTATGGTCTTTTTTAAATCCACTACTTCAAATTGCTGTATATGCATTAGTTTTCCAAGTAATATTAAAAAGTGATATAGAGAACTATGCCGTTTACTTGTGTTGTGGTTTAATTCCGTGGCAATATTTTTCTAATGTTGTTATAAGAGGTGCAGCTGTAATGGTTGATAATGGCAATATTATAAAAAAAGTGTATTTTCCACGAGAAATTCTGCCAATATCACTTGTTGCAAGTGAAGGAGTAAACTTTTTAATTGCAACAATAATTATACTGGGATTTGTTGTTTTTGGTGGAATCGGATTATCATGGAATATATTATGGTATTTCTTAATACTTGCAATACAATTCATTGTATCTATAGGAATATCACTTCTTGTAAGTAGTTTAACAGTATACTTTAGAGATTTATTACACTTGCTAGGTGTATTTATGCAATTGTTATTTTACGCAACACCAATCGTATATTCGATGGATGCTGTACCAGCAAATTTTAGATGGCTATTAAGATTAAATCCAATGTCGTATTTGATAGATGGCTATAGATCTATATTCTATAGTAAAACAATGCCAGATTTTAGAGGATTGCTAATTGCATTTATAATGGGAATAGTTCTTTGTATTGTTGGATATTTTGTATTTAAAAAATTAGAAAGAAGATTTGCAGAAGAATTGTAAAAGAAAAGGTTTTAGTATGGTAATTTTATACTAAAACCTTTTTTGGCAAGTTATTAAAACAGAAGAAGTTGTATTTTTTAGCCTCAACACGTCACTCTTGGCCGGAGCTACTTCGGACTCCTCAAAAGGCAAGATTCCGGTCTCGTTAAAAAAATACAACTTCTTCTGTTTATTTTGCTTGATTTTTTAGCGTTTAGTATATATAATAATCTTGAAAAATTACAATCGAAAAGGGTTGAAAAAAGATTACCATTTTTGCTTTTTCAACTCAATATATGTTTAGTGAGGAAGATATTAATTATGGAAGATAATATCAAAAAAGAAAAGAAGCTTAATTTGAAAAATATTATCACAATAGAAAATTTATTGTGTTTTTTAATAATAATATGTCCGATATTGGATGCTGCAAGTTTCCTGTTTAGAAACTATTTTAACACTAATATTTCGATATCTACATTTATAAGACCAATTATACCAATAATTGCAATTTGTTATATATTTTTTAAAGATAAGTTAAAGCCTTATATTCTTATGGCGGGAGGCACGTATTTTATATATGCAATATGCCATCTTTACATATTTTATAAAAAGAGTACGGGATGTGCATATGGAAGTATAACTCAAGAAATTCAGTATTTGGTTAATTACACTTTCATGATAATGAATTTATTTATTTACATTTATTTCTTTGTTTATAAAAATAGAGAAAAAGAGCTTAAAAATGAAGATGGTACAAAGATTATAAATAAATTGAAATTATCTGTGCTAATCTCGTTTACAGTATATATTGTGCTTATGTATATTTCTTTAATTACAGGAACATCTTCATATACATATAGTGAAGTTCAAATAGGCTACAAAGGATGGTTTGAATCCGGAAATAGTATAGGTACAATAATGTTATTAGAAATGTTTATTATTCTGCCAAACTTAGGAAAAAATAATAAAACTGGAATTAGAATATGGACTTTTATGACAGTTGTTCTTGCTGGAGCATATTTATGTACTTTACTAGGAACTAGGACTGGTTTATTTGGCTTTATAATTGTAATACTGATGTACTGCGTAATTTGTATAATTAACAGCTTGATAAAAAATAGCAAATTAGACAAAAAGGCCCTGCCAGCATTTTTACTTGCATTGGTTGTTATTGGTATTGCAGTAATTGCATTTGGCTCAAAAACTATTGAAAGAAGAAAAGACCTTCAAGAAAGAGAAAATCAAATTATAGATACAATGACTGGAAAAACTGCACATGTAACAGGTGATATTGTTGATATTGTGAAGAAAATAAAAAATAACGAAATTGATGAAGGCTATATGCCTGAGAGTATGCAAAAAACTTACTTAGAATTATATGATATTGCAAATGAAAAGCAAATTCAAAATACTAATATGAGAGCATTGCAATTTATATACCATAGTAGATTAATAGAAAATCAAGACAGTATTCCAATGCTACTTTTCGGTAATGGATATATGGTACATTTTTATGAGATGATTTTTGAAATGGAAGTTCCAGCATTTTTATATAATTTTGGAGTAATAGGATTTTTCTTATATTTTATGCCGTTTTTAGCTATTGCAATGTATGGAACTTATATGGCAGTAAAGAAAATAAAAAATATGAATATTGAATTTATGATGAGTACTTTAGGCTTATGGTTTGCAATATTCATATCATTTCTATCTGGATATACATTTTTCAATTCATCAAGTATGATGATTATAATAACTCTTGCAACTCTTATATTTAATGGTTGTAAAGATTTTGAGGATAATGAAATGAAAATTTATGAAGGAAGCAAAAAAGAATCAGAGACGGAGAAAAATGTGAAAAAAATTATTTTTGGAATAACTGGTCTTACACTTGGAGGCGCAGAGAGAGTACTTGTTGATATTGCTAATAAACTTACCGCAAAATATGATGTTACAATTTTTACAATTTATTCGGGTGGAGAGCTTGAAAAGGAACTAGATTCAAAGATTAAGCTTGTAAGTTTGTTTGATTTTAAATATAATGATATGAGTCAAATTAAGAAAAAAACAGTTCCAATAAAGGTTTTATTAGAAAAGAAAAAAATATTCGAAAAATATGTAAAGAGCGGAGAATATTTTACACAAATTGCATTTTTAGAAGGGCCTGTTACTAGAATTTTTAGTGTTAAAGATAAAAACTCTACAAAGATTGCTTGGATTCACAATGATATTTCTAAAGTTTTTGGGAAAGGACCAAAATCTAAAATTAAAAGAATTTTAGACAGAAATATATATGAAAAGTTTGATACTCTTGTATTTGTTAGTATAGATAATTTGGACAAGTTTAATAAAGTTTATGATGATATGGATTTACCTCATGAAAAGGTTATTAACAATTACATAAATTGCGAAAGAATACTTAAGTTGGCAGAAGAAAAGCTAGATGAACAAGACAATGAATTGTTTGAAAACAGAAAAAAATCTGAACCAACAATAGTACAGGTTTCTAGGTTAGTTAGCCAAAAGGCCATAGATAGACTCATAAAAGTTCATTCCAAACTAATAAAACAAGGCTATAACCACAAAATTATTGTTATTGGAGATGGACCTCTAAGAGAAAAACTAGAAAAACAGATTCAGGAAGAGGGAGTAGAAGAAACTTTCAAATTAATAGGAGCAAGAGAAAATCCGTATCCAATAGTAAAAAAAGCCGATTTCTTTTGTTTGTTATCAAATTTTGAAGGATATCCAATGGTTGTTGAAGAAGCTAAAATATTAAATAAGTTTATTCTTACAACTAATACGGCTACGAGAGAGGCACTAATAGATTATGCAGGAAAGAGCCACATTGTTTCGAATAGCGAAGAAGGAGTAGAAGAAGCCTTAAAGTTTGCAGTTAAAAATTACAAACAAAAAGATAAACAAAACAGCCAATATGAATATCAAAATGACAGAATTATTGGCAAAATAGAAAAAATGATAGAAGAAAACAGCAAGCATCCAGACAGAGTAGGAAAAATAATATAAATCTGGATGAATAAAAGGAGAAAAAATGAAAATATCAATACTTACAGCCACATACAATAGAGCACAACTTCTAGATAAATTATATGCAAGCATATTAATAAACAGTAATAATTGCCCAGAGGTACAGCTCGAATGGTTGGTTATGGACGATGGCTCTACAGATAATACTAGAAGAATAGTGGAAGAATATTGTAAAGAAAATTTAATAGATGTTAAATATTTTCATCAAGAAAATCAAGGAAAAATGACAGCTATAAATAACCTTATAAAAGAAACAACAGGAGATTTAATAGTGGAATGCGATTCTGATGATTTCTTTACAAAAGATGCTTTTAAGATTATTGTGCAGTCTTTGCAAGAATGCAAAGATATGGGTGAAACTTATGCTTTAGTATTTTTAAAATATACTAAAGATGGACAAAATATGGGCAACAATTTTATAGAAAATGATTATCCAAGCACAATGTTTGATTTGTACTTTAAAAATGGTATTACAGGAGAAAAAGCCCTAGTGTACAATGCTTCAATAAGAAAACAATTTGAATACAAGCTTGAACATGACGAAAAATTTGTAACAGAGGCAAGATTACACCACGAAATGGATTTGAAATATCAAGTAAGATGCTTTAATAAGCCTATAATGATATGCGAATATCAAAAAGAAGGGTACACTAAAAATATTAGTAAATTATTTACTACGAGTCCATTCGGATATTATAACTATTTTAAAGAGATATTCAACCAAGATATGCATGGTGTAACTTTTAAAAAGAGATTATATGTGTATAAACATTACATATTGTTTAGCGTGCTTACAAAGGAAAAACATCCAATAAAAAATGTTAATGGAATAATAAATAAAATAATGGTTTCAATTTTATTTATACCAGGCAAAATTACAACAAAAATAAGAATGAAGAAACAGAGCTAAAAAAATTGCAAAAAATATATAAAACTGACAAATAAAGTTGAAAAATGGCTGTAATATGATATAATTTTAATGAAAAAACAATTAGATTTGAAAGGAATTTTTTAGTATGTGGGGAGACATTGCCATTGCGTTTTTACTTGCATTTATAACAGCATTTGTTATAACGCCATATTCTATAAGGTGGGCAAAAAAAGTAGGAGCGGTAGATTATCCAAATGATAGAAGAGTAAATAAAAAACCAATGCCAAGACTTGGTGGTATAGCTGTAATTGCAGGTTTTTTAGTATCAGCAATTTATTTAATAATAACAATGAGAATAGAAAACAATATTGATTTTATAACAGATGGACTAGGAAAGAAATTATTAGGCTTTTTATTTGGAGCCATGGTTCTTGGAATTACCTGTTATATTGATGATGTTAAGGGAATAAGCCCATTAGCTAAATTAGCAGGACAATTAATTGCTGCAATAATAGTAGTAAGTTGTGGAGTACGCATAGATAACTTTACTATACCATTTAAAGAAAACAGCATAATGATAAACGAAGTAATAAGCTATATTCTAACTATTGGTTGGATTGTAGGAATAACAAATGCAATAAACTTGATTGACGGATTAGATGGACTATCATCTGGAATAACCTTAATTGCATGTATTTCAATGCTAATAATATTCTCTTTGAATGAATCACCATTAATTGCAATTATATTAATAACAGCTCTTGCAGGTGCAATAGTTGGATTTCTACCATACAATTTTAATCCTGCAAAAACATTCATTGGGGACGTTGGCTCAAACTTTATGGGCTATGCAATTTCAATAATATCAATATTAGGAGTCGCAAAAACATACACAGCAATTGTAATTATTGCTCCAATAATAGTACTTGCACTTCCAATATTCGATACTTTATGGGCTATTGTAAGAAGAATTGTAAAAACCAAGTCAATAAAAGGAGTATTTAAAGCTGATAAAGGACATTTACACCATAGGCTAATGGCAAAAGGATATACACAAAGACAAGCCGTTTTAATCTTATATGGAGTAACTGCAACACTTGGAATGATTGCAATAATATTGCTTGATAGCGGCATATGGAAAGCCTTATCATTTGCATTGCTTGTAATTGCTATAGTTGCAATAGGATATAAAGACATAGTACATTTAAGAGATAATGAAGAAATAGAAAATGAAAAGCTAAAGTCAAACAGAACTGATAAAAATATATAAATTTGTAGAAAAGGACGATAATATGAAAAAGATTACAATTTTAGTACCAGCGTATAATGAAGAAGAATCATTACCTTTCTTATATGAAAGAGTTAGCAAAATAATGAATGAAGTAAAAGATTATGAATTCGAATTATTATTTGTAAACGATGGAAGTAAAGACAACACCTTAAATGAAATAAAAAAATTAAGAGAGCAAGACAAAAGAGTATGCTATGTAGATTTTTCAAGAAACTTTGGAAAAGAGATAGGAATGATAGCAGGGCTTGATTATGCAACAGGAGACTGTGTAATAATAATGGATGCAGACCTTCAGGATCCACCGGAGCTTATTCCAGAAATGATAAAATTATGGGAACAAGGTTATGATGACGTATATGCTAAGAGAAGATCTAGAGCTGGAGAGACATGGCTAAAAAAATTCACATCAAAAATGTACTATAGAGTATTACAAAGCCTAACAAAGGTTGAAATACAAAAAGATACAGGTGATTTTAGATTATTAGATAGAAGATGCGTAAATGCACTGAAAAAAATGAGAGAAACAGGTAGATGCTCTAAGAGCATGTTTAGTTGGATAGGTTATAACAAGAAAGAAATAATGTATGATAGAGATCCACGTATTGCCGGAAAAACAAAATGGAACTACAAAAAATTGGTAGACTTAGCAATAGACGGAATCACATCATTTACAACATCACCACTTAGAATATCTACAATGCTAAGTATACCAACATTTTTAGCATTATTTGTATATTTCATATATGTAATTGTAAAAGCCTATGTTACACACACTGCAATACAAGCATTCCAAGCAATCATATTACTAATATTATTTTTCTCTGGAGTACAAATAATACTAATTGGAATAATGGGAGAATATTTAGGAAGAATATTCAATGAATCAAAACATAGACCATTATATTTAGTAAACGAATACAATGGCGAAAAAGAAATGAATGACAAATAGGTTTTGAAAAAATAACATAAGAATATAGAAAATTACTAGAAAGGTGCAAGATGAAAGAAAACTTAGTAATAAATCCGGAAATTACCGATAATAATGAAGAAAAACTTGAAACAACGTTGCGTCCGCAAATGCTTGATGAATACATAGGACAAACAAAAGTAAAAGAAAGCATGAAGGTATATATAGAAGCCGCAAAACAAAGAGGAGAGTCACTAGACCATGTTTTGTTATATGGCCCTCCAGGACTTGGTAAGACTACACTTGCTGGAATAATTGCAAATGAAATGGGATCTAAGCTTAAGGTAACAACAGGGCCAGCAATAACAAAGCCTGGTGATTTGGCTGCAATACTCACAAATCTGCAGGAAAATGATGTTTTATTCATAGATGAAATTCATAGAATAAATAAAAACATAGAAGAAATATTATATCCTGCACTCGAAGATTATGTTTTAGACATAATAATAGGAAAAGGACCAACTGCAAAATCCATTAGATTAAATTTACCCAAATTTACCCTAATAGGAGCAACAACTAAGGCTGGTTCGTTAACTACACCACTAAGAGATAGGTTTGGAATAGTACATAGATTAGAATTATATTCAGACCAAGATTTAGTTACAATAATAAAAAGGTCGGCAAGAATTTTGGACATAAACATAGATGAAGAATCAAGTTTGGAAATTGCAAGAAGGTCTAGAGGAACTCCTAGAATTGCAAATAGATTACTAAAAAGAGTTAGAGACTATGCTACAGTTTTAGGAAATGGTAGCATAGATTTAAATATTGCAAAAACAGCATTAAATAAATTAGAAATAGATGAACTCGGATTAGATGAAATAGATAGAAAAATTCTAGAAACAATGATAATAAAATATCAAGGAAAACCAATTGGAATAGAAGCATTAGCAACAACTATTGGAGAAGACATAGATACACTAGAAGATGTATATGAACCATATTTAATTCAAATTGGTTTCATATCTAGAACACAAAGAGGAAGAGTTCCACTTCCAGCAGCATATAAACATATTGGGGCATCATATCAATTACAGTTATAGTCAAATAATATGAGAAGAAACTTAAAGTAGTTCTTAATATAATAGAAAAATGATATCCTGAGTTGTATTAAAACTAAAAATGTTTTGACAACACAATACCATTTTTATTATTACATATGATAAAAAGGAAGGAAAGTTTT
>ERZ780151.2427-NODE-2427-length-10649-cov-1.472909_pt1 | contig 10649 bp, 5 predicted proteins | sample MGYA00510983_ERZ780151 | MGnify/ENA primary metagenome ERZ780151 (study PRJEB29588, sample SAMEA2144623) | human gut metagenome | biome: human gut; feature: human-associated habitat; material: faeces | place: Denmark | collected 2008/2010 ... | reverse complement strand
ATCCTCCTTATTTTTCCTGTAATGTAAGTCTTTCTATATCCTGCTTATTAATCTGTGCATTGTTTATTTTTTCCTCAGACAGTTCAGATACTGTATATTCAATATCAGTAGGTGAAACCAGCTTAATATAAACTGATTTTTCTTCTGAAGGTTCATCAATAAATCCTGTTTCAGAATATATACCAATTTCATTAATCGGAACTTTATTAGAAGGTGCGTCCGCCGTCCTTGTAAACCATATATCAAAAGCATCAACAGATGCAGAGCAAAAACGCCTCCATTGTCCATATTCCTGCTTATCCTTATCTATTATACACTTAAATTTTTTCTTTCTGTTTTGTCCAAGATAATATTTAAATGAACTTTCAGCGGATTCATTCTGTACAATTTTTACTCTGGTATCAAGCAAGCCAAACGCCACACCTGTTTTTCCATTTGGTCTGCTTATTTTTTCCAATATGTCCTCTGTCGTTATATCATCTTCGTCAAATTCACTGTCATCATCATCCTGCCGTGCCGCTTTGATTTCTACAATTTTTTCGTCCGTAGCTGCCGCTTCTTCAATTATCTTTTGAATCTCCTTATATTTTTCTGTTGCTGCTACTTCTTTAAATATATTTTGAATATCCTTATTCTCTGTTGCTGCTTCTTTTAATTTAGCAGCGAATTTTTCCAAAAGTTCAGTATCTTCTTCTTCTATTGCGTCCATGAGGCCAGCAATACATTCGTCAAAAGCGTCCAAACCTCTATATCCATCCATTATGTGTTTTAATTGCATAATATTTGCTTCTAAAAATACTTTATCCCCTTCTTCTATTGAGTACCTTAATCCATCAATAAAGCTGTTCAAAAATTCATCTTCTACTGCTTTTTCATCTTTCAATCTTACTAAAACCTCTTTACAGTCTTTCGATGAAATCTCTTTACAATCTTCAGATAAATCCTCTATGATTTTATCTATATCCGGCTCTAATTCCTGTTTTTGTATCTTTATCGCCTGCTTTGAACCTAATGGCGGATATACTTTTATCCATTTCTTACTCTCTTTTCCATCTGCCGGCATATCTGAATATAGCTTATCTATATATTTCTTGAATATTTTAAATACAACGCTTGACTTACATGAATTCCCTGCAAGAAATATATTGATTTCGTCTATCTTATAAATCTGCTCAAAGCTGTTATCCTTGTCAAAGCAATTCTTTAATGTACTAAAAAACTGTTTTACTCCGCTCTCAATTCTCTGTTCTATAATGGCATCTAATTTATCAAGTGAAACTGTTAATGGAAAATTCAAATGTGATTCTCCCATTCTGTCAAACAGATTAAGCTGGATTGTTCCTGATTTTACACTTTCTCTTATCTCACGGTCATTTTCCCAGACACCTCTTAATTTTTCCATCATATGTTTTGAGTTAAAATGTGCATATTGTGAATCCGGACTTATCAGCCAGTCTTTCCCTGCTATGTCTCTTTCACCATATGGCTTTGTAAAAATAATATTATTTTTTCTTAATTCATCATAATTGTCCAAAAATACATTATAGACTAATACCCCTAATATATTTTCTCCTCCCAGATAAGGATCTTCTCCCTCGCCAAATCTTGAGATATTATAATCATGGTTATCATCGTCTTCATCACCGCTGCTCCAGATTCCAAAATCAAAATCAGTAGTTCCACCGCCAAAATCAAAGATGCCATAATACATTTTTTCATCATCTTCAGGATCAAATCCATACTCCTGCAATGCACATATTGCATAAGCCGCCGGCTCACTTGCCCCCTGTTCAACTCTGAATATTTTCATACATTCTTCATTATCCAAAACTGCCTGAGGAAGTGATTTTTTAATTCCTCTCTCAAAACTCTTTAAGATTTTATCTCTCACTGCCTTTTCAATCTTAGCCGGAAATGACATCTTGTATCTCAAATAAATTTTATGATCCATATTATTTATAAACATACCCAAATAATATGCATAAATTTCTATCGGGTCAAAATCACCATCTTTAAGCCTCATATATGGTGGTATATCTATCTCAACTCCATTTGCATCCCTCAATGATACCTGTCTTTCCTTATCATTTGCCCATTGTTTCAACTCACTAAAAAAAGTAGCAAAGGTGTCACCACTTCTCTGTTCATCTTTTAACTGAGAAAAAGCCTCATGGGAGATAAGCAGGTCATTCCAATGTGTCAACGGTCTGCCGGCTCTCTTATTGTAGTCCTTTCTAAACGAAACTATATCTCTTAATTCCATTACCGTAGGATTTTCATAATCAGCCATCGACACAGCCCTCTTGTACTGTCCGCTTCCTATCCTCATCGGAAGAACATCCGCCCTGCTCTGACGGTATGTGACAACTGTACTCTTTGTTCCAAAGTCAATACCGACAATTCCACTTCTATTATTTAAAGCATCATATACGGGATTTCTTGCTATTAACTTTCCATCAATCTTAATTTCTTCAAAATCTTTTTTCTTTGCTTCCCCATCCTCAGACCATAAATCCCAATGCCCGCTTTCAGGGTCTTTAAGTATATGCTCTGAATATTTTTCCATATGAACCCTTGTCTCATCACAGGATAAAAGTTCGTCACGAATAAAATCATATGTATCAGAAGACAGCTTTATTTTTTCACTCAATAACTTTTTATGTACCGGCTCATCATTAAAATCATGACTTAATATTTTAGAACCATTAGCAGTTATGACATTTATTATTTCACCTTCCGCAAATTTATCACTGAAATCAACCTGATTACTGTCTTTATCATAAATAATCTTTTCCTCGTTAAATAATTTTACTAATAATTCAAAACCATCACTCTTTATTTTATCAGAAAAAAGATTTAAATCTTTTTCAAGGAAAAATCTTATTAAATCTTCTGTTTCCGGATTGGTTAATGCATATATGGGTAATTTAAGATATTCTGTAGTACCAATACTACAATTATTATTCCAATCATCATCAGACCACTGATATCTTGTATTACTGCTTCCTCCTATCCAAATATAATATGCATTATATGCATCACCTGTTTCCTCATCAATATAATATATATATTCATTAAAATTTGGATTTAATGGATTTTTATCTGTATATGTTCTAAACAATTTTCGTGCTGTATCCACACTCATATTTTCCATATTAAATTCAGGAACATCAATAAGCCTTGACCTGCTTATATGCTTTCTTTCTATATCGACAACGAGCATATTTTCAGTTGTTACATAGTAGAATGGTTTATTTTCCACTTTTATCCACTCGTAATCCCCTTTTGAAGATATAATATTTTTAACCTCAGCAATAAGTCCATTTAAAGCTGCTTTTAACATTGAAACCTTTTTTCTTCTTATAAGTTTACCTACAATATCCCCCGGAAGTTGTATCGTGTCCACACTTTTTGTCTTATCTACCATTGTATTTTTCCCCTTTATTTATTATTTCACATATACTAATGCTTTTTTTTGTATATTGTTTCCTATCTTAAATCCCGGCAAAATCACCTTTACTATTTCTCCCGTTGCATCACTGCCTGATGCTCTTGAATGTTTTCTCTCGTCAAATTCCTCTCCGATTTCAGGCATAGTATAAGTTATCTTTTTAAAACTGATGATTTTATGTACTTCAAATAAATAGTTAAATATCTCTGTCATATCATTTAATTTTCCGGCATTTTCCAAATTCTGATAACCGGCAGCTATAACATCCCACAGCACCGCAATATTGTCCTCCTGAACACCATAGCCCAAAAAAATCTCAGCATTTTCAGCAATTCTGCCGTTGGGGCTCAAAACCCTTTCAAGTTTTCGATGAATATCATCTCCCAACTGTAAATATAATTGATATTTCTCATCAAGGACTCCATAATTGTTCTTAAATTCACTTACACACTTCCTGGCAACCTCCAATTCATTTTTTATATTTTTATATTTACCTGCAATTTTATTATAATCACTAATTAATTTCTGATTTTCTTCTTTTAATTCATTATTTTCATTTTTCCTGTCCTCTAACTCTTTCTGCAAACTTATTATTTGTGTTCTTATATGTCTTACCTCATCTTTTAAACGATTGTTTTCTTCTTTTTTATCATCTAACTCCTTCTGCAAACTTATTATTTGTGTTTTTCTTTGTCTTACCTCTTCCTTTAAACTATTGTTTTCGTTTTTCCTGTCCTCTAACTCTTTCCGCAAATTCATTATTTGAGTTCTTTTTTGCTTTTTACTGTCTTCTGGTTCATTTAACAGGAACTCCGAATTTGCACTTTGCATTTCACCATTTATACTAATATCTTCTCTATCAGATGAAATAACCAAATTCTCCTGATGTATCACTTCCCTGACAATTCCTTTTATCGCATTTCTTATGTCCAAGTCACAGCTTAATAAACTCAAAATATCATCTCTATTATTATTTTTTCCTAACACTTTCGTAAGTTTTCCATTATTTTTATCACTCACGAAAACACCTCCTTAAAATTGTATATTTTTATTCTATATTAAGAGTTTTTAATATATTTTCGACCTCTGCAACCGCTGCTCTATTAGCAGATAAATTTTCAATATCCATAGCGATAGTTTCAAAAGTTCCCGGCAATAACTTATCTGCGTTATCATTAATGAGGTCAGTAAACTCTTTGCTCTCTATACCATCCAACAGTCTGTTAATTGACTGTACCTCGCGTGCGACAAAAGGCTTTTCCAAACGAATCGCAGGTATAGATGCATGGATTAAAAATTTTTCTAATATTTCCAAATCAACCTCGAAAAATTCTTTAATATTTTCATATGATCTAACAGCAGTATTTCCAAAAAACTGTTTATACTGTCTTTGAAACACCTCTCTATTTGAAAAATCAAAATCATATTTCTTTGTACTGTTTACAGTTGCCGTTTCACCTTCTTCCCTCAAATGCACTTTTAATTTCCTCAGTTTTGGAATAACTTCCCTTAAATAATCATCATCTGTTTTGCAGCTTTTAACCTCATTTTTTGTAACAGTCTTACGAACTGCATCTAAACCTCCAATAGGATCCTGTTTTACGATTGAAAATCCTAATTGAATAACCTCTGAATTGTCACATAAGCTCTTGCTAATGCTGCCCATATAGTCCATCACACTCTTACTTGCTTCATCCGAACTTTTATAATCATGAAAAACTAAAGCTAACAACAATGGCTGGTTTTTAGGAGCTACAGACAAAAACTGCCTTTTAAATCCTGTATCTGCATCACCTGTATTGTAAAACATAACTAATCCACTAAACACTTCCGCCTCATCAATAAATTTATTTAGTCGTGCCTCAGAACTATACGGTCGTCTTATCAAAACCTCTACTACATCCCTGACAAATCTTTCAATAACCGACTGGTAAATAAAATCATCTTCTATATTCTTTTTATATTTTTGAACAAAACCACCTATTGCCGAATGAATTTCATCGTAATTTGCAGACTTTTTATTAACTTTTAAGGCATTTTCAAAACTATCCATAATCCTGTCATAATGCACTGCATGGTCTTTTTGTGCGACAGCAAATGCTGAACTTGAAAAATCCTTATATATTTGATTAAATTTTGCTTCTCTAATATCTTCTTCTAATTTTTCAACATTTACACTTCCGCTTGCATCATCAATTTTCAGTTCAGCATTATGAATATCATCATCATTAATTGCATATTTTTCTTCATCCTCAAACAATTTATATATTTCTTCCTGTAATCTCCTTGATAAAACAGGATCTTCCCTATACTTGTTTCTAATCTCATGGCGTAATTCTTCAAGTTCCTTACAAACTGTTTTTTTTGCATCTGCCAATAACTCGGCTATCCCTTTAAGCATAGGGCTATAGTCAATTCCCACACCGCCTTCTCAATTCATTAGCAATGCCTTTAAGTCCTTCATTGTTTCTCTGTATTTTTTTCTTCAAAATCGGAAATCGTTCTGTTTCGTTGTATTCAACCAATTTTTCATACGCATAATCAATACCGTCACCGTAAGACCATGCTTTCTTATATTCTTCATCTTCTTCTATCTTCTTTATGCAGTAATTTCCATCCACAATCCCAAGTTTTTGTAAATGTCCTTTTGCCGAGCCAATTATCAGCCTTTCTTCTAATAACACGCCATCTAATAGTTTCCACTTTCTTGCTTCACCTTTTAAAGTCTGAATATTTTTAGCCAAAGTATTTGCTGCATCCGCTCTATTTCCAAAAATAAATAACTTATCACTTAACGAAACATTATCCTCATCTACCACTTCCTGAAACATATTTAAAGCCGGTGCCGTAAAACTTGGCTTTTCGGCTGAAGCAATCAGCATAATGGCATCCGCCTCTTTCATTCTCTGTTTTGTCTGCTCTAAATGCATACTTGTCGGTGAATCAAATCCCGGAACATCATAAATTACGGCATTTTGGATTTTTCCTAATCTAGATGACTCTATACTCACTTCCTTGACGGCAACCGCCACTTTAGGACTGACAATATACGCTTTAAACTCCTCACCATATAAATCTTCACCTTCAAAAATGCGTTCCGGCTTTCCCACATAGTTTGCAAGTATCTCATTTTTATTATCCAAAAGATTTAAAATATCCTGATGCACCGTATTCTCGTACATGCTTTTATCTCTTTCATCAAGTTTTAAGAAAACAGACATATATTCACTTCTTGAAAGTGACTGATATGTGTAAGAGTCAACATTTTCAACACCAAGCGTTTCTAAATATCCCCTAAGCACACCATCCATCTCCCTGCTGTTAAAAAACTTGACAACCGCACGATCATGACCATAACGAATACAGGTTGAAGTATATGTACATCTCTCGTCGGCATCGGGCAGAATACGATTTTCCATCAACGCATTGCCAAAGGTACTTTTGCCTGCCTTTTCCAATCCAACAATTGCTATTTCAAACTCGTTTTTCTCTAATTTTTCATAAATTTTTTTACATTTTGTCTGAGATGCTTTTAACTGATTTAACATATTAAAATCAAACAGACCTGTATGCTGTTCACTCAAAGACAGCAGATTTGCGATTGCCTCTTTTTGCTTACCCACCCGCTTTTTATACTCATTTCTTTCTTCCTCAAAACTATTATTCATTACAAGTCATCCTCTCATATTTTTCTTTTATTATCCGTGCCAGTTCTGTCATTTCCTCGCCGCCATTTTTTAATATTTCTTCGGCTTGAACAAGGGTTTTCTCAATTTCCTCAATACCTCCGATATTATCATCTGCTGTTTTTATTACAGCTTTTCCCTGAAAAACAAATTCTAATTCATCCTCTGTTTTTTCAATGTCCAAAGCTTGATTTATCACTTCACATATTTCATTTAATTTACACTTTTCGTCTTTTTCTAATTCGATTTCATTGTAATTAAAATCACTTTCAAAATCCCAGCGTGAAGCTGTCCTAGACCTGACTATACATAAATCAATATTACAATGTGATTTTTTAATTATATTAAATAACTGTCCCAGTTTTTCCTCAGGACAAAATTCTATCTGTTTTTCGTTACCGCATATCAGATGATAATAATTCACATATTGACTTTCATCATAACTTACATATATTATCATTTTATCCATTAAATTTATCTCCTTAAATATTTTCAATATTTAATTCCTTTGCATCTTCTTCATCAATCTCACTCTCAGAATTTGCAGTAGTATATACGATTGTGGACGGTTTTATGGCTTTTATAAATAAATATTTATCTTCTTCTGCCTTAAAATCAATCTCATGAAATGGTATACTATCTATATCTAATTTATTTGCTCTAGAGTCAGCACCCGGAATTTCCGTATAATATATTCGTGCAACTCCCATGCCTGCACCCTGAAACTTAACCCAGACATCATACGAAGTTTTTCTCTCGCCTTTTTCATCAAGCATCATAGGAGAAAGTTTACATTCAAATACTCCTCTCCTGTCCGTTCCTAAATAATACTTAAATACTGTTTCTTCGTCTGAATTCGTTTCATAATTCTTTTTCACATATATTTTTCCACCCGGACGGCTTTTTAATAATCCATATGCAACACTTGTCTTAGCATTCGGTATGTATTTGTAATCCGTAGCAAATGTAACTAAAGGGGAAATCAGTTCAAACCTGTCCTGTTCCTTTTCACCGTATTTAGCATATTCATTATTATATTTTTCAATCATCTTTTCAAAGATTTCATTAACAAAATGTGATTTACAGGAATTTCCAGCTAAAAATATATAAATCTTTTCAGATGCCAATTGAGCTGATTTATTTCCTAAAATAGTTTTTTCTATACACTTAAAAAACGCATCTACCCCTTCGCTTATCCTTTTCTTTATGAGATCTATCAGTTTCTGTGTATCAATAACAAACTTACAATTAGGCACAGCCTTGCCATTAAAATCGTACATTTGAATATTTATAAATTCTTCATCGTTCTGAGAAGTATTTATCTTCTCGGCCGCCTTTCTATTTTGCTTACAATATTTTTCCTCCCAATTTTCATGTTGCTCCCATAACGGTCTTAATGCCTCTTTCAAAAGAGTGAGATTTCTATTTGCAGACTGTGAATTACTGATTAAGTGTTCCCCGCCTAAAAACGGCAATTGGTCAACCGGGAGTGCACAGGCTATCTTTTTTTCTGATGCCATTGCCTTATTATCTTTAAAAACATTGTAGGCTAACATCTCAAGAATATTTTCACCGCCAAGACGAACATCTGAGTCTGCTCCAAAACACTCCAATACATAGTCACAATTATATGAGTCATATTCATCATCACTTGCCCCACGCCATATTCCAAAATCAAAATCAGTAGTTCCGCCGCCGAAGTCAAATATACCATACAGATACTTTTCATTTTCATCTTTTGGTTTAAAACCTGCTTGTTCCAAAGCGGTAACCGCATATGCCGCCGGCTCACTTATCTGATATTTAACTGAAAATTTTGACATAATATCATCATCGTCCACAATCGTTTTAGGCAGCGATTTTTTAAGTCCGTTTTCAAAACTTTTCCTGATAATTTCCTTAGTGTCCTTTGAGTATTTCACTGGAAAAGACATAACATATTTAAGGTATATTCCATTTCGCATATTATTGATATACATTCCAATATAATACGCATATAATTCAATTGGATTAATACTCATTTCTTCAATAGAATTTTCTGTAGACAATTTGTACTTTTTTCTCTCTTTTATATCCTGTACGACCGCATCCATTTTTTCAGAATTTGCCCACTGTTTCAAATCAGAAAAATATGCATAAAAATTTTCTGTCGGACAATTACTATAATCATTATTTGCATTATATGACACAAACAAATCCTCACACGATGTATTTGGTCTTCCAACAGATGCCATATAATCAGAGAAAAATTCGTTTATATTCATACATGAGATTATCGTAGGATTTTCATAATCTTTCTCTGCAACTTCAGCATTTAATGATAATGAACCAATTCTAATAGGCCGTATTTCATTACTGCCCTCCTGTTTCATCACAACCGTACTCTTTGTTCCAAAATCAATTCCAATAACACCATTTTTCTTAATGTCCATTCTTGGATCTCTTGGAACAAGTCTTTCATCTATTTCATAATCATTTTCAGATTCAAATACATCCCAATGACCTGCTTTTATATCATACAGCATTTCCTTTTCATAACTTGCAATTCCGCATCGTCTTTTATCGCAGTCCAACAACTTTTGAATATAATTATCTTCCATATCTGTTCCTCTCTTGCTGGCTTTCTTTGTCATTTTTTCTTCTGTTCCTATCGCATCAATTTCAGGATTCATCATTTCTTTATCAGATATATCAATTTCATAATCCACTATTTCTTCTTCATATGCTCCATTATCTTCTTCATATGCTCCATTATAATCCATAAAATCCATCTGTTTATCCGACACTCTTAATCCATATTGTTCAAGCTCATTAAGCTTTACTTTTCCGTCCTCTAAAACATGTCTTCCCGTCAAATATATAACCCATAAAATATTTGCTTTCCCAAACGCAAGTTTATCAATTTTTTTAAATTTTCCATTATAAACAATATTTTGTTCTGACAACTGTCCCATATAATGTGATTTATTATCTACAAACCATAGTGATGACTGTATATTCCATTTCACCATTTCAGGTATTTTGTTCAACCAAGAAAATACTTCGCAGGCATGTTGAGCTTTAATCAATGTTAAATTCAACGATATTCCATTTAACTCTGTTACTAATGCTCCGGAAAGGTACTGTATAAAATCCTTAACATCATATTTTTCCATAGACTGACGAATAGGCAGCAACATTTTAAGTTTATCAAAATACAGAAAATTTTCTCCTTTTTCATCAACCAACATTAACGGCTGACCTGTTTTTATTATTTTTCCAATATAGTTATAAGATTTTCTCCTAGCCATTTAATTTTCTCCTAACTCTGCAATCAGCTAAATTCAGCTCTATAACCATCTGATTTTAACTCTGCAATCAACTGACTTTAACAATTGTTTTATATTTTATTTGGTCTTTATATATATACCCCTTTACTACCACTTCTTTTATAACTCCAATCTGTCTACTGTCAACCGTCTTAATCATTTCATCTCCTTCAAATTCATCACCTATTGAAACTTCATAACAAA
>ERZ780151.2425-NODE-2425-length-10675-cov-2.446704_pt1 | contig 10675 bp, 6 predicted proteins | sample MGYA00510983_ERZ780151 | MGnify/ENA primary metagenome ERZ780151 (study PRJEB29588, sample SAMEA2144623) | human gut metagenome | biome: human gut; feature: human-associated habitat; material: faeces | place: Denmark | collected 2008/2010 ... | reverse complement strand
CAGGCCGCTGCCGGAGCCATCTGGAGGTCCCGAAAGGTTGTGGTGGTCGGTGATCCCTTGCAGATCGAACCGGTGGTGACGGTTCCTTACCCTATTATCGATAATATAAGCCAATATTTCAATTTGGGCAGTGAGCAGATTAATTCCGGGCTTTCCGTACAGTCCATGGTCGACCGAGTGAATCCGTTAGGGATGTATCTGAACCAGGAGACGGGACCGGTATGGGTGGGTATTCCTTTGCGGGTCCACCGTCGTTGCCTGAATCCGATGTTCAGTATATCCAATCAGATTGCCTATGATGGTAAAATGGTATTGGCGACCGGAAACCCGAAAAAGATCAATGTGCAATTTGAGAACCGTTTTATTCATTGCCCTGGTTCTGTTGAAGGAAAACACTGGGTGCCCCAACAAGGAGAGTTGGTAAAGGAGATTTTGTTGAATGAAATCCATGCTATTGCAGGCTTGCCGGATGTGTTTGTGATTTCGCCTTTCTCAGAAGTCAGTTTCCGTTTGAAAGGAGCCTTGGCCGGACCTTTGCTGGCAGCGGCAAGGAAATATATTCCCGGACTTTCGGCAGAAAATATGTGGGTTTGGCTGAAAGAGCATATCGGCACCGTGCATACCTTCCAGGGCAAGCAGGCAGAAGGAGTGATCCTTTGCTTGGGATTGGACGAGAAGTCCAAAGGTGCAGCACGGTGGGCATCGTCGAAACCCAATTTGCTGAACGTTGCAGTTACCCGCGCCAAATACCGTTTTGTAGCCATCGGCGACCGGAATATCTGGTTGAATGTACCCTATTTCAGGGAGTTGGGAAAGATGGAATGAATGACAGGGAGGTTGTGGGATTGGTGGATGTTGGTGAATCTGAATGCTTGAGAAGCCTAAGAAAATGTTGGAAGATTTTGTATCAAAACAAAGCTTGGAATATGAGAAGTGGGATCATATGAATTCTAAGGAGGCTCGTGTTTTATAAAAGAAGGGAATAGGTAGCTTTGTGACGGACGGAATAGATCAGGTTTTAAGTAGTTCTGTGAGACAGCAGAATTGTGGAATGTGGTTGTGGTTTGCTGAATCGGCGATTGCTGTAATAATGGATTATAGAGGTAAAAACTATAATAAATAAAGGATGGAAATGGTTTCAGAATGCCTTAGACTTGGAGGTGGCAGGGCGAAGGAGGTATTGAAATAGGTGTAAGATAGAATAGGTGTTATTATGCACGTATAATACTTTGATTTGTCTATTTCGTTATTTTTCAAGTTATTCTGTGTTTCCTTTATTTTGATAATAATAGATTCCTTTTTGAGCAGAAAGTTTATTTATTAGAGACTACTAGTATCAGAAGGAGACCATTCTTCAGTACGGGAATTATCAAAATAAAATTTTAAAAGAGGATGAAATAAGTTTGCTATATCATATTCATCTTTTATCCTTACCATTTCCCGATTATTCTAAGAATGAAAAATTTGTTGATAATACAAAAACATCAACCCTTTCAGAGATAAAATACTTTAAATAAATATACTTGCTAAGTGATGTTTTTTTATAATATTTTGTAATTTTGATCATTGGGTGGTTATGTTTTGATTAATGATATGAAAATCAAATTTTTAGAAGCAAATTGTGGTGACAGTATCATAATATCCTTTGTGGATGATCAGGGGAAAATTAGAAATATTCTTATAGATGGTGGAACGGGGGAAACTTATTCTTCAAAACGAAGAAAGGGTGAGTTATACTATGTAATAGAGGATATTTGTAATAAGGGACAGGCAATTGATCTTCTTATATTAACACATATAGATAATGATCATATTGGTGGGATATTAAAATGGTTTGAGGAAGATAAGAGGTTTAGTTCTATTGTCAAGAATGTATGGTTTAATTCCGGCAAATTAATAGCTGAATATTTTAAGCAACCGGAAAATCCAGATTTAAATGTTGGGCTTAACATATTTCGTAATGCTTATACTGGAGTGAGTGAGGCGGAAGGTTTGGAGGAGATATTATTAAAGTATGGTATGTGGGATAGAAAAATTATTCTTCGGGGACAAAATGTGAATCAGTACGGAGTAGCTATTCAGGTTTTAGCTCCTAATGAATCCCAACTCAGAGAATTGTTAGAGGAGTATAGAAAAGTTAATAATGATCCCGCTTATACGGCAGCAAAGAAAAGTGATTGGGGAATTGATCTGAAAACTTTCATAGAAGAAGAGAAGAATGGCTTTAATTTTAAAGAGCAAAAGGAACCTAAGAATGGTAGCTCTATAGCAATTATTTTAACTATAGAAGGAAAAAAACTCTTATTGTTGGGTGATGCCCCTCCTGGTAATGTTATAAGTGCTTTAAATTCTTTGGGGTATATTGAAGATAATCCATTGGAGGTGGATTTGTTTAAAATTTCCCATCATGGTAGTCAATACAGTACTTCTAAGGATTTATTGAAGTTGGTGAGAACTGATAAATATATTATTTGTACTGACGGTTCCGGAAATAGTAAACATCCTGATAAAAGAACGATAGCGAGAATTATTGATGTGAATCCTAAAGCAAATATTTATTTCAATTATGAACATATCGGACAAAAATTATTTTCAGATTCAGATTGTGAAGATTTTAAAGAATTTAGAATAGGAACTATTATGGAGTTGGAAAATGGAGAAGGATGATTTCAAGTTATATAGTTTGATAGTGGGAGAAGGAAGTGGGTGCTTTTTTCAACCTATGACTACTGATTATTCTTATATTTTAACCGCAAAGCATGTTTTGTTTGAGAAAAAAATAGATGACAGAGGAAAAGAATACTTTCAGGAATTAGTAGATGGTACTTCTATAGAAATATATAAACAGATTAAAAGTAATGATACATGGGAAGAAAAAGAAATTCCTTTTATTTTGAAGAAAAATGAAAATTATTTTCCCCATAAAACAGCGGATGTTGCTATTCTAAAGATACCTTATGAAGAAGGGATAGATAAAATTTTTATAGCTGAAGAGAAAAGAGTTGATTATTATATAAGCGGTTTTCCAGGAAGATTTAAAGAGAATAAAATAGGAGAAAGACATGTTTTGTATAGGGTTCGTGATTTTTTACAAAGTGGTGATAAATGTCGGTTTATACAATTAGATACTGTTTTGGATAAAAAGGATATTGATGGATTATCTGGCGGGGGAATACTTGCTTTAACGGACAAATATATAGAGATTATTGGAATTCAAAGCAGAATGATTACGGAGTATGAGTCCAATGGTCAGGTTGGTTATGTATCAATGAAATATTTTAATGAAATCGTAAATGAATGGAAAGATCAATTACAACCATTATTTCCGCCTTATTTAAAATCATTTTCTTATTTAATCAATGATATTTTTGAATTAAAATGTCAGATTCGTTCACGTAGAAAAGGAGAGAAAGTGACAAAAATACTTAAGTGCAAAGCGAATGTTATATTAGAAACAGAAGTTACTCCTTTGACAATTAAAGCATGTTTAGAAAAAAACGGCATGATTTCATCTGTTGAAATGCTGAAAAAAGGTCTTTGGTGTAAATGGCTTGAATTATTGACGATTTTGAATATTAGAGGAATACCTATTATTAATGAAGAATGTTTAATCGAAGTATTGAAAAAAATACGACTTATTTATTCTGATATTGAAGATGATTTTTGGTGTAAACATCTAAGGGATTTATGCAAATTTAATTATTCAGGACTGAAAAAAAATGGAGTGGTGGTCGTTGCTACTAATGTGAAGGCTGATGAAGAACATATATTAGATTTAAACGGAATTCCTCAAGATATTGCAGAGATAAGAGAAGATTTTGAATGTAAAAGATTAGGAAATAAGATTGATTGTGCTTTAGATTTTCCTTTTGATAAATATAGATTTATGAATATTTCTGCTTTTAAAGAATATGCGGTTGATTCAATGGAAGAAAATTTTATTGATCAAAAAATCGATGAATGTGTGAAGAAATTGAAGGAATTTTACCAAAAACTTTTGCCTGATGAAAGATTGGACTAAAATATGTAAGCAAAAATTTACTAATTTTGAAATAAAGTGTAAGTATGTAAATATTGGAGAAAATAAAGCATATGTTTTTTTCGTAGAGATAACTAACTCTGTTTTGTCCGAAAGTTGGGAAGAAATTTCGGATTTTATTGCTCTTTATTTTCAGAATGATTTGACATCTGAATTTGAACGTTGGAATATTTATCTTTTTTTTCTTGTCCCGGAAGAAATTGATCAGGATTTAAAATATAAAATTGAGAATGATACCTTTTCAAGCCGGAAAATTTTGATAGAAGGAAGAACGGATATAGATGAAATAATAGATGAATATATTTTAGCTAAAAGTATAAGTCTCGAATTTGTAGAGAAAACCGAGAAGAATTTTGAACCTGATCCTTTAATTGAGGTAATTTTGAAAGGAAAAGAATTGAGAAAACAGAGAAGGACAGGAGAAGCTAATCCGGCTTTTGATGAATTAGTAAAAAAAATGCACAGTGATGAAATTCAAGAAAATTGAAATATCGGCGTTTAGAATTTATGATGACCCAGAGGATGCTACTTTTGACTTTTCTCTGAAAGATGGTGATGTGGCTGATTTTGTTTCTATATATGCCCCTAATGGTTTTGGGAAAACTTCTTTTTATGATGCAGTGGAATGGGGAATGACAAATTTTGTTCAGCGATTTTGGCAACATAAAAATATTACTGATGACTCTTTAAATAAATTGAAGGCTTTAACCAATGATGAAATTAAACTACTTAAAAATAAATATTCCGAAAGACCTACTTATGTACAAATAACTGATGACAAAGGAAAGTTAATTGAAAGGTCCTATGAAAGCCGAAGTAGGATTGATTTGTGTTATAAGGATGAAAGACAGATTGAACGCAAAGAATTTCAAAAAGTAATCCTCTCACAAGAATGGATTACTAGTTTTTTAAAAGAAGAGGATGGAAAAAATCGGTATATAAAGTTTGTGAAGAATCCAGAGTATGAAGTTGTTGATTCATATTTTAAAAATGTGAATGTTTTAAATACAATTTGTGGTGAACGAATGGAAGATATGAAGAGAGAGATTGCTTTATTGAAAAATAAGGTGAAGGATTTTGAAGAAACTAATATTCTGGAAAACATTAATTCTCTTATAACAGCAATAAAGGAGGTGGAAAGTAATTCAAAATTACAATTAATTTCCCCGTCCGCCTCTCAAAAAGAGATCATTGATCTTAAAAGTTTAATTAAAGCTCAGATAGTACAGTATAGTAATGAAACGGATATTACTGAAATTTTTCGTAATTTGAGGATATTGAAGAGTGGAGATGAAAGTCTGCATATAATCGGAATAGATAAATTTTTTATGAATATTGAATCAGCAAGGAAAATTGTTGAGGATTTAACTAACATAGATACCAATCTAAAGAAATTTGATAATTTGGAGAAAGATCGTAATCGTCTGAAAAATAATCAGGCGTTACAAGATAAATTGCTTCAGGTCCGCGATCGGGTGGAGGCAATTATATCAGAATTTTGTGAATATCAAAGTGTATTTAATGATATTCGGTTGAAAGAGGCTGATCTGATCGCAAAGAAGGAAGAGTGTAGAGAGTTACAAGTACAAATTGAAAATACGACACTTGAATGGGAGGAGATTCGGGTGAAACATACTAATTTGTTAAGAGAAATCTCTGAACACAAGGATTCATTGTTAAAATTATCAGATTTAGAAAAAGAAGAAAATGAATTAGAGAAAAAAATCACGAGTTTAGTGAGTGAGCTTGAAAAGCTGAATATCGATTATAAAACGGGAATTGATAATCTTAAAATTGAGAATCAAAAAATAGCTGATTATAAGCATGTCTTAAAAGATATAGAAGGTGATGATTTTATCGCTATAGAGGATTATCCGGATTTGCAAGATACAATTAACGGTTGGCAGGAATGTATTGTAAAAATTAAGAATAAGAACGAAGATATTTTAATAATAGAAGCTAAAATAGAGGGGCAAAAGGCATTTAATTCGATTTTAGAGGAGTTCATTAAGTCCGGGCTTTCGTTAGTTAATGAACAAAGATTATCAAAATGTCCTTTGTGTGAACAGGTGTATACTTCCTATGAAGCACTGGCTGACCAGATTTCAAAGAATAGTGCATTGAGTGAAGTAATGCAGGAACTAACGGATAAAAACAATAAACTAAAACAAGAATTACTGCAATTATCTGAGAAAAAGGACTCTTATGTTAAGAATATGCGTGATTTTTTTACTAAAAAAATTCATCAGGCAGAAGAAAATAAAAGATTATCAGAAGTTTCTGTTAGCAAGCAAAAGAAAGAAATAGATACTAAGGAATCCAATTTAAAAGAATTGAGGGGCCAGAAACAGAATTATCGTACATCGGTTGAAGGACTATCTTATGATGAATATAGAAATAAATTGAATGATTTATTAGTAAAAAAGGAACAATCAGAAAATGAATTAAAGAGTGTCTTAGAAGCTAAGGATGAAGTGTTAAAAGGCCAGAAAAACAATTTAGGAATATTGCAGGCAAATATTGATAACATACAAAACGGAATTCAAAGTCTGCAAAATAATATAACCTATCAGAAGGTTATAGAATGGTATAAATCGAATTATCCTGAAATTGTGATTAAGGATCAATTGGCTGACCAAACGTTACTGGAGAATAAAAGGTCATCTGTTCAACTGGAGATCGAAAAAGTGAAAGAGGAAAATTTGAAACTTCAGTCTTCTATAGGTACTTTGGAAGAGGAATTAAAATGTTTGGATAAAGATTTTTTGTTAAAAGAGAAAGAATATCGGGAAGATTGGAAAATAAAAACGGAAAAAGAAAACTCCTCCTATAAATACTTTCTAAAGGATAAAATCAATTATACATTTAAAGAGGATAATAAAGAGGATTTATTAAAAGCTATTGAGAAAATAGAAGCTGAAACGAAAAATAAATTAGAAAAGACAAGACTATTGTGTGGAGAGTACCAAAAATTAGATAGATATAATGATATAATTGAGCCTTTTTTGGAGTCAGAAAAGGTAAAACCGGAGATTAACAGGCTGGAAGAAGAGTTAAAATTCTATGAAAGAAAAGTGAAAAGCAGAATTGAAAAAGAAATTGATAAGACAAAAAACTATCTGAATAACAAAGTAAAAGATTTTTTATATGAGGATTTATTGCAAAAAATATATCAGAGAATAGATCCGCATCCTAATTTTAAATCTGTCAGGTTTGAACTTAATTTAGATGGTGAAGTGCCAACTTTAGATGTTTTTACCAAAAGGTTGAATGATGACGAAATCATTATTCCTAATTTATATTTTAGTACAGCTCAGATTAATGTACTGAGTTTAAGTATATTTTTGGCATCTGCTCTGAATTCTAAAGAATATGACTGTATATTTATAGATGATCCGGTGCAGTCGATGGATAGTATTAATGTACTTTCTACTATTGATTTATTGAGAAGTATTGCTTTCGGTCTGAAAAAGCAAATTATTCTTTCAACTCATGACGAAAATTTTCATAATCTTCTAAAGAAAAAAATGCCACCTGATAGTTTTAAATCAAAATTTATAGAATTGGAATCTTTTGGAAAGGTGAAGAGGACTTGATTTTATCTTCCTATTTGAAAAGTGCTATCTTAAATTTAGAATAAGATATTGAGGATGTGTTGCAATCTGTATTGTGGAAGTAAAACGGAGAGAGGTAAGAAAGAGTAAAGCTGACTATCCAAAATGAAATGTAAAATCTAACCCTTTTATTTTGTTTTTGTCAAATAAAGTGGTATATCTGGAGTGACTGATTTACCATCGAAGCAGGGATACCTGCCTCTTTATCCGGCGGGTTTTTAATGCTCTCTGATTAGATACGCGGTTCTCTACCCCGTGGGGGAGCATTAAGGTGCCTCTAACCGCTTCGGTGGTGCAGTCAACGGGAAAGGCAGGACCAGCTTTTTATTTCCGCTCTCACTCCATCATATTAGAAGGTATGAGGACTGTTGAGGTAGCATCAAAAAAATGAAAAAATGAAGTAAGCACCCGTAAAATCAGGTGCTTGAGTTCCCCGCAATCTACGTTAGGCTGGAAATTGCCTCCGGTTTCTTTGGCTGGTATGTGGCTGGAAGAAGCCGGGTTTGAGGTCGGTGATTTTGCCCGTATCGTTGTATTGGACGGAGTGCTGGTGGTGAGTTGCGAGCTATTACCCGGAAATGAGAACCAGATGGGTTGAAAAGTGAACCGGTAAACGGAAGGCTGTCACGGAAGTGGCGGCCTTCGTTGTTTTAAGCGATATAATCCGGGAGTACCGGGTTTTGAGAACTGAAAACTATCTGGTGAATGCGAAAAGACGCAAAGTTTCATGTCCTGGGAACTATCGGTTGAAATATACAGAACTGACGCTCATTTGAAATGCAGCCTTTCTGAGGGGGGAGGCCGCATCATCCGTTCCGGGAGGTCTTTTTTTGAAGGATGGGCAGCAGATTGTAAAGTGTTTTGCGGGTGATGATCCGGCGGTTGAGGAAAGTGACGATGTAGCCGGTGATGCAGGCGGCGATGAGCGATCCTTCGCGTATGCCCTCGATGCGTTGGCTGAGGAGGAAGGAGAGGACTGCGGCCAGGGTGACTAAAGTGACGTCGAAGCAGACTTTGAATTTTCCGAATTCCCGGTTGTAGCGCTGGGAAGCATATTTTACGAAGGCTTCGGCACTCATCATTGCCACCCGGGGCTTGATTTCGAGCACGACGCCGATGGATTGCACGACACATCCGGTCAGGAGCAGGGCGACCGACAGTCCATAACTGCCAGGATGTAACTGTCCGGTGAACAGCATATTAAAATCGATGAAGGCTGCAAACAGGAAAGAGAAAGGAATCTGCAGCAGGATTTCGAGGATGTCCCGGCGGCTGTACCGGTCCCGGATGAGCCAGAATTGTCCGGCGATCAGCAACAGGTTGAAGATAAAGGTCCACGTGCCCAGCGAAAGCGCACTGTTGATGCTGAGGACATAGTTTATACTGGAAATGGGGGTAGTCCCCAGTGCAGAACGTACGATCAGCACAATACCCAGGGACAGGAAATACAGCCCGAGGATGAAGACCGGGTATCTTTTTAAAATTGTCTTTAGTTCCATATTGCTTCTCTGAAAAACAGTGCAAAGATCGCAATTTTTTCTTTTGTGTGTTACGCCTGTTATTACAGCCCGATTGTTTTTTTTAGTCCGGCCACTATTGAGCGCCATAGGTAATTGAATTGTGAGCGGTAGACGTCGCGTTCGGCCGTTGCTTCGGCTTTCCGTTCGCCCCTGCTGCCGGGATTGCTTTTGATGAGCAGGATGCCGTTGGCCAGGTCGGTCAGGAAGGAACGAACCCGGACTTCGCCGTCTTTCTCTTTCAAGAGCCTCACTTTCAGATCCTCGTATAAAAATAGCAGGTCCGTCTGCGATTGGCGGGCATTGCCCGTGATGCGGAAATTCAGGGATTCGACTTCGCCGGAGATGACTTTGATTTTTGTCAGCGGCTCGATCATCGGGTTCAGGTCCGTGATGCTCATCGTTCCGAGCCGGCCTTCCACGCTGAAATGATCGTCCGTTCCGGCTACCGGCAGGCGGAAAGTGGCTTCCATCCGTCCCCGGTTCATTAATTTGCCTGAGGCCCGGAGGGTGTAATGGGTTTGCCCGGCAGTGGGGACGTTGGTCAAATCAGTAAACAGCCCGTTCAAGCCGTTGAAGGTAATTTTACCGGGAGTATCGCCTTTCTCCAGGAGTTCGGAATATTCTACGTTGATGTCTTTTAGCCGGGTCCGGTGGACGGCAAAACGGATTGGAAATTGCTGCACCGATTGGTAAAATAAGCGTTTCGCCCGTTTCGGCTGTTCTATCTGCCGGTTTTTGAAGCTGGCAATCTGTGCCCCTTCCAGGACAATGCTGTCTGTCGCCAGGAAGCTGTCGTGTACCAGCCGTTGCATATTCCAGCCGCAGAGTGTGATTTTTCCGGTCGTGATCTTCGTCCAGTCCGTATGTCCGGGACTTTTGGCGGCAAACTCTTCCATCGGGTACCGGGGCAGCAGGGCGATCTGCCCCAGGGTTACCCTCCCCGTTTGACTGTCGAGGTACAGGCTGTCGGCTTGCAGGAGTTGCGAGCCCCGGGCAAAACGGTGTAGGAAAGCCTCCGATGAAATCCGCATATCCTGGCAGAAATACCTGGGGTGAAGCGTATCGGGCGACGAATTCATCCCGCAGCCGTTCATCTGCCAGCGCAAACCTTTTACCCGGTAGCTGACCGTGTCGTCCTGTGTGTGCTGCTCATAAGATACCTCGCCTGACCGCAGCTCAAATTTCCCGATGGCCAGCCGGATGGCCTGCTGGGTTGTACTGTCCGTTTTTTCCGTAAATTTCCAGTCTGCAACCTTGTTGCCGGCCAGGACTGCTTCGGGCACATCGAGTTCAAATGTCCGTGCCCGCAGGGGCAGCAAGCTATCTTCGGAGTCGTAATGAATGCCTTTAACGGTTAATTTGCGGATGCGGGCTTCGGCATATTCCAGTGGATTCCCGGCTATGAGGGCTTTCGAAGTGTCTGTAGTAAACACAACTTCCTCGAATTGTACTTTACGCTGAAGCAGGCTGACGTTTACGTTGCCGATGTCCGCTTTTATCCG
>ERZ780151.2416-NODE-2416-length-10715-cov-6.064540_pt1 | contig 10715 bp, 14 predicted proteins | sample MGYA00510983_ERZ780151 | MGnify/ENA primary metagenome ERZ780151 (study PRJEB29588, sample SAMEA2144623) | human gut metagenome | biome: human gut; feature: human-associated habitat; material: faeces | place: Denmark | collected 2008/2010 ... | reverse complement strand
CCATTACATCAGTAATTTCTCCGTCTTCTTTTTTAAGCTCTGTATCCATTGCTTTCTGTTGTTGAAAAAGGTCTTTCCCTGTAATCATTTTAAATTTACGTGCTGTACTTAATTGTTTTGCCATTTTGTTTTATATTCCTTTACTTATTCTATTTTTTTCCAAGTATATTTTAATGGGTCTGTGCTTTGTTCGTTGGGATTATTATCAGTATATGTTCCGATATAGCTTGGATAATCTTCGGGTGTGACTTCGCTAGCTGAAGGCATCCAAGGGGTGGCGATTGAACCTTGCTCTAATTTAGGATATTTAAGACTGATTTCGCTTCCTGCATTACTAGAACGAATGAAAAATTGAGCGCCTGACTCTGGTATAGTATCAGCTGTATTTACTGTAAAAGCATACTTAGTCCAAGTATCAGTTAAGTTAACTGTCATTGTCTTTTGAGTAGGATTTGTCCAGCTATCGTAAGCTATAATGTAATGTTCCCCTTTACCTTTAAGCCATACACTAAATGTATATTGACTGTTAGGTTTTATATCTACGTTTGGAAAATTTGGAGCAAATGAACTGTCCATTGTCACGAAAGCTCTAAACCAGTCTGAAGTTTGACCAGATTTTTTGAAATTCAGATAAGTCTCATGACCCTCTTTGAGTGTTATGCTATCAGGAGAAGATATACTTGTAGTCGCATCTTTAAGAGCAATGTTTTTATTTACAAAATCTTTAGTGTCTGTTAATAAATTCAAGTTAGGCCAAACGGTCGTGAATCTATCTTTTCCGTCTGCACTATATGCAAAGGCTACGTGGTGAGCCCCGTCGGGCACATCAGGGTTTGTCAGTTACAGCGACACCTACCGAAACATCTGGATAACCTTCAGCGGAGAATGTAGCGATATAAACGTTAGGAGCAAGCTCGTTATTTGTCGCAACATTTCCTTTTACATCTTTAATTGTTGCTGTTACTTTTACATCGTGACCTTTAGAATCTTTCAAAGTAGCTGGTAAGACAATTGTTCCGTCATTATGCCCTTTAGTTTTCGTTTGAACGTTCGCAAGAGTTGGAGCTACTAATGTAACTTCGCCAGCAAGTTCCGTATCAGGTTGCATGATGAACAGTCCACTTTCCATTTTCTTTACAAAGTCTTTAGCTTGTTCTCCCCAAATTTCATATTCAATAGCAGGAACTTTTTTATCGCCATTCAAATAAATATCTGAATCAGTTGCTTGAACTGCCAAAGTCCATTGGATAGGGTCTACACCGTCTACTGAATCTGTTTCTGATTCTTTTGTAGCTTCTGCTGTTGGTCTCAAATTTGGATAAACGACTACACGGTAACCGTCAATAAACTCTCCTGTAACTTTATCACGTTTGCGCCCTTTAATAAGATACTGAACGCATTTCGGTTTCCAATTACCAGTAGGAGACCAACCCAAGCCATTTGCTGTTCTTTGTTGACCTAAAATGTCTTCTTTGAGCGCTTGGTCTGTTTGAATAAATACCATTTCGCCTTGAAGCAAGGTAGCGCCTTTTTTAACTCCATGGTCTGGTACGTCATCAGCTGGATAGCTATTAGTTTCCGCTTGGTCTTCCATTTCGCCAACTGATACTAAACCAGTTACGATTTTATGGTTAGTGAACTCTGGTTTTCCGTTACTTCCCTTGGCCATATCAGCTACGATTAGAGCTTCATTACCAAAGAAAATCTCACGTGAATTATAATCTAATTTCATTTTTTATTTTCCTTTTTATTTTTTATGCAGTACGTTTCCAATAATATATTGTCGTTGAACCAATTACTACTGAACCGATATTTTCCCATGTTCCTGTAGAATATCCTGATGATGAACTTGAAGTATTTGTGACTACCGAGCCAACTGGGTGAGCTTGAGCATAATCTATACCCATGACCGCAGGCTTAAGTAGGCCAGTAGCCCTATCAATTGATGCTATCCACATTGGTAGCCATTTGTAATCAGAACTTTTCTTATTAGGTTTAATGCTATTACTAAAACCTACATACTTTGGATAATCATTTATTGTGACTTCTTTAGCTGATGGCATCCAAGGAGTAGCGATTGAACCTTCTTCCCACTTATGTCCAGCAGTCCATAAAATTGAATCTGTTTCAGAACCTGATATTTCGTATCTGGCAGACATAGTGTCTTTGGCTTTCAAAGTTACAGTGAAGCTGTCTCTTAACCAATCAAAATTGTTTCCCAAAAACTTATAAAGCCTGTCATCCCAATAATCTATCCCATTTTTCTGAATGACTCTATTTACATTTGCATTACTTCCTGAACTTTTAATATAAGCTGAGAAAGTATAAGTACCGTCTTTGGGTGCAGTAAATGTTTTATGAATACCACCCCATTTTTTAGTTGTTTTCTTAACAGTTAGACCTTTATAAGTCCCGTCGTTTGTCCAAGTGTCTGCCCAATCCCAAAGACCGCTAAAGTCTTTAGTTCCGTCTAACAAGTTCAAGTTAGGATAAACAGTGGTGAAATCGTCCGTACCGTCTGCGCTGTTGGCATAGGCTATTGTATTTACAACTCCGTCAGCTGTTGAAGTACCTCCATTTGCGATTGGAAGCACACCTGAAACTCCAATATTAGTTGCATCGGCAGTCCCGTCAAACTCTTGAAATGATGAAGATTGAAGATTTACTCCGAGTTTTCTAGGTGTTGCCAGTTTGATTGCACTTACCGCGGTGCCAACAAGTGGTAAACTGTTCGCTTGTGCTTCGGTAGCCTTTGCCATTGCATTTTTGGCTTCACTTTCAGCTTTATTTGCTGTTTCTTGAGCAGTTGCGACATTTTTATTTGTGATTGATAACTCTGATTGTTCAGCTTTTTTTGAAATCGATATACCTTGTTTATCAACAGTAGCTTGTAAGTTGTTCAAGTCTGTTTGATTGGCTTTTGTTGAAATGGCTGCCGAATGGTCATTAACAGTATGCTGTAAACTTTCTAAATCAGTTTGATTAGCCTTAGGGGAGTAATCTCCGTTACTCATAAGAGAAATATTACTTGTTAAAACCTTTACTGAATTTATTAGTTCAACTACTTCGGATTCACTGGCGTTACTTGCGATTGCGTCTAATAGCGATTTTATAGTAACTAAATTTTCAGGACTAATACCAAATGCTTCTACTTCATTTTTTAGCTCTGTCATTGCACTTTGTAAGCTAGTCATATCAGCTAGATTTGCTTTAAGCTCAATATTGCTCTTGTTTGAATCAGTTTGAGCATGTAAATCATTCAACTCACTACGCAGTACTTGTGGCATTTTTTCTAATAATAATTTCGTAAAATCATCAATATTATTATTTATTTTTTGAGCTAAATAAGAAACAGTAGAACTGTCTGATATAAATGTAAGATTCTTACTGACAATAACTTGCTCTTTGTCTTTATTGAGAAGTATTAAGTTCGCTTCGATAACTCCTGTCGCTGTCATTTCGGTAGGAATTACCAAAAGAAACTCTCCTTTAGTTAAGTTTTCAGGAGGAATCATAACAAAGCCTGAATTACTGCTATTAGTATATTGATATGTAAGTTTTAACGAATGACCAGTTAAGTCAATTTCAACTCCATTATCAACTATTTTAATTAATACCGTTCTAGCATTGACATCGCCTTGCATTGCTTGTATTGGCTGGGGAAAGTCTTTGTTGACTGTGTCCCATATAATCGTTCTATTTCTAAAATTATCTAAACTCATTAAAAAATACCATTATTGTTAATTTCAATCAAATGTAATTAAACCACTTTCTACTTTTATAATTTCATTGAATTAGCATAATTAGCGCCTTTTTTCAATGTTGTTTTAACGTCTTGCATACCTTTTTTTTCAACTAAGAAATACATGCCATGATAACCGCTGGTGTAACTAGCCCTAGTACCTGCATTAACTACTACTTTATCGCCTTTTTTAACTTGCTTTAAGTTACTTGACAATTGGCCTGTATTTTGATATCTAGCATAAGTATAGGTGTGACCATGGCTTCTAATTAATCTAGTCCTTCGGCTTGCGCTATTTGCTTTCGCTTTAAACTCTGCTTCAAACCAATCGCCCATGCGTTCTGTTACTTTAGTTTGCATTTCTTTAGCTATGATTGATGTATTAAGTGAATTCATTGCCATGCTTGACCACCTGCACCACAAGGCAAATAAACAGTACCAGTATAATTGTACAAATGGCTATTCTCTGACCAGTTCGTCATATTCCAACCGTTTCGCAAAACATTTCCGACTAATCCGACAAGTTCATCGTCAACATCTTTAACAGATAAAACAACTTGATAATAGTAACCCATGACAAAGCTCGTATTATCCATTTTAAGCACCTTTGAGTCGCTAAGTGATAAATATACCGTCTTGTCTACTATCGTGTCCTTAACGCCTAAAATAACGTCATTTAGAGGCATTGTAAGTAAATTGTTGTACCAATCTATATAAGAATCAAATTCGCTCATATCCCGTTACTCACGACTCCTTCTAAAATCATCTTGTTATTCTTAGGGTCTCTTTCCCATGTTGTACGCTTGAAAGTGTTGCCTTTTTCGTCTAAGAAATAGTTGAAAATCAAGTCTTCCATTTCTCCGATTCCGTTAAGCTCGTATCTTACATTTTTACCTAGTCCAATCATAGAAAACTCATCAAGTCTTGTCTGACTAATTCTCTGTTTAACTGCTGGTAAAACGATAGGCTTTATAACATTAGCTTCTGCACCGTTCTTCTTCTTAACAGTCGTTTCAACTTGCAATGTTACTTGTGAAAATATCATTAAATACCTCCATAATACATTAACTCTTGCAAAGAAGCCAAACGTTTCATTTCAGCATTTCGCCATTGTTCTGCTGGTTCATCAACAATATTAAGCCGACAATAACAAGAGATAAATTCTTTCACTAATACACTTGTTTCGTCAGCTTTAATACCATTTTTTTCTAGCAATTTAATAGCTATTGAACGGAATAAGATAAGTTTACTATCATAAGCTGTTACTAAAATCGGAATACCACAATAGACTTTAATATAATCTATCATTTACTTCCTCCATTTTATTCTTATGCTACTGTAATTACTGCACCAGCGTTATAAGTTTCAACGTGTCCGCTTGTTAGTGTTTCAACCAAAATCATGTTGCTGTTAGTTTTCCATTCAAAGGCATCAACTTTAGTAAGGTCTTGCATATCAATGTGATATTTTTGGTCTACTAATACAGTAGGTTTAACAGCCTTTGTACCTGTATAAACAATGATTTCATCTACTCCAACTTCTGAAGCAATTTCAGCGTCATCATTTTTAATACGAACGTTAGCATTTGCAGTCGCTTGACGTAACTCATCTAACAAGGCTCTGCGGTCTTCTGCTTTAACAATCAAATAGCGACGTCCAGCAGTAGGACGAACAAAGTCAACCGCTTCTTCAATAGCGTCAGCAAATGGAGTTTTGCCAGCTGATTTGGCCTTTGTAGTAATTTTTTTGATTTTTTTAGCGTCTGCTTCTTTTTCGATTGATTTAAAACCGTTTGTTCCGTCTCCCTCAACAAGCGCAAGGTCGACAATTTTGTTAACGATAGCTTGTGTAAGTTCAGCTACAATCAAGTTGTAAAGTTCAGAATATGACATTTGAAGTCGTTTAACACGTTCAGCAAGTGATTGCAATTTATAAACCATCACAGGTTCAAGAGTATCAATAGTGAGTGTTGCTGCCTGCTCTGTTTTTGTTTGTCCGTCTTTGTGGACTTGTGCTTCATTTGATGAATCAAAAGAGCGTGATACGAGCAAAGCGCCGACATTTGTAACACGGAAAACTGTGAATACTGGGTTAGTATTTAGCAAAGCTGTGTTGATTGATTCAACCAATTTACGTGGAAGTTGGAAAGTTGTATCTGTGATAGTTACACCATTTTCAGCAAGTTTTGCATTCCAAGCGTTTTTAATTTCTGATTTTCCAGAGTTCTTTTTCAATACATCAAAAAATTCTGTTACAGCGTTTTGTGATTCAATAAAGTTTGTCATTTTAGCTTTTCCTTTTGGTTTTTCTTCCTGTGCGTTAAGTTCATTCTCAATTTTGATAATTTCAATTGAATTTTCTGAAAGTGTTTTTTCTAATTCTTGTACTTTTGGCAAATCTTCAATTGCGTTTTTTACTTCAAAGGCACTAATTTGAGATTTTAAAGATACGTTATTTTCTTTAAGCTCTGCCAAGCGATTTTGTTTTTCGATTAAATCAGGTTTATTCATATTTCTTTTTAATATCCTCAATTTCTTTCAAAGCGTTACGGCTTTCAATAATTTTGTTGCGTTCTTCTGTAAGTTCTTCGCCTAAGGCATTTTGAATAAATTTTGCGTTAGGGTCTGCTGGTACTGAAACAAGAGAAATCTCTTTAAACTGTGCTTTATTTACAACTAGAGCGTCATTATCATCAAAAGTATAATCTGTGATGTAATAGGCAATTGATAGTGAATCAAACGCTCCATTTTCAACAGCCTTGTTAATGTTTGGTGCATTGTCATAAAGCGTAAAGTCAGTCAGGTATTTATTAGAAGCCAAATCATAGTAAACTTTTGCGTCCCCGATGACTTCGCTAGATCCAGCACCATGTTCATATAGCAATGGATATCGTTCTCTAGCAAACTCAATACAGTTAGGAGTCAAGATAATACCATTAAGGTTCTCTACACCAACTTCTGACCCAATACCTTGGAACGACTTAGAACCGTCCTCGTTTTCAGTCACTTTAATTTCAGCACTATTGGTTATTAGTTTCATCTGTGCTTGTTACGTCCTTTCTACTGCCTTGTAGGTCACTTAGATTTTTAACAGCAACTGCATTAAGGTTAGTTATGTAAATATCTCCACCCTCGATTGGTTGCTCGCCCATTTTAACAAGAAGTTGATTCACTGTAAAAATAGGAGCGTTAATATTTTCATGATACAAGTCAATTAATTCTTTCAAAGTTGCAAACTTGAATAGCTGGTTATCTACGATTATGCGTTCATAATATAAATTATCCTTATTTATTCGTCTGCGACCTGTTGAAATCAGTTTATAAGTCAGTTCCTTTTCAAGTTGAATCAGTAAAGGAATGATAGTAGAGTTGTAAAAATAAATTTGTTGTTCTTGCGTAGCAGTACCAAGCAAAATATTTTCATTCATAAAGTAACCTGTCAAAAGTTCCGATTTAATAAGGTCAATTTCATCTTTGTTCAAAACAGAATAATCTTTTTTAAGTTCTACAATTTCCGTCTTGTTATCAACTGGCGTCAAACCGTTGTAACTCGAACCCTCTTGCATATTCTTTATTGTTGTTAAGGCTTTTTCTCGATACTCCTGTGTATTATCAATGTCAAGAAAGGCATTAATTTTCAACAAGCCACGCAATTTACCTTGTTCCAGCTTAGTTTGAATACTAGCTAGAGCATTATCTAAAATACTTGTGTCTTCATTGATATAAAAAGGACTGAAAAGCCTTACTAATTCTTCAGGTTTATATTCTTTTCCATCATTAGTAAGCAGTAAGTCTGCTAGATCGCCCGTTTCACGGTCAAATATAGGGTACAGGTCAACATAGCGTGTGCATAGCAACTTTTTAATTACTTTTTGCCAAAACTCCATGCTATTGTGTTCGCCCTTAGGGCTCCAATTGAGGACCTCATCTAAATCAGAACCTGCCCTACTAATCAAAGGATCAGAACCAGCCTCATCTTTTTTATATTTTACATGATTAAATTCTACTTTTGTTATTTCATTAGCAATTTTATTGTGAATATTAGTCACAAAGGCACTTGTATATTCTACTGCTTCGTTTTGCCACGCTGTAACTCTTTGAGTATCATTGTTTAGTTTTCCACGTGAAAATGATACCACTTTTCCGAATAAGTTCAATTTTTCCCCTTTCTACCATAAACTAACGCCTTTCCCTCGTTTATACTCGCCTGTTTTCTTGTTATGGCAAGACTTACAAAGGAGTTGTAGGTTATCAGGGTTCAGCGCTGTATTCCAATCATCAAGGTTTTCCCACGTTAGTTCTACAATATGGTCTACTTCGTATTTTTTAGCACCGAATGCACCACATCTTACGCAAGTCATTTTGTCACGTTGTCTTACATAATCACGGACTGCCAACCATTCTTTTTTATTGTACCAGCCACTCTCTCTTACTGTGTCAACGTTATACTTCATCTGACACCGCCATTTCTAAAGCCATTGTCAAAGCAACAGTAGGGTCAATTTTATCTTTTTCAAGTTTTTTAGTATACATATAGTCCCCACTTTGTCCGATTTTGACAGCAGTATTATTTAAAGCCCACTGCATGACTTTTTGATTATGGATAAGTTTATTTTCCACTAATTTAGATTTTAATAGCTTAATATAGTCATTCATTGAGAAACCTTGTCGAATTGCTCTTTGGTTATCTCCGTCTTTGTCAAAGAAGTAACGCTCAATCAGACCTTTTAAGATTTCGTATCGTGCTGGGTCATAACCGATTTTTCTAAGTCTGCACCCTGTCTTGGTTCTAAAGTCGTTGATATATGGTATTAAGTCATTTACATTAATGTATTCCGTATCAAGTAAGATTAATTCGCCTCTGTCAACAAATTCAGTCCATAGTTCTTGCTGTTCTGTGTCTAGTTGCTCATATTGCGACCGTACAGAGAATGTAAGTGTGTGGCTGTAAGTTTTACCATCTAACTCACAAACGAACGATACAGCGGTTAAATCGCCAATTAAGGATAGGTCAATTCCTACATAAGTTCTATTTTTATTAAATACAGATAAGTTAAATTCTGTTAGTTTGGTATCTTGCGGAGTGAAGTAGTAAGCTGTGTCCTGCATAGGCAAGCCCATATTAAACGCTAAGAACTTATTCTGTAACGCTGGATCGCCTTGCGCAAGTTCGTACTCCTCAATAACTCCTGACCACTTAGGGACATTACCAATAAGCGGTAAAGCCATAGTCCAATTCTTTTTATCTTTGACCTGCTCATGATTTTCTAGCATGTAAAGCAAGCCGAACGACCTATCATTGTAAAATTCTTCTTCTGATTTGAAGCGTTCAACAAGTTTATCATATAAACCGTCTCGTTTAAGTCCACCAGAAGTAATGTAAATACTTTGCCAGTTATCTTGTTTTTGACGTGAACCTTTATTGACTGATTCTGTTATATCTTCGCCATAGGTATGGACTTCATCAAATATATTAAGAGAACTATTACCACCTTGCGCCCTCAAAGTATCATTTGTTTGTTTTTTGAAAGTGGTTTTAAAAGAAGTAAATTCTAGTCCTTGCTTTGTACTCTTGAAAATCTTGTTTTCATTATATACTCTTAATGTATCGCTTGCTTCCGTTTGATTCCTAACTTGGTCAAATACGTGTCTAGCCTGTGTATTATCATATGCAATAACTAAGCTCTCTCCGCCATATTGTCCACCTAAAATCATCCAGTTAAGCACGCGCGTAGCCATTAAACTAGACTTACCTGATCCACGTCCTAAATTAAGGAAAATTTCATTGACTAAATTTACTTGAACGCCTTTTTCATCGACCATATCATAACCAAGCATTAACTCGTACCACCAAAGCTGCGGAGGTAGTAGCTCGATTTTCATCAGGTTACCAGTAGTCAAATAGAAGTTGTCTTGTATCCATTCAATAGCTTGTGTAACACGGTCATAGCGATAAATATACTTGTTATGAATACGTATTTGCTTCTGAATAGTCTTGCGAATGTATTTGTTAATAATAATGCCGTTTTCTTTGTTGTATTCCAACATTTTATTCAAATAATACATTCATTCCCTTTCTATTCGTTTTCAGATATTCTTTTTAAAGACATATTATAATATTCTTCGTTTGTTTCTAAAGGCGTTCTAATTCTCGTCTAGTGGTTTCTGCTCCACATCTTTTACATATTAACTCATTAGGCATTAATGAAAAGAATCCCCATTTATGACCAAATAATTTACATTTTAATTTCATTCAAACCCCTCCGGAACTTCAATTTTTGGTGTTTCATACTTACTTAGTTTATAGTCGTCAAGTTCTTCAATTTTAGCTTTAAGGTCATTAGAGCTTGATTCTTCCTGTTGCAATCTACGCCATTCAGTAGGGTTATAAAGTTCAGGGTTACCAGCCTTAGCAACCATCATTGCTACCAAGCTATCTTTATCCAGTTCTTTTTCTTTAACCTTTACTTTTTCAACGTTTCCGTCAGCGTCATATATTGTTTCTGTTTCCTTTAGCGTTCTGACTGTCAGTTTGCTCGCTAAGGCACTTTCAGCTAGTTCTAATAGATTTCCCCTAGCAATGCTTTTAGCTTCGTCATACGCCTTTATATTGTCATCTCGCCACTTTCTAAAAGTTTTAGCAGAACAATGCAAATTGGTGTAGATTTCTCTGTCATTACAGCCTGATTCAATTTTATCAATGATTTGACTAAATAGCGGTTCTTCATACATCTTGGGTAAAATTGTGGGTCTGCCACCGTTTTGTGTTTGCATATTGTCCTTTCTTTTAAATGTGGTTATATCGTTTAAAGCCTATATTCTCGTCTCTAAGAACAGCAATAACTTTTGCTTATAAGTTTACCAACTTGGGTAACTCTGCTCTCACAAGCCAAAATATGAGCATATAGCCCTATAATTAAGATTTTTAGCAAGATTTAGCGAGATTTAGCAAGATTTAGCAAGCTAAAACTTTT
>ERZ780151.2405-NODE-2405-length-10743-cov-1.955932_pt1 | contig 10743 bp, 9 predicted proteins | sample MGYA00510983_ERZ780151 | MGnify/ENA primary metagenome ERZ780151 (study PRJEB29588, sample SAMEA2144623) | human gut metagenome | biome: human gut; feature: human-associated habitat; material: faeces | place: Denmark | collected 2008/2010 ... | reverse complement strand
CAGTACGAACAGCGGTACAAACACCTCTCTTCTGAGGGGAGCTCTGTGCTACCGTCTTCTTGTTCAGAGAGTTGTAAGTGTACTGAAGTGCTGGGGAGTTAGACTTCTTGGTAGAAACCTTTCTTCCTTTTCTTACTAACTGGTTAAATGTTGGCATTAATTTCACCTCCTGCGTGTTTTATTCAATATTTCCAAATTGTGGTACTTTTATTCATTGCCTCTTCCGTATCACTATTAGAATAGACAATGGGCTATCGCCTGCACGCCAAAAAAGGGCGCAAAAAAGCACACTCAATTAGTATAACGACGTCACCAAAACTTGTCAATACCCTTTGCATTATTTTTTCTTGTTATTTTGCGATGATCTGTTTTTTAGATGGATCCATTGAAGCTTGCCCTCTTGCAGTAGAAAATAGTTGCGCATTCCCTTAGCCGGAAACAAGCCATCTGCCTGTTTCGACAGCTTGCAGTCCCATTTCTCCACACCGTTCTTTCGGTAGATCTTACATCCTTCTGTTGTAACCATATATATTTCTTTGTCTGCCATCGTAACATTTGTAAAGTCTGTGGTAACCTGACGTTCAAATACTTTACCGCCCGACGTGTTAAACAGATACATCCGTCCACTGCCTTTCTTGCTGCCGGCGGCAATCACTCCGATATAACGGTCATCACAAAAAGCACTCAGTATCTCTCGATTCCAATCTTTTTTGAATACTTGTTTTGGCTTCTTCATATTCTTCCAAAGACTGAAACCTTTTTCGCTGAAAAGCGCAGCATGATCTTCATCCAAATATTTCACCTCTGCGACAATGCGGTCCTTATACTCCTGCGCGCCAACCAGGCAGTTTGTATTTTTGCCCACGTCTGTAAAATCGTAAAATGCCACCTGACTCTTAACTGCGCCACTGGTCACACAGATGCTTGCACAGATCACGCCCGTACCGTCCGGCGACAGATCAATCGAAACCGGGTAGCCTTCTTCTACGTTGGTCGGAATTTCCACGAGAAGCTTTTTATTGTCATCATACGGATTGTATACCTGGATCACATTAGATGACTGATCTTCTAGCAATACAGCTACTACGCCCTGTTTGGAGACGCACGCCTGCAAGATCGGATAGTCTGTCGTCAGCTTCGTCCCGCTGTCACTTCCATTGTACACATATAAGGACTTCCCCTGTATATCTGCTACAACTGCATATTTCTCGCAAATATCTAATGCAGGATTCTCCATATCATAACTTCCATTCCACATTTCATTTCCATCACGATCTACTGCTGCCGCTCCGTCTCTGCTGTAGCGAAGCACCCCATTTTGATAGGCACTACATTTCATACCACTGCTTTTTTTTAGTGCGATCGTATTTTTCACTTCGTAACTGCTATATTGATGATTGACGTAAAAATAAATAACCGCTGCTAATATCACTGCCACCAATAGAATACAGGCGATACTCAAAAAAATCGTCCTTTTGATCTCTTGACGACGTTTCGTTACCACCTGAACATCTCTGGCTCTTCCTGCTAAAGTTTCCATTATAATTCCCCATATCTTCTATATATTATTGCTTTCAGATATAGTATAACTGATTTTTACGGTTCGGGCAATAAAATACACTGTCCAATATAGATCTCATCACTATTTTTGATCCGGTTGGTATTCTTGACCCGATCTAACAGGTCAAACGAATGATACTGCCGCCATACGATCTGACTAAGCGTATCACCCTTGCGGACTATATAGCTTTCCATCTGCGAACCACCTGTATCTGATGCTGCCACCGACCGCTCCGGCGCTGTTGTCACTTTGGAGCCTGACTGAGCTGTCGCCTTCTGTCTTGCGGCGGTCTGTGTTTTTACTTCCTGTGCAGGAGTAGCAGTAGGTTTCACTGCGACATTATACTTCGATGTCTCTAAGGACTGCTGTGATGCTTCTCTACTCTGCGGCTCCGCAGACTGCTGTGATGCTTCTTTGCTCTGCGGCTCCGCAGACTGCTTTGGCGCCTCGGTACTCTGTGTGCTCTGCAGCTCAGCCGTTTCCTTATCACGCAGTACATCCGATACAACGAACTCGCGGTTATTCTGTTCCTGTGCCGTTACATATCCGGATAACGTCTGAATAGATTCTTCCATGGCCTGTATCTTGGAAAGACTTTTCACAAGAAGATTCGCTCCCATCAATACCATAAAAAACAAAATGACACCTGCGCTCCACGCAACCATCTGCATGCGTTCCTGTCTGGTCTTCTTTTGCCGGATCGTACTGCGGATCGCATCCGTGACCTCATCCTCATAGTCTGCTTCCCCACTGATCTCTTTCTGCTCCCGCAGCATATATTCCTGCATTTGTGGATTTTTGGCAAAATAAATATAATAACCGCTCAACTCTTCAAATGCTCCATCTTCATAAAAAAAGACTTTTTCTTCTTTTTCGGATAAGTCTGCCAAAAATAAGATCCTGCTCATTTCTCCAAATTGTTCTTCCTGAATATGACGAACCTGCTTGTCCACTTTACTGTTCCACATACCAACGCCAAGACCCCAGCCAAGCACTTTTGCACCGGCGAAATATTTATGTATGTCCTCGTATAACTTGTCCCACTGTGCATCCCCAAGGGCTCCTGTCTCGGGATCAAGTTCCACCTCTATGCAGCCATATAAAAACAAGCCGTCTTTTGCCTCTTTGATACCCTCTCTTCCCAAGAATACAATAATGGACTCTTCCTGTTTTTCTAAAAAGATCTTGCGGATATCTGTCAGCACATAATCTTCAATATAAATTCTTCTTGCCCCGCCGGTCTCCCCAATCTGCTTTATATTTTCCGGATAGGTTTCATATTCATACACGTTTTTTTCTCTGTTTTTGCTGCCCTGCTCCATATCACACCACAACCTTTCATTCACCTGTTCTCTATTACCGAAAAGCATTGTAACACGCTCTCCCGTGCACACTTTGTCGAAACAGAGGTGCAAACGCCCCTTTCTGACAACATCTTTCGACGAACAGATATGAACCGACAGCCCCTTTCTGACAACATCCTTCGACGAACAGGTATGAACCGACAGCCTCTTGGAGATACTGACAGCAGTTATGTGACGTTATGTGACGCCATGAAGCACCACATCGCAACAACCGCGCAGATCGTGCAGCACATTCACAGCATCACGTTTCCGCCTCACATGCTAATCCTACAGAAAGGTTACTATGATTATGATGACATCTTCGAAGCAGCAGCTTCAATATTTCAATCCGATAACTCCTCTCTCTATGTCCAATTTTACGGACAGCTTGACGGAACGACTGCAGCAGATCCACACCGCCTCACGTCCTATCATCTTAGTCTGCATTGGTTCCGATCGCGCCACCGGAGATTCCCTTGGCCCATTTGTGGGACACGAGTTGCTGCATCCGTTCCCCACTGACAGGAGACAATCTTTTGCAGACAAGCGCAATAACAAAACCCATTTTTCATGCAAAAAAGGACAGTACACTCGTACTGTCCCGAAATCTTCACGCTCTCTTTGGAACTTGCTGACGACATACTCTGCATTTCCAAAAAAGTATTATGTCTATGGTTCTCTGCATTCCCCGGTCCATGCTGTCAACTTAAAAGCAACCTTACAAGACATTTATCGTTCGTTCGATGATCCATATATCATCGCTATTGATGCTGCCCTTGGAGCTAAAGAACACATAGGCACGGTCACTCTAGGCGATGGTGCTCTCTTTCCCGGTATCGGTGTCAGCAAACAGCTCCCCGCTGTCGGCGACATCCATATCACAGGGATCGTAAATACCATCAACTGCCAAAACCGTAACTTAATCTTACAGACAACACATTTGTCAACAGTTGTCTCGCTTGCCACCTTCATCAGCAAAGGGATTCGGCAAGCCTTGCTGCAACAGGATCTCACATGTCCGTGCGACCCTCTAGTGCACGATACAAAGTGACCTCATCAATATATTCCAAATCTCCACCTGCAGGCACACCACTGGCAATGCGGCTGACTTTGATGCCTAGCGGCTTGACCAATTTGCTGATATACGTTGCCGTGGTATCACCCTCGAGATTCTTATTGGTAGCAACAATAACTTCATCAACATCTTTTTGCAAACGCACCATCAACTCGGACAAACGAATATCATCCGGGCCAACTCCTGCCATCGGAGAAATCGCTCCATGAAGTACATGGTACACGCCGTCAAATTTGCCGGTCTTTTCGTATGCTGCCAGGTCTCTCGTATTTTCCACAACCATGATCTGCCGGTGATTTCTTTTCGGATTTGCACAGATCGGACAGATTTCGCCATCTGTATATGTACAGCATTCTTTGCAGTAATGCACATTTTTCTTTGCCGACATCATAGCCCCTGACAGCCCTGCCACCTGTTCTTCCGTCATGTTCAATATGTGAAACGCTAGTCTTTGTGCAGATTTTGCGCCGATTCCCGGCAAGTGGGATAATTGTTCCACCAGATTCGTGATCTGAGAACTATACACATCCATAGGAAACCTCCATTCCCCACAGTCCGTAGGCATAGGACTGTCCAATACAAAATCTGTCCTTAGAACAACCCACCAAGACCACCGGTCAACTGCTGCATCATCGCTGCATTTTCATCTTCTACTTTGCGCAATGCCTCATTGGTAGCTGCCACGATCAAATCTTCTAACATTTCAATGTCATCCGGATCCACTACTTCTTCATCCAATTTTACAGACAAAATTTCCTTTTTGCCGGAAACTTTTACGGTAACAGCTCCACCGCCTGCCGTTGCTTCCCACTCTTTTTCGCCCATCTCTTTGGACTTTTCTTCCATTTGGCGCTGCATACGCTGTGCCTGTTTCATCAAATTGTTCATATTGCCAGGCATTCCACCCGGAAATCCACCTCTTTTTGCCATAATAATTCTCCATTCCTTTCTACTTGCAAGCGCATCGCTGCAAATACTATATTTTCACTGCGAAGTTTATCGCAATCATCCATTTCGTTAGATCCTACTACTGAATCTCGATTCCGTCAAACTGAATCAGCTCCATCACGTCCGGATACATAGCGTCCGTCTGTGCATCCACCGTGCGGGTCAAGATCACAACTTCTTTTTGGATCAAAGAACCAATGATCCGTTTTAACTGCTCCAGAGCATCTCCCTCTTTCTGCGTAAAATATTCCTCATTCAACGGATCTGTGAACTGAAGTACCAGTCGATCATCATCCGGCACCGGTCTGCACTGGTCAAGCATATTGCGCATGACCGGATCACACATAGCACTGACGTCTCTCCATCTGCCAAGCACCGCTTTAACATCTTCTCCAATTGCCTTTGGCATGATCTTTGGTGTCGAAGCAGTCTTCTCATCCGCCGCCTGTACCGTTTCCGGGACACTTTGCGTCTGCTGCGGTGCTGCAACAATACCTTTTTCCAGCTGTGCCTCAATATTTGCAATACGATCTTTTAACGTCGTAATATCCTGCTCGGTATCCATCTGTGGCTTACACAATTTGATCATCGCGACCTCTGTCAGAACACGTTTTTGCGATGCGAAACGCAAATTGCCGGACAGATCCGATAATATACGTATATAACGGATCAATGTTTCCGTATCCGCAAGCGTCGCCTCTTCTTTCATCTGCGCTAAACGCTCTGTCGAAACATCCAGCATGTCCTCTCCTTGATCGGATGCAGAAAGCATCATCAACCCACGAAGATACCACACATATTCGTTGACAAACTGTGTAAGATCGCGCCCATCGATCAAAATTTCACTAACGATCTCCACGCATCCAACGGCGTCCCCTGCTATCATCTGCCGAAACAAACGGCTGTACACCTCTGTATCTACCGCCCCAAGCACTTCCAGTGCTTTATCGTAAGTCAACGTCTCACCTAAGTTAAAGGCGATGCATTGATCCAATAAGCTAAGCGCATCACGCATAGAACCATCCGCAGCTTTAGCGATATAACGCAATGCCTTATCTTCTGCCGGGATCTGTTCACGCTGCATAAGATCTTGCAATCTTGCTGCTATCGTATCGATCGAAATTCGCTTAAACTTGTATTGCTGACAGCGTGATGTGATCGTAATCGGTATTTTGTGTGCCTCTGTCGTTGCCAAAATAAACACAACGTATTCCGGAGGCTCCTCTAATGTTTTTAGCAGCGCATTAAATGCTCCCGCTGACAACATATGCACCTCGTCGATGATATAGACCTTAAATCTGCCTTCTGACGGAGAATATTGCACTTCATCGATAATGTCTCGAATATTGCCCACACCGTTATTGGAGGCGGCATCAATCTCGATGACATTCATGGAAGTCTGCGCCGCTATTTTACGACACATCTCGCACTCTCCGCAAGGACTGCCATCTATCGGATGCTCACAATTGACTGCCTTTGCCAAAATCTTTGCCACTGTTGTCTTACCGGTACCTCTGGTGCCACAAAACAGATAAGCATGCCCGATGCGATCCGCCCGAACCTGATTTCTGAGGGCTGTCACAATATGATCCTGCCCCTTTACCTCGTCAAACTCCCCCGGACGAAACTTTCGATATAACGCTGTATACGACATTTCCTCAACCATGCCTTTCTATCTGTAATTCAATACCCCTTATGTTAAGGACAACGCATTAGCACAGGCCTTTGCGTCACAATCTCTGTCCATTTTTTACAGGCTGTCTCCAAAACAGATACCCATGTCTTTAATTTCTTGGATCAGCGGATCCTTTGGATCTACCATTTTAAGCTTACCGGCTACTTCCTCCAGCGGAACAGGAACTGTTTTGCCATCGCGCATACCGACCATATATCCATACTTCTCATCAAGGATCAATCTGGCTGCCGCAGCGCCCAGTCTCGTTGACAACACACGGTCATAAGGGCACGGTTCACCACCGCGCTGCATATGTCCCGGTACCGTAATACGTACTTCCTGTCCGGTTCTCTCCTCGATCTCATGTCCGATCTGATAAGATACCGAAGGATACGTAGAATTCTTCCGTTTCGCCTTAAACTCTTTTTTGGACAATTCGGCCTCTTCTTTTGAAATCCATCCTTCCGCTACCGCCAAGATTGAAAATCGCTTGCCCTCTTTGGTTCTCTTCTCTAAGGCCTTTACGATGGAATCTATATCATATGGGATCTCAGGAAGCAAAATAATATCAGCGCCACCTGCAATACCTGCATGCAATGTAAGCCATCCAACTTTGTGACCCATAACTTCGACGATAAACACTCTTCCATGAGATGCTGCTGTCGTATGAATACAATCGATCGCATTTGTCGCAATATTCACTGCGCTTTGGAATCCAAAAGTGATATCCGTTCCCCAGATATCATTGTCAATCGTCTTTGGCAGAGTAACTACATTGCACCCCTCTTCATGCAAAAGGTTTGCTGTTTTGTGTGTGCCATTACCACCCAAGATAACAAGACAATCCAGTTTCCACTTCTTATAATTGGACTTCATCGCCTCCACTTTGTCCAGGCCATTTTCATCCGGAGTGCGCATTTTCTTAAATGGCTGACGCGATGTGCCAATGATCGTGCCACCCTCCGTCAAAATACCAGAGAAATCTTTTGGTTCCATCTTGCGATAGTTGCCATAGATCAGACCCTTGTAGCCTTCCAAAACACCATAGATCTCTACATCCGGGCAGTTTTCATATAATGTCTTGGCAACACCCCTCATTGTTGCATTCAAGCTCTGGCAATCTCCACCACTTGTCAAAAATCCAATTCTTTTCATGGTTTTGCTCCTTTCCTGTTTCATGTACGCCCGTAATCTTCAAACGAGGAATTTCGAGCGTACATTTTATTTTAATTTCCAAATATCTTCATTGTACTGCGCAATCGTGCGGTCAGAAGAGAAAAATCCCGCTTTTGAAATATTCACGATCATTTTCTGTGCCCAAGCATCACGATCCTCGTAATCCTTAAGCGCCTGCTCTTTGACCTTAATATAATCTTTGAGATCAAGCAATGTCATAAACCAATCTTTGGTCACGATCTCCATATACAAACGGATCAAACTCTTCTTATTACCAATCGCAAACATCTCCTTGCTAATAATAAAGTCAACAAGTTTTGCAATTTCAGGATCTGCGTCATAGATCTTTTCTGCACTGTAAGCTGCCTTGTCATACAACGCAATGACATCTTCACTGGATTCACCAAAAATATAAATATTGTCATCGCCAACAAACTGATGGATCTCTACATTGGCGCCATCTTCCGTACCAAGCGTGATCGCACCATTCAGCATGAATTTCATATTACCGGTTCCCGATGCTTCCTTAGAAGCGAGTGAGATCTGCTCTGAAATATCTGCTGCCGGAATAACCTTCTCCGCATAAGTGACGTTATAATTCTCTAACATGACAACTTTCAGATACGGACTCACTTCCGGATCCTTACTGATCAACTCTGACAGGCAGAGGATCAAGTGAATAATATCCTTTGCGATCGTATAGGCAGGAGCCGCTTTGGCACCGAAGATCATAGTGATCGGCGTCTTTGGCTTATTCCCCGCCTTAATGTCCATATATTTGTAAATAATATACAATGCATTCATCTGCTGTCTCTTATATTCATGCAGACGCTTGACCTGAACATCAAAGATGGAATGATCGTCGATCGTGATTCCCTCTTTATCCTGCAAATATTGCTTAAATTCTGTCTTCTTGGTCTGTTTCACATTCAAAAGAGTCTTGACAAATGCCGGATCATCTGCAAATTTCTGCAGATTTTCCAATTCAGAAGCATCCTTTTTATAACCCTCACCGATCATATCCGTGATCAAAGATGTCAGTTCATGGTTACAATGCAGCAGCCAGCGGCGGAATGTGATACCGTTTGTCTTGTTATTGAACTTATTTGGATAAATATCCTTAAACGGCTTCAACTCACTCTTCTCTAAGATTTCCGTATGCAGTGCTGCAACACCATTTACACTAAATCCATAGTGAATATCGATATGTGCCATGTGCACGCGCTGATCCTTGTCAATGATCGCAACGCGTTCATCCCCATATTTTTCTTTCGCCTTAACATCCAGCATCTTAATAACCGGGATCAACTGCGGCACTACTTTCTCCAAATACCAAATCGGCCAAGTTTCCAGTGCCTCTGCCAATATCGTGTGGTTTGTGTATGCACACATCTTAGATACAATGTCGATTGCTTCGTCAATATTAATATCACGAAGTAACAGCAGACGGATCAACTCCGGAATAACCATCGTTGGGTGCGTGTCGTTAATCTGGACGACTGCATAATCAGCCAGATCATGAATGTTACTGCCCTTAGCCACCGCCTCATCAATGATCAGCTGCGCTGCATTGCTGACCATAAAGTATTGCTGATAGATACGAAGCAGTTGTCCCTGATAGTCACTGTCATCCGGATACAAAAACAATGTAAGATTACGGCGGATATCCTCTTTATCGAAGTTAATTCCATCTCCTTCAACAATACTTTCATCTACAGTATCAAGATCAAACAATTTGAGTGTATTACACTGGTTATCATATCCTGTTACATCAATTTCATACATGACCGACTGCACTGTCTGCCCACCGAAAATAACCGGATAACTCACATTAGTACGTCGCAAGACACTCGGATCCGTAATCCACGGATTTGGCGTCTCTTTCTGCAAATTGTTTTCGAATTTCTGCTGAAAAAGTCCCAAATGATAATTCAAGCCGACACCGTCTCCCGGAAGACCAAGTGTTGCGATCGAATCCAAAAAACATGCCGCCAAACGGCCTAATCCACCATTACCAAGAGATGGCTCATTCTCTATTTCCTCAATCTGTGCCAAACTCTTACCATGCTCTTTCAACGCATTGGCTACCTGATCGTAAATTCCTAAATTGATCAAATTGTTTGAGAGCAGCTTACCGATCAAAAACTCCGCTGAAATGTAATAAAGTTTCTTCTTGCCCTGAATCTGACCCTTCTGCTTTGCGATATCTTTCGTTAACTGCAATAACCCTGCATAAATTTCTGCATCACTTTCTCTGGCTGCGATGCTTTGGATCTCATTCTCGTACATAATGTCCTCCATCCGTATTAAATTAACCATTTTCGCAATGTCCCACCCATCGGCAAAACACTCCGATGATATTTTACCACATTTTTTTTGAAAAGAATAGAAAAAAAAGAGCAAAACATTTTGCTCTTTTTTCATCAAATAATATACCAGCGTTAACGTGGGAACATCAAGAAAAACAGGACTTTACGCAATTTACCGACACTGTTTCGAATAGCCTGTACGTATTCTCTCGTCTGTTTCCAGAACTTCTGCTGTTCCTCCGGCGATATATCATCGGGACTATAACCGCTGCGCCAGATCGTCTCGAAATACCATTGCCGCTGCTCTTGCGAAACTGCTCCCTGTAAATTGGTTTCTAAAAGCTTCTGCAGCCCCTGTTCACCAGAACCTTTTGGTACGGCATTTCCGGCAAGCCACAATGCATCCATCAGATAAGAGATACTGCGTCCAACCGCAATTTTTCCCTTCTTCCTGCTCGCTGTCACGATCCTATGTTTTCGATTTTCCTGCCGCAGTCTAAAACACAACACGACAAAAATCACAAGCAAAACAAGCAAAATCAATACTATCTGCGGTACTGTCAAATGAACGGACCGCTTCTGTCCATTGTGATGATCCTTGGCGTTCTTTTTGCCCGACACATCCGCCTTTTGCTTTGGTGTTGGAACAGGTGTCG
>ERZ780151.2399-NODE-2399-length-10762-cov-2.472308_pt1 | contig 10762 bp, 9 predicted proteins | sample MGYA00510983_ERZ780151 | MGnify/ENA primary metagenome ERZ780151 (study PRJEB29588, sample SAMEA2144623) | human gut metagenome | biome: human gut; feature: human-associated habitat; material: faeces | place: Denmark | collected 2008/2010 ... | reverse complement strand
GAGGAAAAAATATGAAAAGAAGTTTAAAAAATATTATAATGATAGCAATAATAATATCATTAGGAATATGCAGTTATTTTACCATGAAAGGAACAAATTCAAACCAAACAACAAACAAAGGAGAAATACAACAAGCACAAGGAACGCCACCAGGAAACTCAAATAACATGGAAACCCCACCAGAAAAACCAACAGGAGACACAAACTCAAATAACACAGGAACACCACCAGAAATGCCAACAGGAAACACAAACGCAAGCAACATGGGAACGCCACCAAACCAAGCACAAAATGGAACACAAAACCCAAACAGTCAAACAAAAATAAAAACAAATAAAATCATAATCCTAGGAATAGAAGGACTAGCAATAGCAATATTAATAACATATATAGCATTATCAAAATTCAATAAACTAACACTAAAAGAAACATTAAAAAGCACAGAAACAAAAATAATATTTATAGCAATAACAATACTATTAACAACAATACTAACAATAGGACAAATATATATAGCACAAAACATAATAAACAAAACAAACAACACAGAAAACACACAAATGATGCCACAAGAAATAAACAATTCAAGTCAAACAGCAGAAGCAACAGGAGAAAAAACAATAACAGGAGAAACAGAAACACTAAAAGAAGAATACACAACAACAGACAGTGACAAAAGTGCAATATTAGTAGAAAATGGAGGAAACGCAACAATAGAAGGAGCAACAATATCAAAAACAGGAGGAGACAGCACAAACACAGAAAACTCAGAATTTTATGGAATAAACTCAGGAATACTAGTCACCCAAAACTCAACAGCAACAATAAAAAACGCAACAATAGAAACAAATGCAAAAGGAAGTAACGCAGTATTTTCAACAGGAACAGACTCAAAAATATATATAAATGACTCAAAGATAAACACAACAGGAAGCAGTTCATCAAGAGGACTAGACGCAACATATGGAGGATATATAGAAGCAGAAAATGTAGAAATAACAACACAAGGAGGAAGCTGTGCAACACTAGCAACAGATAGAGGAGAAGGAACAGTAACAGTCAAAAACTCAAAACTAGAAACAAACGGAAGCGGATCACCAATAATATATTCAACAGGAAACATAAGCATAGAAAACACAGAAGGAACAGCAAACGGATCACAAATGGTAGTAATAGAAGGAAAAAACACAGCAACAGTAACAAACTCAACACTAACAGCAAGTGGAACAGGAAACAGAGGAGAAACAGACCAAGCAGGAATAATGATATATCAATCAATGTCAGGAGACGCAGGAGAAGGAACAGGAACATTCACAGCAACAAACTCAAACTTAAGTATCCAAGCAAACTCAAAATATTACAAAACAGCACCAATGTTTTTCATAACAAACACAGACGCAATAATAAACCTAAAAAACTGCCAACTAACTTACGGAAGCAACACATTAATAAGCAGCAAAGGAACAACAGAATGGGGAACAACAGGAACAAACGGAGGAAACTTAACACTAAACGCAGAAAACCAAACATTAGAAGGAAACATAGAAATAGACAACATATCAACACTAAAAATGAACTTAACAAACAGCCAATACACAGGAACAATAAACGGAGAACAAACAGCAAAACAAATAGACATAAAAATAGACAGTAACACAAAAATAAAACTAACAGGAAACTCTTATGTAACATCACTAGAAGACGAAGACACAACTTACAGCAACATAGACTTTAATGGATACACACTATATGTAAACGGAACAGCAATAAACTAAAAAAGGAAACAACATAAAAAAAGTAAATAAAAAACTAAAAAACATTAAAAATAAAATTATAAAAATCAAAAAAGGAACGCAAGCAATATTTCACAAATCCAAATATAGCTTAAGCGTTCCATTAATTATTTCACACAAAATTTTCTAAAAAAATCTCGTACAGTGTAACTAACTCAAGTAAAAAATATTACCACCAATGATATAAAAAAACAAAAAACACAGTCGATCGAAAAAGTAAATTCTATTTGGAAAAACTAAACAAAAAATACTTTTAAATAAAAACCAAAAGTATTGCCAAAAACCAAAAAGTCATATAAAATAAAAGAAAAAAATAAAAACAAAGAAAAAAAGAAAAAGAAAACACAAAGAAAAGTAAGAAAGGAAAGATAAAAAATGAAAGTATTAATAATATCAGATATACATGGCTCAGGATACTATGCAGAAAAAATAAAAGAAATAGAAGAAAAAGAAAAACCAGAAGAAATAATAATATTAGGAGACTTATACTACCATGGGCCAAGAAACGAACTAAGCCAAGAATACGAACCAATGAAAGTAGCAAAAATACTAAACTCAATGAAAGAAAAACTAACAGTAATAAGAGGAAACTGTGACGCAGAAGTAGATGAAATGATATCAGAATTCCAATTTCACGACTATGTACTAAAAGAAATAAACGGAAAAAAGATCTACTTCACACATGGACATAAATACAACATAGAAAAGATCCCGTATGAAGAATTTGAAATAATGATATACGGACACACACATCAAGGCTTTATAGAAGAAAAAGAAGGATACATCTTCGCAAACCCAGGATCAATATCACTACCAAAATGCAACACAGAACACAGCTATATAATACTAGAAGAAAACAAAATAATACTAAAAAATGTAGACGGAAAAATAATAAAAGAATACGAAATAAAATAGCAAAAAACAACAAAAAAGATAAAAAAACATAAAGCAAAACAAGAAAAATAGTGTACAAAACAAAAAAACATAATAAAAAAACAAACAAGAAACAAAAAAATGAAAAAAGGAAGGAAAAGAAATGAATTTTGAAGAAATGTCAAAAGAAGAACTAATAGAATACATAAAAAACATAAATGAAACAAACAACGGCAAATACGGACTACTATGGGACAAAGAAAAAGAACCAGAAAAAATAATAGAAGAATGCAACAAAAACATACCAATACTAAAAGAAATAGAAAACAAAAAAATAGAAAATGAAGGAGAAAACAACATACTAATAGAAGGAGACAATTTCCATGCATTAGAAGCACTAAACTACACACACGAAGAAGCAATAGACATAATATACATAGACCCACCATACAACACAGGAAAAAACGACTTCATATATAACGACAAATTCATAGACGAAGAAGACGGATACAGACACAGCAAATGGTTAAACTTTATGTACAAAAGACTAAAAATAGCAAGAAACCTATTAAAAAAAGACGGAGTAATATTCATATCAATAGACGACAACGAATTCGCACAGCTAAAACTATTATGTGACAAAGTATTTGGAGAAAAAAACTTCATATCAATGCTATCAGTAGAAAACAATCCAAAAGGAAGAAAAAACTCAAAATTTATATCAGGAAGTAACGAATACTGTCTAATATACGCAAAAAACAAAAACGAATCATACTTCATAGAAAACATACCAAAAAGTGAAAAAGACTTAATAAAAGACGAAAACGAAAACTATGTACAAAAAGGAGGAAAAAGAGTACTAGTAGGAGAAAACAAATACAACAAACCAGTAGAAGACATAGAATCAGAAAAAAACTACACAGTATATTACAACCCAGAAACAAACGACATAAAAATAAAAACAGAAAAAAGCATAAACGACATAAACCAAGAACTAACAGAACAAGGATACACAAGATATTACTCATACAATAAAGGAAAACTAGTACAAAACACATACACAAAAGCCAAATTCGAAGAACTATTTTACAGTAACAAATTAGAAATCAAAGAAAACAAAATATACGAAAAAAACTACAGCACAACAATAAGACTAAAAAGTATGATAGTAAACAAAAAATACACAGCGATCATAAACAACCAAAAAGTAAAAAACTATGAAATAGACGTAAAAACAACATCAGCAGGAACAGCACTAAAGAAAATGTTCAACACAAAAGAAAAAATATTTGACAACCCAAAAAACGTAGGACTATTAAAACTACTAATATCATTAAAAAACAATAAGGACGCCACAATCTTAGACTTTTTTGCAGGATCAGGAACAACAGCACAAGCAGTAATAGAACTAAACCAAGCAGACAACGGAAAAAGAAAATTCATAATATGCACAAACAACGAAAACCAAATATGTGAAAAAGTAACATACCCAAGAATAAAAACAATAATAACAGGAAAAAGAGAAGACGGAACAAAATACTCAGAAGGAAACAAAGAAACACTAAGATACTACAAAACAGACTTCATAAAAAACGAAGGAACAAAAGACCAAATATATTATGACCTAACAGAAAAAAGCATACCAATGATATGCATAAAAGAAAACACACATGAACAAATAGAAAAAAATGACCAATACGCAATATACACGAACAAACAAAAAAACAAATACACATGTATATACTTTGACACAATCCAAACACAATATAAAGAATTTATAGAAAAAGTAAAACAAATAAAAGAAAAGAAAAAACTATATATATTCACACTAGGAAACGAAATAGAAGAACAAGAACTAAAAGAAATAAAAAATTACAAAATAGAAGCAATACCACAAAAAATATACGACAAATACAAAAAAACATCAAAAATAAGCAACGAAAAATAAAAAATAACACAGCAAAGAATTAAAAACCAAGATAACCAAATCTAAAAAACAAGAAAAAACAAAATAAAAAAGAGAACAACAAAAAAAGCAATAAACAAAAAGAAACCAAAAAAATCAACTCAAAAAAATAAAAAAGGAAGGAAAAAAAGATGAAAGAGCTAAAAAATTACCAACAAAACGCAATAGACCAGCTAATGCAATTCACAGAAATGTTTCTAAAAACACAAAAAAACGAAACAATAATATTTCAATCACCAACAGGAAGCGGAAAAACAATCACAATAGCAAGATACATACACGAGCTAACAAAAGAAACAAAAGAAGACATATGCTTTCTATGGATAAGCATAGGAAAAGGAGAATTACAAGTACAAAGTCATAAAAGTGTAAAAAAAGAAATAGGAGACACAATAGAATGCAGTCTATTAGAAAACGAATTTTTCGGCTCAAGAGACATAATAAATCAAAATGAAATAGTATTTGTAAACTGGGAAAAAATAAGAAAAAAAGACAAAAAAACAAAAGAATTCAATAACACGCTAATGAAAGACTGGGAACAAAACAATTTCCCAACAATACTAAAAAACACAAGAGAAAACAGAAAAATAATACTAATAATAGACGAAAGTCACTCAAGTGCAACAACAAAAAGAGCAAAAGAAATAAGAGACGAAATAATAGCACCAAACCTAACAATAGAAATGAGTGCAACACCAGTATTCAACTCAGAAAACATCAACGCAAGAGTATATGTAGAACCAACAGACGTAATAAACGAAGGAATGATAAAAAAAGAAATAATAATAAATGACAAAATAGCAGAAGCAATAGAAAAAGAAGAAAACGAAAAAAGTTCAGAATCACTAGTATTAGAATCAGCCTACTACAAAGAAGAAGAACTAAAAAAAAGATACCAAAAACTATACAACGAAGGAGAAACAAAAAATCTAATAACCCCACTAACACTAATACAAATACCAAACTCAAACTATGGAGAAGAAAAAAGAGCAGCAGTAGAAAAATTTCTAAAAAATAAAGGAATAACAACAGAAAACGGAAAACTAGCAATCTGGCTAAACGACGACAAAATAAACAACAGTTACGAAGAACTAAACACAAACGACAGCAAAGTAGAATACTTAATATTCAAAATGGCAATAGACACAGGATGGGACTGTCCAAGGGCACAAATACTATTAAAATTCAGAGAAGTCAACAGCATAGTATTTGAAATACAAACAGTAGGAAGAATACTAAGAATGCCAGAAGCCAAACACTACACAGACGAAGCACTAAACAGATCATACGTATACTCAAACATACAATCAATAGCCATAAAAAAAGAAATATACAACCCAAACATAATAAAAACATATAACTCAAAAGTAAAAGAAGAATACAAACCAGACATAAAAATAGCAATAAACGCACAAAGCACACAAGACCAACTAAATATACTAAACATAGAAAATGCGTCAACCATAGAAAGTGGATCAATCATAGAAAGCACATCAAACACAGAAAACACAGAAAACCCAATAAACAAACAAAATGCACAACAAATAGAAAACCAAAATAGCGAATACACACAAATATCACTAGAACTAGAATATGAACAAGCAATAAAAAACATAATAGAAAACCAAATAAAAAAAGAAGAAAACACACAAACAAACACAACACAAAACAACGAAAAAGAAAACGCAACAAACGAAAACCAAAAAAACAACAATGAAGAAAGCAATGAAGAAAACCAAACAAAAAAGAACGAAGAAACAACAACAGAAAAGAAACAAATAATGACACTAAAATCATACTACAAAAAAAGAACAGACTATGGAGACATCACAAGCTCATTTTACAAAGTATATGAAAGAGAATTTTGCAAACACTTCAACATACCAGAAAAAGAAAATATCCCAATACAAGACACAATAACAAACAAAGAAAAAATGAAAGAAGCAGGAATAAACTTTGAATACAGAAAAAAAGACTCAATACTAAGTGACGTACACATAGAATCAGAAAAAGTAGACGAAGAAATAGAAATAAAAGAACAAGAAAATTTGGTAGACATAATAATGAGTGATGACGACTTACAAAACGACTTCGAAAAAGTAATAAAAAACAACTTAAACGGATTCGCACCAGTAAGATCAATACCAACAGTAAAAACAGCAATAATAAGCACATTCGGAAAATATCTATATATAAGACCACAAAACAAAGGAATAATACTAATACAAAACATAGTAGTAAACAACAACGAAACATTCGGAAAAATAATAAGCACAGCAACACAAAACTACAAGCCAATACACGAATATGAAGTAGACCAAAAAGAAAAATACGAAATAAACGAAGAATGGCACATACCATTTGACAAAAATTACAACCCAAACACAAACATAAAAATAGAATCAAAACTATCAATACACCAACCACTATATGTAGAAACAAAAGAAGGAAAAGCAGACAAACTAGAACTAGAATTCATAGAATATCTAGACAAACACGAAAACAGCATAGAATACTTTTGGAAAAACGGATCAGAACACATGAACACCAACTTCGGAATAGCAAAAGAAGATGGAACAGCATTCCAACCAGACTTTCTAATACAATTCAAAGACGGAAGAATAGGAATATTTGACACAAAAGCAGGAAAAGGATACAACGAAAAAGACAACGAAATAAAATCAAACGCACTACAACAATATATAACAGACGAAAACAAAAAAGGAAAAAACATAGTAGGAGGACTAGTAGTAGAAAACAACGGAACATTCTATTACTATGACAGAACAATATATAAAACATACAAAGAAAAACCAGAACAATGGAAAAGCTTCGAAGAACTAGTAAAACAAAAAACAAAAAATTAAAAATCCACCAGAAACAGAAAAAGAAGTAATTATTGGTTATATTGATAAAATTAGAAAAAAGATGCCAATATGGAAGCAAGGTGGAAAGGAGGATAATACAGTACAATTTCTTAAAGTAGGAAGAAAAAAACTTGCCCTTGTGGTATTTTTAAACCTGTAAAACAGAGACAATTTAAAGAAAGTATGATATAATGAACCGTAAATAAGAATGAAAGGGAATGATTGAAATGAAAATATTAATTATATGTAGTAAAGCATTTTATAAGGATATTGCACCAATAAAAGAAAAACTAGAGGAGAATGGACATGTAGTTGAATTACCAAATTCATATTATTAACCTGATGCAGAAAAGAAAAGTTGGAATTTAGGAAAAAAAGCTCATAGTGAGTTTAAAGCAAGAATGTTTAAAATGAGTGAAGAAAGAATTGCAACAATGGATGCTGTATTAACTTTAAATTTTGATAAAAATGGTAAGAAAAACTATATTGGAGGAGCGACTTTTATTGAAATATATGAAGCATTTATGAAAGGTAAAAAAATATATTTATATAATGATATTCCTGAAGGAATGTTGTATGATGAAATTTCAGGATTTTCTCCAATTGTCATAAAAGGAGATATAAATTTAGTAAAGTAGGAAGTGAGATGAATGATAGATAAAGTTGGCGGAGTAATTTTAAAAGATAAGCAAATATTAGTACAAAGGAAAAAGAATAACAGAGAGGAATGTATAATTCCAGGAGGAAAAAGAAAAGAGAAAGAAACAGATTTTGAAACATTAAAAAGAGAGTTACATGAAGAATTGACAGTAGATTTGATTAAAGTAGAATTTCTTGGTGGATATGATGACATAGCTTGTTTTTCAAATGAGCCAATTCATGTGCAAACCTACATTGCACAAATAGACGGAGAAATAAAATGTAATAATGAAATAAAAGAGGCAATTTGGATTGATAAAAATTATAAGGAAAAAGGTATAAAAGTAGGTAGTATTTTAGGAGAACATGTCATACCTAAATTAATAGAAAGAGGATTAATGTAAATGATTTTAGTAAGTGCATGTTTAGCAGGTATAAATTGTAAATATAGTGGTGGAAATAATTATAATGAAAAAGTTTTTAATCTTGTAAAAGAAGGAAAAGCAATACCAATATGCCCTGAACAATTAGGTGGATTACAAACACCAAGAAATCCTGCTGAAATTAAAATAGTTGATGGAAAAAAATATGTTATAGATGAGAAAAACAACAATGTAACAGAAAATTTTGAAAAAGGTGCAAAAGAAGTATTAGAATTTGCAAAAAAATTAAATATAAAAAAAGCTATACTTCAAGCAAGAAGTCCATCTTGTGGGACAGGAAAAATATATAGTGGAAATTTTGATGGTAAATTAATACAAGGAAATGGTATACTAGCAGAACTTTTAATAAAAAATGGAATTGAAGTTATTAGTAGTGAGGATTATAAATAGATTGTAATCGAAGAAAAAGGATAGCATATTGCCACAAATAATATTTAGAAACTAGAATATGATAGGAGATAGATATGATTAGAGATTTATAAAAAACAAATGTCAATCATTTTTGAAAATGTCTTAAAAAATTTTATTTATTAGCACTAAATTTTTATAGTTTAGTGCTAATATTTTTGGGCTTATGAAAACCCCGTGTTATACACGGGGTTCTAAAAGCTTCTAGCTATGAGTAGAAAAAATCCTCCTTTTTGATATAATAGATGTGGTAGCCAACCGCAAATAAAATCGAAAAGGAGGATTTGTCATGAAAGACAATAATAGTTTAGCACACAGCACATGGAATTGCAAATATCATTTAGTATTTACACCAAAATACAGAAGAATGCAAATATACGGACAGATAAGAAAGATATAGGAGTAATATTAAGGAGATTATGCGAACAAAAAGGAATAGAAATAATAGAAGCAGAACTATGCCCAGACCACATACATATGCTTGTAAGTATACCACCTAAATATAGTGTATCAAGTATAATGGGATATTTGAAAGGAAAAAGTAGTTTGATGATATTTGATTAAAGTACAGATATGGAAATAGACATTTTTGGTGTAAAGGCTATTATGTGGACACAGTAGGCAAAAATAAAAAAGCAATAGAAGAATACATAAGAAAACAATTATAAGAAGATATAGCGACAGATCAAATAAGTATAAAAGAATATGTGAATCCGTTTGAAAAAGAACAAAAGGAAAAAGAAAGAAAAATAAAAAAAGAATTAGGACCACTTAAGTGGTAGTCTGAGAAAGAAATGCGGTTGGCAACCCATTCAGTAGGGCTTAAGCCCAGAAAAGCCAGAAGAAAAGCCTTCTAGGTTAAGAACAAACCACGTGTTTTACACGTGGTTATGATTGTCTATTTGCTTAAAATTATAACCAGTATAATTAAGGCAAATACTATAATAGTTTTGACAATTATAACAAATAAAAGTAAGTATATTATTTCTAATAAAACAGCTTCTATCATAGTGCCACCTCCTCACTCACAACATAAGTTGTGGATTAAAAGTGGCAAACCACATCTGCTTATTCCCATTTCCTATGTTAAATAGTATAGCATGGGAAATAATAAAAATCAACACTTAAGAACAAGATTTTGTGGTAACTTTTTTGAAGAAATTTATTGCAATTTATAAAAAATATGATATACTTTAGTAAATTGATTGTTATTTGTATCAATCGTCAAGAGAGCCCAAAAGTTGTAAATAACTACTTCGTTGGCACCATACTTAAAAAACCATATAAGCATTGAAAAATCAATATTTTATAGGGGCTATTTTAAAAAAAATAAGCAGTAGGTAAGCAATAAATTTAATTAAGAAAAATCCAACTATTACATAAGTAGAAATGGCTAAAATACTTGATTTAACAAGAAATGACATATCATATAATATTAAAATTCTAAAAGAAAAAGGCATAATTGAAAGAGTTGGTCTTATAAAAAATGAAAGTTGGAAAATAAATATATTAGATAATGGTATAAAGAAATGTATTACAGAGGTAATTAAATTGAAATATAAAAATATATAGTTTTGTAGAGCGAAAGGATAGAATAATATGGATACTGTTTTTTAAATTTTTTATATTATATTTTGTATATCACTTGTTATATGGATTTGTTATGATATTATAAATGTAATTATTAAGAAAAACACATATAATGCTGTGGAAGCAGAAGTATGGAAACATGAATATGTACCTAGACAAAGCCATGATGATATGACAACTTAT
>ERZ780151.2392-NODE-2392-length-10807-cov-4.280320_pt1 | contig 10807 bp, 7 predicted proteins | sample MGYA00510983_ERZ780151 | MGnify/ENA primary metagenome ERZ780151 (study PRJEB29588, sample SAMEA2144623) | human gut metagenome | biome: human gut; feature: human-associated habitat; material: faeces | place: Denmark | collected 2008/2010 ... | reverse complement strand
TCCGAGACGTATGGGATGGTTCGACTGTGTTGCTTCCCGTTACGGCTGCAGAATGCAGGGTACCACCGATGTAGCATTTACCGTACTTGACGTTCTCGGATATCTGGACGAGATTCCGGTTTGCGTAGCATACGAAGTAGACGGAAAAGAAATCCACGATTTCCCGAACACCAGCATTCTTGAGAAAGCAAAACCGGTTCTGAAAACCCTTCCGGGATGGAAATGCGATATCCGCGGCATCAAGAAATACGAGGATCTGCCGGAGAACTGCAGAAACTACATCGAGTTTGTAGAGAAAGAAATCGGATTCCCGATCACCATGATCTCCAACGGGCCGGGAAGAGACGATATCATTTACCGCAACAAATAATTCAGGCGGTTTTTAGAGGATTTTTATGAAAAAAGCAGGACAGCTTCTCGCAGTTCTGACAGCGGCTTCCGTGCTGCTGTCGGGCTGTGAGAAGTTAAAAGATGTGACAACGACATCTGTCTATGTGAGCAAAAATGGTGTTGTGACAGAAGCCATTGTGGAAGATTACAGCAAAGACGATGATTACACGGAAGACGAACTGAAGGTCTTTGTGGAGGATGACATCAAAAAATTCACAGAGGAGCGCGGCGATGCGGATTCCGTGAAGCTGGAAAAATGCCAGATCAAAGAGGACAAGGTGGAGATCCAGATGGAATACGGAGATTACCAGTCCTACGCGGATTATCACGGAGCAGAATTTTTCGCAGGCACGCTGGATGAGGCAGAAGAAGCGGGATATGATTTTTCCGCTTCCTTTGTCGATTCTAAAGGCAATGAGGTTTCAGTCGAAGATGCGGTCAAAGGCGTTAAGCATGTACGCGTGATTGTCTGCGAGGAGCCGCTGGAAATCGTAACGGAAGATCCGGTGCTCTGCGTTTTCGGTACAGCCGTGATCAAAGGAAAAAACACGGTGGATACGGCCGGCGAGTGGACCACAAAGTCCACAGAGAGTGCTTCTGCGTCATCATCAGAGCAGACTAAGACAGAAGAAACAGAGCAGGAATATGAGCAGGACGTTCTTCTTGCCAGTCCTGTTATTGTTGTTTATGGTAAGTAAACAAATAAAATAGAGGAGTAACTAACTATGGAAAAGACAATGGACAAAATTGTGGCAGTAGCAAAATCCAGAGGTTTTGTATATCCGGGTTCCGAAATCTACGGCGGCCTGGCAAATACCTGGGATTACGGCCCGCTCGGTGTTGAGCTGAAAAACAACGTGAAAAAAGCATGGTGGCAGAAATTCGTGATGGAGAGCCCGCACAACGTAGGTGTTGACTGCGCGATCCTGATGAACCCGCAGACATGGGTAGCTTCCGGTCATCTCGGCGGATTTTCCGATCCTCTGATGGACTGTAAAGAGTGCCACGAGCGTTTCCGTGCAGACAAGCTGATCGAAGACTTCTGCGAGGAAAAAGGCATTGAAATCGAAGGCGGCAGTGTAGACGCATGGTCCCAGGAAGAGATGAAGAACTTCATCGAGGAGCATCAGATTCCGTGTCCGTCCTGCGGAAAACATAACTTTACCGATATCCGTCAGTTCAACCTGATGTTCAAAACCTTCCAGGGTGTTACAGAGGATGCGAAGAACACCGTATATCTTCGTCCGGAGACTGCACAGGGTATCTTCGTAAACTTCAAAAACGTACAGCGTACTTCCAGAAAGAAAATTCCGTTCGGAATCGGTCAGATCGGTAAATCTTTCCGTAACGAGATTACACCGGGTAACTTCCCCTTCCGTACCCGTGAGTTCGAGCAGATGGAGCTGGAGTTCTTCTGCGAGCCTGGCACCGACCTTGACTGGTTCCAGTACTGGAGAGGCTTCTGCATCAACTGGCTGAAGAGCCTCGGCATGAAAGACGAAGAGATGCGTGCAAGAGACCATTCTCCGGAAGCGCTGTGCTTCTACAGCAAGGGAACAACCGATATCGAGTTCCTGTTCCCGTTCGGATGGGGCGAGCTGTGGGGAATCGCAGACCGTACCGATTACGACCTGACCCATCATCAGAATGTATCCGGACAGGATATGACCTATTTCGATCCAGAGAAGAACGAGAAATACATCCCGTATGTTATCGAGCCGTCTCTTGGTGCTGACCGTGTCGTTCTGGCATTCCTGTGCAGCGCTTATGACGAGGAAGTTCTCGACGCAGAGAAGAATGATGTTCGTACTGTGATGCATTTCCATCCGGCACTGGCACCGGTTAAAATCGGTGTGCTTCCGCTGTCTAAGAAGTTAAATGAAGGCGCAGAAAAGGTGTATGCAGAACTTTCTAAGTATTACAATTGTGAGTTTGATGACAGAGGTAATATTGGAAAGAGATACAGAAGACAGGATGAGATTGGTACTCCATTCTGTATCACATATGATTTTGATTCAGAAGAAGATGGTGCTGTAACTGTAAGAGACAGAGATACAATGCAGCAGGAAAGAATAAAGATAGCAGATCTTAAGGCATATTTTGAAGATAAGTTCAGATTTTAATTAATAAAAGAACGGAATTTAAATCGATAATTAAAAGGAAAGAATTATGCTGTGTACTAAATGTGGTCAGGAATATGAGGGCAGTCAGTGTCCGAGATGTGATGGACCTGTTATATTAGTTAACAACAGTGATTATCTTGCCAGAAGAAAAGCATATGAGGAGAAGCAGGCTTTGAAAGAGAGGTCTGCTTCTTCTGATAAAAAAGAGGAATCACAGAGTGACTATGGACAGGCATTAGCAAAACGCGTTCAGGCGATAAAGAAGCAGAGCCAGAACAGAAGCAAAGCGGATAGCAGAAAGCAGAACGTTGGCAAAGCGGGTGGCGGCAGAAATGATAATCAGGAAAAGCCACAGATAAGAATTGCACGACGTCAGATTAACAAAAGAATGAAAATGATAGCGGCAGCGCTGATAGCAGTATTGCTTGTTGGTGCAGCAGCATTTGGAATATACAAGCTTGCAACTAAGAAGAATTACGCTCTTTATGTAAGCTACAACGGAAAGATATATGATATAGCAGGGTTGGACAGCAATTATGTGTGTGATGAAAGCAATGCAATATTTGCAGCAGACAGCAAGACTTTCTATACACCACAGTGGCCGGAACAGATAGATTCAGAAAAGAATATCTTAAGTGTTGCGAGTGATGACGGAAAGTATTTCGTTACAGTAACATATGATGAGTCTAACTCGTCTGGCAGATATTCAATGTACATATGGAACAAGGATGAATGTGTCCTTGTGTCAGAAGATAATCTGCAGAAAGAGATAATGTATATATCTGATGACGGCCTTGTTATATACACGAATATTAATATTATTAATGACGAGGGTTCTACTAATGGAACAAGCCTTGCTATGAGCAGTATTAAGGAAGTCAAGAAACACGCAGAAGCACAGACAACTCTTATAGAGGGTAATCTTAATAAGGCTTATGTGTATGAGTCAAAGCACCTGATAGTATGTCTTACTAATGCAGGCTCATTGTATACATATGATTATGAGAAAAAAGAAAAGCCGGTTTCAGTTGCAGATGCAGTTATGCAGTTATGGCCGGTGTCAGAGAACATGACAGGTGTGTATACAGCGAATGCAGACAGCCTTAACACAAGAAAAGATGTGGATACATTGCTGTATTCTAAGAGTGATGGAGTATATTATTACTCATGTAAAGATGCATCTGCGTATAAGATAGACAAGAAGACAGGCAATGATGCAGATTATGTATTTGATAGAGACAATTCGCTTATATACAGAATTTCAGGTACATCAATGACATCAGCACTTATCAAAGAAACTAAAGTGAGTGAGTATGTCGATGTTGATTCTATGACTAAGGAAAAGAATTACATATATAATTCATCAGATGGTCAGATAGTGTATGTTAATGCGAAAGGACAGCTCCGTGTAGTTGATAACAACAAGATTACAGACATTGCGTCAGATGTTAATGCAGGTTCATTATCTAAAGTGTATAATAAAAGTAAGGCTCTGACATACGTTTCAGGCGGCAGGCAGTTCTATATGGATAACATTAAGAGCAAAGCTGTTGCAATTCTGGAATCAGATGCAGTTACAGATACAGAGGGAACATATTTTTACAAGAACCGGATCTATGCGTATGATGCTGATAATATTCTTTATTCTAATACGCTGAAAGGAAATAACAGCAGCCAGATAGGCTACGTTGAAAGACTGTGGATTGGCACGGAACTAAGATAATTGCAAATGTATTAAGACAGGTATAAGTTATGGATTTATTTGAATATATGCGTGAAAACAATAAGAATACGGAATCTCCGCTGGCTATGAGATTAAGACCGGAAACGCTCGATGAAATGGTAGGACAGTCTCATATAATCGGAAAGGACAAGCTGCTTTACAGGGCAATTAAAGCTGATAAGCTTAGCTCAGTAATATTCTATGGCCCGCCGGGAACAGGGAAGACAACTTTAGCAAGGATAATTGCCAATACAACAAGTGCAGAGTTCAACCAGGTTAATGCCACAGTTGCCGGAAAGAAGGATATGGAAGAGGTTGTTGCCAAGGCAAAAGACAATCTTGGAATGTATGGAAGAAAGACAATACTTTTCGTAGACGAGATTCACCGCTTTAATAAGGGGCAGCAGGATTATCTTCTGCCATTTGTTGAGGACGGAACAATAATTCTTATTGGTGCAACGACAGAGAATCCGTACTTTGAAGTAAATGGAGCTTTGATTTCAAGGTCAATAATATTCGAATTAAAACCACTTGAGAAAGACGATATCAAGACAATAATAAAGCGTGCTGTGTATGATGAGAAGAAGGGCATGGGAAGCTACAATGCAGCAATAGACGATGATGCACTTGAATTTCTTGCAGATATATCCAATGGAGATGCGAGAAATGCACTTAATGCCATTGAACTTGGAATACTCACAACAGACAGGTCAGAGGATGGAGTTATACATATAGACCTTGCAACAGCACAGGAATGCATCCAGAAGCGTTCGGTAAGATATGATAAAGAGGGTGACAACCACTACGATACAATATCAGCATTTATTAAGAGCATGAGAGGCTCAGATCCTGATGCAGTAAGCTATTATCTTGCAAAGATGCTGTATGCAGGTGAAGATATCAAATTCATTGCAAGGCGAATAATGATATGTGCAAGTGAGGATGTCGGTAATGCTGACCCTAATGCACTGCAGGTTGCAGTTGCTGCGGCACAGGCTGTTGAGCGTATTGGCATGCCTGAGGCGAGAATTATACTTAGTCAGGCTGCACTTTATATTGCAACAGCACCTAAGAGCAATTCATGTATCAAGGCAATTGATAAAGCAATGGATGTTGTTAAGAATTCAAAGACTGCACCGGTTCCTGTACATTTGCAGGATGCCCATTATAAGGGCAGTGCCAAATTAGGACACGGAGTAGGATACTTATATGCACATGATTATCCTAATCATTATGTCAGACAGCAGTATCTTCCGGATGCTTATGTGAATGAAAAATTCTATGAGCCAGGCGATATGGGATATGAGAAGGATATTAAGAAACATTTGGATAAGATTAAGTCGGAGGCATAGTTTGCAATGAGAGATTTCATAAACAGACTTTCAAGAGGCAGTTCAATTATCAAAGTACCAAAGCTGTCATGCAGTGAAGAGCAGACTACCATGAGTGATGCGGCTGCAGAGGACAGCTCTGCTAATGATGCTACGAATGATGTCTATGAAACAGAACATGCTGATAATGTGCATGCTAAAGAGGAGGCTGTAGTTCTTACAATAGATAATGATGAGAATACAGTAACGAAGAAAGAAGAGCCTGAAAAATATGGATTTGAGCTTAAAAAGAGCGGCACGGAGCTGACACAGATTCATATATATGCAGATGCAGAATTTATCGAATTAGAGAGAAATGATATATCGACAGATGATTTTGCAGGCGACAGACTGGATATTAATTACATAATTAATCCGGAAAAGATGCACGCAGGCAATAATTATGGATATATTCATGTTGACAGCTATACACAGCATCTTAAAGTAAAGGTAAGTGCTGTTGCTTCTAAAGCTGCTGGTGAAGAGTTTGAGGTAAGATGGGAAGAAAGACAGGCAGAATATAAGCTTACAAAGCTTTATCTTGATTTCAGAATGAAAAAGATAAAGAAAGAAAAATGGCTTTCATCATCAATGCAGATAGTAGACCGCATAAGAGGAATAAAAGGACAGGATCCGTTCTATGACCTTGTACAGGTCCAGCTTCTTGCCATGTCAGGACGGGAAGAGAGCGCAGTCCAGATATTTGACGGATTTAAGAAAGATATAATGGGAAGGATAGGCGATAATGTAGAATTATACTGTTATTTCCTGTATGTCTCAACACTGATGGTAAAGGAAGAAGAATACACAGCACAGGTATATTCGCAGGTTAAGAAGTTCTATGAGAACGGATATGATACATACAGAGTACTGTGGATATTGTTCTACCTTGGCCCTGATTCAGAAAGCAACAAGAGCATTAAACTCATAAGAATTAAAGATACTGTCAATACAGGCTGTACAAGTCCTGTAATGTATATAGAGGCACTTAATATAATTAATGCACAGCCGGTATTACTAAGAGTCCTTAACCAGTTTGAAATGCGTGTGATTAATTACGGCTGTAAGAATGGCATTATAACTGAAAAGCTTGCAATGCAGATTGCAGATGTTGCAGCTAATGAGAAGAACATTAGTATTAATACGCTCATTATCCTTAAGAAATTATATGAGCAGTTTGATAAAGACGAAATATTAACAGTGCTTGTGACCCAGATGATAAGAATGGGAATGACAGGTGACAACTGTTTTGAAATATATGAAAAAGGTGTGTTAAGAGGTTTGAGAATAACCCGTTTATATGAGTTCTACATAGCGAGCATGCCAAAAAACATAGAAAGACAGCTTCCTAAGATAGTTCTTATGTACTTTGCATATGATAATATACTGTCAGATTCAGATAAAGCATTTTTATATGCAAATATTGTGACAGGCAGGGATTCATATTATAAGAACATCTATGAAGGATATGACAGAAATATAGAGATATTCGTGTATGAGCAGCTGAAAGACGGAAAGATAAGTGATAATCTGGCTGTGCTTTATAAGGCACTGCTAAAGACACAGCTCATTAGCAAGGAGACAGGAAGCTTCATAAGCAGGATGCCATATATGCACAGGGTACGATGCTTTAGTGATGTGGTGAGCAGAGTACATGTAAGACACCCTGAGTTTGCAGAAGAGACGGTGTATGAACTTTCTGAAAAAATTGCATATATATGCATGTATGCAGGTGACTGTGAGATAACATTTGAATGCAGCGATGGGGTTATCAGGAAAGATACTATCGATTACGAGATAGAGAAAGTATTCGATGCAGGGCAATATGAAGAAGTGTTTGGCGCGGCAGCTGAATATGGCATGGATAATGATGGAATTATCATGAGCCGCATTAACGACATGCATAAGAAGTTAGAATATACTTCTAAATTATTAGACTATTACAAATGTATCAAGAAGTCTGACAATATAAGCAGTGCTTACAGATATCAGATTAATTCATGGATGATAGAATATTATTACACATATTATAAGGATAATGATTTCTGGCACGAATATGTCAGCGTGGATACAGATGACCTTTCAGACAAGGATGCGCAAAGACTTATAGAGACACTTGCAGAGGCAGGAATGTATTCGCAGAGCTTTGAACTTGTAAGCAGGTATGGATGTTGCAAGGCGGCTCCTGCCAGGCTTCTTAAGATGGCAGATTACATACTTACTAATGTGTCGGATGAACATAACAAAGTGCTTGACGATGTTACAGCGTATGTATTTGGACAGCACATATATAATGAACCTGTTCTTGCATATATGTCCGATTATTTCAATGGAACGAATGACGAGATGTACAATGTGTGGAAAGCCGCTATTAATTATGGTGTAAATGTATCGCATATGTCCGAGAGACTTCTTGCACAGATGATGTACACGGGCGTTCATACAGGAAGATTAACAGAAGTATTCACAGATTATTACAGTAAAATGCCTGACAAATTGATAGTTAAAGCATATCTTTCATACAATTCACAATTCTATCTTCTTAGGCAGAAGAAAGCAAATGACATTGTATTCCGTGTTATAGAGGAATATATGAAAGAGGGGTATGGTCTGCCAGAGTGCTGTTATGTGGCATGGCTTAAGAACATCTCCAAGAATCCGCTGGCACTTAAAGAAGATGACAGCGAAAGAGAGCTTGCACAGACAGTTCTTAATGAATTGTGTGAAAATGACAGAATATACAGCTTCTATAAGAAATTCAAGGGAGTACTTGATATTCCTTATAATATGCAGGGGCTTACAATTATTGAATACATATCAGCTCCGGCAGATAAGGTTACAATATCGTACACAATTAACGGAGGCGACAGGCTTACACAGGTTATGAAATCCAACGAATGGGGCATATTCACATGCAGATTCCATCTGTTCTATGGAGATGTTCTTGAGTACACATTTTCAGTCAATGATGAAGACAATGATATGCAGCCGGTAGTGTATGAATTCAAAGATGTATCTGGAGAGAATACACAAGGACGCACAGACATGCTCAATGAGTGCCTTGCAAGCAGACAGCAGCACGAGCTTGCTGCCCTTAAGAAACAGATGCACAGCTATAGTGTAGAGGAATACGTTACAAGAGAAATGTTTACAATTGCGAAATGAGGATAACAGATATGGATAAGGAGAGAGGACTTATAGCAGGAATAGACCTGAGTGGGACAAGAATTCAGGCAAGTGTATATTCGCATAATTCTGGCAGTGTCCAGTCTGTAAAGCTTACAGAAGATTCGCATGAGAAGACTAATCTTATTAATGTTATTGCCGAGTGCATGCGTGCCACAGGAGAGTCACAGATTAAAAGCATATGTGTGACAATTGCTGATTACAATGGGGATGAGATTGCAGCAGTGATGGCAGACCTTGAAAAATGTGGTGCTGTGAAAGGACACTGGCAGATATTAAGCAGGGTTGAGAGCTTTGCATATTATGCATATAAACAGAAAAGTGAACTTCATTCCATGGGAGTTGTGCTTATGGATTATACGCAGGAGGGACTAAAGTGTGACCATCTTGCCATAAGAAAGAGTGACAATACAAGCTATCTTCTGCAGGAGCATACAGGATATACATCGGATGTATTAAAAGAAGTATACGGAAGTAAGAATATTGACGGGGCTGAGAATGAATTATGCACATTTGCAGAAGATTACTTTGCAAGGAGGCGGGTGTCAGCTGCGTATCTTACCGGCGAGGGATTCGACATTGAAAAGCTGCCGGAAAGATTCGCCAAGCTTATGGTTACAAGAAGAAAAGCATTTGTAGGACAGAATCTTTTTGCAAGAGGTGCATGCTTTGCGGCTATTGATATGTTACGACCTGAGATATTCAGGAATGTCGTCGTGCTTCTTGATAACCATGTCAAATGTGGTATAGAAATTGACATATCATCATATGGAAAGCCTATGAGATTCAGAATGGTAAGACCGGGCGTTAACTGGACTTTAGCCGGGCGTACAATTGAGTGCATACTTGAAGATATAAGAAGTATTACTTTCAAAGTGATTACCACAGACAACACAAGTTATGATGAGGTTGTGGATATAAGTGAGATTCCATTCAGGGAAGGCAGAACAACGAGAATATCAATACATGTGGAATTCATGGATGCAGACAGATGTAATATTACAATTAAAGACCTTGGATTCGGAGAATTTGTGAAGAGTTCAGGTAAAGTAATACACAGGGAACTAACATTAAGAAGCTGATAAATGTGAAAAACATTGCAGAATGGAGAATACAATGGGGAAAATAATATTGTGCAGGGGTCAGAGAACTGATAAGCCATATGTCACACCACAGACTGATATAAAGCTGTATTCAGCCGAAGAACTCTGTTACTACATATACAATAATATATACCTGATTGGGCAGGACCTGATAGACGATAACCTTATACAATTTCTGCAGGATGCGGGTGAAGGTGAGCTTGCAGCAAGAGTTAAGAAGCTTAAGGAATCGGGTGTTCCGCTTGCACAGATACTTGTGACTATTCTTAAGTCAATAGATTATTATTCTGTTGCAGAGATAGAACAGCTTAAGGAGATTCTTAACACACTTGGAAAACAGAGTGTGTGTGAGAGACTTAAGGCGAGAGGTGACGGTTATCTTAATGCGGATTTCTATTTTGCTGCAATCAGCTGTTATGAGTCAATTATAAAGGACTATAAGGGAAAAGACCTGCTGGCAGCAGATTATGCCAAAGTATATCATAATCTTGGCACTGCATATGCAAGAATGTTCATGTATGAAAAGGCAGTGGAGTATTATAACGAGGCTTACAGACTGGGTCAGCATGAGGAATCAAAAAAATGCAGCATAGCCGCGTCTATTATGGCTAAGAAGGACAAAGAGCCGGTCAATGTGGATGTGCAGGAAGATGAGTATGTTGTACAGAGAGAGTTAGAGACTCTTATGGATAATGCAAGATACAGTGATGAATACAGAGAACTTGAAGATATAGACAGACTCAAGGGTGACGGTAATCTTACACAGTTTAATCAGGCAATAGACGCAAAACTAACATCATGGGTTGCAAATTTAAAACGATATGTTACAATTAACAGTGGCTTTTTACGCAGATAATTGATAAAAAGCGAAAGAAGTATGGAGGCTATAAGGATGAAAGAAAGACTTGAAGC
>ERZ780151.2387-NODE-2387-length-10839-cov-2.112945_pt1 | contig 10839 bp, 7 predicted proteins | sample MGYA00510983_ERZ780151 | MGnify/ENA primary metagenome ERZ780151 (study PRJEB29588, sample SAMEA2144623) | human gut metagenome | biome: human gut; feature: human-associated habitat; material: faeces | place: Denmark | collected 2008/2010 ... | reverse complement strand
CATTATGGATATGTTTACGCCATTCGCATTTAATCTGTTGGGAATTATCGTATATACGATCATACTGATTCCAAGATGCCCCTGGGTACTGCCGATTTTTGCGATTATGAGCATTATGAATGTGATGATCGAGAAGAAAATTGCGCAACGGGGTTATCGGAAATATAGAGAGACAATTTGGGAGACAGATTCCAGAGTGGAGTATTTTTTTCAGAGAAGTACATCTGCTACGGACGGTAAAGACATTCGTTTGTATCGCATGGAAAAGTGGTTTGTGGATGTCATGAAAACACTGGTTCAGAGACGAATGAAAGTATGGAAACGCGTGGAGATGTATTATTTTCTGCCGCATCTGTCGGACACGATCTGGTCGCTCGTGCGTGACATCATTGCGTATACGGTGTTGATAAATCAGTTTTTGGCAGGGGAATTGAATGCGACCACATTTACTTTTTATTTGGGAATTATTACCGGTTTTGCTGGCTGGCTGAATGGCGGTAATATGGGAGACGGTTTCGTTCGCGCTAACAGTGAAATGATCCGTTGCAACTGGGGCATTAACGATTACCGCAGTTTTATGGAGTTAAAGGATTCGGAGCATACAGTAGAGAAAGAGAATACGGAAAACACTTGTGCTAAAAATGGGACAGACAAAACGGAAAACGGTATTACGCTTGAGTTTAAGAATGTATGTTTTCGTTATCCCGGTGCAAAACAGGATGTGATACATAATCTGAATCTCAAGGTAAAGGCAGGCGAAAATATTGCACTGGTGGGAGTAAACGGAGCTGGCAAGACCACTTTAGTAAAGTTGTTGTGCGGTTTTTATCATCCAAATGAAGGACAGATTTTGATCGATGGCAGGGAGATTTCTGATTATTCAGAGACAGAATATCGCAAATTAGTCGGAGCAGTATTTCAAGACATGATGGTGATGGCAACTTCGGTAGCAGAAAATATCGCTTGTGAAAAACAGGAAAATATTGATGAACCAAAACTGCAAACGGCAATGCAGCTTGCAGATATTGAGGATAAGGTCCTATCTTTGCCAAAGAAGGAAAAGACAGCGGTTACCAACTTTTTGGATAAGGATGGCGTGTTGTTTTCGGGCGGAGAATTACAGCGCATATTACTGGCGAGAGCTTTATATAAGGACGCACCGCTTTTGTTGTTAGACGAGCCGACCAGTGCGCTGGATCCTCTGGCAGAGACAGCGATTTACGAACAGTATCACCGGTTATCGGAAGGGAAAACAACGATTTTTATTTCCCATCGCTTGGCGAGTACCAAATTCTGCGACCGTATCATTTATTATGAAAATGGTCAGGTGAAAGAAGACGGCACGCACGATGAACTAATGAAAAAGAATGGTGCATATGCCAAGATGTTTGAAATACAAAGTCAATACTACAATGAGAAGGGTGGTGATTTCGATGAGTAAGCATGCGATCAGCAATGAAAAAGAATCTGTAGGGGCGATCATAAAGAAATTTATGCATGTCATCGGGATCAATCATCGGCTGTGCAAGTGGATCCTGCCTTGTAATCTTGGAAAAAATATAATTATGGCGGGTCTGCCTTATGTGGGCATTGTATACGGCTGCAATATCTTAAATGCATTAGTTGCACGGGAAGCGAAGGGACATATCATGAATATGGTCTACCAACTTTTGGTGATCACTTTTGCAATGACGCTCCTGTACCATATTTTGGATAAAGCAGGAAATGCGATGCGAGATAATATTCGTTACCGAATCAAGGCGGATATATCCAGTAAAGCCGCAAGCTTAGATTATCAAGATCTTGAGTCGCAGGATAGTATGCAGCTTTTGACGGCAGCGTTAGAGGGTGAAAAAGAAAGCGGTGGTATTTACTGGTTTTCGGATAAATTAGGCGTGCTGATCGGTGATGTTGCATCTATCTTTTATGCCTTTGTTGTGCTTGTCCCAATTTTGACACAGCAACAGCATTTGACCGGAAATGGTGTGATGCAGATCTTAAATTCTAAGTGGATCATATACCTTATTTTCTTGTTAAATCTGTTTTCTATGTTCCTTTTTATGTGGATATCCAAGAAGGGCAACAAAAAGCAGTATGAAATTTATGAGGAAAGTTTGGATGCGATTCGCAAGGACGATTATTTTTATCGCGAGATCCTCAGCAAATATGCGACAGGTAAGGAGATCCGTCTGTATGCCTTAAAGGATTTGCTGTTGAGGGATATGACGAAAGTGTGGGATGAAAAGTGCAATATTCAGGACAGAAAGCTAGACATTCAGGAAAAGATCCGAATCCGTTATTTGATCGTACAGGCGTTGCTTTTAGTGATTTCCTATACGGTGATCGGAGTCAGAGGCGTTAATGGGATGATCACGGGAGCGGAAGTGGTCAAGTATGTATCGGCACTAACGGCACTCGGAGGTGCTTGTCAATATATGGTAGATCATTTTGAAACGGTGTTGCTTAATATGCAGTATTTGCATCATTATTACGAATATCTGCAGTTGCCAAATCGCAAACAGACGGGTGGAAAACCTACGGCTGATCTACATCCACAGGATCTGGTGATTACCTTTGAGGATGTAAGTTTTAAGTATCCCGGTGGTAAAAAGGATAGTTTAGAGCATATTAATCTCACATTTCACTATGGAGAAAAAATTGCGCTGGTAGGTCCGAATGGTGCCGGAAAAACGACCTTGATCCTGTTGCTGTGTCGACTGTATGAGCCAACACACGGACGTATTTTGCTAAATGGGATCGATATTCGTGAATATGATTATGAAGAATATTTGGCAATGTTTGGTGTGGTATTTCAGGATTTCAAACTGTTCGCTATGACAGTAGCAGAAAATGTTGCTGCCAGTGAGGAGTACGATGAGCGGGAGATTGAAGAGGTTTTGGAGAAAGCAGGCATTTGGGAGCGTGTCCAGAAAATGGAACAGGGAATCCATAATCCATTGTATAATGTGGGTATTAAAGGTGTTGAGGTGTCCGGCGGTGAGGCACAGAAAATTGCGATTGCGCGCGCCTTATATAAGAAAGCACCTTTTATCATTTTGGACGAACCAACCAGCGCATTAGACCCTATGGCAGAATATGAAATTTATTCAAGTTTTGACCGACTGATCCAAGACAGAATGGCGGTATACATATCCCATAGAATGTCAAGCTGTCGTTTTTGCCAACGGATTATTGTGTTAAAAGACGGACAGGTGCAGGAGCAGGGAACGCACGAAGAATTGATAGAAAAAGACGGAATTTACGCTATGATGTGGAATGCACAGGCACAAAACTATCAATAGAAGGAGATTGGACTTATGAAAAACAATTTTCAAAAGACGATGTACGCCTGTTTTGCAGGTTATATCGTTCAGGCGATCGTCAATAATTTTGTGCCGTTGCTTTTTTTGACCTTTGAAAAAAGCTATCATATTCCACTCAGTCAGATTACAATGTTGATCACCTTTAACTTTGGTATTCAGTTACTTGTGGACTTATTATCGGCAGGATTTGTTGACCGGATCGGTTATCGGGTATCCATTGTGCTGGCGCATGTCTTTTCTGCAGCCGGTCTGATCGGACTGGTGATCTTGCCGGAAATACTTCCGAATGCTTTTGTCGGATTACTGCTTGCGGTTGTCGTGTATGCGATCGGTGGAGGTCTGATCGAGGTGTTGATCAGTCCGATCGTTGAGAGTTGTCCAAGTGATAACAAAGAGAAAGCAATGAGTTTACTACATTCCTTTTATTGCTGGGGACATGTGGCAGTTGTACTTTTTTCCACGCTGTTTTTCAAGCTGTGCGGTATCGATCATTGGAAAGTGATGGCACTTATCTGGGCGGCTCTTCCAATCATCAATGGACTCGTATTTTGTAAAGTGCCGATCGCTTCTTTGATCGAGGAAGGCGAAACAGGCATGACACTTGGTGAATTATGCAGAAATAAAATATTTTGGATCCTTATGCTTATGATGCTGTGCGCCGGAGCCAGCGAGCAGGCGGTCAGCCAGTGGGCATCGACCTTTGCGGAAAAAGGTCTTGGCGTTACCAAAACGATCGGCGACTTGGCGGGACCAATGGCATTTGCAATCCTAATGGGAAGTGCCAGAGCCTTTTATGGTAAATTTGGCGATAAGATCAATCTGGATCAATTTATGATTGGCAGCAGTGCGTTATGTATCCTGTCTTATCTGACGATATCGCTGTCAGCATCGCCATTGATCGCGCTGATCGGCTGTGGATTGTCAGTCGGAATCATGTGGCCGGGAACGTTTAGCAAGGCATCGGCTTCTCTTAGAAATGGCGGAACGGCATTGTTTGCACTGCTTGCACTGGCGGGGGATGCGGGATGCTCCGGAGGGCCTACTTTGGTAGGGTTTGTCTCTGATATTGCATCCGAAAATCTGAAAATGGGAATTTTAGCGGGCGTCATTTTTCCGGTATTGCTTGTCGTGAGTATTTTATTATTGCGGACAGTTAGGGAAAATAGGAAAGATTGAAAAGAAAGTAGATTGAAGAGAGAATAGATTGAAACAGCATAGATCGAAAAGAAAATAGATTGAAAAGAAAATAGATTGAAAAGAAAGCAGATTGAAGAGAGAATAGATTGAAACAGAATAGATTGAAAAGAGAATAAATAGAAATTTGTAATTTTGCACAAAGAAAATATGAACAAAATATGAATAAGTATTGTGAAAAATTCATAATATGGCTATAATTGTCAATATGATTATGTGCAATTCAAACAAAAAAGTGTAAATAGGGAAACGGCGGAACGGAACTGCGCCAATTGGGAAAAGTATGTTTGGGTGAGAAAGCAAATAGGGAAAATATCTGAATGGGGATCAGAAATCAAGCGTATTCCAAGGAATGGGTACAAAAGAATAAACAGTTTCAGAAAGGGAAGGTAATTTTATGAACAAGACAAAAAAATGGTTGGCGCATGTATTGACACTGGCAATGGTTATTTGTTCTATTAGCGTATTGTCATTCGGTCAGCAAGCAAAATCAGAGGCAGCATCCGGATCGTTTCAGGATCTGAATCAGAGCCAGTTTGTATCTGCGATGGGAGCAGGCTGGAATCTGGGAAATCAGTTGGAAGCAGCAAATAACGGAGTACCTAGTGAAACAGCGTGGGGTAATCCGACCATTACGGAAAATCTGATCAAAGCGGTGAAAAACGCAGGTTTTACATCCATCCGCATTCCGGTATCCTATATGGGACACATCGGCTCAGACAGCAACTATACGGTAGATGCCGGTTGGTTGAACAGAGTACAGTAAGTGGTAGATATGTGTGTAAACAATGGTTTGTATGCGATCATCAACATGCATGGTGATGGTTATACTACTTTGGATGGTGGTTGGCTGTTTTGTGGATCTTCCAACCAGACAGCGATCAAGGCAAAGTATAAGGCTGTGTGGAAACAGATTGCAACTAAGTTCAAAAATTATGATCAGCATTTAGTATTTGAGTCTATGAATGAAGAATTCGATGGAACATACGGAACACCTTCATCCACGGCATATGCAAATATTAATGCTTACAATCAGATCTTTGTAGACACAGTTCGTCAGACAGGTGGCAACAATGCAAAGCGTTGGCTCATGATCCCGGGATGGAATACCAATATTACATATACAGTTGGTAATTACGGATTTTCCCTGCCAACAGACAATTACAGAGACAGCAGCATTTCTACTCCAAGAATTATGATTTCTGTCCATTACTATGATCCATGGGATTTCTGTGGAGAGAAATCTTCTAATGTAACACAGTGGGGAGAGACAGCAACAAACAGCTCAAAGATATCTTCCTGGGGTGATGAATCTGCTCTGAAATCACAGTTTTCCAGCTTGTATAACAAGTTCGTAGCAGCAGGTTACCCGGTAGTGATCGGTGAGTATGGTTCAATTGATAAGTCAGCATACGATTCTACAAGCGCTGCACAGAGAGCAGAGTTTGCGAAAAAAGTATGTACTTATGCTAAGAAGTATGGCATGGTGCCGGTCCTTTGGGATAATGGCTATACGGGCACATATGGTTTTGGCGTGATTGACAGAAGTACCTGTAAAGTAACACAGCAAAAGATTATTGATGCCATTGCATCAGTATATCCAAAAAGCAGCAGTTCCAACAGCTCCAACAGTTCCGCATCTTCTTTAGAGGGAACATACTATATTAAGAGTTCCTTCAGTGGTTTATATTTGGACGTTGCTAATGGCTCAGCTTCTAACAATGCTAATGTGCAGCAGTATACGTACACAGGCACAGATCGTCAGAAATTCAAGTTGGTAAAGGATTCTGCAACAGGATATTACTATATTTATACAGGTGCCAGCGGATATTCAAAGGTAGTAGATGTTGCAGGCAAAAGTACCGCTGATGGCGCTAATATTTTGCAATACAGCTATAAGGGTTCCAACAACCAGTTATTTGACATTCAAAAGATATCAAATGGAGCCTATGCGATTAAGACAAGAGTAACCTCCAGTGCTTCCTGCCTTGATGTATATAATTGGAGTACGGCTGCAGGTGGCAATATCGCTCAGTATTCTTATTGGGGTGGTGCCTGCCAGTTATGGATCTTAGAAAAAGCATCAGACACAAAGGGCACAGACATCAGTCTGTCAGCCAATGATCTTACTTACGGAAACTATACAAATGCCATTACATCAGGAAGTTTTACAATCGGGGCATCTTCTGGCAAAAATGTAGCGGTGCTTAATCGCAACACTACTGTAAATGGCACAAGTTACAGCAAAGTATTGCAAATGAATGGTGGTGGTAACAGCACCGGAAGATATATCAAGTTTACGGCAACGGGAGCTTGTACGGTAAAAGTTACGGCAGCATCCACATCAACATCCGCATCCAGAACATTGCGTCTGGCATCCGGTAGCGTAGGTGAAAACACAGTAGGAAATGCTACGATCACAGGAACACCATCTACGGTAACATACAAAATTCCTTCTGCAGGTACCTATTATCTGTATTCAACGAGAAGTGGAATTTATGTATATCAGGTTAATGTAGCTTATTAATGAATTGTCACAACTAATCATCACAAGTAATATAAAATGATGCAGAGGGCTTTTTGATGCTAGAGATTTCAAAAAGTCCTCTATATTTTATCTGAAAATTTAAAACAGTATTCATTTTCGTTATACAATATATTAGGCTAAGTTGAACGGTCTAATATTAGAAAACCGCACCAAACGGCGGAGAAAGCAGGACGAAGATGAAACAAAAGACAAAGCAAAAAGTTATCACGGAGCGGGAAATTATTCGCTTCCGTCAATGTTTATACAAAGCAGAAAAGTCCCCGAGTACGATAGATAAATATGTACGGGATGTCCGTAAATTGCAGCAATACGCGGACGGAAGGATCCTAACGAAAACGCTTATGCTGGAATATAAAAGAGATCTGGAAGTGAGCAGCACCTACAAGGCTACCAGTATTAATTCGTACATTGCAGCCATCAATCAATTTTGTCAGGCAATGCACTGGAATGATCTATGCATCAAAACGATCAAAGTGCAGAGAACAGCATTTGAGCCCGAAGAAAGAGAATTAACGATAGGAAGACAATAAAGCCGACATCGCTGTTCTTGCTGTTGTGACCTGCAGAGAAAGTAGAATGTTGTGAGATATGTACATAATAATCTTATAAATATGTGAATGTTGCCTATAGTAATCCCTCTTGAAAGATGATATATTATCACGTACGAAACAATATATGCAAATGCACAATAGGAAAGAGGGGGAGTACACTATGGCAAGAGAAATAAAACCATACGAAGAACTGGAGCTAAAAGACGACTTTATGTTTGGATTGATCATGCACGATCCCAAATATGTAAAACCATTTTTGGAGATGATCTTGAAGATCAAGATTCGAAAGGTCGTATATCCGCAGTCACAGAAGAGTATTGATCTGTCTGCAAATGCCAAAGCAATACGGTTAGATGTGTATGTGGAAGATGATCAGAACACGGTCTTTAACTTGGAGATGCAGACGTCAGATAATAGGAATCTACCGAAACGGATGCGGTATTATCAAGGCGTGATAGACCTTAACATATTGCAGAAAGGTCAGGATTACACGAAATTAAAGAAAAGTTATGTGATCTTCATTTGCACATTTGATCCGTTCGGAGAAGGCCGGCATATTTACACATTTTGCAATATCTGTCAGGAAAATACGGCATTGACATTAGATGATGACGCAGTTAAGATAATCTTAAGTACGAAGGGGACGATGGATGATGTGAGTCCCGAAATGAAACGGATTTTGGATTATATTGATGGAAAAGGTGCGTCGGATGAGTATACGAAGCAGTTAGAGGAAGCAGTGCGTTCGGCCCGCCAAAATGAGAGTTGGAGGTTGGGATATATGACGTTAGAATACGAATATCGGCAGCGTTATGAAGAGGGCTTGAAGGAAGGTGAAGAAACAGGAATAGCCAAAACCAATGAACGGTCTATTCGAAAGCTATACAAACGTGGAGAAAGCATAGCATCCATAGCAGAATTTGTAGAGTTGGATGAGGAAGCAGTGAAGCGGATTATTAAAGCAATGGGATTAGAGTAAGAAAGTAGGATGAAAAATTATTATGATTAACAAGTTGCACGCCGAAATGATTAAGTTGTATGCAGGGGATCCGAAAAGAATACAGCATTTTTGCAAAGTTCACAGCTATGCAAAATTAATAGCAGAACTGGAGAATGTGGATGAGAAGACTAGGTTTATTCTTGAGACAGCAGCATTAACGCATGACATAGGCATTCATATATGCGAACAAAAATATGGCGACTGCGGGGGTAAATTACAGGAACAGGAAGGTCCGGGACTGGCGCAACAATTGCTTGCCAAGTTGCGGTTCCCGGAGGATGTATCGACCAGAGTACAATATTTGATCGCACATCATCATACCTATGAGGATATGGATGGGATCGACTATCAGATTTTGGTTGAGGCAGATTTTTTGGTGAATATGTATGAAGATACATTATCACAGCAGGCAGTACAGCATGCGTATACAACGATTTTTAGAACAGAGACAGGGAAGATGATTTGTAGGGATATGTTTGCACTTACTTAAAATCGTACCTGAAGATCATGATTCGTCCTGCGGATGGATTACAGGGATAAATAACTGCTTGGGATATATGATGTTTTGAACATGCAGTATTTCAGGAAAAGGAGTAGTATGTGATGGATGAACGATTAAAAAAACAGCTTGCATTTGCATTGGAGATTGATAAGGAGAAGAATATTTTTCGGCAGACGCATCTTTCCGGACATGGAAGAAATGAAAATGATGCAGAGCATGCTTGGCATATGGCGATTATGGCGTATGTACTTCGGGAATATTCGAATGAAAAAATTGACGTTGCAAAGGTGATGTTAATGTGCTTGATCCATGATATTGTAGAGATCGATGCAGGGGATACTTATGCGTATGATGCAGAGAATCTGAAGACGCAGACAGCAAGAGAGAATGCTGCAAAGGAGCGGATCTTTTCGCTCTTACCGGATGAACAAAAGGAAGAACTGATCGCATTGTTTGATGAGTTTGAGGCGTTTGAAACGCCGGAATCGAAGTTCGCACATGCTATGGATAATTTACAGCCGTTAATGTTAAACAACAGTAATGGTGGTGCGGATTGGAAAGAACATGAGGTTACGGCGCAGCAGGTATACGGACGGCAGAGTAAGACGCGTCTTGGATCAGAAACATTGTTCGAAGTCGTAGATTCGATCATACAGCAAAACATTGCAAATGGTCAGATACGTGAGGATTGAGTCACATCTGGACCAACTATTGCAAAATAAATCATCGTGATCCATGGAGGAAAGGTGTAAAGAATAGAATGATTATTTATGATAAGAAACAGCATATTTTCCAACTAAATACCAAGAGTACCAGTTACATGATCGGCATTACACCGGAAGGATATTTGGGTCATATTTATTATGGGGAGCGTTTACAGCACATTGACGGTGGATATTTGCTTCGGATGGAGGAATATCCATATACACCAGAGCGCAACAAACGCGAAAAATGCGTTTTTTTGGAAAGCTTTCCGATGGAACTGCCAACCGGCGGCATTGGGGATTTTCGGGAAAGCTGCTTGGATATTCGAGATGAACATGGATGCCTGGGAACGGAAATCCTTTACAAAGAGCATCGAATATATTCCGGCAAGACACCACTAGAGGGTCTTCCGGCTTCTTTTGTTACTGCTTCACAGATGGATACGGAAGATGCCGGTACAGCAGTACAGACGTTAGAGCTTATTTGTCAGGATCGAGTGCTTGGTGTAGAAGTTGTGCTATCGTATACAGCTTTTGAGAGGGAGGATGTGATCACTCGTTCTGTGCGGGTACACAATCGGGGAGAGCAGACGCTTACCATTGAAAAAATATATAGTGCCTGTCTGGATATGGATTATGAGGAAGATTATGAGTTGCTGACTTTGCCGGGCGCATGGGCCAGAGAACGACGTATACAGCGCCGGAGAATTGGATATGGAAGACAGTCAGCGGCGTCGATCCGTGGGGAATCCGGGCATCAGGAGCATCCGTTTATTGCACTGGTTACACCGGGTACAACGCAGACCCAAGGAGATGTGTATGCAATGCATTTTGTCTATTCCGGCAATTTTTTGGGACAGGTGGAAGTGTCGCAGCATGACATGATACGTATGACAATGGGAATACACTCCTATGAATTTGGATGGAAGCTGACACCGGGACAGAGCTTTCAGGCACCGGAAGTAGTTCTCACCTACTCGTCGGAAGGCCTTGGCAAGATGACACGTTCACTTCATG
>ERZ780151.2382-NODE-2382-length-10866-cov-1.789751_pt1 | contig 10866 bp, 7 predicted proteins | sample MGYA00510983_ERZ780151 | MGnify/ENA primary metagenome ERZ780151 (study PRJEB29588, sample SAMEA2144623) | human gut metagenome | biome: human gut; feature: human-associated habitat; material: faeces | place: Denmark | collected 2008/2010 ... | reverse complement strand
TTTTATGAACTCCATCTCCATTACAACTTTCACATCTTCCACCTGCCACATTAAAGCTAAATCTTCCTTTTTGATATCCACGTAATTTAGCTTCATTTGTTCCAGCAAAAATATCTCTTATTAAATCAAATACTCCTGTGTAAGTTGCTGGATTAGAACGTGGTGTTCTTCCTATAGGTGATTGGTCTATATTTATTATTTTATCTATTTGTTCTAGACCCTTAACACCTTTACATTTTCCAGGTTTTTCATTTGCTCCATTTAACTCTTTAGCAACCGTTTTATACAGAACTTCATTTACTAATGTTGATTTTCCAGAACCTGAAACACCCGTAATACATGTAAATAATCCTAATGGAAATTTAACACTTATATTTTTCAAATTATTTTCTCTTGCACCTTGTACTTCTATAACTCTTCCTTTTACCATCTTTCTACGTTTTTTAGGTACAGGTATTTTCTTTCTACCACTTAAATATTGACCAGTTACAGAATTTTCAACTAATTTTACTTCTTCTGCTGTACCTTGAGCCATCACATTTCCACCATGTGAACCAGCACCTGGGCCAATATCTATAATTTGGTCTGCTGCATACATAGTATCTTCATCATGTTCTACTACTATTAAAGTATTTCCCAAATCTCTTAATTTTTTAAGAGTTGCTAAAAGTTTGTCATTATCTCTTTGATGCAATCCTATACTTGGTTCGTCTAATATATATAATACACCTGTTAAACCAGAACCAATTTGAGTTGCCAAACGTATTCTTTGAGCCTCTCCTCCTGACAAAGTCCCTGCACTTCTTGACAAAGTTAGATATTCCAATCCTACATCTATTAAAAATTGTAGTCTCTTATCTATTTCTTTTAAAATCATATCTGCAATCATAGTTTGAGTTTTAGTTAATTCTACATTATTTAAAAACTCTTTAATCTTTTTTATAGACATATCTGTCAAATCATTTATATTTTTATCTCCAATTTTTATAGAAAGTATTTCTGGTTTTAATCTTGCACCTTTACATTTTGGACATTCTGAATTACTCATATACATTTCATAAAAATCTCTCATACCTTGAGATTTAGTCTCATTATGGCGTCTATCTAATGTTGGTAACACACCTTCAAATGGAGTAGAAAACTTTCTTCTTCCTGCTGATGATTCAAATTCAAAATCTATAACCTCACTTCCAGTACCATATAAAATTCTATCTAAAAAGTCTTTTGGAAGTTTTTTTATTGGTACACTAATATCTACCCCATAATGTCTACCAATACTCTCAAAATACATTTTCGCCATTGTGTCTGCTCTTTTCATAACACTAGAGCCAAATGCTTTCACACCATCATATAAAGTTTTATTTTTATCTGGAATTATTAAGTCTGGGTCCATTTTCATAAGATACCCTATACCTGAACATTCTGGACAAGCTCCAAATGGATTATTAAAAGAAAACATTCTTGGCGATAACTCTGGAAAACTGAATCCACAATGAGGACACGCATAATTTGTACTATATAGAACAGTCTTTTGTCCTACTATATCTATTAGAACAAGATTATCTGCATGCTTCAATGCAGTTTCTACAGATTCTGTTAATCTACTTCTAATATCTTCTTTTATTACTAATCTATCCACTACTAATTCAATTTCATGCTTTTTCTTTCTGTCTAAATCTATATCATCTGATAATTCATATACTTGTCCATCTATTCTAGCTCTTACAAATCCTTCTTTTTGATATTCCTCTAGTTGTTTTGTAAATTCCCCTTTTTTACTTCTAATTACTGGCGCTAATACTTGAATTCTTGTTTCCGCTTTTAATGTCATAATATTATCAACTATTTGGTCTATTGATTGTTTTTCTATTTTAATTCCACAATTTGGACAATATGGTGTTCCAATTCTTGCATATAAAAGTCTTATATAATCATAAATTTCTGTAACTGTACCTACTGTAGAACGAGGATTTTTTGAAGTAGTTTTTTGATCAATTGATATTGCTGGAGATAATCCTTCTATTGACTCTACTGCTGGCTTTTCCATTATCCCTAAAAATTGTCTAGCATAAGAGGATAAGCTTTCTACATATCTTCTTTGACCTTCAGCATATAAAGTATCAAAAGCTAAAGAAGATTTACCGGAACCAGATAAACCAGTTATAACAACTAGTTTATCTCTTGGTATTTCTATATTTATATTTTTTAAATTGTGCTCTTTTGCACCTTTTATTACTATCTTATCATTCACTTTTACTACCATTCCTTTCCTTTCACACAAATTCGAAAAGAATCATTTTTCAATTTTATACTAATTGAAATTGAGAATTATATAAATCTGCATAAAATCCATTTTGCTTCATAAGTTCATCATGGTTTCCTTGCTCTATAATATTTCCATCTTTTACAACTAAAATCAAATCAGCATTTCTTATTGTAGACAATCTATGAGCAATAATAAATGATGTTTTTCCTTCTGTTAATTTATCCATAGCTTTTTGAACCAGCTCTTCTGTTCTTGTATCAACATTAGAAGTTGCTTCATCTAATATTAGAAATGGAGAATCTTCTATCATACCTCTTGCAATTGTAAGAAGTTGTCTTTGTCCCGCTGATACATTATCATTTTCAGATAATTTTGAATTATATCCATTTGGCAATGTACGTATAAAATGGTCTAATCCGATTTCTTTACATACTTCTTTTACTCTTTCTTCACTTACATTTTCTCTATTATAGATAATATTTTCATTAACAGTTCCATCAAACAACCATGTATCTTGTAAAACCATTGTAAACAATTCATGTATGTTTTCTCTTGTAAGTTCATTTATTGAAACCCCATCTATTTTTATATCTCCACTATTTATCTCATAGAATTTCATTAATAAATTAACCATTGTTGTTTTTCCAGCACCTGTTGGACCAACTATAGCAATCTTTTGGCCAGGATTTGCAACTGCTGTAAAATTATTTATAGTTGGTTTATCAGAATCCTCATATTGGAATACAACATTTTCAAATTCAACTTTTCCTTTTACTTTTGATTTATCTAATTTCTTTGTAATTTTACTTTGATCAGATAATTCTTTTTCATCTAAAAACTCAAATACTCTTTCACTTGCTGCAGCGGTTGATTGTAATTGTGTCATACTTTGAGCTATTTGTGTTAAAGGTGATGTAAATAAACGTACATAACTTATAAATGCAACTATTACACCAAAAGTTATTATTTGTTTTTGTGTTAAAATAGCACCTACTATACACACAGCAACATATCCAAAATTACCAATAAAATTCATTAATGGTTGCATTAATCCAGATAAGAATTGACTCTTTTTATTAGCTTCACACACTTTTTTATTATATTCATTAAATTTTTTTGATGCATCATCTATACCATTGTATACTTTTACAACATTTAAACCAGAATAAATTTCTTCTATATGTGAATTTAGGTTTCCTAATTCTTCTTGTTTCATTTTAAAATATTTTTGAGAATTTTTTAAAATTAACATCATTCCACTAAAGCCTATCAAACTTGCAACAATAGCTGTAACTGCCATTATCCAGTTAGTATAAAACATCATTATAATTGTTCCTATAAATAATGCTGTAGCACTAAAGTACCTAGAGATTGGTTCATGCTTTGTGCTATCATATCAACATCATTTGTTACTCTTGATAAAATATCTCCAGTTTGATGTTTGTCAAAATATTTTAAAGGTAATTTGTTTATTTTTATTGATATTCTGCTTCTTAATTTTTTAGCAAATTTATTTGCAACATCTGTCATACAAATTGATTGAATATAATTAAATACACTGCTACAAACATATAATCCAACTAAAAATATTGTAATATTCTTAATTTTGTCAATATTCATTTCCATCATTAAGCCTTTTGATATTTCATCTGTTAAATCTGATAATTTATTAGGAGCCAATATTGATAATACTGAACTCAAAAAAGCAAGTATTACAGCTATTATAATTAAAGATTTATAATTTCCTAATTCTTTAAATAATCTTTTTATAGCTTTTCCAAAATCTTTAGCTTTTTCTCCACCACCCATGTTCATTCCAGGTCCATGACCATTTCTAGGAGTACGTACTTTATTTTCTTTATCCATTTTCTAATTCCTCCTTTGATAATTGTGATGTAGCAATTTGTTGATAAACTTCGCAATTTTTAAGCAATTCTTTATGTGTTCCTAATCCTACTATTTTTCCATTATCTAAAACAACGATTTTATCAGCATTTATTATTGTTCCTACTCTTTGGGCAACAATTAAAATTGTAGCTTCTTTTGTGTATTTTTTAAGTTCTCGTCTTAAAACTGTATCTGTTTTATAATCTAAAGCAGAAAAACTATCATCAAATATATAGATTTCTGGGTCTCTAGCTATTGCTCTAGCTATTGATAATCTTTGTTTTTGTCCACCAGAAACATTTGTTCCTCCTTGTGCAATACTAGCATTATATGTGCCATCCATCTTTTCTACAAATTCTGTAGCTTGTGCTACATTTACCGCTTCTTTAATTTTTTTATCAGTAATTTCACCTTTTCCATTATCTCCATAAGCAACATTTGACTTTATAGTCCCATTAAATATAACTGCTTTTTGAGAAACATATCCTAATTTATCATTTAAAAATTGCTCATCATATTCTTTTACATTAACACCATCAACTAAAACTTCACCTTCTGTTGCATCGTAAAATCTAGGAACTAAATTAATAAGTGTTGATTTTCCTGAACCTGTTGAACCTATAAAAGCAACAGTCTCACCTTTATTAACTTTAAATGAAATATCATTTAACAAATACTCTTCTGCATCAGGATATTTAAAAGAAACATTTCTGAATTCTACAGTTCCTTTTTCATTTGTTTTATCAGTTTTTAATGTTCCATTTTTTACTGAATTTTCTGTATCTAATACTTCATTTACACGATTAGCAGAAACTTGTGCTCTTGGTAACATCATAAATATCATTGCTAACATTAAGAATGACATTATTACTTGCATTGAATAACTAGAAAATACAACCATATCTCCAAACAATGTTAATTTATCTGCCATCATTGCATCTTTTATTAAAAATGCTCCTACAAAATAAATTGCTAATGTTAATCCATACATAACCATATACATTACTGGTTGCATAATTGCAAAAGTTTTTTGATTAAATAATTGTGTCTTTGTTAAGTTTTTGTTTACATCTTCAAATTTTTCTTCTTGATAATCCTCTGCATTAAAAGCTTTTACAACTCTTATTCCAGTTAGATTTTCACGAGTTACTTCATTTAATTTATCAGTTAATTTTTGTACTCTTTTAAATCTTGGTAAAACTAAAGCTGTTATAATCCCTATAACTGATAATAATATCAAAACTCCTACTAATGTAATTACACTCCATTGCCAACTTTTATTTACTATTTTTGTAATAGCCCAAACTGCAGTAATCGGAGCTTTTAATAATAATTGTAATCCCATTGCAATTACCATCTCAATTTGTGTTATATCATTTGTTGTTCTTGTTATTAAACTACTTGTAGAAAATATTTTTATCTCATTTGTAGATAAATTTGATACTTTCTGAAATAATTTATTTCTAAGAGCCATAGAAAAATTTGATGAAACATTTGCTGTTATATATCCTGTAATTACAGCTGCTATCAAACTTCCTAGAGCACATCCAAGCATATATGCCCCATTCTTTAAAATTTCTGACATTTCGCTTCCTTCTGTTTGTACCAATTTAGTTATTTCTGACATATAATCAGGTAATTTTAAGTCAAGCCATACTTGGAAAATAACCAATATTAAAATACATATAGTTAAAAACCATTCCCTTTTTGTAAAATTCTTTAATAATTTAAACATTTTCTCCTTCCTTCCTTTGTTTATATTTTCTGCATTTTTGTATATAATGCATTCGTTATTATAACCTTTTTTTATATTTTTTTCAACTTTATTCAACCAAATCTCTGTTGTCTGTCAAAAAAAATCCGCCTCACTCAGAAGCGGATTTATCATATCATTATTTTCTTTTTGCGTCAAGTATTATTTTACATTTTTTTACATATTTTTTACACTATCTCCGATATCGCTATAATATCCTCATTTTTAACGCCCCAATATCAGAGTAAAGATTTAAAAATCGTTCGCATTTGCGCAGGAAGACATTCGGATCCGATACCTACGATCCACAGATACCAAACCTTTTTAATAGAAGATACTCATAAATATCCTGATTAGGATATCTCTGTCATATATGAAACTCAGGATGCAATCTTTCTTAATGATCTGAAGGGCCGCCTCACCAGCCTTTGTATTGCACACAATGGTGAGAGCCAGAAAGATAATCCATATTACTATAAGGAATTTAACTGCCCCCAGCAACGCTCCTGCTACCTTGTTCATGCCATGCAGCACAGGTAATCTCGTCACAAGATTCAGCATCCATGTGATACTCCTCACCATAATCGTCGACATCAGCAGAGAAATCAGGAAAGAAATTCCATTCACTGCCATTCTCGCCAGATATTGAGCAATATAATCCGAAAATGTAGTTACAGCCAAATACTGGTAACTGTCAGAATTATTATTCTGAACCAGTCCATTCCTCAGCAGCTCCGGGAGATTCATTTCATTTATAAATTCAGTCTGGCTTTCTCCACTGCCTGTCCATGTGCTGTATTCCTCTCCTACAAACTCCCGGCAGCTTTCCTGTACTTTTTCATAAATTGATGTATTTTCCCGAATAAACTCATTTACATAAGGATTTATAAACCACACGATCGCCATCGACAGAAAAACACATACAAGCGAAACCAGTTCTTTTATCAGTCCCCGCCTATAACCTCTGACACATGCAGCCGCCAGAAAAAGTATCGTAATGACTCCGGCCCACGTTAAAGCCATTTTCATCCTCCTAACTAAGTTTTATTATCTCTACACCGCTGTCCAATACCAGAAGATATCTGTTCATTCCGATTTTGAAGAAATCTTTGATCGTTCCATCCACACTGCCAAGATATTTCTGTACTCCCCTGCTGTTCATTACACACATCTGGGAACTGTTGTACATCAGAATATTTCCACCGCTTAATTTAATCGTCGTATATGGAATATTGAAGTTTTCTTTGAATTTCAATTTGCCATCTGTAGTATAAACTTCCATTGTATACTGTTTGTCTTTACTGTCATTCTTAAACACAAGACCAATCATATCATTATCATAAAAAGTACTGACAATTTCTTTATCTACTTTTACTGTTTTTACTTCCTTCGGAATCTGGCTTCCATGATAAATTGTAAATCCATTATCTTTAAGTGCTACAGACCGGTTATTATCAAGATACTGGATCTGCGGAACTACCACGCCTTCATACTTATATCCACTGACAATTCTGTCATCCTCGTTCTGTCCTACATCTCCAAAATTGTAAAATGCCACATAACTGGTCGTATCACTTCCATCTACGAACTGATAGGTTACCATCATGATCACTCCGTCTTCAGATACAGCAATATCAAGGGGATATCCCGGATCATCTATCTTCGTCTGATTTTCAGCAATCAGACTTCCATCTGTACCATAAAAATCAATCCATGTATCATCTCCGCCATCCAGGATTGCCGCAACAAGACCGCTTTTGGATACTTTTGCTTTGACAATACTGTAAGAAGTAGTTACACTGCCTGTTTTTCCGGATTTATCATAAATCTCCAAAGTTGTTCCATCTTTATCCGCAATCACCGCACGAGTTCCATTAACATCTGCCACAGGATTCTGCATCTGATAGGTTTCACTCCATAATGTACTCATCTTATCAGAAACAAGTGAAACTCCGTCCGGACTGTATCGAAGGATATTTCCGTCCATTTCAACATAATTTGTAGAAACAATATCCTCCTGCTCACTTGTCTGGACTACTTTATAAGTATGATAGCTTCTCTTCTCTATGTAAAATCCCACAGCCGTTACAGCAGCAGCTATCGCCACCACTGTAATAACTGTCTTTTTCACTACACTTCTTTTGTGGCGGGACAATCTGCGCTCATAATCATCTGCATATTCCTCTTCAGCTCTCTCCCGGGCTTTCGCTTTTCTGTTTCTCTCTGCCTGAAGCTTTTTCTTTTTATGTTTTTTTATTATTTTCTTAAATGTATTTGCCATTTTAGCCTTTACCTTATTTCTCACTTTCATTTTGTTGATTATCAGGTTTCAGTTTTGCCATTTATTATAGCACAGTTTTCTAAGGTAATACAATTACTTGTCCCGGATAAATGATTTCGTCCGCTGACATCCCATTCAATTTGCAGATCTGACTTATGGCTTCGATACTTCCGTATCTGTCCATACTTATCTGAAAAAGAGTATCGCCGGGCTGAATCACATATGACTCATGGGCTTTTCCCGCTGCTTCGCTGTTTTCCTTCTGCACAGCTTCCCTGACACGTTTCTGTGCTTTACGTTCATCTGCTTCCTGCTGGTAGATTTGTTCGGTTTTATCTGCTTTTTCTGTCTTTACATCCGGAAGCTGTTCTGTTTTGTCCGATTTTTGTTCTGTATCTGTCTGCTCTGCTGATATTTTTTTCTCTGAAGTATTGTTTTTCTTTTCAGAATTTTCTTTTTCACTGGTGCTTTGATTATTCTCTTCATCATTCTCTTCATTATTCTTTTTATTCTTCCCTGCATCATTTTGTATAGTATCTGTCCGGTATTGTTTATGCTGCCTGACAGCTTCATTGTTCGAAGTCCCGACAACAGGAGACGGCGTTATCTCCTCAACGATCACTGAAGAAACCGTCGCGCTCTCCTTTTCGTTCTGTTTTACATTCTGGTAACTTCTGTAAAAATTAACACCCACTGTCAGTACTGCAATTGCCAGACATGCAGTTAATCCATATGAAAAAACAGAAGGAGCTGCCGGCTCCTTCCTGGTTTCCTTTTTATCTGCAATTATTTTGCGAAAATCTTTCACAGCCTGATCTTCATATTTTTCCTGAGGTTCCGGCTGAAGTTCTTCATTTTTGTCGATCATATACGTCTGCATACCGGGATTTTTTTCATAATAAAGATAATACCCTCCCAGACGCACCATTTCATTGTTTTCATAACGGAAGAAAGCATCTTCCCTTTCCTGAGGTTCCATAAGCATCAGGACTTTTTCTCCTCCAAAATGTTTCATGTGTACTTTTGACATCACTTCCGATACTTTCAGGAGAAGCTGAGGCTGTGAAAAGAACCATCCCACAATCTCCTGATCTTCGAAGTACTCCTTCTGGGCTTCCTGTATCTGCTTCCATTGATTTTCCGAAAAATCGATATGATCAGGTGCTGCCTCCATCTCCTCCGCTATAATAGCACCTTTGATAAACAGATAAGCTGTCTGAGAACGCCATTTAAGATTTCCTGTAAGAACTGCCACTCTGGTTTTTGCTTCTCCCAGAGAGTCTTCCGTTCTGGCAAGTCTTACCAGAAATGTGTACACATAGTCCTCCATATAAATCCTGTAATCTTCGGCTGCCAGGCCGATCTGGCGTATATTTCTGGGTAATCCAAACGGTTCCTCACCATTTTGTCCTTCCTGAGATTCGTCCTTATAGATTACTTCTATCATCTCTCATCACCCCTTCGGGTATCAGGATAACACAGATAAATTGCAGATTTTATCACATTGTAAGAGGAATTTACCAGAATTTGGCGACAGATTTTGCACAGTGCATATTTTTATCCCGGTAAGGATATGATGTTATCAGAAGCCTCTTCGCAGCTTGTTGTTATGAAGCAAAGGGACTATAGCAATTAAAAGATATAATCAATAATGTGCTCTCGAAATCTTTTTGTGCAGGTACAATAGAGACTCTGCGAGTACATAATACGATCAGGGAGGTTTTATGGTATTTTATGTGGACTCACAGAAAAGCAGTTCTGCTGAGGAAATCGCTTTTCTTTTAAATAAATGTATTCTTCAATATCCCGGCAGATGGTCAGAACTGGTTTTTCTGTGTATCGGAAGTGACCGCGTGACAGGAGACTGTCTCGGTCCCTATATCGGACACCAGTTACTTGAACATCTGAATACGGACACTCATGGCGTTTATGTTTACGGTACCCTGAAAAGCCCCGTACATGCTTTAAATCTTTCCAGAATTTCCCGCCAGATCAAAATTCTGCATCCCGAAGGTCTGGTTATTGCAGTGGATGCCTCTCTTGGACAAAAAAAGCACCTGGGGTATGTGACCATCGCAGATGGTGCACTTTACCCAGGTGCTGCAGTTCAGAAAGAACTTCCTCCTGTTGGTGATATCCATATCACAGGGATTGTAAACATTGCAGGTGTACTGGAACAGCTAACCCTTCAGACTACCCGCCTGTCTACGGTAATCTCTCTGGCAGATACCATCACACAGGGAATCGTAAATTATACAAATTCTTTGATCTGTTTGTAGATGCCTTCTGCATCAAGACCATATTTCTCAAGAAGAGCTGTGGCAGGACCGGATTCTCCGAATACATCATTTACACCGATACGTTTTACAGGTACAGGTGCTTTCTCAGACAGGCATTCGCATACTGCTCCGCCAAGTCCGCCGATTACTGAATGCTCTTCTACAGTTACAACCTTGCCTGTTTCTTTGGCTGCTGCAACTACAAGTTCTTCATCCAGAGGCTTAATCGTATGGATATTGATTACTTTTGCATCTACGCCGTCTGCCGCAAGCTTCTCTGCAGCTTCAAGAGCAGGAGCTACGCAGAGACCGTTTGCAATGATCGTAAGGTCTTTTCCTTCACGAAGGACAATACCTTTACCTAATTCAAATTTATAATCTGGTCTGTCGTTAATGACAG
>ERZ780151.2374-NODE-2374-length-10906-cov-3.316008_pt1 | contig 10906 bp, 7 predicted proteins | sample MGYA00510983_ERZ780151 | MGnify/ENA primary metagenome ERZ780151 (study PRJEB29588, sample SAMEA2144623) | human gut metagenome | biome: human gut; feature: human-associated habitat; material: faeces | place: Denmark | collected 2008/2010 ... | reverse complement strand
AGGGCTTCGGGTTGGATGTTTTTGCCATTTTGAGTTTTAGCGGACAGCAATAATTTTTTTTGCAACAAAACATTTTTTTTTGCCTCTAACCTATTATATTCTTAACTTTGTGCGTCTGTTATCATAGAACCTAAACAAGAAACCCATCATGGCGGAAGCCGACAAAACAGAGCTATATCTCATCTCACAAGGCAACGAACTGGCCTTTGACTACTTTATGGATGCTTACTCCACAAAGCTCTATTACCATGTTTACGGCATCATAGGCCAGCACGAACTGGCCAAGGAGATTGTGAGCGACATCTTCCTGGAGGTGTGGAAGCGCCGCAAACACATCACAGAGATAAAAAACATGGCGGCATGGCTTAACAAAATAGCCTTCAGCAAGGCGGTGAGCACCTACAGAAAGGAGTTCAGGCACGACAATGTATCGCTCGACATGCTGCCACAATTCCATCTGCCAGAGATGTCTTCGCCTCTTGACAACGTGGTGACGGAGGAAAGACGGCGCCTGCTTTACGAGGCCATAGACACACTGCCGCCCAAGTGTAAGTACATCCTCATACTGGCAAAGATAGAAGGTATGGCCTACAACGACATTGCCGAGATGCTGCACATATCCAAAGCCACGGTAAACTATCACATCAGCTATGCTCTGGCCAGCCTGAAGAAGAAGCTGGCCAAAGCCATCTGAAACATCAAAAGCAAACAGAGATGATGAATAACGACAACAAACATAAGCGCACCAACGACACCGACAGCGACCTGAAGCTCAGATTCTATCTTGAGCAATGCCTGCCCCATGACATCGGCACAGACGACATCAAGCTGATGACGCACCGCAAGATAGCCGCCAGAAGATGGAGAACAAGGCTGCTCAGGGGGGCTGCGGCTGCCGTGGCTGCCTGCCTCATCATCGTAGTGGGCATGACATGGCCCCGGCCTGCCGACAATTCCACGGTGCTGGCCACGCACACCAAACGCATTGAAAAGCATTCGGCACCGGCACAAAAGTATGCCATCTTCAGCGTACCAACGGGCGAGATAAAAACCTTATTGCTTGCCGACGGCACGAAAATCATTGCCAACTCACGCACCGTGATACGTTATCCGCAAGGCAAAGCGACAGGATGCCGAGAAGCTTACGTTGAAGGCGAAGCCTACTTTGACGTGGCTCACGACAGCAAGCACCCCTTTACGGTGCATGGCAACGGCTTCACGCTAACCGTGCTGGGCACTAAGTTCAACGTGAACAGCTATAAAGGGCGCACGGCCGACGTGGCTTTGGTGGAAGGCTCGGTGGAGCTGAGAACCCGGAACAAGGATGCCATCAGAATGAAACCCAACGACATGGTGAGTATAAAGGGCGGTTCGGTGAGCGAGATGAGACGAGGCGAGGCTGCTGATGCCGCCTTATGGACCAACGGCTTCATGCAGCTGGACGGACAGCTGCTGGGCAACGTGCTGGCTAAGCTGGAAGACCATTACGGCATAAGCATCTTCTGTCAGCCAAGACTGGAGTCGCTGAAGCTATATGGCAAGCTGGACCTGAGCGGAAACTGCCAAGATGCCCTGAAAGCCATCACCTTCCTGTCTGACACTCACTACAGCATGAGGGGGTGCAAGGTAGACATCTACCAATAAATTCAACACCCCAACCTACCGAAAGAATGAGAGAAGCCATGAAAAAAAGAATATCAACATAGCCATCAGAACATGTAATTTTGACATCACATCATGTGACTAACCTAAATATAATAACTAAACCTTAATCAATTATGTATCGAACTTATCTAAAACCATGCACGAGAGCCGCATTCCTAATGGCCATCGGACTATTGGGAGCCCCATCGATTGCAACAGCAGAGCCGTCAGTGAAAATGACGCATGTGCAAGAAACCATTGTGCTGAACGTACAAGAATTCACCATAGAGGGTGCTTTCAACTACATTGAGCGCAACAGCAACTATGTCTTTGCCTACGACAGAGGTGTGCGAAACAGGTTGGGCAACATCGTGAACATATCGGTGCGCGGACGAAACATAGAGCAGCTCATAGGCGAGCTGTGCCACGCTGCGCATCTGCAATATGTCATCAACGGAAGGCAGGTGCTCATCAAGAACGCCCAAGGACAACAAGACAAACAGAAAAGCCAGCAGCACGAGACAAGAAAAATAACGGGAACAGTGAGAGACTCTAAGGGTGAGCCGCTCACGGGTGCCACCATTATGATAAAAGGAACCAACAAAGGGGCTGTGACAGACATTGACGGACACTTTGCACTAGACGTTCCACAAGACGCCGTACTCACCGTAAGCTACATTGGATTTAACCCCAAGGACATCAAGCCGGGAAACCAGCAGAACCTTGACATTGCACTGGCTGAAGACAACAACACGCTGAACGAGCTGGTCGTGGTGGGATATGGCGTTGTGAAAAAGAGCGACCTGACGGGAGCAGTATCATCTATTGGTGAGAGCAAGCTGGTGGAACGGTCGGGTGCCAACATCATGACTGCCCTGGCCGGACAAATAGCCGGTGTGCAGATACAGCAAGTGCAGGGCGCACCAGGTAGCGCGCCGGCCATCAAGATACGTGGTGTATCGACTATCACGGCAGGAACAAACCCACTGTATGTGGTAGACGGCTATCCTATAGAGAACTTCGACATGAGTATGCTGAACCCGGATGACATTGCCGGAATGGAGGTGCTGTAGGATGCTTCATCGGCTGCCATCTACGGTTCGCGTGGCGCCAATGGCGTGGTGATGGTGACCACCAAGCAAGGACAGGCCGGAAAGCCAAGGGTGGACTTTAACTTTGAATATGGCATACAGCATGTGGCAAGGAAGATAAAGATGATGAACTCACAACAGTTCATACAATATTATATCGACGCACACAACAACTCATACGCTGCAGCAGGCGGCAACTTAAGCACGCCCAACAGTGAGCGGCCCTTTAACTATCAGGTTCCGGAGGAGTTTCTCACCAATCCGGCTTCCTTCCCATCAACAGACTGGCAGGACGTATTGTTCCGCACGGCTCCCAGCACACATTATCAGGTAGCTTTGAGCGGTGGCTCTGAGAAGACGAAATACAGACTGTCGGCCTCATATCTCGACCAGCAAGGCATTGTAGACAGAACCTTCTATAAACGCTTCACGGCCCGCAGCAACGTCACCCAGCAAATAAGCGACAACGTAAGCGCAGGCATGAACCTCGCCATGAGCCATGTAAACCAAAGAATATATGGAACTGACGGAAAGGTGGACTGCGTGAGTCTCTCGCAGCAAAGCGACCCCATCTTCCCCGTAGTAACCGAAAACGGCACTTACGGCCCCAGCGACCCGAACTCCATCTGGCACAAATATCAATCTTACTCTCTGCAGTTATGGCATCCATGGGCTGTTACACGCGAGATAAGCAAGAAGGACAAGGCGCTTAACGTGTTTGCCAATGCCTACGTGACATGGGATATTATAGACGGACTAACCTACAAGAGCAGCATCAACGCGCTGCACTTCGACCGTCACTACAGCGACTTCAGAAACAAAGGGCAGAACTACGGCTGGTCGGGCATACAGATTGCCGAGGGCAACGCAAATGTTTACCGCACAGAGAACTATCTTTGGGAGAACACGCTGAACTACTCTCACAGCTTTGGAAAACATGACTTGGGTGCCATGCTGGGCTATACCATTCAGAAGAATGAATATACCACGGAGACGATGACCTCACAGAACTTCCCTAACAACATGGTTCACACGCTCAACGCAGGAAAGCCTTCGGCAGGCGCTACAACGGAAGAAGACTGGAGCCTGCTCTCTTATATAGGACGCATCAACTATACCTACAACAACAGATACTTGCTCACAGCCACGCTGAGACGCGACGGTTGCTCACGCTTTGGCAAGAACAACAGATGGGGATACTTCCCCTCAGTGTCGGCCGCATGGAAGATAAAAGAGGAACCATGGCTTGCCAACCTTGACTGGTTGAGCTCTGCCAAGCTGAGGGTGAGCTATGGCGTGACGGGTAACAACCTCATCAACAACTATGGTTCAATAGGTTTGCTGGCCTCTAACCAATATGCTTTCGGCTCATCGGTTGAAGCAGGCCTCTATCCCAGCACTATTTCTAATCCTGACTTGAAGTGGGAGCAGACGGGACAGTTCGATTTAGGCTTCAACATAGGCCTCTTCGGAAACCGCATCTATATGGAGGCCGACTACTATAACTCGGTTACACGCGACCTGTTGCTCGACGTTCCTGTACCGGCAACTACCGGCTTTACCACGCAGCTCACCAACATAGGAAAGGTGAGAAACAGAGGATTTGAGTTTATGGTGAACACGAAGAACTTTACAGGACCATTCAAATGGGAGACCACTTTCAACATCTCACTCAACCGCAACAAGGTTCTGGCACTGGGAAACGACAATGCCCCCATATACAACACCGAATGGGACGTCACTACTCTGACTGAGGTTGGAAAGCCGGTAGCCAACTATTACGGCTACATATTTGATGGTGTGTACACCTCGCAAGAGCAGATAAACAGCACGCCGCACCATCCTTCAACCACAGTGGGCGACCCCATTGTACGCGATGTGAACGGTGACAAGGTGATAGACGACAAAGACCGCACCATCATAGGCAATGCCCAGCCTTCTTATCAATGGGGTCTGAGCAAAACATGGAGCTATAAGGGCTTCGACCTCACGGTCACTCTGAATGGCTCTGTGGGCAACCGCATGGTGAACAACTCTTACCGCTATCAGGGAAACTACAACGGCAACCGTAACGGTTATGCCAGCATTGCCAACTACTATAAGTCGGAAGCCGATCCAGGCGACGGCGTGCACTACAAGCCTTACCTCAGTTATCCGGGCTTACAGAGCAAGTTCTCTAACCTGTGGGTGGAGGATGCGTCTTTCATGAGGATAGCCAACATCAGGCTGGGCTACGAGTTTCCGCAAACCCTGCTGGCCAGAACACCTTTCCAGGCCATTCGCCTATATGTTAATGCAGACAACCTGCACGTCTTTACACACTATAAGAACGGCTACGATCCTGAGGCCAGCACTTACACCAATGCGCTCAGCACCGGCAAGGACTTCGGAGCCTATCCGCTGGCACGCACAATATCGTTCGGCGTAAAGCTCACTTTCTAATCACTTAAAACACAAAATTATGAAACCACAATATCTATTATTAACAGCCTTGATGGCAGGTGCCTGCCTCGCCATGCCCTCATGCTCTGACGATTTTCTTAACCTCACGCCAAAATCGAATATGAATGAGGAGGACTTCTATAAGTCGGAAGCCGATTTCGTCACGGCACGCACATCGGCTTATGCCACGCTATATAACGAATATGGTCTGGAATGTGGGCCCAGCTTCACAGAACTGCTCTCTGACGAATGTGAGACAAAAGAGGGAAAAGTGCTCATCACGTCTACAACAGGCTCAAACTCTGACGTATATCCCTTTACAAGCTACGCTCTGGAACCCAGCAACACTGTGGTGAAACACATCTGGCAAACAGGATATGCTGACCTGAACGTGATAAACAAGACACTGGACAAGCTGGTTGCGTCAACCGACTTTGCAGCGACAAAAACAGGAAAAGGTTATCAGGCCGAACTGCGCTTCTTGCGTGCTTTGTATCACTTCAACCTTGTAAGAGAGTTTGGCGAAATACCAATCGCCGACCATTCTCTCACCGTAAACGAGAGTAGAAGCCTGAACAGGTCGGACATCAGCGATGTGTATACCTTTATCTTGAATGACTTGAAATACGCAGTAGAGAATCTGCCTCTTAAGTCAGAGACCACGCAAGGCGGACAAATAACGAAAGGTGCCGCCGAGACGTGCTTGGGAGAGGTATATCTAACTCTTGGCGACAAAGCCAGCGCGGCTACAGCGCTCAAGGATGTGATAGACTCTAAGCAATATGCTTTGGTGGATAACTACGCAGACTTGTGGAGTATGAACCATAAGAACTGCCCGGAATCTATACTGGAAGTGCAATATGTTGCCGGTGCAGGCAATCCGTCAAGCCCCTATTTTGAAGCATACGCACCTTACGAAAACTTTTCTATAACGGCTCAAGGATATGGTCTGAACCAGGTGACAGACAGGCTGTATGACAGTTATGAGGCAGGAGATGTACGTCGCGACCTTTCCATCTCTACCAGTTACAAAGACCGCTCAGGCAAGGTGGTTCCGGCCAAATATGAGAATAAATGGTTCGACCCTAACTACATAGAGAACGGAAGTTACTATTATGGCAACAACTTCATAGTATATCGTTATGCCGATGTGCTGCTGATGTATGCTGAGGCTACGGGCGACGCGTCGTATCTAAATCAGGTAAGACATCGTGTGGGACTGCCGGGATTCGGCGAGACAGGCTATCCCAGTGACAAGTATCCTACGCTTGCAATGGCCATTGAACATGAACGAAACGTAGAACTGGCATTGGAGTTCCACAGATGGTATGACCTGAAGAGAACCGGACGCGCCACAACATTGCTGACCGACGCCAAGGGCAAGGCCATAACAGAGGATATGCTGGTGCTGCCCGTTCCACTTGTTGAAAGACAAGTGAACCCCGGACTGACACAAAACGCTTATTATGAAAAGAGCAAATAACATAGACTGACATCTATTGGGCAGGGAAGAATAGGGCTATCAGACATTCTTCCCTGCCCTGCATGTTAATATCAAATGGAATAAGAATGATATTTACAAAGACAATCATGAAGAAGAGACTAACAACTGTTGCCTTGTTATGCATAGCAATGTGCACATTGACAGGTAGCAGGGCTGTAGCGCAAAAACTGGATTTTGGAGACCAGGGCGACGGAACCTACAAGAATCCAGTGCTCATGGCCGACTATTCAGACCCGGACGTGATACGCGTGGGCAATAAATTCTATATGGTGGCCAGCGACTTTCATTTCATGGGTATGCAGGTGCTTGAGTCTACCGACTTGGTGAACTGGAAAATCATCAGTCAAGTGTTCAGCCGGCTCGACTATCCGGGCTGGAACAGCAACTCACATTACGGGGGAGGCTCGTGGGCTCCGTCTATACGCTATCACGACGGTAAGTTCTGGGTTTACTTTTGTACCATCGATGAGGGCCTCTTTATGAGTAACGCCACTGACCCGCACGGCCCTTGGTCGCCGCTGTGGTGTGTGAAGCGCATACCGAAGTGGGAAGATCCGTGCCCCTTCTGGGATGATGACGGACAGGCTTACCTGGGACATAGCGTGCACAGGGCCGGACCTATCATCCTGCATAAGATGTCGGCCGACGGCAAATATCTGCTGGATGAAGGCGACACCATATACAAAGGCCCGGTGGCCGAGGGCACTAAGTTTATGAAAAGAAACGGTTGGTATTATCTGAACATACCCGAAGGGGGTGTGGAAAAAGGGTGGCAAACTTGTCTGAGGGCCCGAAACATCTACGGTCCGTATGAGAGACGCATCGTACTGGAACAGGGTAGCACGGACGTTAACGGCCCTCATCAGGGCGCCGTGGTGGATGACACAGAGGGTAATTGGTGGTTCGTACACTTTCAGTCGCTGCCCGTCATAGGGCGCGTGGTGCACTTGGAGCCTGCCAGATGGGCAGACGACTGGCTGAGTATCGGCGTAGACCGCGACCATAACGGCATTGGCGAACCGGTGAAACAATGGCAGAAGCCGAACAAGACAGCTACGCCTCACCTTCCACAGACCGACGACGACTTCGATCATAGCTTGGGGTTGCAATGGCAATGGTGTCATAATCCACACGACAATTATTGGAACTTGAGCGAACGGAAGGGATGGCTCACTCTCAGGGCTGAGCCTGCCGACAGCCTAAAGAGTAGTCATAATATGCTGACTCAAAAAACGATGGGCTACAAGAGCATAGCCATTACCTGCCTTGACACACGGCATGTGGGAGGCGCTAGCGCGGGTTTGCTCTGCACGGGCAAGAAATTTATAGGGGCCGGAGTTAGCAATGGCTGTCTGTATATGGAAATTGACGGTAACAGAACTGTGATGGGCAGAGTGAGACCAGGCCTTTTATGGCTGAAACTGGATATTGATGTAAGCGCAAATAAGTTTCAATACGCTTACAGCACGGACGGTAAACGGTTTAAGAAGTTAGGGCTTCCTTTCTCCATGCAGACGGGTTACTGGAAGGGAGTACGTGTAGGACTCTATTGTTATGGGACATCTGGTAAGGCCCAATTCGACTACTTTAGATATAAGATACTGAGATAGCCTTCCATATAAGAGACTTGGCGAGGGAGAGAAAGGTGCTGAGAGCGACAGAAAAGCTATTTTTTTAGCTCGATGCGAAAGGTGGTTCCCTTGCCAACCTCAGACTGCTTGACGAATATCTTGCCGTGGTGATACTCCTCTACGATGCGTTTGGCGAGGCTCAAACCGAGCCCCCAACCTCGTTTCTTGGTAGTAAAGCCAGGACGGAACACATTGCGCAGGTCTTTCTTTCGTATGCCCTTTCCCGTGTCGCTCACCTCTATAATAGCCTTGGAGCCTTCGTCCTCCACACGCAAGGTGATGCGTCCGGGTCCACCACCCATGGCATCAACAGCGTTCTTAGACAGATTTTCAATGACCCACTCAAAGAGTGAGGCATTTAGAAACACCACTACATCGTGGTCGGGAAGCTCTTTCACCATCTCAACCTTCTTGCTCGTACGCTTGTCCATATAGTCGATGACATGGTCAAGCACCTCGTTCAGACTCGTTGGAACGGGCTCCGGGATAGAGCCTATCTTGGAGAAGCGGTCGGCTATGAGCTGCAGACGCTTCACATCCTTATCCATTTCGGGTATCAACGTGTCGTCGGGATAGGTCTCTTTCAAAATCTCTATCCATGCCATCAGGCTGGAAATAGGCGTTCCTAACTGGTGAGCCGTCTCTTTGGAGAGACCTACCCATACCTTGTTTTGCTCGGCTCGTTTGGACGTGAGCAAGGCAAAGATGGCTACAACCACAAAGAGCATCACCACGCCAAGCTGCACAAAAGGATAGAGGGTGAGGCGACGTAGCAGGAGAGAATCGTCGTAACACACATCGATATAGTCTTTAGACGAGAGGTTGATGCGTATAACGCGGCCTGCAGCCTTGAGCTCGGCGCCCATTTGCCTTATCTGCCGCAAGCTGTCGGCATTATCCTTAGCCTGAAGGCGAACATTTCTAAAGTCGGTTACGTTGCCTTGATGGTCGAGCACGATAACCGGAATGGTGTTGTTGCTGTTGATAACCTTGAGCACCAGCGACAGGTCTGTGTTTTCGTCTGCCTGACTCAGCGAGCGCATAGCCTCTGCCCATACTTCCATATTATCACGTTCTTTTATTTTAAGGTCGCGTGTCAGGAAGTGGGATACAGCCAGAGAGGCTATCGCTATGAGGATAGCCGCGGCTACCAAGAGTATCTTTACTTGTCTGATTCGGTCAGTCCATTGCATATCAACATAACGCTATGCACGGCCAATTTATTGCCATCAGCGCTTATGCAATATCACCTTATGACCATCCATAATGTATATACCGTCATGCGTTGGCTTATTCTCCAGCATACGACCGTCAAGAGTGAAATAAGATTTAGCCGTGCAGGAAGGTGCGCTCACTTGATCTAAACCGTTGGATGTTTCATTACTAAAACCTATCTTGGCTTTGCTCGCGCTAGGGAATTCAAAGTAAGCACGCGTGGGATAAATAGCAGCATCGGCATTAGGATAAAGCAACGAAAGACCATCATTGCCACCCAAGAACCGCTGAAATTTGTTATCCTTGGTCATTGTTTCTGGATCTAAGATTCCATAAAAAGAAACTTGGTTTTTCGTGACTGTTTTTCCATCACTTGCTGTGATGGTAACATTTTTAAAAACGGGGTTAGTTGCACTTTGAGAAGGCTTAATAATATAAGGTGTACCTGCTGTTAAAATTCCGGTTTCAGCTGATAAATAAACATTATATTCACCATTCACAGTGGTTGCATTGCTGAAAATATAAGTTTCAGTATTTTCTCCAAAGATATTCTTCAATTGCTCTTGCTTAACGTCAAAGGGAAGGCATAGTGTATAATATCCTCCATCTGCGGTGAAAGAACGATAAAGGGTTATATCCATCTGCTTATTCATCTGCTTATTCATCCACTCTTCAATAGCCTTCTTGTTGCTGCAATATTCAGAAGAACCCACAACTGAAGGTTGCTCGTCAACTCGCTTATAAATAAAAATATTTACATTAGAAGAACTGGCAGATTTGAAACTTTGATACTGTTCGCCAGAAAAATAAATATGACAGGTATTGTCAAAAGTAATTGTTGCTATGTGCGAAGCCTCTATTTTGATAGAAGTCTTAGTTGAATTACCATTTTTACCACCAAGCAACAAGACATTTTTACTATTACTCTTTGGAGAAGCCAAATAAACTCCGTCGCTAGCTTTTAGGTACCAAGCAGAAGAGGTTCCTTCTAACGAGAATTCCACAACAGTAGACAAAGGATTAAAAAGCCAAATATTATCATTAGAAAGGAAGCCGAGAGTAGCATAAAGACTAGATGAAGAAGCTTTAGATGTCAGTAGCCAAGCTTTCGTACCTATAGAAGAAATAATAATCTTATCACCTTCTTTCAAATCTGAAGCATCGGTAACAAGCTTGTAAGTTGCAGCCCAACAAGGTGCAGAAAGTAAAATAAGTAGATATAAAAGAATTCGTCTCATGGTTTATAATGTTTAATGTCACAAAGTTACGAAATAAATCCAACAAATATGAACATCCATAAGAAAAAATAAAAAACCGGAACAAAAACACATAAAAAAAAGCCCCTGCCATATTACTGACAGGGGCTCTTGCTTTAAAAG
>ERZ780151.2366-NODE-2366-length-10944-cov-2.307558_pt1 | contig 10944 bp, 8 predicted proteins | sample MGYA00510983_ERZ780151 | MGnify/ENA primary metagenome ERZ780151 (study PRJEB29588, sample SAMEA2144623) | human gut metagenome | biome: human gut; feature: human-associated habitat; material: faeces | place: Denmark | collected 2008/2010 ... | reverse complement strand
GCTGCATAGCAGCGACTGACAGCTTGCTGGCAGGTTTATGAATTTCTGAAATGAAAGGCTGAACTGTTACAAGTATGGAAATAAGTGCAACGAAAATTATTGATTTTTCGTTTTTATAGTATAATATGGTTTTTGTGGGATTGCAAGGAAACGATATGCAATTTATTTTTTGTAATTCGGAAAATAATCTGTTATAATAATCAGGCGGTGTAATGTGGAAAAATATTTAACACTATCAGGCAAATGGTGGAGCGGATTGCAAATATACGCTTGACAATGCAGGGTACTTTAAGAAAAAAGAAATGAGGATTGATATGAGACTTATACTGGTTGCGATTTTTTTAATACTTTATACAATTTTTACGATTCCGATGGCTCTTGTGTTATGGATCATCGGCAAATTTGATGAGAGAAAAAAGGCGGTTGCTGCACAGGTATGTGTCAAGGGCGGCTTTAAAGTGATTTTATTTCTGTCGGGTGTGAAGCTGACCGTTAAGGGCAGAGAGAATATAGTGAAAGACAGAGCGGCACTTTATGCCTACAATCACAGAGGATTTTTTGATATTCTTGTGGGATACACGACAGCACCTATGCCTACGGCTTTTGTCTCTAAAAAAGAAATTGAAAAAACACCTATGATTTCATGGTGGATGAAACAGATGAATTGTCTTTTTCTTGACAGGGAAAATATAAAAGAGGGCATGAAAACCATTTTGCAGGGTATTGAACTTTTAAAGAATGGAACTTCTATATATATTGCACCTGAGGGAACAAGAAATAAGGGCGAGGAGCTTCTAGAGTTCCATGAGGCGAGTTTTAAACTTGCTGATAAGGCGAAATGTCCTATCATTCCGGTTGCGATAAACAATACCGATGAGGTCTTTGAAAAGCATCTTCCGTGGATTCACAGTGCCCATGTGACTATAGAGTATTGTGAGCCTGTTTATATGGAAGAGATGGAGAGAGCCGAGAAGAAGCATGTTGGTGAAAAGGTTAGAGAGATAATCGGAGAGAAAGTTAAAGCAAATGCATAGTCTGCTCACTGGTTAATGAGATATACCAAAGATTTAACACTATATATGAAGCGGCAGAGCGAATTGAGAATATTTGCCTGACTTTACGATATACCGGAGCTGCAAAGTTTTTTGCACAAACCCGTAAAGTGTGTTATACTGGTATGGAAACGGTTTTTATTTTAAGGGAGAATTTTCGTAAGCTGTCTTGTAACAACTGGCTGCGAATATCCGCTTGACATAAAAATCTATGGATTGATATTCGTGTCTGGAGCACGAAAAAGAATTTATGCAGAAAGAGGTTACATTTTATGAACAATGAATTTGTTTTAGTGCCTGTACTTGGGGTAAAAGTGTGGGTCGTGGTTATGATTGTAATTATCGTTTTGCTGATAGCTGCACTTGTTGCCCTTAGTATATATGGCAGAAAATTGCAGAAACGTCAGGAAAGCACACAGAAAGAGATAGAGGCAGCAGCACAGAATGTGTCATTGCTTATAGTTGATAAAAAGCGTATGAAGCTTAAAGAGTCGGGTCTTCCACAGCTTGTTATAGACCAGACACCTAAGTATCTCAGAGGTCAGAAAGTGCCTATCGTAAAAGCTAAGGTCGGACCAAAGATTATGACGCTTATCTGTGATGAAAAGATTTTTGAACTTATTCCTGTTAAAAAATCAGTTCGTGCGACAGTGAGCGGTATCTATATTACAAAGGTTCAGGGACTTCGTACAAATCTTGAGGCTAAACCAAAGAAAGTTAAGTTTTCTCAGAAGATTAAGAATAAGTTTTCTAAAGAAAAGTAAAGGTTATTTAAAATCCGCTGTTCATATTTTCATCGTGAGCAGCGGATTTTTTTAATTTAATGACTCAATAACCATCGTTATAGTGCAGTCAGAGACATGGCTGTAATTCATGTCGAGTCCGTAATCGATGGAAATCTCTATTTTATCGTCAGCTTCTTTGATGTCAACTCGTGTAGTATCAAGGGACATCTGCATTGAACCAAAGGGTGTTTCATAAAAACCTGTATGTGTTTTTCCAGTTTTAAATGTCATTTCGGTGTTTGTTGCACCACGCTTTGTCAGTGTGACGGTATCTCCTGATATTTTAAGGAGATTTGATATTGTAGCATCTCTTCCGGTTTCCTCATCTCTGAAATATTCTTTATAGGATATTATGTGTTTTCCGGCGACAAGGCGGTAGTTTCCGGTCTGTTTTGTCTGTATGCCCTCTTTATCATCTATTTCATGCTGCAGACCGTGTACGGTGACAAGTACATTATTGTTCATAGTATTCCTCACTTCATTTCTCTATTCGTTCAGTGTTACCCGTGTAGAGCATTATAGCATATGAATGTGGAGAAGTACAATGTTACATGATAAATGTAAAAGATTTTATTGTAATCAGTAATATAAGGAGCAAGCTCGGATATTACCGATTATATTTTTATGGCTGAACTGTTATGGTTCTGTTGTTTAATTGTTTGTAAATACATCATAAATTCCGCAGCGGATTTTTACATCAGCGGCATTTTTGCCATCATTTTTTGTGTGCTGTGGTTTTTCAAGGGAATCATATTCTTCACGGGTAAGTGAATTTTTCAGCTTTGCTTTTGATTCGTCAGGAACTGTAGCTGTCGTTGCGTTTTCAAAGCAGAGACTTGGAAAGAGGACGCACCACCAGTTGTGACCGGCAGCTTTGCCGATTTCAACACATAGGGCATCATAATATCCTGCCGGAAATGTGAGATCACCGTATGTTTTTACAGGAAAATATCGGTTTTGTATAAATACTTTTACCGAATAAGAATAACCATTTTGGTGAATAGTATAATCGGCGGTATTTTTAATATTTTGAAATTTTGAGGCAACATACTGTTTTGCCTGAGCCGGTGAAGTGGCTGTGTTTAAACCGGTCTGAAGTTCATGTAAGATACTATCTCTTACTTTTAGTTTTAAATTCTGGTCGTTATCGCTGTCACTGTTGGCAATGACATGAAGTCTTAACACACTTTTTGCAATATTTTTCTGTATTTTGTTGATACAGTTTACTTTTTTGATGTGTTTTGTGGATAAAACTTTGGTATGTTGTGTAGTTTTATTGTTTTTGTATGTGCTCAGATAAGATGTATAATTTTTAATACTGATAAGTAAAAGTGTAAATGCTGCCGAATAAATGGCGATAATAAATATAAGCTTATATAATTTTGTTTTGTTCATGTTTTTAACACTCCGTTTTTTATTTGACCGTCATTTATTACCGTTGTCCATGCATATGTTGCATTTGGCATTTAATATGCGGATGAAACCGACTGTTTTGTGACCTGTCATAATGGGGAGTGTTGCCGTGAAAAAAATTTTTATTCACATATTTATGCATTTTGTATATGCGAACATCAGCTAAAGTTTTTATTAAGATGATGGCGAAAAGGTGCATTGTCAGCGTAAATATGTTATTATAGCGTTAATTGGGAGTTAGTGTGAAAAATCTATATATGCAGGATTTTTTGCATGGCAATTTGTTTTTGAGCAGAACAAATTGTTTTTAAGGCAGACGCAAATTTGAGATTGACCGAGCTGAAAGCGAGGGAGGCTTCTTGACTGAAAGTCAGGGAGATGGAGTTTTAAAAGAACTTAATAAATGAAAATTTGTTCAATATTTGCCTATTAGCAACAAGTTGCTCGGAAATGAGGATTAATATATGTCAAATAGAAATATAAGAAGAGGAGACACCAGAGTGTTTAATCCGGATGACATTGTTGTCAGAGAGAGACAGTCGGGAAACAGGCAGGCAGGAAATGTTTCAGGTGGCGGTTATGGCAGAAACGGAAGTGGGGCATACGGTCAGAGAGTGGAACAGACTCGTGGGCAGTACAGTGGTAATGCGGGACAGTACGGAAATCGTGCACAGGCGGCAGGCACAAGAAGAGTCGAAGCCGGAAATACACTTTCACCAAAACAGGCTAAAAAGCAACAGAAGAAGCTGAAAAAACAGAGAAGACATAAAAAGTTTTGGTTTGGTTTTAAGATTTTTATGCTTATTGCACTTATAGCGATACTTGCTGCACTTGTTGTTATATATTTTAAATTTGGTGATGACCTCCTAAAATGGAAGATGGAAGCAACGGATGTTGTTGAAAATTCGACAGCAGATACATTTAGGGCATCGGAGACAAGTATTATCTATGCTTCAAATAAGTCCATGATAGCAAAGCTTAAAGGTGATAAGGACTCGTATTATCTTAGCTTTGATGAGATTCCACAATCGGTAAAAGACGCAATGGTTGTTACTGAGGACAGAGATTTTTATAAGCATGAGGGTGTAAACTTTTGGTCTACTGCAAAAGCAGCAGTTATGCTTGTTGAGAGCAAATTAAGACATAAGGATATTTCACGAGGTGGAAGTACGATAACACAGCAGCTTGCAAAAAATGTATTTTTGTCAAATGAGAGAACCTATGAGCGAAAAGTCAGGGAAATATTTATTGCTTTGGATCTTGAAAAGAAATATACAAAAGATCAGATTCTTGAATTTTATATAAATAATATTTATTTTGCAAATGGATATTATGGTATAGAAGCGGCGAGCAGGGGATATTTTAATAAGCCGGCGAAAGACCTTGACCTTGCAGAAGCTGTATTTCTGTGTTCTATACCGAACAGACCAAGTTTTTATAACCCTTTGGAGCATTACCAGAACACGCTCAAGAGAAAGAACCGTATTTTAAAACAGATGCTTGATGAAGATTGTATATCGGCTGCTGAGTACAGTGACGCAAATTATGAAAAAATAGTATTAAAGCCTGCACAGGCAATAAAGACTCAGAATTATATGACAACATATGCCGTAAGCTGTGCCACAAAGGCACTTATGAAAGCGAGAGGATTTGAGTTTAAGTACAAGTTTAAAAATGATGAAGAAAAGAAACAGTATGATAAGGAATATGACAAGTTGTACGATGAATGTCACAATTCTTTATATACCGGTGGGTATAGGATTTATACTTCGCTGAATAAAAAGAAGCAGAAGAAACTTCAAAAGGCAGTAAATGACCAGCTTACAGGATTTAAGGAAAAGACAAAGAAGGATAAAGTATATAAATTACAGGGAGCAGCTACCTGTATAGATAATTCAAACGGGCTTGTTGTTGCAATAGTAGGTGGGCGAAAGCAAAAGAGTATTACAGGATATACACTAAACAGAGCTTATCAGAGTTACAGACAGCCGGGAAGCTGTTTTAAGCCGATAGCGGTCTATACGCCGCAGCTTGAGAGAGGATATACACCTGACAGCATAGTTGATGATACTTATTTTAATGGAGGTCCACACAATGCTGACGGAAGTTATGCCGGAAAAATATCACTTAGATATGCAGTTGAAAAATCAAAGAATGTAATCGCATGGAAACTTTTCCAGGAACTTACACCTGAGGTGGGGCTTTCATATCCTATTAAGATGGGATTTGCCAACATTACAGACTCCGATTATTATCCGGCGGCTTCGCTTGGTGGTCTGACAAACGGTGTCACAACTGTTGAGATGGCATCTGCATTTGCAACAATAGAAAATGACGGTGTGTTCAGAGAGCCTACCTGCATAAGCAAGATTACGGATGCGGATGGCAAGACTATAGTAAATAATAAAAAGATCCGCAGGGAAAAACAGGTATATAAGAAAAATGCCGCAAGGATGATGACAAGCATTTTGCAGGGAGTTCTTGTGAGTGGAACAGCAAGAGGAAACGCACTTGACAATATGTCATGTGCAGGTAAGACAGGAACCACAAGTGATAAAAAAGACGGATGGTTTTGTGGATATACACCATATTATACTACTACAGTATGGGTAGGATATGATAACCCGAAGACTATTTCAGACTTGTATGGAAATACATATCCGCTTAGGATATGGCGTGAATTTATGTCGGATATACATCAGGGGCTTAAGAATGTTGAATTTAAGTCTTATGATGGAGAAAAGAGTACAAGTTCATCAAGCGGATACAGTGGAAGTTATGGCTCGGATGGAAATACAACGGCAACGGCTGTGCCTACGATTGATCCGGATGCAGCAGAAGCGGATGAAACAGAACCAACAGAAGCACCAGTAACTGACGATGGAACAGATACGGGTGATAGCGGTGATAAAACACCTCCTACTAAAAAGCCGTCAAGTGACAATGTTGATACGGGAGATACCGACGACGGAACAGATTCACAGCCGGACGATGTTGGTGGTGGAGATAATTCCAATCCGGATGATGTAGGTACGGATGATATGCAGGAATAACAATATTAACAGAATAGCCTTGCTTTGCATTTTTAAATCCATAAATTTGTCACAGCAAGGCTTTCAGATTAAAATTATGCAGGTACAGTGTATATATAAAATTTATATATAAAATTGATGAGAGTAAACAGGCATGAAACGAGGGATGGTATGACGACTTTTAGTTTATGTATGATAGTGAAGGATGAGGAGGAAGTGCTTTCAAGGTGTCTCAACAGTCTTTGCGATATCATGGATGAGATAATTATCGTAGATACTGGTTCAACTGACAGGACAAAAGAAATTGCAAAGAAATATACCGATAAGGTTTTTGATTATAAATGGTGCAATGATTTTGCAGATGCAAGAAATTTTGCGGCATCAAAGGCAGTTGGTGATTATATTTATACAGCAGATGCAGATGAATATCTGGATAATGAAAACAAAGAAAAGCTTCGTCAGTTAAAGAAGATAATGCTTCCTGAGATAGAAATTGTTCAGATGATTTATCATACACCGGCTGAATTAAGTACGGTTTACAATTTTGAAGAGGAATACAGACCAAAACTTTATAAGAGATTAAGAGCGTTTACCTGGATAGACCAGATACATGAGACTTTAAGAATAGACCCGGTTGTATATGACAGTGATATTATTGTGGAACATAGACCGCTTACAAATCATGCAACAAGAGATTTTAAAGCATTTGAGAGGATAGCGGCAGATGGGAAAAGGTTTTCAAAGAAACTTCATCATATGTATGCGATGGAGCTTTTTCGTTCGGGAGAAGATAAAGATTTTTTAAAGGCTGAGCGTCTGTTTAAAAGAACGCTTGAAGAAGATGGCAGAAGTATAGATGAAGTGAAAGAAGCCTTTTGCGTGTTGGCAAGGTGTTATAGATTGAAGGGTGATGCGGTGGCATTTATGGAATGTGCCCTCAAAGATGCGGCTACTACATTATGTGCTGAGATATGTTGTGAACTGGGAGTTTATTATGAAAGTATCGGGAATGTTTCGGAGGCTGTCATGTGGTATCAGAATGGACTTACGGAGACGGAGAGTATTCTTGATATAAGGAGCTCCGGGGAGATACCTAAGTTGGCGTTGAGGAGACTTGGGATGGATGTGTAGGCACAATCCAATTCAGTGCAATGAAAGTCGGTTGTTAGTATAATATTATATTGTAAGTTTTGATGTGCTTTACATATGAAAAAGTTTTGTGACAATGCCGGATGTGCTTTACATATGAAAATGTTTTGTGACAATGCCGGATGTGCTTTACATACAAATATGCTTTCTAACGATGCTGGGTGTGTTTTTGTATATAAATGTGGTTGGTAATAAAGTAGAATGTTTTATGATATATGCTGGAAAATAATGTTTTGGTGATTTTATAGCGATAAATAGTAATAATATAAATATCAAATGTTTGGAATGGAGTTTTAATATGGATGAGAAAACATATATGACGATTGATGAAAAGACAGCTGAGGAGATTGATAACAAGATGCCGGACGAGAGTGAGTTGTATGATCTTGCGGATTTGTTCAAGGTTTTTGGAGATTCGACCAGAATTAAAATTCTCTATGTTCTGTTTGAGAATGAGATGTGTGTTTATGACATTGCATCTATTTTAAATATGACGCAGAGTGCTATATCGCATCAGCTTCGCATATTGAAACAGAACAGGCTTGTCAAGTTTAGAAAAGAGGGCAAAACTGTGCTTTACACACTTGCGGATGAGCATGTTTTCACGATATTGAGACAGGGGATTGAGCACGTGGAGGAGTAGGAGAGTATTTCGTTTTCATTTCGGCAAATTTTCACTTGCCTTTTTTTATTGCATATGATATATTAAAAACAACATATGAATAATTGTTCATATGTTGTTTTTAATATATCAGAACAATGTGACAATTCAGCTTTGTGTTGCAATTATTTTTTATGGCTGAACCGTTACAAACAAATATAAATAAAAGTGAGGTGTAATATTATGAGAAAGAAATATCATATAGAGGGTATTGACTGTGCGAATTGTGCAGCTAAAGTTGAAAAAAAGATGAATGAACTGCCGGATGTGGAAGTTACATTGACATTTGCGACGAGCCAGCTTATGGTAGATGCTGAAAATCCTGACGAGGTATTAATTGAACTTAGAAAAATTGCCGACAAGATGGAGCCGGGCACGGTGATAGAGGAAATCTCAAAGACAAGAAAACATGGAGGAAAGAAGAAATCTCACCACCATGACGACGATTGCTGTGATGATGATTGTTGCCATGGAAAGCACGATGGACATGAACATCATCATCACCATGGCGAAGATTGCTGCGATGATGATTGTTGCTGTGGAGAGCATAAAGAACACGAGCATCACTATAAGCACCTTGAGGGTGTGGCTAAGAAAAAGTATCGTATAGAGGGCATTGATTGTGCGAACTGCGCAGCTAAAGTTGAAAAAAAGATGAACGAACTGCCGGATGTGGCGGTTACATTGACTTTTGCGACAAGCCAGCTTTTGGTAGAAGCCAAAAATCCCGACGAAGTTCTTCCAAAACTTAGAGAGATAGCAGACAAAATGGAGCCGGGAACTGTCATTGAGGAATATAGCAGTGAAAAGGAGAAATCAGTTGAAGCGGATGAAGATGGAGATGATGATGTCAAATTGGAACTTATAAAAATTGTAACCGGTGCATTCGTTTTTATAGGTGGTGTTGTCTGTCAGAAATATCTTAATGCTATGCCGGCTGTGTATATAGCTCTTTTCGTTGTGTCATATGTGATACTTGGTGGTGAGGTTGTCTTAAAGGCTGTTAAAAATCTTTTCAGAGGAAAAGTTTTTGATGAAAACTTCCTTATGAGCATCGCAACAATCGGTGCATTTGCAACGGGTGAATATCCAGAGGCAGTAGGAGTTATGCTGTTTTATGAGATTGGCGAGCTTTTTGAGGATATTGCAGTCGGAAAGAGCCGCAAACAGATTATGGAAGCAGTTGATATGCGTCCGGAGATTGTAAGATATGTGGACGGAAACAATGTAATAGAACTTGCCCCTGAGGAAATAGAGGTTGGAGATGTTATCGAGGTAAGACCTGGCGACAGAATACCACTTGACGGTGTTATCATCAAGGGGGATAGCCGCATTGATACTTCGGCGGTAACGGGTGAGCCTGTTCCTGTAGGGGTAAAAGAGGGAAGTGAAGTTGTTTCAGGCTGTGTAAATATGTCGGGGGTTATATATGTAAAGGTTGAGAAAATTTTGGAAGAGTCTATGGTAAGCCGTATTCTTGAAGCGGTTGAAAATGCGGCGGCATCAAAACCTAAGATTGACAGATTTATAAGCAAATTTGCAAGAGTATATACACCTATCGTTGTATTTGCGGCTTTGGCTACGGCGGTTATCCCGTCACTTATAACGGGAAACTGGCATTACTGGATATACACGGCACTTACTTTTCTTGTAATAAGCTGTCCTTGTGCACTTGTTCTTAGTGTACCGCTTGCTTTCTTTGCAGGAATAGGTGCAGGTTCTAAAAAAGGAATTTTGTTCAAGGGCGGTGTTTCTCTTGAATCACTTGCAGCGGTAAAAGCAGTTGTCATGGATAAGACAGGAACAGTGACGGAGGGAAATTTCAAAGTAGCACAGATAGTAAGTGACGGTGGATATACAGAGGACAGAGTGCTTGCATTTGCAGGGGCAGCAGAGAGCCGTTCAACACATCCGATAGCTACGAGCATTATGGAGGAAGTGAAAAACAGACGACTCGATATACCTCAGGTTGCGGATATAAAGGAAATTTCCGGAAAAGGAATGGAAGTCACGCTTGAGGATGGAAAACTTTTATGTGGAAATTTAGAACTTCTTGCCATGAATGGGATTGAAGTGCCTGAAAAAGCAAAAGAAATTTATGGAACAGAGGTATTGCTTGCTTTTGATGGAAAATATATAGGATATATTGTTATCAATGATAAGATAAAATCAGACTCAAAACAGGCGATAAATGACATAAAGAGGTACGGACTCTGGACAGCAATGCTTACGGGAGATTCACAGAAAAATGCCGAGATGGTAGCAAAAGAAGCGGGAATAGATGCCTGCTATGCAAAACAGCTTCCACAGGATAAACTTAACAATCTTTCAAAAATCCGTGAGGAAAAGGGTACGGTTATGTTTGTCGGTGATGGGATAAATGATGCACCGGTACTTGCAGGGGCAGATGTAGGAGCGGCTATGGGAAGCGGAGCAGATGCAGCGATAGAAGCGGCAGATGTTGTGTTTATGAATTCAAGACTCTCAGCTATACCTGAAAGTATAAGGATTGCCAGGAAAACAAAAGCCGTTGCAATGCAGAATGTAATAGGAGCACTTATAATAAAAGCACTTGTAATGGTTCTTGGATTTGTGGGAATTGCATCAATGTGGATGGCTGTATTTGCTGATTCAGGAGTTGCAATGATATGCGTGCTTAATTCGGTAAGGATTTTGTTTGGGAAGAAAGAGTGAGAAAATAAAAGAAATAAAGAATATTATTTTATGAATTATAATTATCGCCCATTTGGGTAGCATTAAAAATAAAGTACGGATATAAATAAACACAAATCGGAATTGTGCGCCCAGATAAGGGCGAGTAGTCTAGCAGGTGGAATGCCTGTCTGGTAAGG
>ERZ780151.2354-NODE-2354-length-10975-cov-2.878297_pt1 | contig 10975 bp, 9 predicted proteins | sample MGYA00510983_ERZ780151 | MGnify/ENA primary metagenome ERZ780151 (study PRJEB29588, sample SAMEA2144623) | human gut metagenome | biome: human gut; feature: human-associated habitat; material: faeces | place: Denmark | collected 2008/2010 ... | reverse complement strand
GCCGATGCCGGTTTCCAGAATGTGTGGAGCCTGCAGAGCTGTATAGACACGCTCTATGAGTTTGGCAATGAAGACCAGCGCCAGCGTTTTATACCCCGTGTGTGCAACGGCGAGACCATGTCGATGGACCTCACCGAGCCCGATGCGGGCAGCGACTTGCAGCGCGTGATGCTCAAGGCTACGCAGCAGAGCGACGGCACATGGAGGCTGAACGGCGTGAAGAGATTCATTACCAACGGCGACTCAGATATACATCTGGTGCTGGCACGCTCTGAAGAGGGCACGCGCGACGGCCGCGGACTGTCTATGTTTATATACGACAAGCGCGACGGAGGTGTCACGGTGCGCCACATAGAGAACAAGTTGGGCATCCATGGTTCGCCTACCTGCGAGCTGGTGTTCAAGAATGCCAAGGCCGAACTGTGCGGAAGCACGCGCCTGGGACTTATCAAATATGTGATGGCACTGATGAACGGAGCCCGTCTGGGCATTGCAGCACAGAGTGTGGGCGTGGAGCAGGAGGCCTATAACGAGGCCATTGCCTATGCACGCGAGCGCAAGCAGTTTGGCAAAACCATCATCAACTTCCCCGCCGTTTACGACATGTTGTCGCGCACCAAGGCCAAGTTGGATGCCGGACGTTCTATCCTTTATCAGACAGCACGCTATGTAGACATATATAAGGCACTGGAAGACATCTCTCGCGACCGTAAGCTTACGCCTGAGGAACGCCAGGAAATGAAGAAATACAGCCGTTTGGCTGATGCCTTCACACCCCTTGCCAAGGGTATGAACTCTGAGTATGCATCGCAGGCTGCCTATGATGCCATCAGCGTTCACGGTGGTTCGGGCTTCATCATGGAGTATAAGAGCCAGCGCCTGTATCGCGATGCCCGTATCTTCTCTATCTATGAGGGTACGACACAGTTGCAGGTGGTGGCTGCCGTGAGGTATATCACCAACGGAACCTATCTGGGCATTATGCGTGAGATGCTGCAAAACGAGGTGGCCGAAGACCTGAAGCCGCTGCAGAAGCGCGTGGCTGAGATGGTAGACGCTTATGCTGAGGCTGTAGACTATGTGAAGGCTGCCGACAATCAGGAGCTGCACGACTTCCTGGCTCGTCGCCTTTATGACATGACTGCCGACATCATGGAGGCTCTGCTCATCCTCGACGATGCCACACGCGCACCCGAGCTGTTCGCTAAGAGCGCCAACGTGTTTGTGCGTCTGGCTGAGGAAGAGGTGAAGGGTCACTGTGACTACGTGAAGAGCTTCAAGGCTGAAGACCTCGACAGCTTCCGCGCTGAGTAAGAAAAAAGGGTCGTCAGGGTGACTGCACCTTATATATAACGGCATGACCGACGCAACAATGCGGCATGCCCGAGACTCATGGGGCAGGCCGAACTGTATTGAGCAGTTCGGCCTGTTGCTGTTTTATGGCAAACGTTTGATATATGTGCTTTGTAAAAAAATAGGATGGTAATCTTGTGAAATACTGATAATCTTTGTAAATTTGCAACAAAAAAGAACGTTTTGTTATATTCCTGGCTTATAAAGTTTTCAGAATAGAATTATTAGCGAACGGAAGATGACAGGAAAACGTACTGATTATCATCAATTGTATATGAGAACAAGGTTTATATCCTCCCACTTGGCTTTTTTTGCATGGGCAATGGTCAGCCTTATAATCCCGGCTTGCCTTAGGGCTGCGCCTATGCCTACGGTGCCAACAGACAGTTTGCGCACTGCCGACTTGCTTTTTGTGCTTAACTTCAAGGGCAATGCCATCACTGAAGTGACACAGGGTGTAAATGCTATGCCCATCGACCATGTAGGCATCGTGCTCCGTTCTGACACTGGTGTGTTTGTTATGGAGGCCACACCGGCACGCGGCGTTGCGCTCACGCCTTTAGCTTCATTCGTCAATCAAAACAGTCTGGCCGACCATACCTGCAACATCGTGGTGGGAAGGTCACGCAAGGAGATAGACGTGAGGCGCTTGATGGATAAGTGGAGGGCCTATTGTGGCCTGCCGTACGACTCACTCTACCTGCCCGACGACCGCCAGATGTATTGCAGCGAGCTGGTGCAGAAGATGCTCTTCGACACCAACGGGCAGCCTGTATACAGCACCATACCTATGTCTTTTCACAATGCACGGGGCAAGATAACCCGCTATTGGAAGATGTTTTATCACAGGCGGGGCATGAAAGTGCCAGAAGGTGAGCCCGGAACCAACCCCGGGCAACTATCACGCGATGCCAACACAGCTATCTTAGGCCTGCTTATGGCTGTGCCCCAGGGCGGGTGCTGCCATGATGCGGGCACCTCGGACCGATAACCTTAGGTGTGACGGCAGCCCGGATATATGGTTTGGTGCCAAGCTATCGGCTTTATGAGGCGGCCGTACCCTTAATCGCACATTCTTAACGGGCAATTTCGGACTACAAGATTTTGAAACTTTAAGACTACATTATAACAGATGAGAAAGAAGATAGAGCTGTTCATCAGCAAACGGGCTACAACGCAGACAGAAATGATGCGACTTGTTACCTTTTTAGTCGGTACTCTCATGGCTGTGATGGGTGCGTTTCTTCACCCTTTCATAGGCATCAGAGATTCATTGTATGGTTCTTTAACTATTGGCATGTCGTGTTCTGCACTCTTGTGGCTGGTAGTCTATCTGTCAGGCAAGTTGTCTCTTGCCAAGTGTGCTACGGCTTCTGTTATCTGCTCACAGCTCATCATATCCGCTCGCATCGTTATCCTCGCCATCACAGCTCATAAGGGTTGTGAGGTGGCCATCATCAATAACGAAATCATTTCGTTCAGCGTTCTCCTCGTCAGTTGCCTGTGTATGCTGAAGGAAGGCACCATCAGCGTGTGCCTTATTTTTATAGTTGGCACATTGACAGCCTATCTTGTTAATCCCTCAGCCGTGGTTCCGCGGGTCATGAACCTGTTTGTCTTCAAAGAGTTATTTCTGCTTTTATATACGCTAGTTGCCCTAAGAATGGCTAAAAAGGCCAAGACCAAGTTCTTTAAATATAAGGAGCAGCAAACGGCCATCCTGCTGGATATGTTCAATATGAGCCATGTTGAGATGATGGCTCTCATGCAACTGTCGCGCGACAAGAGCCAATATAGCGATGTGAACAAGGACATCGTGAAGAAGCTAACCGAGCAAACGCAAAACAACATCATCAAGCTGGGGCAGTACCTATCGGCCGACAAACGCGACAAATGCATTGACATCGGTCACATCTTCCCCGACCTGTCGCACACTGAACAAGATGTTTGCCGGCTTGTGCTGAAAGGTTACACCCTCAAGGAGATAGCTACAGCCATGAATAAGAGCACATCTAACATCAGTACGGTGCGAGGCAATATACGCAAAAAGCTGGGTCTGGAGAAAGAAGACGACCTGAAGTCTTTCCTGGAGAGTGCTGCCGGCGGTTATTAGCCGCCCGTAGGGTCATGTAAGGGTGGGGAAGTGACGGAGTGTGCCGCGTCGCCAAGTATCAATAAAGCCTAAATATAGCCTTTCGTTGATACAAAGAAAGGATTGGTTGAAAGTTGGTTGTCTGAGGCTAAACTTTCGGCCTTGCAGTTCATCATAGAGTTAAAGAGCACTGAAAAGCAGTGCTGTAACAAAGGATTTAACTCAAAACAAAATGAATATGAAGAAAATGATGATGACTATGCTGGCCCTGCTCTGCATGACGGTAGCCAGCGCGCAGCAGACAGTAACAAGCAGCAGACAACCCCGACAGTTTGATGCCACCACGCAAACCAGCCTTATGGCTGAGAAGTTGGGGCTCAGTTCGGACCAGAAGACCAAGGTGGAGGCTCTGAACAAAGAATATGCTGAACTCTTCACACGTCCGCAAATGCGCCGCGCCACGCAGGGAGGCAGCTCTACTGACGGGCGTCCCACCCTCACCGATGAGCAGAAAGCCCAGATGAAGGCCAATATGGAGGCTCGCCGAACCAAACGCGAAGAGTATAACACCAAGCTCAAGAGCATCCTCACCGACACACAATATCAGAACTATCAGTCGCAAATGCAGAGCAGGAGGGGCCATCGGGGCGGCCAGCATAGTGGTCAGCGTGGCGACGAGTAAAGACATATATCATAGTAAGGCAATCAACATGAGAGGGACGGAGCATCGTGACAGACGGCTTCGTCCCTTCTTTCTGCCGCTGAAGCGCCTGCCGTGAGGAGCTTTCGAAGCGTCATGAGAGCTGAAAAAACTATTTGGCCGTTTGCCAAGAAATGCTTAACTTTGCAACGATACAAAAACATTAGGACGCAATATGAAAGTTTTATTGATCAATGGCAGCGCACATAAGGAGGGCAATACCTTCACGGCGCTGAGCGAAGTGGCCAGAACACTTCAGGCAGATGGGATAGAAACCGAGATAGTACAGCTTGGCAACAAGCCCGTAAGGGGCTGCATAGCCTGCGGAGGATGCAGGCGCAACGGCGACGGACGCTGCGTGTTCGACGACGATGTGTGCAACAGTATATCGGCCAAGGCCGAATCAGCCGATGCCTTTGTGTTTGGCTCGCCCGTTTATTACGGCCAGCCCAACGGCGCTTTGCTGGCCGTTGTGCAGCGAATGCTGATGAGCAACAACCAGAACTTTAAGTATAAGCCCGTGGCCAACGTGGCTGTTTGCAGAAGAGGTGGGGCTACGGCTTCCTTCCAGACCATGAACATGGCCTTCAACATGCTCTCCATGCCACAGGTAACCAGCCAGTACTGGAACATAGCCTACGGTCAGAAGCCCGGCGAGGCTGCACAAGACGGCGAGGGTATGCAGACCATGCGCGTGCTGGCACACAACATGTCGTGGATGCTGAAGAAGATGCATGGCGTGCCAACCACCGACAAGCCCGAGGGCGAAGAGTGGGCTCCGATGAACTTCATCAGATAAGCACACGGGTATGAGCGCGCAACTCTACATACTATCCATCCGTCTTCATGCTGCGTCAGACGCATGTCGTAGATGTTGGTAGCGGGAATAATTTCCTCCGGCATGGTGATGGGCTTGTCCCAGAAGCGGAAGTTGACTATGCCATTAGGACTTTCGGCCACAGCAAAGACGCTTTTGCGGTTGGCTCCTTTCACACGGGCCACGACAACGAACTTGCCGTTCCATTTCATTTCATGGCACCGGCATTGAAGGCTGCCTCCATCATGATGCGCTGCTCAAGATAGGGATTGTCCTTCTCTGATAGATCGTAACGCCATTCCGGTGGAGTGTGCTTTGCGGTGAGAATAGGAAACTTAGCGAAGCTTACGCCTTGACCTGATTAGTTGGAACCGGCCTTTAACGAGCGATGCTAATTGCCTATGTCCGCGCGGAAGGGCACTACGGGCAGTCCGTAGGTGCTTCGGATGTTTCCGGGCATGAACGCACGATAGCCATATTGCACTTTCTTAGGCGCTGCCACCTCCTTGGCAACAACATAGATGCTGAGGTCGTTTTCCTTAATCATGGCCTGCGCGGGATAGAACTTTCCGTCGTCACCGGCTATCTCAAAGCCGCGGATGTCGTCCATACGCGAGAATCCGTTGTCTGCATGTTTGAAGAAGATGCGCACCGTGTCGTTAGATACCGTGCTGTGGTCGTAAGTAGGATAGTCGGTGTTGATGTCCTTCAAGCCATAAGTATTGTTCAGTGCCATGTAAGCCAGTCTGTAGCCCACCTGCCGCTTCTCGTGCGGATGAATCTGCCGCGCCTCGAATGGTTCTACGAGGTCATTGATACATATACACCCGGCATTCTCTACGTCACGTCCGATACGGTGCTGAGCGTCACGGAGCAATGGGGCACTGTCATAAGGGCCGTAGCCTGCCCACGGCGCTATCTCTGAGAGATAGAAGGGTAATGAGGCAGGCGAACCGCCAAACTCGTCGCGGAACACCTTTATCATCGTCTTCATACGGTCGTAATAGGTGCTCTTGCCCACATTGGACTCGCCCTGATACCAGATGAAACCGCGGATGGTGTAGTGGCGCACGGGGTGAAGCATACCGTTGTACATTATCAGCGGGGTGTAATATCCCCACCACTTGCCATTCCAGCCACGCTCCAGCTCCTTCGGAAGGTCAATATCCTTGTAGGTCTCAAGAATTTGTCGCGGCGTCCAACCTTCCACGCTGCTGCCGCCCCATGCCACGGTAAGGATGCCGACAGGCACCTGCAAGACACGCTCCATCATCTGGGCATAAAACCATGCCGTGGCACTCATGCTTTTAGCTGTAGCCGGTGAAGGCACTTGCCACCGGCAGCCGCTCACCCATTCTTGTGGCGTAGTGGCTCCCGTCTTGGGTACCGTGGCCATTCGTATCTTGCCGGACCACTCACCGGCTGTCGCTATTTCTTGGCTGGCATTGCCGACCGGACAGTTCCAGAAGCCACTCAATGGCATTTCCATATTGCTCTGTCCACCTGCATACCACACCTCACCGATGAGGACGTTTCCTAGTTTCACGCTGTTGGCTTCTTTGTCTCCCTTCTCGGTGATGACGATGGTTTGTGGTGTAAAAGATGCCTTCGGCGTGGCTACTGTCAGCAACCATGTGCTGTCTTGCAAGGCTGTTGTTCGAAAGATACGGTTTGTCCAACTGCATCTTACCTCTACTGTAGATTTGGGAGTGGCCTTACCCCAAAGCCGTGCCTCAGTCTGCTGTTGTAACACCATGTTGTCACTCACCAAATCTGGCAACACTATTTTGGCCTTGGCACTTATCATAGAAGCCAGGGCTATGGCTGTCAAAACGATTCTACCTTTTTTCATTTTGTTATTTTATTGATATTCTTAATTGCTTCTTTCACTACTTTCATCGTGCTCTTGTCAACAACAAACACGCTGTTCAGTCCTTGCGCTTCCTGGCTGGGGTCGCCACAATAGTCGTCGGCCTGCTGCCAATGCTCGTGGCGCGGCTTGGCATGTCCGCCCCATGCCCAGAATTTGCACCCGGCATACTTTCCGCCAGCTTTTGCATTATCAGCAACAAGGGTGAAGAAATACCTATAATAGGCGTCGCGTGCCGTTGTCGGCGAACCGGGAACGAAGGAGAAGTTGTCACGGGGATAGCCGAACTCTTCCATGACGAGCAGCTTGCCGATACTGTTGCAGATGTGCAGATGGCTGTCTATATACGCCTTGGTGTTGGCTTCAGCTTGCTCTAAGTCCTTGCGAAGCCTGTCCTTCGATGCCTACCCCATGTTGGCCGGGAGAGGGCCAGAATTATTCTTGCATACTGTTTTAATGTCATGGTTAGTGAACTGGTTTTTGTTTTCTTGCCGCTAATTTAGTAAAAAAAATGCGGATAAACGGCATAACGCATCATTTATTTTGTTTTCTCGCAAGTAAAGTGTCAGTGATTGATAGGAAAGTACCAACAGCTTGGGGCTTAGGACGCAACATCCTCATAGCATGAAGTTTTTTGTTTGTTTTCTATATTGTGCCGGTGGGCTGGCAAAAATCCTTGAAAACCAAGATGTTGTTATGTGGGGAAAGCCCGGTCTACGTTGGGACGTTAATCAAAAAAGTCAAGGGTCTAGTCCGCCAATGCGGTTCTTGTTGGCAGTTAAGATCGTCTAGTTGCTCTGTGGCAGCACCCGGACCGTAAGTAGGCGGGAAGATGAGGGAAGAGCGTATAATAGTTTCACAATGCGCGGCACAGTGCCCTTTTTGCGTTGCTGAAACGCCTGTTTTGCCTGGTCAAAATGCCTGTTTGGCGTTGTAAGAACGGCCTTTTTACAACCCGTCAAAAGCTTGTTCACGAAAAAACATCGCATTTCCTATTCCACCCATCCCACCCATATAGTATAACACTGTATATCAGATAGATACATAGATGGTGATAGCGCAAGGCATCTCACCCACATCTCACCCACATCTCACCCATTGGGACGCGGTTACGGTAATTGCACCCTGCAACATGCACCATGGTATGTGGGGGATATATGCGTTGATGATTCTTGAAGGCACTTCGCTTGTGGACGCACCATGCTATGCGGTGAATATATGCGTTGATGATTTTTTATGGCCCTTCGCTTGCGGACGCACCACGTACGTCCCTACATTTAGGATAGGATAATGGGTTTGGTGTATGAGGGGATGCCGTCTATTTTCTGTAAGCCTTTGGAGTCTTGCCGGTGTGCGCCTTGAAAAATCTCGTGAAAGCAGACTGGTCGGTGAAGTGGAAAGCGAGTGAAATCTCCTTCAGGCTTTGGGTAGTAGTGACGAGCGCGAGCTTTAATTGTTGCACGCGGTAATCGTTGATGAGATGTTTGGCTGTTAGTCCCGTATGCATCAAAGCTATTTTTCCCAAGTATTTACTGCTGATATTCATTCGTTCGGCATAATATGCCACCTCATTACTTTCCTTATATTCTTCTTCTATGAGCTGCATGAACCTCGCGAAAAGCTGGCGGTTGCGTGGCGACTCTTCAGGATGCGCGTGTGCTTGGTTGGGGTTATGGCGCGTAAAGTCGGCGAAACCCATAAAGAAGGCTTGTATGAGATGTGTCGTGATGTTGTCTTTCGACTTGAAAAACGTGTTGGTATGGTAAAACCGGAACATGTCAAAGAGCCCCTTCACCACGTTTTGTATCAAATCGTTATTAGAGCAGAGACGGTCGTCACGCAGCTCCCTGTATATCTCGTGCTCTATGTTCATACTGGCTGCACGTAGCACTTCGGGCGAGTAGATGATAACCTCAGCCAGGAAGTCGTCTGACACGTTCTTCCATTGAGCGATGTCGTTGGGATAGAAACAGATGAAGCTGTCTTTTGTCAACAGCCATTGCCCGAAATTAATGTGAATGTCGGCGTGTCCGCTCTTGCACAGCATCATAGCGCCGAAGGCTATGGCATGTTCTTCGGTAAGCAAGTCGCTTGGGGTTATCTCGTTGAAGAATGTCGTTCTCGTTATATCTTCTTTCATAGGTTCATCTGTTGTCTGTATTTCCTGTTTATGCTGCAAATTTACAAAAATATTGGCATATAGTTCCGTTTTTGTCAAAACTATGTGAATTAATGTTTAACGTCTCTGTCGGAAATAGCCGTAACTTTGCACTCGATTTTATAAGGATAACCCTCAGAATCATATAAAAGAAGTATGAAAAAACGATTGATATTAGCTGTGGTTATTGCTACAGCTTGTTTGCGGAGTGCCATGGCACAGACTCCGCGTGCGTTAGACATTCAGGGCCTTTTTGGTCTTATCGATTCCAATAACAGTAGTGTGCGCGTGAGCAAGAGTGCCATAGAGGCCGCACGCCATGAGGTTGAGGCTTCCAAGAGTCAGCTTCTGCCCGACATCAACGCTCAGGTGTCGGCCAGCTTTCTGGGCAACGCCTTGCTCACCGACCGTGACTTTGGTGAGGTGCACGGCCTGCATTCTCCCCACTTCGGCAATACGTTTGTGGTAGATGCCCGTCAGACTATCTACAGCGGCGGCGCGCTGACAGCCGGCATCAGGATGTCTGAGCTGGGGCTTGAGAAGGCAGGCATAGCCTCTGACCTGACGGTGCAGCAGCAACATTTCCTGGCTTTAAGCCAATATCTTGATTTGGAGAAGATAGCCAATCGTGAACAGGTGGTGAAGAGCAACATCGACCTTACCGCAAAGATCATCAGCGACATCGAGGCACGGCATCGCCAGGGCGTGGCCTTGAAAAACGACATTACGCGTTATGAACTGCAGATGCAAACCCTGCAGCTCCAACTCACCAAGCTGCGCAATCAGCGGGCCATCGTCAACCATCAACTGTGTAACTCGCTGGGCATAGCCCCTACCGACTCTATTATCCCAACAGAGCATGTGGCTGAGCAGACCTTTGCCCGTGACGCTGAGGCTCAGTGGCAGGCTGCTGCCGCGTCTAGTCCGGCTCTGCGCATGGCCCATGTAGACGCGCAGATGGCTGGTCAGAGCGAGCGACTGGCAAAGAGTGAGATTCTGCCCAAGGTGGCCGTAGTGGCACAAAACAATTTCAACGGTCCCATCACCTTTGAGTTGCCGCCTGTCAACAAGAACCTGAATATATGGTATGTAGGCATCGGTGTTTCTTATCAGGTGTCTTCTCTCTTCAAGTGCAACAAGAAGTTGCGTGCGGCAAAGGTGGCAACACGCGAGGCATGGGAGCGTGAGACGGTGGCGCAGGAACTTATAAACAATCAGATGCAGGCGGCGTGGACCAGCTATGAGCAGAGCTACGTGGAGCTGAAAACCCAACAGAAGAGCGTGGAGCTGGCCCGGCAGAATTTTGAGGTTATCAACGACAGATACGTCAATCAGCTTGCCCTGGTCACCGACATGATAGACGCCAGCAACATGATGTTGGACGCTGAACTCGCAGAGGTAGACGCCCGCATCAATATCGCTTATGCGTATTACAAGATGAAGTTTATTGCCGGCGAGTTGTAAAGAGCATAATATCAAAAAACAACTATACATTATTATAATATAAAGAATACTACATATCATCATGAATAAGAGAAAACAAATTTTAAGAGCTTACAACTTGATAGTCATTGCTTTATTGTTGCTCGGACTGGCTTACGTCTGCAGCCGCTTCGTTCATCTGGGCAACAAAGAGTACACCGACAACGCCATGGTTCATCGCGATATGACTCCGGTCAACACGCGCGTACAAGGCTTCGTCAAGGAGATTCGCTTTCACGAGTTTCAGTATGTTCACAAAGGCGACACACTCGTCATTCTGGAAGATGCCGAATACCGGTTGGCCCTGGCTCAGGCAGAGGCCTCACTTCGTGGGCAGCGGCGTGGCAGCGGCGTGGTGAACGCTGGTTTGCACACCATCAGCCGCAATGTCAGCGTGGCCAGCGAGGGTATGCGGGTGGCCGACGCCGGTATCAGCGAGGCCAAGGTGAGCATGGACAACGCCAAGCGCGACTATGACCGCTATGCCGCTTTGCTGGCTAAGG
>ERZ780151.2353-NODE-2353-length-10976-cov-2.898819_pt1 | contig 10976 bp, 10 predicted proteins | sample MGYA00510983_ERZ780151 | MGnify/ENA primary metagenome ERZ780151 (study PRJEB29588, sample SAMEA2144623) | human gut metagenome | biome: human gut; feature: human-associated habitat; material: faeces | place: Denmark | collected 2008/2010 ... | reverse complement strand
AGGCCCGCCTCGACACCCTCTTCACGCGTTTGCTGCAACGGTGCCGGCAGCATCTTGACGCTCAGAACTATCAGCTCGGCCAGCTGTCTGCCCGTCTGAAGCCCGCCATAGAGGGACGGCTCACGCGGCAAGACTATCGTTTGCAAATGCTGGAGCAGCGTGTCAAGGCTCTAGACCCCACCGTGCTCTTGCAGCGCGGCTATAGCATCACGCTGCACAATGGCCACGCTGTGCGCAAGGCATCGCAGTTGCGGGCGGGCGACACGATTGTAACGAGGCTGGCAGAAGGTGAAGTAAAGTCTACTGTAAACAACAAATAACGATGGATAAGAACATTAAATACGAGACAGCCATGCGCCAGTTGGAGCAGATTGTCAATGAGATGGAGACCGGAGAGCCCGACATCGACACGATGACGGCTAAACTCAAGAAGGCGCAAGAGCTGATAAAGCTTTGCAAGGACAGGCTGACGAAAACCGATAATGAGATAAAGAAAATGCTGGAACAATAGCTTTTTCTTTACTTTTTGATAAGGTTTGCGCTATGTTCTGTGTAAAAATGTTGCACGATTTGCAGATTATTATTACTTTTGCAAAGCAATATTACAAGAACACTTAACACTTTTCGAGTTATGAAGAATATTGATTGGGGAAGTCTGTCGTTTGGTTATATACCCACAGACTACAATGTACGTTGTTATTACCATGATGGTAAGTGGGGCGAAATAGAGGTTTGCTCGGATGAGTATATCCGTATGCACATGGCCGCCACCTGCCTTCATTATGGTCAGGAAGCCTTCGAGGGCCTGAAAGCTTATCGTTGTCCGGACGGCAAGGTGCGCATTTTCCGCGTTAAAGACAATGCCGCACGTCTGCAAAGCACGTGCCGTGGCATCGTTATGCCGGAGGTTCCCACCGACCTCTTCGTTGAGATGGTGGAGAAGGTAGTGCGCCTGAACCAGGAATATATCCCCACTTACGAGAGCGGAGCCACGCTTTACATCCGTCCGTTGCTCGTGGGCATCACGCCGCAGGTAGGCGTTCATGCTGCCAAGGACTATCTTTTCCTGATTTTCGTAACGCCGGTAGGCCCTTACTTCAAGGGTGGCTTTGTGAGCAATAAGTATGCCATCGTGCATGGCTATGACCGTGCCGCGCCACTGGGAACGGGTATGTATAAGGTAGGTGGCAACTATGCTGCATCGCTGAAGGCACACACCCTGGCCAACAGCAAGGGCTATGGAAGTGAGTTCTACCTTGATTCGAAAGAGAAGAAATATGTGGATGAGTGTGGCGCAGCCAACTTCTTCGGCATCAAAAACGGCACTTACGTCACGCCAAAGTCTACCAGTATTCTGCCTTCTATCACCAATAAGAGCCTCATGCAGCTTGCTGAAGACCTCGGACTGAAGGTAGAGCGCCGTCAGATACCGGTAGAAGAGCTGAGCACTTTTGAGGAGGCGGGAGCCTGCGGAACGGCTGCTGTCATCTCTCCTATATCTGAGTTAGACGATCTGGACACGGGTGCCAAGTATCGTTTCGGTGAGAAACCGGGACCCTGGAGCACCAAGCTGTATAACACTTTGCGTGGCATACAGTATGGAACTATCGAGGATAAGCACGGCTGGACTACCGTTGTGATAGACTAAGCCGGCTGATATACAACCCTACACAGGGCCTCCCTGCCTTCATGATGAGTGGCGGTGAGGCCCTTTGTGATGCTTGGGGGCAACCCATAAGGTGACATCAGAATACCGTTATTAAAGTTTTTGTAATAAAAAACACAAGAAATGCTTGCTTAAACTTTATTTATTTGCTATTTTTGTAGCGTATAACAATCAACTAATAACTCTTATGCAAAAGATTTCTACTTATAAGGATAGAGCCTTGTCTACGCTGTCTGGCCAGTGGGGAAGCGCCGCCTTAGTAACGTTTGTTTGTCTTTTTATCTATTATGGCATTTATTTTGTCATTGCGTTGTTCACCATGCATTACTTTGAAGTAGCCAATACTACCATCGAATACAACTACGGATGGATAGCCACATTGCTGCTTCTGCCCATGATTTGGAGCTATACGGTGATGTTCCTGGACTTTAAACGTGAAGAAAATTTGACTGTTAGCAAGCTCTTTGTGGGCTTTAACGAGTTTGGCCGTATCTTTCTCACCATGCTGTTAGAGTATGTTTACATCACGTTGTGGACTTTCTTGTTTGTCATACCCGGCTTTGTGAAGGCTTATTCTTACGCAATGACCCCGTATGTGCTGCGTGATGACCCCCAGATAAGATATGACGCGGCCATCAGCCGAAGCATGAAGCTCATGAAGGGGCACAAGTTGCAGCTCTTCTTGCTAGACCTTAGCTTCATTGGATGGGTCATATTGAGCTGCTGCACGCTGGGCATCGGCTTCCTGTTCCTGCTGCCTTACGTGAACACAGCACATGCCCACTTCTATGAAGACCTGCTGAAAGAGGAGGCACAAGACACCTTATAAACATCACAATATAACATATTTAAGCCCGTCAACCATAGGTTGGTGGGCTTTTCTTTTGCCTTTGCCGAATTAATTCATTAACTTTGCAACCCATAAGCAGTTGCCTGGCAGTGCAAACAGCTCACGCCCCAGAGGCTGAAGGCTCTTTGCGGGCATGGCATGGACTGCCGATGACCGATAAATCTATCATGTTATGAGTAAAGGAAAGCTGAAGAAGTTTGCTGAGATGGAGACGTTTAAGAATGTCTTCGAGTACCCCTATCGTGTCATTATGGCCGCTCCTTTCCCCATGAAAGGGCGGTGGCGCGATGATTACTTCCATAACCAGAACCCCATTGTGCTTGAGTTGGGATGCGGACGGGGAGAATATACGGTGGGCCTTGCGAAGATGTATCCCGGCATAAACTTCATAGGCGTAGACATAAAGGGTGCCCGTATGCACGCCGGAGCCAAGCAGTCGCTGGCCGAGAACCTTACCAACGTGGCCTTTCTGCGCACAAGCATCGAGCTGATAGACCGCTTCTTCGCTCCCGATGAGGTGCAGGAGATATGGCTTACATTCAGTGATCCGCAGATGAAGAATGCCCGCAAGCGACTCACCAGCACTTACTTCATGGAGCGCTATCGTCGCTTCTTGGTTGACGGAGGCACTGTTCATCTGAAAACCGACTCTAATTTTCTCTTCACATACACACGCTTCATGGTGCAGAAAAACAACCTTCCTGTGCTCTTCTGTACCGAAAATCTGTATGCTGAAAACGATCGTCTCGATGAGAAGACCAGAGAGATACTCAACATACACACCTATTACGAGAACCAATGGATAGAGCGTGGGCTGAGCATACGCTACATGAAGTTTGCCCTTCCGCATGAGGGCGAGCTGCAAGAGCCTGATGTTGAGATACCGTTAGACGACTACCGGTCGTATAAACGCACCAAGCGCAGCGGGCTGGAAACCTCCCGATGACGCGCCCTATAGTGGCAGATAACCCCAAAGCATAGGCATGTTGATGGCTGAAAAGCAAAATAAAGCCAACAGAACAATGTGCGTATGCTTTTTTTTCGTACCTTTGTAGCCCAATCAAAGCAAATCATTATGAGTGTATTATATCCCAAACTGATACGTGATGCCCTGGAGAAGGTGATCTATCCGGGTACAAAGAAGAATCTGATAGAGAGTGGAATGGTGGCCGATAATATTCGCATCAACGGCATGAAGGTGTCGTTCTCGCTCATCTTTCCACGTGACACAGACCCCTTTCTCAAGTCTACCATGAAGGCAGCTGAGGCTCAGTTGCATTACTCTATAGGCAAGGACGTGGAGGTTACCATCACTCCGGAGTTTAAGAGCGCGCCCCGTCCTGAGGTGGGACACTTGCTGCCGGACGTTAAGAACATCATTGCCGTGAGCTCTGGCAAGGGTGGTGTGGGCAAAAGCACCGTGGCTGCCAACTTGGCTATAGCCCTTTCCAAGCTTGGATATAAGGTGGGCTTGCTCGATACCGACATCTTCGGGCCTTCCATGCCTAAGATGTTCGGAGTGGAGGACGCACGTCCTTATGCCGTTAAGAAGGATGGCCGCGACCTCATAGAGCCTATAGAGAAGTATGGCGTGAAGTTGCTGAGTATCGGATTCTTTGTTAATCCCGACACGGCAACGCTATGGCGAGGCGGTATGGCGACGGCTGCACTGAAGCAGCTCATTGCCGATGCCGACTGGGGCGACCTTGATTACTTTATACTCGACACGCCGCCGGGCACCAGCGACATTCATCTCACCCTGCTGCAAACGCTTTCCATCACAGGAGCAGTGATTGTGAGCACACCGCAAAAGGTGGCTCTGGCTGATGCCAGAAAGGGTATCGACATGTACAGAAACGACAAGGTGAACGTGCCTATTCTGGGTCTTGTGGAGAATATGGCTTACTTCACTCCGGCCGAACTGCCCAACAACAAGTATTATATCTTCGGGAAAGACGGCTGCAAAAACCTCGCTGAGGAGATGCACTGCCCCTTGCTGGCGCAAATTCCTATTGTGCAAGGCATCTGCGAAAGTGGTGATGCAGGCAAGCCCGAGGCCGTTGATGCCGGCAGCATAGTGGGTCGTGAGTTCTTGAACCTGGCTCAAGCCGTGGTGACGGTGGTGAACCGACGCAATAAGGAGATGGGTCCCACAAAGATAGTCAAGGTGAACAACGACTGACGCTGAGGCTTCTCAGCAGATGATATTACGGAGGAACGGGCCTGATACCTGCTCCTCCTTTTTGTATTAGGATGGGTATAAAATGCTTACAGTGGCGTTGAGGCTTCGCCAAACACATGCTTTGACGTCCTCAAACAGGCATTTTCGGCAGCTCAAACAGCCCTTTTCGGCTTGCTGAACGGCCGCTTTTGAAGGGCTAAATGCCCCGTTTGTCTAGATGATTGATATTCAGCTGCTTATGTAACTTGCCCACTTAGATGTCTTGTGGTAGGCAAGTTGCGAAGATTCTTTACATCTTTTGCCTCATGAAAGACACTCATTGGCAATGCAGACAACTGGGTAAGCCTCATTTACTGTTGCGTTTCCTTCACGTCAGGCTGGTTTATCAGGCTGCTCTTGATGCGCTCCATGCGTTCGATGGCGTGCTTTCTGGCTGAGAGAATCTGATAACGATATACCATGCAGGTGGCAAAGAAGTAAACCAGCACCTGTATCCACAGCGCCTGATACTCTGTTTCTACGTCGTGCAAGTCGGCACCCATGGAGCTCAGCTTGAGGAAACCCCGAACGCCAAAGGTGGAGGGTATGAGGCTGGCAAAGCCTTCCCAAATGCCCGGTATGTTGCTTTGCGGCCAGCTCACGCCACTCATAAAGAGGAAGGGAACCGACGTGAAGACCACCAGCAATATGACATTCTCACGATAACGCACCATACATGAGAGGAACATGCCGAAGAAGATGACAGCCAAGATGAAGGGTATCATGAACAAAGCCAGGTGAGCGGGCTGCGCGATAGCCGTGAAGCGGAACATGCGCGGCACGGCCAGCGTGATGTAAGCGCCCATCACACAGTAGATCATAAAGTAGCACATCGACTTGCCCAGCACGATTCTGAAGATGCCGTTGAAGTGCCGGCTCATCGGCACAAGGTCTTTGAAGCGGTTGTTCTCACGCGCCGTGCCGGCCGATAGACCAATGCCTAAAAGCAGTGTTTGCTGTAAAATAAGGATTAGCACGGCAGGCAGCAGGGCGTTGCCATAGCCCAACGGACTGTTGAACATGGCTATCTCGTCGAAGTCGAGCGGCTTTGCGTTCACTTCATCATCGCGGTTTGTGAAGCCACCCGACTGCGGAAGCTGTATGGCAGTGTTCATATCGGCAGCCACACTCGTTGCAGTTTGAAAGATAGCCTTATAGGTTAGCATGAAGCTCATCTCACAATACACGCCCACATGTGCCTGCTCACTGCGCCCTAAGTCGCGCTGAAAGCTCTCCGGAAAGTAGAGTATGCCATACGCCTTTTGCTGTCCTATGAGCGTCTTGGCATCGTTGAGGTTGTCGCAATAGTAGGCCACCTTGGTGCTGGGTGAGGCATCAAACCTCCTGGCAAACTCGCGACTGGCCTCAGAATGCGACATATCCACCACTGCCACGGGCACATCGCGCACCACCTCGTTATTGTATATCCACGAGTAGATGAGGGGATAGCCCAGCGGAACCAGCACGCAGAAGATGAGCACGCCCTCGTCTTTGATGGTGTTCTTCATTTCCATCCACCATATATAGCACATATCGTGGATGCCTTCTATGATTCTTTGAAAGAGACTTTGTTCCGTTTTCATACGCTTAGGGGATGTAAACATATTCCATCATGGCCTTCTTGATGTTATGTATCACCAGAATGGGCAGCAAACTGAACGTGATGAGGGCCATGACATTGGTCCAAGCGTCTATCAACGGGAAGCCGTTGAAGATGCAAATCTGGTATATCATGTAGTAATGTCGCAGAGGAATGAGCTGTGCCATGGCCTCTATCATGGGGTTCATGGCAAACACCGGGAACGTGGCACCGCACAGCGAGAAACCCAAAACGGCCCACAGCGAGCAGATACTCATGCTCATGCGCAGTGAAGGCATCAGGCCGAAGGCGAACACTCCGAACCCTTGCGACGACGTAACTACCAGGAAAGCCAGCATGATGATCTTGCCCAAGCCGCCCGGATGGGGGAAGTTGAGGTAGCCATACAGATACCATTGATAAGCCAGCAGGATGGTGAAGAAGATGCAGAACTGCGGTAGCAGCTTGCCCAAGAGAGCTATCCACATCTTTCCGCCGGCCAGGCTCACCCACTCTTTGTTGCGGTTGAACTTCAGCTCTGTGCCTATGCTGTAGGCTGTTGTAAGGAAGATGAAGAGCAAGAAGATGCCGGGCACCATTACAGTGCTCAGGTAGATGTTGTAATTAGCCCATGGATTGCCTATCATGTGCACGTCGAGGGCGATGGGCTGCAAGAATGTTCCAATCTCTTCGGCCGACTTACCCAAGGCCGAAAGCTTCTCTATGCCCACTTGGGCAGAGCCTAAGGTGCAGATAGTCTTCAGGTCTTTGAAGAGCATATTGCCCGGAAGCATGAACACATAAGTGTAATAGAACGACACCTTAGGGCGGCGTGACGCGCCCAAACCGCTCGTCGTGCCTTTGGGAATGTAAAGAAAGGCATATATGTTGCCCCTTTGTATATCCTCGCGGGCCTCGTTCACGCTGTTGTAATACTTGGTGACGTGTGTATACTCAAAGGCATCCAGACTGCGAATCATGGCACGTGTGGTGGGCGTATTGTCCAAGTCTACCACTCCGCAGGGCATGTCGGTGGGCTGTCCGGCACTCATGAGTGAGGTAAAGAATATGGTCACGACAATAGGAAATACTACCATGCAGAACAGGTATATTGGATTTTTAAGCAATATACCACACTCCCTCAATGATATTCTGTATATTCTTTTGAGTATCTTCATTCCGTTTCTTCCCTCTTCTTCAGCGCTTTAGGCGCACGCTTTACTTGATGATGAGCGACATGCCGGGGCGCAATCCCTTGAAAGGCCGGATGGGACGGGCCTTCACCTCAAAGGTCTTCAGGTCGTAGTCGCCCGTTGTCTTTGTGGCTTTCCACACGGCATAGCTTCCCTGATCCTTTATTTCATACACCTTCATGCGCACGCTTTTATTGAAGGCAGGTACAAAGGCGGTGAAGGTATCGCCTATCTTCAGTCCTTTGAGCTGGTCTTCCCTGACGTTGAAGGTGCCCCACATATCGCTTGTCATGTCGATGCTCATGATGGGAGAGCCCATTCCTACAAGCTCGCCCAGCTTAGGATAGATGGTGCTCACCTCGCCATCGGCTGTTGCAACCTGCACCGTTTCCTTCAGAATGGAGCGCACCACGTCTACAGCTTTCTCTGCCGCGCGTGCCTGTTCGCGTGCCGCGCGCTTCTCTTGTTCGCGTGCTCCGCTCTTGGCAAGCTCCCATTGCGCCTTGGCCACCTGCACCTGAGCCTCCGTAGCCTTGTAGGCAGCCTGCGCCTCGTCGCGTTTCTGGGCGCTGGTTACGCCCTCGTCATACAGGCGCTGCATCCTTCCGTAGGTCTTCAAGGCGATGTCCTTAGCCGCAAGTGCCTGATTGTAGAGTTGATAAGCGCTCTCTACGGTCTCCTTACGTGTGGGGGCATCGGTCAAATCGCTGATGGCGCTGGTTGCTCCGGCCGTAGCCTGAGCCACCTTCTCCTGTGCGTTGGCCTCCGGAATTTCTATTTTTACAAGCGTGTCGCCGGCATGTACATAGTCGCCTTCCTTGACATAGAGCTTTGCAATACGTCCGGGCAGCTTGCAGGTGACGCGATATTCGCTCACTTCCATCTCTCCCTGAATAACCTCCGGCGTGCGACCCAGCGTGAAATAGCCTATCACTGCCACCGTGGCAACCACCGTTGTAAAGCCTATGATAGCCAAAAGAATGTTATTGTGCTGTGATTTTGCTGACATGATGTTATATGCTATACGTGTTGTTTTTATTCTTATTAATATAATGTACCGAGAGCTTTCTGCAGCGCAGCCTGCGTTACGCGCACCTCAATCTCTGCATCTATCTTCTGGCTGAAGGCCTGCTGCCAGGCTGTTTGCGCCTCCATGACATCTGTGACCGTCATGACGCCCTCCTTAAAGCCCACGTTGGCGCACCTGAGGTTTTCCTCGGCGCTGTGCATGTTGCTCTGTGCCATGTTGAGTTTCTTATATGCCTCTTTCACCTTGAAGCGGCATTCAGACACCTCAAGGTTCACTTTGTTGCGTGCGTCTTGCAGGTTGGTCTCTGCTATCTGCGTAAGACTCTGCGCTGCCCTTATCTTATAGCGGCCCTCATGCCATGTCCATAGCGGCACCTGCACCACTACGCCGATGCTCCAAAGGTCCTTGAAATTCTCCTGAAAGCCATTATATACGTTGGGGTTGCTGAACAGAACACCTCCCGTGAGAGCCACGTGGGGCAGATAGGCAGCACGCAACAGCTTGGTGGTTTGCTTGCTCATGTCTATGGCATTGCCCAACAGCCTTATCTCAGGACGCTGGCTGTAGGTGCTGTCTTGCGGGTCGGGATGCACGTCATAGCCCGTCACCAGCCCTTTCTCATCCTCATCAGCCAGGTTAAGCTGGGTGTCTAGCGGCAGTCCGCAAAGCTCGCAAAGAGCCATCTTGGTGATAGACACACCGTCTTGTGCCTTAGTCAGGGCGATGTCGGCAGTGTTTACGGCCACGTCGGTCTTCAGTCCGTCGCTGCGTGTGGCCACACCTTCGCGTATCATCTTATGCACGTCACTGTTCAGCTTGGCCACCAAGTCACGATATTTCTGTGCCAGCCGCTCCTTGTTTCTGAGCGAAACGGCGAGCCAATAGGTGTTGTCGGTGGCAAAGATGATGCTTTGCGTGCGTGCGTCGACATCGTTCTGCGCCATGTCTTCGCCTATCTTGGCCATCTCATTGGCAGCCCTGATGGCTCCGCCCATATACAGCGGTTGCGTCACCGTGACCGAGCCGGCCCATAGATTCTTGGTGTTGGTGCGGAAGGCATCGCGTATGCTCTGCCCGATGTTATTGCCCGCCTGCACTAATGGCGTGCCGATCTGTCCGAGCAAAGCACTCAGCTTTTCTGCCGTGCTCTGTGTGAGAGCACCCTGATTTACCAAGTTGGTTATGCTAGAGGCCAGATCGTTGTCCACCTGCCCTATGGTATTGGTGCCCAGATTGCTGAGAGAAGACTTTTGTTGCTTGTTGAGCAAGCTTATCTCACGGCTGAAATGCTGGTAGCCGGCCATACCGTCTACGCGCGGCAGATACTTGGTTTGAGCCGCCTTATGGTTGTTGGCGGCCACCGACTGCTGTATGCGGGCCACCGCAAGCTGCTTGTTGTTTTGCAAAGCCATCTCCCTGCACTGTTGCAAGGAGTAGGTTTGCTGAGCTTTAAGCGGCAATATGAATATGCTTAATGCTGCCAGAATAAACAGTTTCCTCATACTTTCTCAATCCTTAAATAAAGCGTTGCAAAAGTAGTTTTTTTTCTTTTATGCTGCAATGTTTTTATTTTGCGAAACCTTTATAAACTCTAAAATTGTTATTTTTAAGGAATTATAGGACAATACTTTGAGGCTCTCGGCCATGGTTATATGCCCTGCTTTCGCCTTATATACGCCTCTGTTATCGTAAACGGCCTGATAATTGCCTTTGGTCTATACTAGAACACGCAAGGCAGAGCGCCAAGCTGATAAATCAAGGTGCGTGCTATGCGTGCGTGTCCTGCGTCATTAGGGTGCAGCCTGTCGTTGCCGGCATCGTGATAATACATGGCTCCTTCGTCGAAGACGGGGTATAGTCCGCTCACGGCATTCAGGTCGATGACGGGCACAGCCCATATATTGCCGGCCTCCTTCACGCTCTCCACGTATTTGTCGAAGTATATTCCGCGTGCGTTGGCATAGGTTTCGTCAGGCTGAATATTGGTGTCTCCGTGATCGAAGAGGGCACGATGAATAGGCGTGAGCACCACAATCTGCTTGTCGGGCCACATCTTCTTCAGCGTGCTGAGGGCTATGTTGATGCGTCCGCGAAACGTGCTGTCGGTGTAAACCGGCGTGCGCTGCATACGCGTAACAGTGGCTTTGGGCGCGTGCAGTGCCGCTACCACCTGCTTGGGTTGCTCGTTATACCACTCGCCGATGGGCACGGCGTTGTTGAAGTCGTTGGTTCCCATAAATATCAGTATGGCGTCGAAGTCGTTGCCATGCTCCTTCTTCAGCCTCTGAGCCTGGTTGGGAATGTCGTTCCACTGCCTTCCGCTGATGCCATATACATAAGGCGTTATGCCGAGCCACTCTTGCAGGAAGTTCCAATACTTCTTCTTCGAACCTGTGTTGCGTGGGTCGGTGATGGAATCACCAAAGTAAGCTACTCT
>ERZ780151.2343-NODE-2343-length-11012-cov-9.001369_pt1 | contig 11012 bp, 9 predicted proteins | sample MGYA00510983_ERZ780151 | MGnify/ENA primary metagenome ERZ780151 (study PRJEB29588, sample SAMEA2144623) | human gut metagenome | biome: human gut; feature: human-associated habitat; material: faeces | place: Denmark | collected 2008/2010 ... | reverse complement strand
TTACGGAAGGAGAACGCACAGGAAAAGCTGGAACGACTGAAACTTTTGATCGGATGAATCAAGGGATGTTTCTAAAATTCGCAGGACTGTCAAAGTTCTGCTACAAGGAAATGGAGTTGCCTATTGAAAAAATACTATGACACCGAAACTGACAATGCATCCTTTGTACGCTGTATCGATGTTATGGCAAAGCTGATTCAAAAATATGGCTCAACTGTACTGGAGCAAAAGGAGTCTCTGCTTTGCGCGACCAACCGTAAAGCTGCATAAGCAGATTTACACGTTGCGTAATTTTTATTTTTATGTTAAAATAATTGCGTAGCGTGTTTTACATATATGAGGGCAACTTTATGGACTGCAAAGACAAAATCCTCGAACTGCGCGAATCGACCGGGATGAACCGCCGGGAGTTTTGCACTTTCTTCCAAATTCCCTACCGCACTGTAACAGAATGGGAACTCGGCCACCGCCATGCGCCAGAGTATGTACTACGGTTGCTAGAGTATTATATCCAGCATGAAAATCTCACACAACAACCAACCGCCGAAAGTGAGGATTTCTTATGAAAAAAGCACGCACCAAATGCTACATTTATACTCGCGTATCTACGGCCATGCAGGTGGACGGTTACAGCCTTGATGCACAGCGTGAAAAGCTGCGCAAATATGCCGATTATGAAGATATGGTCATTGCTGGAGAATATTCTGACGAAGGATTTTCCGGTAAGAACATTCAAGGTCGGCACGAATTCCAGCAAATGCTACGAGATGTGCAAGACTGTAAAGACGGCGTTTCTTATGTTCTGGTATTCAAACTCTCCCGTTTTGGGCGCAATGCGGCCGATGTTCTGAACTCCTTGCAGCTTATGCAGGATTTCGGTGTCAATTTGATTTGCGTAGAAGATGGCATCGACAGTTCCAAAGATTCCGGCAAGTTAATGATTTCTGTTCTTTCTGCTGTTGCTGAAATCGAACGTGAGAATATCCGTGCTCAAACGATGGCCGGCCGTGAACAGAAAGCCCGTGAGGGCAAATGGAACGGCGGCTTTGCACCCTATGGCTATAGGCTGGAAAATGGCGAGCTTTCGATTGCAGACGATGAAGTGGAAGTTATCCGTGTTATTTTTGACCGCTTTATCCATACCAACGATGGTGTAGCAGGTATTGCCCGGTATCTGAACACCCATGGCTATGTGAAAAAGCTCCGTCAGAATGGAACTATTCCAAAGTTTTCTGCTGTATTTGTTAGAGGTATTCTGGACAATCCCATTTACTGCGGTAAGATTGCATTTGGTCGCCGCAAGGTTGAAAAGAAACTCGGCACTCGAAACGAAATGCACGTTGCGAAGCAATCCGAGTTTCCCGTCTATGTCGGTCAACATGAAGCCATCGTTTCCGAGGACGACTGGAATCTTGCACAGACCAAGCGTCAGCGTACCACAGGGCGGCGTGAAAAGGTCCGTGACCCAGACCACGCGCATATTCTTTCCGGCATTCTGAAATGCCCCTGCTGTGGACGGAATCTGTACGGAAATGTCTCTAAGGCTCACAGCAAGGATAACAAAACTCGTTACTACTACTTCTGCAAGAGCATCAAAGGGCAGACTGGACACGAATGTTCTTTCCGGTTGAACATTGAACAGAACGAAATCAATCAGATGGTCGCATCCATCGTATCCGCTATGGTTCACGATCCACGCTTCGTAGATGCCATCAAAGAGAAAATCGGTTCTGCAGTCGATACCAGCGAGTTAGACCGTCAGGCCGATGCAATCAAAGCGCAGCTCCGCCAGCGACTCAGTACGAAATCTCGTCTGGAGCACCAGATGGACACACTGGACTTTAATGATCCCTATTATGACCGTAAGGCTTTGGATTTGCAACGGCGTTACGATGAGCAATATGAACTGATTGAGGACATGGAAACCCAGCTCGCTGAAATCCAGGGTCAGATTGATGACATTCATCAGGAGAAGATCACAGCTGACAACATCTATCACCTGCTTCTGGCCTTCGATGAAGTCTACAATGCCGCCACTGAGGTGGAGCAAAAGGAATTCATGCGCGCCTTCATCGAGCGCATTGATATTTTCCCGGAAAAACAGCCAAATGGCAACTGGATTCGGAACATTGTATTTGCCTTCCCTGTTCCCTATAATGGAAAAGAGATTCGAGAATTTCCCTTGGAATCGCAATCAACCGTTGAAGCGGTTCTCCTTTTGACCAAACTCCATGTCGAGCGACACATCGAAGTGGACGTCAGCATAGACGAGTTGGATGTGACCGCTGCGGAAAGCAAGGCGACCTAAGTGTCCGAAGGAAAAAGAGGATGCGATTGTGGAGGCATTGAAGCATTTTCAGATGATTTGATACGCAATCACCCCAGAAAGAATAGCCCCTTGTGCGTTCTCTCTGGGGTGATTTTTGCGTTATGCTACTTCCGGGTAGCGCATATATACATACTCGTAGATTTTCTTCTGGTAGGTCTGGATATCGCTTACATCATAGCTATTGGGAAGTTCTTGCCAAAGGGTATTGCGAATCAGGTTATCCACAATCGCCTTAGTTTCCTGCTTGTCCGTCCAATGGTCGAGTTTGGCAATCTGCTGTTTGATTTTTGTCAACAAGTCCACAGACACCTTCTTGATCGTTTCAATTTCCTGCTTCGTGAGGTTCTCCGAAAACAGCAAATCGTACACTGAAAGCTCCTCGTCACTGGAAAAGCCCTCACGCACATAGCGCTGCTGCTCCGTGTCCAGTGAACTTGCAAGCTCCATCAGATCCATGAAGGTTTTCTCAATGGTTGCCCGGTTCTGCTCTGCATTGTAGGCATCTATGATCTCCTGATAGCGGTCATAATAATCAATGCGCTGCGGGTTTGCAAACAGCATTTTCGCCAATTGCTGATTCACCAGTTCATCCAGATCGCGCAGCAAAAGGTTCTTCCGCCGGGTGTGGGCAAACTCCCGGCTCAACAGGTCAAAGTCAATTTTGCTGATGTCAAACTGCCGGGAAGGTACAGCCTCCTGATCCGGCTTTTCCACATGGATGTACTCGTTGACGATGCCGTTGATCTGCACCATCAGGTCGGTATTGTCCGCGTGTTTCCGCTTCTGCTGCAAGCCCTCGTAGATGGCGAGAATTGCGTTTTTCCGGGCGCGCACGGCATCGTCCACATCGTCACGGTCTGCGTAGCGGAACAGCCGCGCCAGTTCAGACGCATAGGTCTGGAAGGTTTTCTTGGTTTCCAACGTCTCGCACATCGCGTTGACTGCATCCTGTACAAGGCTCATCTTTTCAAAGTCCTGTGCGTCCACCAATTCCTGCAGCCGGAACCCGTGTTCTGCCAGAAAGCCGTCCGTTTTTCCGATGACCGTGCGGATGCGCTGAATCAGCTCCGTTTTGTCCACCGTTGGGTCAATGCCCGCCGGGCTGTTCTTGCTGACCGTATAATCTGCCAGAGCCTTGCGCAGCGCCTTTACGATACCAATATAGTCCACGATCAGGCCGTTGCTCTTGCCCTCCGAAACACGGTTTGCACGAGCAATCGTCTGCATCAGGGTATGGGCTTTCAACGGCTTGTCCAGATACAGACAGGACAGACACTTTACATCAAAGCCCGTCAGCCACATGGCACAGACGAACACCACCCGGAACGGATTCTTGCTGTCCTTGAATTCTTTATCCAGCTCCCGCTTTTCCATTTTGGCACGGTGCGGCAGAATATCCAGCCCCCACTTTTTGAAGGTCTGCACCTCGTTCTGCTCCTGACTGATCACCACTGCCATTTCGGTTTCTTTCATCCATGCCAGTTTACGGGCAAGTTCCTGTGCTTCCTGCTGGGTCACTGTGCCCTGCCGGGCTTCCAGTTCCCTGATCTTTGCCCGCCAGTATTCCTGCACATAGTTGTACATCCGCACACAGGTGACCTTATTCAGGCAGACGAACATCGCCTTGCCGCTGGTCCAAAGGTCAGAGTAATGCTCCACAAAGTCCTTTGCAATGGAACGCAGCCGTTCATCTGCGGTGAGAATATGGATCTCCTTGGCAAACTCGCGTTCCAGCTTTTCCTCCTGCGAAGGATCGAGGTCGGCTGCTTCAATGGCATCCAAGATCCGCCCGGTGATCTCCGGCTTGTCCAACTGGGCGATCTTATCCGCACGGTTCTCATAATACAGTGGCACCGTTGCGCCGTCCTCCACCGCCCGCTTGAAATCATACACCGACAGATACCCGCCAAAGGTGCGCTCGGTGATATGGTCATCTGCCAGCAGCGGCGTACCGGTAAAGCCGATGCGGGACGCCGTGGGCAGCAGGTGCATCATGTTGTCTGCAAAAATGCCGTACTGGCTGCGGTGGGCTTCATCCGACAAAATCAGAATGTCGTGATCCGGGTAGATGGGCGGCTCCTTGGGCAGATTGAACTTCTGGATCAGGGTAAACACAAAGCTGGGGTTGCCCTGCAGCTTTTTTACAAGGTCTGTACCGCTGGATGCAATGAACTGTGAAGCCTTTGTCTTGCCCAGCAGACCGCAGTTTTCAAAGGTATCGCTGATCTGCCGGTTCAGCTCGTCACGGTCGGTCAGTACCACAATGGTGGGCGAGCCCGCAAACTTGCGCCGGATCTTCTGCGCCAGAAAGACCATGGAGTAGCTTTTGCCCGACCCCTGCGTGTGCCAGAACACACCCAGTCTGCCGTCTTTCAGCTTGCGGTTCTCGTAAGCACTGACGGCCTCGTTGACGCCGAGATACTGGTGGTTGCGGGCCAGAATCTTGGTGGTGCGCCCACCGGAATGGTCGTAAAGGATGAAGTTTTCCAGCAGATCGAGGAAGGTCTTTTTCTCGCAGATGCCCCGCAGCATGGTTTCCAGTTCCACGCTGCCTACATCGCTCTCCTTCAGACGCTTCCACTCGTGGAAAAACTCGTACTTGCTGCCAAGCGTGCCCACCTTGGCTTCCAATCCATTGGACAGCATGAGAAAGGCATTGTAATAGAACAACTGCGGAATGGTATCGAGGTAATCCCGATAATTGTCTATGTAGGCGTTCTGCACATCCACGGTAGGCTTTTTCAGCTCGATAAACAGCAGCGGAATGCCATTGACAAAGCCCACGATGTCCGTTCTGCGGCGGTACAGCTGCGAGTGGATCTTCATCTCTTTTACGGCGAGGAAATGATTGTTTCCCGGGTTTTTGAAGTCGATCACCGCCGCGCTTCGGATTTCGGTGCGGCCATCCGGCCGCTTGACCGTCACCGGGATGCCATCCCGCAGCAGAAAATACTTTTCCTCGTTGATCTGCATCAGGGATGCGGTGGAAACGTGTGCCGTGAATTTCTTCTGCACCTCGTCCAGCTGGTTCGGGGTGAGCCACGGGTTCAGCCGCAAAAGCGCCTGCCGAAAATACCGGGTCAGCAGCACTTCTCCATAGCTGGTGCGGCCCAACGTTCCGTCCGGCCCCAGCTTTTCGGAGTTGTAAGCCAGCACCACCTCCCAGCCCAGAACATTTTGCAGCAAATTGCCTGCACTATTCTGAACAAGGACATTTTCGGAGTATTCGCGGCTCATAGGATCACCTCATTTTAATGCTTTCGCTTTCTGGACACTCGAATTTTCTCAACTTCCGTTAACGGTACAGACAACGTGCTATTGTCCCATAGTTTTTCAAAATAATTTGAATATTGCTGAAACCCTTTTCCACCATCTGCAAATGCATACGTTATCGTTTGATTGCTCAGTTGTCCATACCAATACGGTCCGACAAAAACTTCTCCATCTACCCGCCAGTAAAAGTCAAGCGTCATACAATTATAACCTTTGACAATTATCTTTCCTTTATAGTTTTTCGCATTTAATTTATCTGCCCACGCAACCAAGTCCTCTATCGATTTTTTTATTTGATTGGGTGCAGTATTTTCTTCTCTTTCTCTCGCGGCAACAAATTCGCTTTCAGGATTCATTGTCAGGATTCGAAAGTTAACTCCTTTCTTTAAGCAACTCTCAACTTTGTTTTCATACTGATTTCTAAAATTACTCAAGCCAAAAGCTACTGCATCGACCTGATATCTTGCTCTCTCTAATTCCGGGTCGGAATCCGCATTTTTTTCTGCACGAGTGCTGTAAATCTTCGAGATTTTCCACTCGTCCAGTGGGTTCTCCTTTCTACGATCGACAAGAAGTGCTGTAATAAGTGCTACAACAGCAGATGCAAGAAGCGAGCACCCAATATTTGACACAATGGCTGTTGGTGAACCCCATACGAAAGCGTCCATCAATGCTAAAAACAATCCTATTGCAAAGAAAATCAATCCCGCAATAATTGCCATTAAATTAAACTTATATTTCATGCAAACACTTCCTTTCTCAGATAACTTTATACTTTAAAGTTTTAACAGTAGTGGCAACAATGCAATTCCTACATCACAACTCTTATCTGCCAGCCACGTCAAAACAGGCTTTACTTTTTCCCACTTTGACTTTTTGCTGTCTTTGGACTTTACCACTTCTTCAATCTCAGAGATTTTATCCAGCACTTCCTGTGTCTGTTCATTCGTGAGTGAAGTCATTTCTTCTACTTCTTTGCGTACCTGCTCAAACGTAACATTCACATTCACGCTGTTGGTCACGTTGACGATCTGAGAATTGGAAACTTCCGGCTTGGGCAACTGTACCGCATTCATCTGGTATTTGTACGTTTCCAGCTTTGCCTTCATCATTTCCAGATTTTCTTGTACACTGTCTGGTGACATTCTAAGTGACTGATACCAGATAATTGTCGCTTCTTTGTCTGTACAGCGTAATCCCTCATACCATTTTTTTATACACGCCTGATATTTTCCATCCATTTCTCTATGTAATTTCAAGCGCTCATCGCCACTTAAGTTTTGAGTATTACTTAATCGTTCAATATCCGCACATACCATATCATAAAAATCTTTTGGCATATCCATAATGTCACACCTCCACTTCCCCGCTCATCAATTTAGGCAACAGTACATCTCTTGCCATCTTTAATTGGTTATTTTGTTTTTCCAAATTTCTGATTTTCCGATATTGCGCTTCTGCAATCTTTGCAAACATCTCTTGCAATTCGTCTGTCGGCTCAATTACTTCAATATTAGAAAGCACGTTTCGATTCAATGTCGGAATGGCTCCCCCATTATTTAGCGATGCAAAGTCCACTGTTTGTAGCAAGCTGTAAACAAAGAAAATATTATGATCCTTGTAATCGCTTATGTAAAGCGATGTATTATGCGGCCAGAAATTATCCCAAATAAATTGATACTTACCCAAGCTTCCAGAACGACCCGTTACAATGCCCGGCCCCTTAATCTTAAATTCGTTATGATATCCAATCACCGTAGTTGAGCCAACAACTGGATATCGTCCAGCTTTCATCTCGTTTTTTGTCAAATCATATCCTCGATGAAATGTCAATATTTCATTGATATTTGTCCTGCTCCACCCCTCCGGCACACCATCCACAATTTTCGTGTTTTCATGCCCCGGAAAGCGCAAATCCACAAACCACTCTTTATAAAGTCGCTGGGTTGCTTCTTCCAGCAATTTGATTTGTTTCTGGTTGTTTTCAATCAGGTCATCATAAGCCGAGAGGATATCTGCAATTTGCTTCTGAATTTCTATTGATGGAAGTTTTACTTCCAATCCCAACAAATCTTCATTACGTAAACTTGCCCTAGTCGTCATCGTTGAAAACGCCCGGAACTCGCCTCTAAAATTAGGCAAGCGCATATAATAGCCAATGTACTCTGGTAAAACACGATTTGTTATTGGTCGCATACGCTTTGTGAAACCATTGTATGTGGCCATCGGGTAGTCCTTCAATGCCACACAACTCATCCCCAATTCATCTGATGTTTCACTTGTTCTTGTAACAAAAACATCTCCTCTCCGAATTGAGTAGGACTCCTGTTCCTTTTCTGTTGACTGGACTAAATCTGTTATTTGCTTCGGAATAAAATAATTATTAAAAACCGTTGAAAATGTCAAAAACGGATATCCTTCGCCAAAAAATTTCCCAGCCTTTGACAATCCATTATGAACCTCATATAGTTCTCCCAACTTTACTTTTTCCCACTTCATACCCCCATCTCCTCCAGATTCTTCGAGATGGTTTCCATCAGGCGGTTGGACTCTGCCTGCAATTCCAGCAGTTCCTTGTGGATCTCCTTCATCCGCTGGGCAAAATCCACGCCGTCATCTTCCACGGGTGCAACGCCCACATAGGCACCGGGCGTCAGGGATGCGCCTTTTTCGTTGAGGATGGTGTCGCGGCTGGCCACCTTGCACAGGCCGGGAATATCCTGATAAACGCCCTCGCCAAACTTTTCGATGAGCCAGACGGCCTCCTTGGCAACGGTCAGATTCTCGCTGAGAGCTTCCAGCTCCTTGTCGAACTTTTCCTGCGTAGCTTTGCGCTCCTTGCGGGGTGCTGCCTCCACCGCGGCTTTGGCTTCTTCCCGCTTGGCCTGCACGTTTTGTTCCAGTGCAGCCTGAATCTCTGCAAAGGGGCGGTCGTCTGCCAGCTCTGCGTGATACTCCGCCAGAAGCACCTTGTACTTGTCCACCTCGCCGCGATAGAGCCAGACAATAGCGTTGAGGTTCTTCAGCTGCCAGTCGCTCCACTCGTTCTGAGTGCGGTCCACCACGGTATAATAATTGCGGGCGTCGATGAACAATACGGTGTCCAGCAGATGTTCCGGTTTGCCCTTATCCAGAAACCACAGCGAACAGGGCAAACTTTTGGTGTAGAAGAAATTGTTGCCCACGCTCATCATCACGTCCACATGGCCGGTCTGGATGAGCTTTTCACGGATGTCCTTGTCTTTGCCCTGACTGTCAGTAGCCGAGGACGCCATCACAAAACCCGCGCGGCCATGCTCGTTCAGGTAGGAGTAGAAATAGGACACCCACAGATAATTTGCGTTGCCGATTTCCTTGGCCTTGTTCACGCCGGGCAGGCCAAACGGCAGCCGTCCGGCACTCTGCGCCGACTCCGACTTGACCTTGTCCACGTTAAACGGCGGATTTGCCATCACATAGTCGCAGCAGCCGTTCAGGTTGTGGGCATCGTGATAGAAAGTATTGGCTTCATCGCCGGACTTGATCACGCCGGTCAGGCCATGCACAGCCATATTCATCAGGCAGAGCTTGGCATTGTACTCCACCTTTTCCTGTCCGTAAAACGTCATGGTGTTGTTGGCGATCATGCCCGCATGGTTTACAAAGTCGCCGGTCTGCACAAACATACCGCCGCTGCCGCAAGCCGGGTCCAACAGAACGCCGTGGGCAGGCTCCAGCACATTGACGATCATTTTCACCAGCGATTTCGGCGTAAAGAACACGCCGTCATCCTGTGCCACATTCTTGGCAAACTTATTCAAAAAGTACTCGTAGATACGGCCGATCACATCGCCGCCCACATCGTCCAACGCATCATTGTTGAAGATTCTCAGCAGTTCCCCCAGCAGTTCATCCGAGAAGATGGTGTAGTCCTTCGGCAGAACGCCCTGCAGCTGCTCGCTCTACTGCTCCACCAGTTCCATGGCGTTGTTCACCACTTCACCCAGACTGTTCAGAGGATTGCCCTCGATGCCGGTCAGCCCCTGCTCCGGGATGTTGGCGGGCAAATTGACTAAGTAATTGTACTGTGCCTCCTTGGGCAGAAACAGTGCGCTCTTTTCGGCAAAGTCGCTTTGCTCCACCGGCAGCACCCGACCGCCGCGCACGGGACGGTCTTTCAGGATCTCCTGCTCTACCAGTTTGAAGCGGCTGTACGCATACCGCAGAAAAATCAGTCCCAGTACCGGCATACAGTATTGGTTCGAGGTGAGTTTAGAGCCTGCACGCAGCAGATCTGCCGACTCCCACAGGTCAGCTTCCAGTTTTTTGACGTTCACATTATTTGCCACGAGGGGGTTCCTCCTGTTGTTTGGATTTTCATTTTCTATTGTATCACATTTTTCTGCAATGTTCATCTTTAATCATCGCTATTTTCTTTTTTGACTGGAAAAAGTTGTTTACCAATGGCTGACAATGTGTTAGAGCCATAAACTTTCTCATTTGGAGACGCTAATCCTGCATCCAACGGATGCAGTTCAAGGGTTTGGGTGTTCCCAACAAGTATTTTGCAACGCAAAATGGTCTTTGTATATACGATGGCATTGCTTGCGTAAGCTGTGTTCCGTTTACAGCGCAGTCTTTCGTTTTGTTTGCAAATTCAGATGAACCGCAACGAATCTTAACATGAACCGAATGTTTTTGCCAAGGAAAGTTGGTCGCAAAGAAAAAGACTTTGTGCTATACCGGCCTTCTCTGGGCGGGCGCATCAACCTGCTGTACTGCTTTTTCTGGGGCATTGCGGCGGTGATGTGGATGCGCTACGGCTACCCGCTGGTGCTGAAGCTGATGAAAAAGGTGCGCAGCCATATCCGTCCGTGGATGACAGCAGCGCTGGCGGTATTCATGGCGGTGAATATGCTTACCAGCGCGCTGGCACTGGCGCGGTACGATGCCCGCACCAGCGGCGATGCGCCCAACGGCCAGCTGGAAGTGTTCCTTGACGAGCATTTCGACAACGCCCGCATGGAGCATATTTACCCCAACGCCAAAAAAGTGACCAAGGCAGAATAAATCCCATATTTCCCCTTGCGCTTTTGCTAAAAAACAGGTATAATATTCTCTGGATAAAAGGGAGTAAGGGGCGTACTTTAGTTGAAAAACGGGTACGCTGTGCTGCAGCGACACCCCCGGCAGAAATGCCCGATGCAGTACCGGATGCTTGAGACTTTTATCACATTTTCCCGTTTTGGGCTGGATGTGATAAAGGTCTTTTTTTGTGCCTCTGCCGCTATTATTAAAAAGGAGAGATATTATGCTGATCCCTGTTCTGTTATTTATCGTGGGTCTGCTGTGCCTGATCAAGGGCGGCGACTGGTTTGTGGACGGTGCCACCGGCATCGCCCGCCGCTTCCATGTGCCGGAGCTGCTCATC
>ERZ780151.2342-NODE-2342-length-11044-cov-1.797161_pt1 | contig 11044 bp, 7 predicted proteins | sample MGYA00510983_ERZ780151 | MGnify/ENA primary metagenome ERZ780151 (study PRJEB29588, sample SAMEA2144623) | human gut metagenome | biome: human gut; feature: human-associated habitat; material: faeces | place: Denmark | collected 2008/2010 ... | reverse complement strand
AAACCTTCACATTCTTTTATTTCTTCTTCTGTTGTCAAAGAAATGGCAAGTTATCATAAAGAACTTACTGGACTAGTACCACCTTGCGTAGAAGAAGCTTTGAAAGAAAAATATACAAAATAAAAAAGAGAAATGAAAAAAAATAAAAATTATAAAAAGAAAGGATTGTATGATAATGGAAGAAAAAAAGTGGTATAAACAAAAAGTAGAAGAAGTAGAAAGTAAGCTAGAAACAAGTATTGAAAATGGCTTATCAGAAGAGCAAGTAAGAGAAAAGCAAGAAAAATATGGGTATAATGAATTACAAGCAGCAAAAAAGAAAACTTTACTACAAAGATTTTTGGACCAATTTAAAGATTTTTCAATAATAGTTTTAATAATAGCAGCAATAGTATCAGGTATAGTAGGAGTATCACAAGGAGAAGGATTTACAGACACTATTATTATATTAATAGTAGTAATTGTAAATGCAATAATTGGAGTGGCCCAAGAATCAAAGGCGGAAAAATCATTAGAAGCATTGCAAAAATTAAGTGACCATGCAGCAAAGGTAATAAGAGATGGAAATATACAAGTAATACCATCAAAAGAACTTGTACCAGGAGATGTAGTAGTATTAGATACAGGTGATTATATACCAGCAGATTTAAGAATAATAGAAGCTGTAAACTTAAAAGCACAAGAGAGTTCATTAACAGGGGAATCAGTACCAGTAGAAAAAGGTATAGCTGAGATAGAAAATTCAGATATTGGAATTGGTGATTGTACTAATATGTTGTTTTCTTCTAGTTTGGTGACTTATGGAAGAGGAAAAGGAATTGTTGTAGAAACTGGAATGACTACAGAGGTAGGAAAAATTGCTGGAATGATGAATCAAACAGAAAAACAAGAAACACCTTTACAACAAAAATTAAATCAACTTGGTAAAACATTGGGAATTGCGGCATTAGTAATATGTGCTGTTATTTTTGTGGTAGGACTAATACAAGGAAAAGAAGTAATACAAATGTTTATGACAGCTGTTTCATTAGCTGTTGCAGCTATACCAGAAGGATTAGTTGCAGTATCTACAATAGTTCTTGCAATAGGTGTTCAAAAAATGGTAAAAAAACATGCTATAGTAAAAAAATTGCCAGCAGTTGAAACTTTGGGAAGTAGTACAGTTATATGTTCAGATAAAACAGGAACATTAACTCAAAATAAAATGACAGTACAAAAGGTATTTTTTAATGGTAAATTGTATGGTATGGAAGACTTAGAAAAAGGAATAGAAGTGATAGAAAATACTAATAGGCTAGAATTAAAAGATAAGGAATTAACAGAGCTAATTTATGCTAATATGTTGTGTAATGATACAAAAGTTGATGTTGATGGAAATTTAACAGGTGACCCAACAGAGACTGCTTTAGTTGACATGGCTTTTAAATTAAATTTTGACCCTAGTATATATGATAGAATGCCACGTGTACAAGAAATTCCTTTTGATTCAGATAGAAAATTAATGACTACAGTAAATAAAGTAAATGATAAATTTATTGTATACACAAAAGGTGGAATTGATGAGTTATTAGATAGATGTTCAGGATATCAATTTAATGGAGAAATAAAAAGAGATAAAGAAAGTTTTGATAAATATATTTCAAGTATTGAAGATGTAAATGAAAAGATGGCAAAAGATGCTTTACGTGTATTAGGTTGTGCATATAAAGTTTTGGAACATGAACCATCAAAAGACGAAATGGAAAATATGGAGAATGATTTAGTTTTTCTTGGTATGGTTGGTATGATAGATCCACCTAGAGAAGAAGCAAAAATTGCTGTTGAAAAATGTAAAACAGCAGGTATAAAGACAGTTATGATTACAGGTGACCACAAAGTTACAGCTACAGCTATTGCAAAAAGTTTGGGCATTTTGAAAAATGAAGATGAAGCAATAACAGGTGTTGAACTTGAAAAAATGTCTGATGAAGATTTAGAAAAAAATGTACGTAAATATTCTGTATATGCAAGAGTTTCTCCTGAACATAAAGTACGTATTGTACGTGCTTGGCAAAAAAATGGCGAAATTGTTGCTATGACAGGTGATGGAGTTAATGATAGCCCTGCTTTAAAAACAGCTGATATTGGATGTGCTATGGGAATGGTAGGTACAGATGTTGCAAAAGAAGCAGCAGATGTTATTTTAACAGATGATAATTTTGCGACTATTGTTTCAGCTGTTGAAGAAGGTAGAAGAATTTATGATAATATACTAAAAGTAATTCAATTTTTACTTTCAAGTAATGTAGGAGAAATAGTAGTATTGTTTTTAGCCACATTGTTTACACCATTATTTGCAAAATGGTTTGGAATATCAGATATAAATCATTTAGAAATTTTGTTACCTATTCATATTTTGTGGATTAATTTGGTTACAGATTCTTTACCAGCATTAGCATTGGCATTTGATCCAGCAAACTCTGATATTATGCAAAGAAAACCTAGAGATACTAAGAAAGGTGTATTTACAAAGGGAATGACTTGGCGTGTTGTTTATCAAGGAATTATGATTGGTGGTTTGACATTGGCTGCATTTATGATTGGATTAGGTACTACAACAGAGCCAATTGGTGATTTGACTTTAGAACAATCTAAAATTGAAGTTGGTCAAACAATGGCTTTTGTAACTTTAGCTTTATCAGAATTAACACATGTATTTAATGTTAGAGATAATAAAAAATCAATATTTAAATCAAATGTGTTTAATAATATGAAACTTATTGGGGCAGTTTTGATTTCTGCGGCTTTAGTTTTTGTAATACTTTTAATACCAGAGTTGAGAAATATTTTTAGTATTCCATTGTTACCTACTCAAAATATTATTGAACTTATTTGTTTAATTTTTGCTCCGATTGTTATTGTTGAATTATTTAAATTGTTTAGAATTAATGGTAATAATGACTGTCGAAAAATGTAAAAATAAAAGTATTGTCAAAAAGAAAAAAGTATAGTACAATATAAACATCAAGTGCAAGGAAAAAATATGTATTGATTGAAATAGATATTTTAAAATGACGGAAATAGTAATTTAGACAATAGAAATGCACAAAAGAAAATGAAAGGGTGGGTATAATGAAAAATTCAAAAATAGTATTAATAGTGTTGGCAATTATTATTGTGATAGCAGTGGTATTAATAGCTGGATATAATGGTATAGTATCAGCATCAGAGGAGGTAGATAATAAATTTGCAACAATAGACACACAATTACAAAGGAGAGCAGATTTAATACCAAATTTGGTAAATACAGTAAAAGGATATGCGGATCAGGAAAAAGATGTAATTAATTCAGTAACAACAGCAAGAGAAAAATTAGTAGGAGCAAATAGTGTTTCAGCAAAAGCAGAAGCTGACCAAGAATTAACAAATGCGTTAAGTCGTTTATTAGTAATTGTTGAGAATTATCCAGATTTGAAATCATCTCAAAACTTTATACAGTTATCAGATGAATTAGCTGGAACAGAAAATCGTATAGCAACAGCAAGAAGAGATTACAATGAAGCGGTAAAATCTTATAATTTAAAGATTAAAAAGTTTCCATCAAATATAATGGCTAATATGTTTGGTTTTGGTGCAAAAGATTATTTTGAAGCTTCAGAAGGAAGTAAAGAAGTTCCAAAAGTAGAGTTTTAGTTTTTATATGTGCTATTGATGTTTGCTTTTGTTTTAACCCAGTATTTTTTGAAAGATAAATTGCTGGGTTAAAATTTTATAAAAATAAATTAAGAGGTAAGAAATTTATGAAAAATTTTAAAAGGGTATGTTTATTTTTTCTGATAGTTATATGTTCGTTAACAATAAAATCATTGGCAATTGTATCTCCAACAAGTGATTTTTATGTTAATGATTATGCAGATGTTTTAAGTACAGAAACAGAAAATTATATAATGAATGCAAATATAGATTTACAGAAGAAAACAGGGGCACAGGTAGTTGTTGTAACAGTTACAAGCTTAGACGGTCAATCAATTGAAGAATATGCAACAACATTATTTAGAAAATTTGGAATAGGTGATGCATCAAAAAATAATGGAGTACTTTTATTATGTTCAACAGGAGAAAGACTTTTTAGAATTGAAGTTGGATATGGTTTAGAGGGAATTTTAACAGATGGAAAAACAGGGAGAATACAAGATAAATATATAATTCCATATTTAAGATATAATAATTATGATGAAGGAATAAAAAATGGGTTTAGTGCTGTTTTACAAGAAGTTGGTGATGAATATGGAGTACAAATAAATGAACAAGAAACTCCTCAAGTTTTTCACTTTGAGTTTAATGGTGATGATATTAAAGATTTTGTATTTATAGCATATATATATCTTTCATTTATTGGAGAACATACTAGAACTTGGAAAAAAAGGGCAATATTTTCGGGTATAATTATGATAATATCATGTTTGCTTCAGTTTGTTGTTAAATTGAAATATGCAATTGCATATGGTGTATTGTGTAGTGCCTTAGGATTATTTTTTAGCTTTTTAAAAAATAAAGGAGGTGGCCATTGGGGTGGCTCATCTGGCGGATTTTCTAGCGGTGGCTTTTCAGGAGGAGGCTTCCATGGTGGAGGAGGTTCTTCTGGGGGAGGAGGAAGCACAAGAAGTTTTTGATATTTTAGGAATTTTTTAGATTTTCTAGAGTATTAGAAATAACAATGCATAGAAATTGTCTGTGTTAATTTTTTGAAAAATATTAAAAAAAGGTTTGACAAATATAATAATTTAATAGATAATATATGTGTGAAAACGATAGATGAAGTTACGAAGGAGGAATATATAAAATGTACGTATTTAACAGGATTACTGTAAATCCACAATTACCAAAGAGAATAGAAAAATTATCAAAAATATCAAATAACTTATGGTGGTCATGGAATACTGAATTTTTAAGACTATTCAGAAAAATTGATAACGACTTGTGGGAAAAATGTGGAAAAAATCCAGTAAAATTTTTAAAACAAGTTTCACAAGATAGATTAGAAGCAGTATCAAAAGATTTAATATTTTTGCATGAATATGATAAATGTGTAGAAAATTTTGAAGATTATATGAATAGCAAAGATACATGGTTTGCAAATAAATATCCAGATAATAAAGATGATTTAATAGCATATTTTTCAGCAGAATATGGATTAGATGAAACTATTCCAATATATTCTGGGGGATTAGGTATTTTATCAGGTGATCATTTAAAATCAGCAAGTGATTTAGGAATACCATTAGTAGCGGTAGGGTTATTATATAAGAATGGATATTTTCATCAAAAAATAAATGGAAATGGTGAACAAGAAACAGAGTATCATGATATAGATTTGCATGATTTACCAATCAATCCTGTAAAAAATGAAAATGGAGACGATTTAATAATATATTTAAAATTTCCTAAGAGAAGAATATATTTAAAAGTATGGCAAATAAATGTAGGTAGAGTGAAGCTATATTTGTTAGATTCAGACATAGAAAAAAACAACCCAGAAGATAGAGATGTTACTTTACGTTTATATGGTGGAGACCAAGAAATGCGTATAAGGCAAGAAATTGTTTTAGGTATGGGTGGAGTTAATCTTTTAACAAGAGCATTAAAACTAGAACCAACTGTATATCATATGAATGAAGGGCATTCATCTTTCTTAATTTTAGAACTAATAAAAAATGTAATAAAAGAAAAACAAGTTTCATTTGATGTAGCTAGAGATATAGTATCATCACAAACAGTGTTTACTACACATACACCAGTTCCAGCTGGAAATGATATATTCCCAATTTCTTTAGTAGAAAAATATTTTAAAGATTTTTGGCCTAGACTTACAATTTCAAGAGAAGAATTTTTGAAATTAGGAATGAAGCCATGTGAGGAATTAGAAAATGGATTTAATATGGGAATTCTTGCATTAAAAGTTGCAGGAAAGAAAAATGGTGTAAGTAAATTACATGGAGCAGTTTCTAGAGAATTGTTTGCAGATGTATGGCCAGATATTGCTGCAAATGAATCACCAATTGATTATGTAACAAATGGTATTCATACTTGTTCATGGTTAGCACCAAGTTTAAAACAATTGTATAATAAATATCTTATTCCATATTGGCAAGATAAAATTCAATATGATTATGTATGGGAAAAGGTTAGAAATATTCCAGATGATAAATTATGGAATGCACATCAAGCTAGAAAAGAAAAACTTTTATCAATTGTTAAAGATAATGTTACAGAGAGATTGAGACGTTCAGGATATAATTATGAAGATATAAATGCAATTACTTCAAAAATAAATCCAAATGCTTTAACAATAGGCTTTGCTAGAAGATTTGCTACATATAAAAGAGCAACATTAATTTTTAAAGATTTGGAAAGAATTACACAAATCTTAAATAATGCTGATAGACCAGTTCAATTGATTTTTGCAGGTAAAGCTCATCCAGCAGATAAACAAGGACAAGATTTAATTAAATTTATTCATGATGTATCAATGATGCCACAATTTAAAGGTAAAATTTTCTTATTAGAAAATTATAATATTGCTATGTCAAGATATTTAATAAGTGGTGTAGATGTATGGCTAAATAATCCGAGAAGACCTATGGAAGCTTCAGGTACAAGTGGACAAAAAGCATCTGTTAATGGAGTTGTTAACTTTAGTGTTTTAGATGGATGGTGGGCAGAAGGCTATAATCAAAAAAATGGTTGGAGAATAGGATTTAATAGTGATTATGAGTCTTATGAAGCTCAAGATGTAACAGATAGTCAAAATATATATGAGACTTTGGAACAAAAAATTATTCCTGCATATTATAATAAAGATAAAAATGGAATTTCAAAAGAATGGATGGATTATATGAAAGAATCTATAGTTTCAACTGGAGGAAAATATAGTACTTCAAGAATGCTTTCAGATTATACTTCAAAATTCTATATTCCATTATGCAATTTGCATAATAAATATTATAAAGATTTAAGTGATGTTACACAGTTTAATACTTGGAAAACTGATATGTATCGTAATTGGAAAGATATAAAAATTACTCAAAAAGAAGATAATTTGAACAATATTTCAATTGATGCAGGTAATTGTATTTCTGTAAAATGCCAAGTTGAATTGCCAAATATAAAACCAGAATTTGTTTCTGTTGAATGTTATTATGGAAAAATATTAGAAAATGGAGTTGTTGAAGATATTTCTATTATTCCTATGCAACAAGTTAAATCAAAATCAAAAAATGCGGAAACTGAAAATTCTAAAATCTTTGAATATGAGACAAAAATAGAATTAAAAACAGGTGGGAATTATGGTTATACTTTTAGAGTAATGCCAAAAAATGATATGTTATTAGATTCTGCTAATATGAATTTAGTTAAATGGATAACACAAGAATAATTTAAGATTTACATATGAAGAATAGGGGGTTATGTTTTTTAACATGCCCTCTATCTATATATAAGAAAATAATTTATTACGTTAGGAGTTGATTTTTTGAAAAGGACAAAATTAAAAGATAGAATTTTACCAGTTTATAGCAAAGGAGAAGAAATTTTTAATATGACTTCACACATTGTGGGTGGGGTTTTAGGAATTGTTGCACTTGTTTTATGTGTTGTTTTTGCTGCAGTTCATCATAATGGTTATGGTGTTGTTAGTGGTGCTATTTATGGTGTAACAATGATTTTATTATATACAATGTCTAGCATTTATCATGGACTGAAACCAGAAAAGTTTTCTAAAAAAGTATTTCAGGTTTTAGACCATTGCTCTATATTTTTGCTTATTGCAGGTTGCTATACACCTTTTTGTTTGTGCACTTTTAGAGAATATAATGCAGCTTTAGGGTGGTCTATTTTTGGCATAATTTGGGCTATAGCAATTTTAGGTATAGTACTGAATTCTATTGATATTAAGAGATATAAAGTTTTTTCTATGATTTGTTATTTGGGCATGGGATGGTGCATTATTTTTACTGCTAATTTGTTTCCTAAGTTATTAGGTGCTGGTGGTACTGTTTTTCTTGTGTCAGGTGGAGTTATATATTCTTTGGGCGCTATTTTGTATGGCTTAGGTAAAAATCATAAATGGATGCATTCTATTTTTCATTTATTTATTTTACTTGGAAGTTTGCTACAATTTTTTTGTATTTTATTATATGTAATGTGATAAATATAAAAGATTAGTATATATATTTTTTTTCGTATTCAAAGGTTCATTACATAACTAAGAAAATCTATCTTAATTTTTGTTAAAAGTTCATCTTAGTCCTCATGGCTGATGCCATTCGACGTGAACTTTTTCCAAAAATTAATTTAGATTTTCTAAAGTTATTTCATTCACATTTTCATATTTCAAAAAATATATATACTAATCTTTTTATATATTAATTAAATGTGTAGTATAATCTAAATTAGCAAAAGAATTTTTAGTATATGCAAGGGTATATACATTAGTAGCTAAAATATCTTTTTCAAGAATATGTTTTAGACTAAGGTCTGTGCAAGTATTTTCAAATTTTTTAACAGAAGTTATAATTTTTAATTTAGGATTAGCTTTTGATATTTGAGATAATAGGTTTTGTCCATTAGTATTAAATCCTAATACATGAATATAAGGTGAAACATTTTTAGACAAAAGCATATCTTCTTTTGTTATGTTGAGAAGGGAGTAAAGTAGTATTCGTTGTAGGCGTGTACGTGTAAAACGTTTAGATTTTACAATATCAAAAAATGTATTTAAATTGTTGCATGAATTAGCTGCAGTTTTAATTTTGTATTCTAAGCCCTCATTTACTTCTGCAAGATTAGCAATATCTTGTGTAGACATTTGACGTAATCTATAAAAAATTTCCTTTTCAAAACATGAAATATCTGGAACAAAATGACCATTTTTAAAATTTTCCATAAGCATAGTGTAGCTGTTTTCTGGCATCAGTTTTTTTAATATTTCTAAGTTTTGATTTTCAGAAATGATATTGCGAATAGCACTGCTACTTGCAATATTATTTTTTATATCTAGGCTATTATGTTCAGATTCAATTCTATTAATTACATGAGGAGTAATATTGCTATTTAGCTTTTTTAAAGCTTTTAAGTATTCAATTCCTAAAATATTATTTGGTGAGGATAAAATATTATTATATAGTAAAAGGTTTTCTGGAGAGTCTTTTTGTAAGTATTTTGCACAAGCGATTTCACGTGCTTTAGGAAAAGAAGAACCTTTGTTTAATTCTTCATTAAGAAATGTTTTAAATTCTTCAGGTTCAGTTAATAATAAATGAGCAATATTATTTAATAAATCAATGTTATTTGATTCTGTTCCAAAACTTATATCAGTTACAATATTTAAGGAATCTAGAATTTTAATTGCTCCATATGCAAAATTTTCAGCACTTGAAATTGAATATAGAGTAGGTAATTCAATTACTAAATCTATACCATTTTGAATTGCTGTTTTTGCTTTTGACCATTTGTCTATTATTGAGGTTGCTCCTCTTTGCGTAAAATTGCCACTCATAACACATATGGAGTATTGGCAATTTGTTTGTTTTTTACTTTCATTTAAGTGATATAAATGTCCATTGTGGAATGGATTATATTCTGTAATTATTCCTAAAACTTTTTCCATAAATATTAGTCCTCTCTATTGTTTTATTTATTTTTTATTGTTATAATGATAACATAAAAAAAAAAAAAAAACAATTAATTTGCTTATAGAGAAAGGTTTGTGATTATGCAAAAAGTAGTAATATATACAGATGGAGCTTGCTCAGGTAATCCTGGTCCAGGTGGATGGGGAGCTATTTTAATGGCAGGTGATAATAAAAAAGAGATTTCAGGAGGAAAAAAAGATACAACTAATAATGTAATGGAATTAACAGCAGCTTTAGAGGCATTAAAGCTTTTGAAATTTCCTTGTGAAGTTGATTTATATAGTGATAGTGCCTATTTGGTAAATGGCTTTGATAAAGGTTGGATTTATAATTGGCAAAAAAATAATTGGCAAACAGCTAATAAAGAGCCAGTTAAAAATAAAGAAATTTGGGAAGCAATATATCAAATGACTAAAGTGCATAAAATTAAATTTATTAAGGTTAAAGGACATAGTGATAATGAATTTAATAATCGTTGTGATGAGATGGCAAGAAATGCCATAAAAGATTTAAACTAAAATGAACAATGTTGAAAAAAATTATAGTTTTGTTAAAAATTTGCTTTGATAAAATTTAACTTTTTTCTAACTGTGTTTGAATTTTAAGAAAGGGATGAAGTAAGATTGGAGACATTTGCAGATTATATATTAAATGAGAAAAATACAGGTTCTAAAATGGAAATAGCATATTATTTATCTAAAAAAGAAAAAATATTTTTTGATAAATCAGTAATTTTTAAAACGGAAATAATGAGATTGTTTTTAAATAATGTGGATTTAGAAGTTGATCATAATTTGTTAATAACAGCATCATTACTTGCAAGTTGTAAGAAAATTGAAGTTGCAAATGATATAGAAAAAATAAAAGCTTTTGCACAAGAGGGTGCAGATTATTTGTATACAATTGGTTTTGGACAAGAGTTTTGTAATATTTGTGCTGGTATGAATAGATATAAAACTCAAAAAAATAGAGCTAAAGAAAGTGATATACTAGAATTAGTAGACCAATTTGGTGCTATGCTTTTGGATAGACCAGAAAGAATAGGAATGAAAGTTGATGAAGCTTTAGTATTACTTGAGTATAGAAATTTAAAAGATGTTAATAATCAATTTTTGCAAGTATTTGTAGATTTTATTAAGAAATTGGAAGAGGTTCAGGTAAATGATAAAGTAGAAATATCACCTTTAAATTTGTTAGTAAATACTTATAAAGAAGCAGAAGATGTAAAAAAATTTATCACTGCAGTTGTTTATGAATATGAAATGAAAGTTGATGAAGCAATATGTAGACAACAATGTGGAGAATTTTTTAAAGCTAGAAAAAATTTAAGTAAATTAGAAGTAGGAAATCCTAATAGACCATTATTTAGTGAA
>ERZ780151.2324-NODE-2324-length-11113-cov-2.453156_pt1 | contig 11113 bp, 9 predicted proteins | sample MGYA00510983_ERZ780151 | MGnify/ENA primary metagenome ERZ780151 (study PRJEB29588, sample SAMEA2144623) | human gut metagenome | biome: human gut; feature: human-associated habitat; material: faeces | place: Denmark | collected 2008/2010 ... | reverse complement strand
ATGCGCAAGGCTTTCTCACCGCCACAGCATCGCTGCTGGCCACCCATATATGCGAGAGCGTGAAGCTGGGCGAGCCGTCGGGAGGCTTCAACCGCCTGTCGCCAGCTTTCTCACTGGCCCTTGACTGTGGACGGGGCGTGCGCATCAGAGCCGGATATAAGGACATCTTCCGCACGCCAACACTCTCCGACCTCTATTATACGGGCGTAGGCCGACGCTCGCTCAGGCCGGAGAAGAACCGGCAAATGAACGTGGGCGTGACCTATCAGGCACACGACAGGCATAGCAGAAGCACGCTGCAAGCCACGCTCGACGGCTATTACGGCAACATAACCGATAAGATTGTGGCCGTACCGCGTATGTTTCTGTGGCAGATGATGAACGTGGGCAAGGCGCGCCAATGGGGCGTTGATGCCACGCTCAGGGGCATGGCAACGCTCGCCCACGGCTACAGCGTGCGGCTTACGGCGGCCTATAGCTACATGAACATCACCGACCGCACCAACAAGAGCGACGTTTACTATGCCGACCAAATAGCCTATACGCCCCGCCACTCAGGCAACGCGGGCATCACATTGGCCACGCCGTGGGGCGACATGAGCTATCATCTCATCGCCGTGGCACGCAGATACTCGCTCGGCTACAACATTCCGGCCAACCGCGTGGCGGGCTATGCCGACCACTCAGTGACCCTCTCACGCCCCTGGCAGCTGGGAAAGGTGAAGCTAACCACCAAGCTCGACGTGATGAACATAGGCGGAAGAAACTATGAGGTGGTGAGATATTATCCCATGGCAGGCTGCAACTGGCGGCTGGGCATCACGCTGGACATGTAAAAGACAAATATTTTCAAACAATTAAAATTATATCATCATGAACAAAAAATTATTATCTTGGGCGCTCATCCTGGCCACGGCATTCACCTTTACGGCTTGTAGCGATGACGATGATGAGCCACTCACCACCATCGACTATGCCAATTACGCACATCTCATCTTCACGGCAGGTGCCGGAAACTATAATGCCAACAATGGCACAGTGGGCGCATTAGACGTTGATGCCAACGGAAATTACGTCTATACCGACATTTATCAGGCCAAAAACCAAAAGGGAATAGGCGACGCACAAGATGTGTTGCCCCTGTCAAGCGAGGTGTATGTGGCTTGCACATCATCGTCTAAGATAGAGATTCTCAACAATGAAGGCGCGCTCATCAAGGCCATTCTGAAGCCCGGAGTACAGTTCCGCTACCTCGCTACCGACATGAAGAACGTGTATGTATCGGCTTATAACGGCTATGTTTACAAGATTTCGAACCATCAGATAACCGACAGTGTGAAGGTGGGAGGTAATCCTGAGGCTATGTCGGTGGCCAACAACAAGCTCTATGTGAACATGAGCGACTATAATTATGACAACTCCGGCAAGAGCATATCGGTGGTTGACCTGAGCAACTTCACCAAGACCAAGGAGCTGGAGTGCGAGTTGAACCCCTACAACCAGAGTGTGGCAGTGGGCAACTACGTTTATTTTGTGAGCACATACCATGCTGACAGGGACGGCGCATTGCAGCGCATAGACACCAAGACAGACAAGATTGAAAACCTGAACGTGGCTGCTTCGGCCATTTCTTACGATAAGAAGGGCAACTCTCTGGTGTGTCTGCTCACAGGATATGATGCCAACTGGACTCTCTCAGTGAAGAGTTTCTTCAAGTATAACCTCACAACGGGTGCCAAGACTGAACTCGATCACTCGAAGTTCACTTCACCTCAGCAGGTGAACGTAGACCCTCTGACGGGCAATATCTTTGTGATTGACAACCCGAGCTACACAGCTCCGAGCTCGCTCTACGTGTACAAGAACGACGGAACGTTCTTACAGGGCCCCATACAGATGGGCTATAGCGTGCAGAACGTGCGCTTCCTGGCAGAGGCTTACAAGTAAGCTCCGAAGCAAGCAGGGCGCTTGCACGGCTTGAAACAAAAGTCCGAACGGTTTTCTTCTATGTTCAGGAGAGAATGGTTCGGACTTTTCTGTTCGCTCATCTCATGCCGATGCTCTTTCCTAAGCACCTTGTTAAAAAAGCGAGAGTGCTCTTCTCCGTTTGCAGGAAAATAACTACCTTTGCACGAAAGGTGTCTGAAGAGGGGTGTATGCCCATCCGCCCACAGACCAAGACTCATGATATGAACCCACCAAAGTGATGACAGAAACGGCTAACAACACCCAACGCAAACGCATATATTGGCTTGACAACGCCAAATGGTTCCTTATTTTGCTCGTTGTCATGGGCCATGCCATACAGCACACCTACACTGATTTTGACCAGAAATGGCTGTTCCGGGCCATCTATTCCTTTCACATGCCGGCCTTCATGGCCGTTAGCGGCTATCTCGCCTATAGGGCTCAGGCAGCCAAGCCCCATGTGAGCACCTATGGAAAACGACTGCTCAGGCGCATAAGACAACTGGTTATACCTTATATAATATGGTCGCTTACAGCCGTACTTGTTATCAACGGCAGGGTAACAGGGACCGACCTGACCACTCTGGTGACTGATCCTGAGCGACATCTGTGGTTCTTATGGGTGTTGTTCTGGATATTTGCCTTTTTCGAAACGGTGAGGCTCATCAGCGCGCGATGGCCGAAACACGAAGCCGCCATGGTGTTAGGCTCACTTGTAATGCTCTATATGTTGGTATCCTTATGCCATACCCAACGGTTCGGACTGGGTTCAATGAAGTATTATTACATCTATTACTGCCTGGGATATTTTGCTCACCGGTATCCCAAAGCCTTCACCTTGCCAAGACCTGCGGCCTTCGCATTATTCATATTATGGGGATTTGCAACGCATTATTGGCAAATGGCCCCCGTGGCAACTTGGGTTCAAGACCTGCACATAGCGAGTGCCAAACTGATATACAAACTTTTTAACCTCGCCGTAGCCACATCGGCCATACTCGTATTGCTGAATGTATTTTCACGATATGCCGACAAACAATATGCCACAACGCATTTGGGACAAGTAACACTGGGCATCTATGCCATCCATCAAACGGTTATCACTCTCTTGGCACAAAGCTTGAGCAGTCTGACTCCATGGCTTCTGGTGACCATAAACTTTACCGTGGGTTTGCTGGCATCACTGTTAATCATCTTCATTCTGCGCAAATCAAGAATCGGAAGATATATTCTTTTGGGAGAAAATCTGTAAGCTGAAAACAGAATAATGCTTCTGAAGCTATGCAAGGAGCAAGTCAATCCACCGTTAAAAAGTCCTAATTATATTGTTAGAATTTGCAAATCATTTCGTATATTCGTAATTTTGCGAACATATGAAAAAGGTTCTTATACTTTGTACTGGCAACAGTTGTCGTAGCAAGATGGCACAAGCCGTTCTGCAAAGCATAGACGCTACGCTCTATGTACGGTCGGCCGGCACGCAGCCGGCACCATGTGTACATCCCATGGCAGTGGATGTGATGAGCGAGGCGGGCTATCCCATCGCCGACCAACGTCCACATAACGTTTCCGAATACATGAACGACGACTGGGATTACGTCATCACGGTGTGCAACCAAGCGCAAGATGAGTGCCCCACATTCGCCGGACGAGTGCGGCATCGTGCCCATCTGGGGTTCAGAGATCCCGCTTCAGCCACCGGAACAGAGGCCGAACGAAGGGCTGTTTTCAGAGAAGTGAGAAACCAAATAATACATTCATTTAGTGCATTTTACAATCAACACATCTCAAAAGACAATGAATCAGAAGAAAGACTATAGCATCAAAGCCGAGCAGATAGCCCGCTTTGCCAAGGCACTGGCCCACCCTGCCCGCATAGAAATATTGCAGTTCCTGGCCAGGCAGAGGGAGTGCTACTTCGGAGACATACACGATGAGCTGCCCATAGCAAAGGCTACGGTGAGCCAACACCTCAAGGAGCTGAAGGACGCAGGGCTCATTCAGGGCACCATAGAGGCGCCCAAGGTGAGGTATTGCATCAATAAGCAGAACTGGCAATATGCCCATGAGTTGCTTTGCAGCTTTTTCTCGCAAGACATCCAGGGCTGCAAATGCAACTGCGAGGACAACGATTAAGGCTCACCCATCACCCTTTTCCAAACCCGTCTTCATGATATGAATATTCGTAATTCTACAAATAACAAACTCATCATGCGCAAAACACCCATTCTCAGCATAGCAGTCATACTGCTCTTCATGCTCTGTCCGCTCCTTGTATGGGCGGGTGCGAAGGCTCCCAAGGCCACTTACGTAGAAGTGATGTACTTTAACGGCACGCTCATCGCCATGTGATTGAAGCAACTGGGCGACGATGTTCTGCTCACCACAACCGACTCATCCAACCACATCAACGCCCAAAAAGCGGAGGAAGCCGGCATAGACGTGGCAGTGATAGACGTGAAGAAAGAACTGGAAATGACAATTAACTAACACAAAACAAACATAATAAAAGATGGAAGAAAGACATATTGGTTTCTTTGACAAGTATCTAAGTCTCTGGGTAGCACTGTGCATAGTGGCCGGAATAGCCTTGGGCACGTTTCTGCCCGCACTGCCCCAGACACTCTCAAGGCTTGAGTATGCTCATGTAAACATACCCGTTGCCGTGCTCATTTGGGTTATGATATACCCCATGATGATGAAAGTAGACTTTAACAGTGTGAAGAATGTGGCTCGACACCCCCGCGGACTGGTGGTGACGTGCGTGGTTAACTGGCTCATAAAGCCTTTCACCATGTTCGCCATAGCATGGTTCTTTTTGTTCGTAGTGTTCAAGCAGTGGATTCCTTCCACGCTTGCGCAAGAATATCTAGCGGGTGCCGTGCTCCTGGGAGCAGCTCCCTGCACGGCCATGGTGTTCATCTGGAGCTATCTGTCTAACGGCAATGCGGCCTACACATTGGTGCAGGTGGCCGTGAACGACCTCATCATTCTCGTGGCATTTGCCCCCATTGTAGCCTTTCTCTTAGGCGTGGGAGGAGTGCAGATACCCTATGACACACTGCTGCTGAGCGTGCTTCTCTTCGTGGTGCTGCCCCTCATAGCCGGCATACTGACCCGCACAAGTGTCATCAAACGTAAGGGTAAGGACTATTTTGAACAGGTGTTCGTGCATAAGTTCGACCGTTACACAACGTTGGGACTACTGCTCACGCTCATCATTCTCTTCTCTTTTCAGGGCAAGACCATACTGAGCAACCCGCTGCACATCGTGCTTATCGCCGTGCCCCTCATCATTCAGACCTACCTTATCTTTGCCATTGCCTACTCATGGGCTTGGGCCTGGCACCTGCCCTACGATGTTGCGGCACCTGCCGGCATGATAGGAGCGTCTAATTTCTTTGAGTTAGCCGTGGCCGTAGCCATCAGTTTGTTTGGCTTGCAGAGCGGTGCGGCATTGGCAACCACCGTGGGCGTGCTCACAGAAGTGCCCGTTATGCTCTCGCTGGTACGCATAGCCAAGGCCACGAGGGGCAAGTTTCACGGGCCGGACAATGCCCGGTGAAACATCAGAAAGCACACTTCTTGAAGGTCAGCTAAACTGTTTTTGCAAATAGCTGATATTCAATTACTTAGTAAAATAGGCACTTTTGCGTTGCGAAAGTGCCTATTTTGTAGCCCCAAAGTGCCTATTTTGCAATGTCAAAAGGCCGTTTCCAGAAATCAAGAATGGGCTTTTCAGCGTCAGAGTGACTATAGTGCAAACGCTCACAAGCCTATTTGTGCGTAGCACAACATGCCTGTCAGCCTTCTGAAAGGCAGAATCGATGACAGACTTTCAGCCCTCGTCTGTGTCGCCATACCAATCTTTGATGACCATGTAATGCTTGGCATACTCCTGTGCCTGGGCCTTGTCTATGCGCTTCATGAGCCTTGCCGGCACGCCCGCCCACAGCTCGCCGGGACCTATCAGCGTGCCTTCGAGCACCACGGCACCAGCAGCCACGATGCTGCCCTCGCCCACTTCGGCACGGTCAAGCACCACTGCGTTCATGCCAATGAGCGCACCATCACGCACCGTAGCCCCATGAACAATGGCTCCATGGCCCAATGTCACGTCGTTGCCCAGCACTGCCGGCGTGCCATTGCCCTGATGTATGCACGCCAAGTCTTGCACATTACATCGGTTTCCCATCACTATCTTGTCTACATCGGCGCGCAACACCGCGCCAAACCATACCGAGCAGTCGTCGCCCATGAGGATGTCGCCGGCCAGAGTGGCGTTCTCCGAGAAGTAGCAACGCTCGCCCCAACGGGGTCCTTTCCCCCTGACGTTTTTTATCAAAGCCATAACGTTAACGAATGATGCCTATTTTTGCCTAAAAAACTTGCTTCACTATCTCCACCACATTACGTGCCTTGCCCATCGTGTAATAGTGTATGGCAGGAGCGCCATGGCTCAGCAGGTCCTTGCTTTGAGCTATACACCACTCTATACCCACCTGATAAGCATCCTCCTTTGTGGCACACTGGTGCAGCGCATGCACCAAGTCTTCGGGTATGTCGAGGTGAAACGAGCGGGGCAACAACCCTAATTGTCTTTGCGTGGAAATAGGTTTCAGCCCCGGAATGATGGGCACGGTGATGCCGGCAGCCCTGCATAGCCTCACAAAATCATAAAACTTATTGTTGTCAAAAAACATCTGCGTGACGATATAATCGGCTCCTGCATCCACCTTCTCCTTCAGATGAAGTATGTCAGTCTCCATATTGGCTGCCTCATAGTGCTTTTCGGGATAACCAGCTACGCCCACACAGAAGTCGGTAGTAATGCCCTCCTTCACGTTCGTGTCCATATACACGCCATGGTTCAGGTTGTTTATCATACCCACAAGCTCAGACGAGTGTGCAAAGCCGTCGGGTTCGGGCATGAAGAACTTCTGTCCGGGAATGGCATCACCCCTGAGTGCCATCACGTTTTGCAGCCCCAGGAAGCTCAAGTCGAGCAGTTCGCTCTCCACATGTGTCTTCGACGCGCCACCACATATCACGTGCGGCACGATTTCTACATCAAACTTACGCATGATGGAGGCCACGATGGCCAAGGTGCTGGGTCGCTTGGAGAGCACGAACTTGGTGTAAGTGCCGTCTGGGTTCTGATGAAACTCCACCTCATCACGATGACATGTTACGTTGATGAAGGGAGGCTGAAACTGCAAGAGCGGCTCGACGGCCTGATAAAGCTTGGATGTGTCGCTGCCTTTAAGCGGGGGTACAAGCTCAAAAGAGGCAAAGGGGTGTCGTTGCGACTTGATGATGTCGATTACTTTTGTCATAGATGCGATGTTGTTTGATTATATATTCTTAGCCAAGAAGGCCCGCGCCGTGTCTTCGTCCAGCCCTGTCCGGCGGCAATAGTCGGCCAGCTGGTCTGCTCCTATCTTGCCCACTGAGAAGTATTGTGCCTCTGGATGAAGGATAAGCATGCCGCAAATGCTGGTGTCGGGCATGATGGCATAGCCCTCGGTGAGGCGTGCTCCCATGCGCTCGGTGGCGTTCACGGCTTCAAAAACGGTCTTCTTGAGTGTCTGGTCAGGGCATGTGGCATAGCCAAAGGCCGGCCGGACAGCTCTTGTCGTGCCTAAAACGTGCTGTTGCATGTACACCGCGGCAGCCTCAGCTACCCGGGCACAGAGGGCATGTTGCATGAGTTGCTCATACGACTGCGCCTCATAGTGACCCAATCCCCATGCCGAGAGAACGAAAAGGCCCAATGGCGAACTGCCCTTGGGGGGCAGATAGTCGCTCAGGCACCTATATCCTCCGCGCTCGCTCTGGCTCCGCAGCATGGGCAGAGTAATTCCGTTATCGGTCAATATGTCGTTTCCACGGGCGTGGGCGGGCAGGAAGTCGAGGGCAAAGGTAACCTTTATGCTGCCCAACCTGATGGCTTCGTCGTAGGCATCCTGCGCCTCTCGCAGCGTCTTGGCGGCCTCCGGGTTCACCGTCATCTGCTGTATGGACTCGCCTCTGAAGCCCCAAAAGAAGAGCAACATGCGCCAATCAATGAGTGGTTTGAGGTCTTCCAGTGTCATGCAAAGCGTATTGGCCCGCCGGTTCAGCTCATCTACGGTGGGCAGAGGGGCACTGAAGTCATACCGGGGAGCCTTTCGGTTGGCCTCTGCATAGGGCGTTAGCGTCACCTTACTGGCCTCATAGTTCTGTCTTATCAGCTCTTGCTCTTCACGGTTCTCCTCTATATAATGCCTGTCTATCTGCACTTTCTTGGCCAAGAGCGACGTCTGCGAAGCGTCACGACCATAGAGCACGCCTCCCTGATAAAGGGGAGCGAGCTTCACGGCGGTGTGCACGGCGGTGGTGGTAGCGCCTCCCACGATGATGGGCACATGCATGTGCTCGCGCTCAAATAGCTTGCAGAGGTTCTCCATCTCCTTGAGCGAGGGCGTTATCAGGCCGCTCACACCCACCAGCAAGGGCTTCTCACGCTTCACGGTGGCCAGTATCGTCTCGGCAGGAACCATCACTCCGAGGTCAATAACGTCGAAGTTATTACATCTCAACACAATAGCCACAATGCTCTTGCCTATGTCATGCACGTCGCCTTTCACCGTTGCCATAACCACCTTGGGCTTTTCGGCCAGAGAGCCTTGCTTGTTATGCTTTTCTATCTCAGGCTGAAGAATGTCTACAGCCAGCTTCATTATCTTGGCAGACTTCACCACTTGTGGCAAGAACATCTTGCCCTCGCCAAACATCTTGCCCACTTTCTCCATGCCAGACATAAGGGGTCCCTCGATAACCTTCACGGGGTCGCCGTCCGTTTGGGCCAGTGCTTCGGGGATATCCTCACCCAGATAGTCGCCTATACCCTTGGCCAGAGCGTGCGCCAGGCGCTCTTCTACGGGCTCGCGGCGCCAGTTGTCGGCCTGCACGGTCTGCTTTTCGCCCGCTGTCTGAGCCTTTACTTGCTGGGCCAAGTCAATGAGTTGCTCGGTGGCACCAGGCGTTTTATTGAGTATCACGTTCTCCACGGCCCGCAGCAAGTGGGGTTCTATGTCGTCATAGACCTGCAACATGCCTGGATTAACGATGCCCATGTCAAGTCCTTGGGCTATGGCGTGATAAAGAAACACCGAGTGCATGGCCTCGCGCACCACGTTATTGCCCCTGAAAGCGAACGAGAGATTGGATATACCGCCGCTGGTCAAAGCTCCCGGAAGATTGTTCTTAATCCACCCCACGGCCTTGATGAAATCGATGCCATAGTTGGCATGTTCCTCAATACCCGTGCCCACGGAGAGCACGTTCACGTCGAAGATGATGTCGTGAGGGCTGAAATGCAGCCTATCCACCAGCAAGTGATAGGCCCGTTGGCATATAGCCGTTTTGCGTTCATAGGTAGTAGCCTGTCCGTTTTCATCGAAAGCCATCACCACGACGGCCGCCCCCATGAGCTGGCATTCATGTGCATGAGCCAGAAACTCGGTCTCTCCGTTCTTCAGACTGATGCTGTTGACGATGCATTTGCCCTGTGCATTGCGCAAACCTTCAAGCACTGTAGACCAGTCGGATGAGTCTATCATGAGGGCAGAACGCGCTACGGCGGGCTCGCCGGCTATATATCGCAAGAACGTACCCATCTCCTTGCGGCTGTCGAGCATGGCATCGTCCATGTTGATGTCTATGATTTGCGCACCGTTCTCTATCTGTTTGCGTGCCACCGACAGTGCCTCATCATACTTCTTCTCGCCTATAAGCCTGGCAAACTTGCGCGATCCGGCCACGTTGGTGCGCTCGCCCACATTGATGAAGTTCTGTGTGGCCTTGTCAACCACCACGTTTTCCAGTCCGCTCACCACCAGATGATTCTCCGGCAAGGGCACTTGGCGGGGCTGCAAGTCCTTCACGGCAAGGGCAATGGCACGTATATGATCCGGTGTAGTGCCGCAACAGCCTCCCGCAATGTTGATGATGCGCTCTGAGGCCATCTCCTTGATGTAGCGTGCCGTGAATTCGGGTTGCTCGTCATAGCCTCCCATCTCGTTGGGCAGGCCCGCGTTGGGATATATACTGATGTAAACCGGACAGTGTTCTGCCAATTGTTCTACGAACGGACGAAGCTCTTTCACGCCGAAAGAGCAGTTAAGTCCGAAGCTAAGGATGGGATAATGGCTCACACTGGTGAAGAAAGCATCGAGCGTTTGCCCCGTCAGCGTGCGGCCACTACGGTCATTGATGGTTGCCGAAACCATCACGTCAGGCATCTCACCCCGTTCTTCGCCCACCTTGCTAATAGCATAAAGGGCGGCCTTGGCATTCAGAGCATCGTAGCAAGTCTCAAGCAACAGCACGTCAACGCCACCCTGCAGCAAGGCTCGAGCCTGCTCCTCATAGGCCGACGCCATCTCTTCGAAGCTCACCGAGCGCAACTCCGGGTGGTTCATATCGGGGGCCAGCGTGAGCGATTTAGACGTTGGACCCATGCTTCCGGCCACATACACCTTTCTTGATTGCCTGTCGGCCACCTCACGGGCTATGCTTGCACCCGCCCTATTGAGCTCTGCCGAGAGCTCCTCACACTGATATTCGCCTTGCGAGATGCGCTGCGAGCTGAACGTATTGGTAGTGATGATGTCTGCACCGGCATCTATATAGGCTTGATGAATGGCCTTGATAACATCCGGACGAGTAATGTTTAGCACGTCGTTGTTGCCCTTCAACGACACAGGCCAGTGGGCAAAGCGCTCTCCGCGCCATGCTTCTTCCGGCAGACCTTGGGCTTGTATCATCGTGCCCATAGCCCCGTCGAGAATCATTATTCTGTCTTTCAGTTCACTCTTTATGCTCATAAGGATGCTGTTTTGTGTCGGTTGTTCTTTCAAATTATCCGACAAAGGTACACATTTATTTCAGTTCAGCAAAGAGAAAGACCAAATAGCTAACGTTCGAAAGCATATATTAGATTTGTATCAAGTGCGCATAAAAGCATCCTAAGTCACGCTGTAACGATAAGGCAACGTGGCCGCTATATCCCAGTTTGTGGGTAAACAGTTTCGGGCATCCATCACCTTGACTTATAGCAGATTTACTTTACACCGTTTTAACATTAAAAATTAAAATGGGA
>ERZ780151.2315-NODE-2315-length-11161-cov-2.565460_pt1 | contig 11161 bp, 6 predicted proteins | sample MGYA00510983_ERZ780151 | MGnify/ENA primary metagenome ERZ780151 (study PRJEB29588, sample SAMEA2144623) | human gut metagenome | biome: human gut; feature: human-associated habitat; material: faeces | place: Denmark | collected 2008/2010 ... | reverse complement strand
GCCCATTTTCTGGCATCGTCTGAACGTAGGCAGGTGGCTGGCTTGCCACAAAGTGCCGTGCGAATCTTCATATATATGTGTGAAAAACTCGTCAGAGTCGCGCCTCATATACTGTCTCTGCCAGGTCACTGCATCCGTTTCGGGCGCTATGGAGTATAGTCCGTAGCCCGCCGAACCAACCAGGATGTTGCCCTCGCGGCCCTCTATGATGGAGTAGATGCGCGGGTTGCGGCCGTCGGGCAGGGTATATCGCCTGAAGCTGTCGTTGCTATAGTCATATTGCATCAGCCCTTTGGCGCTGCCCACCCACAGTCTGCCCTCCTTATCTACCAGAAAGCTGGAGATGATATTGTCGGAGATGGAGGTAGAGTCATTGTCATGATGCAGATAGTTTACAAAGTGATAGCCGTCAAATCGGCTCAAACCATAGTCTGTTCCCACCCATATAAAGCCGTATTTGTCTTGCGTGATGCAGTTGATAAGGCTGCTGGGCAGCATGCTGGAGGTGTATAACTTGCCGCTGTCTCCCCATGCCGTGAGAACGAGCAATAAGACGATAAGGGCAAGAAATCTGCGAAATAGTCGTTTCATGAGTATTGGTATTTGCTTGCAAATGTACAAAATAATTATCAAAAAAGCCAAATGAAACAAATAGAAACGTCACCGCTACATTTGAATAAGCCGTTTTGTGCTTTTCTGGCTATATTTGCAATCGAAACAATCTTAACACATGAGACATATATTAACACTACTATTGTTAGTCCTCAGCATGGCTTCCGTTCGTGCGCAAGGCACATCAGAGTGGTTTGGAACGTTTGCCACAGCCCCCGAATACACCGGAGCAGGCGACATGCCCCAGCTCACCACGCTGGCCGGGCATACCCTTCGGCAGATAGTGAAGGTGTCGGCAGGAGGCAACACCATCAGGTTGCAACTCTCCAACGAGTTCAGTCAGGAGCCCGTAGAGATAAAAGCCGTTTACATAGCCCCCGCCCTCGACTCCTTTCTCATAGACAAGCAGAGCGCCAGATACCTCACCTTTGGCGGCAAGCGCAGCGTGACGATAGGCGCGCAGCAGGCCGTTTACTCCGACGCACTGACCTATGCGCTCAAGCCTTTGGGCCGTTTGGCCGTCACTATTATATATGGTAAGCGCGTGCCAGAGCACATGACGTCGCACAGAGGGTCGCGTACCTTATCTTATATAGCGGCAGGTGAGGTAAAGCCCACGGCCAAGTTGAAGCCCGTAGAGCGCATAGAGGTGAAAGGGCAGGGCAGCGCCGTGGCCATATTGGGTAACTCCATCACCGACGGCCGTGGAAGCACCACAAATGCACAGAACCGCTGGCCCGACCGCATGGCTGAGGCCCTGGGCGGGACGCTTGGCGTGCTTAATCTGGGCATTGGCGGCAACTGTGTGCTGGCCGGCGGACTGAGCCAACCGGGCTTGCTGCGCTTCGACCGCGACATCCTGGGCCAGCAAGGTGTGAGCACCCTCATCATCTTTGAGGGCACTAACGACATCGGACTGTCGCAGGGCAACAGCGAAGAAACGGCACAAAGGCTCATCGAAGCCTATCAGACGCTCACCGGGAAGGCTCATGCCAGAGGTCTGAAGGTGTATCTTGCCACCATCACACCCTTTAAGGGCAATGGCTGGTACTCCTTCTTTCACGAGGCGGCACGCCAGACGGTGAACCAATGGATAAGAAGCCAGAAGGTGGCCGACGGCATCATCGACTTTGATGAGCTTGCACGCGACCCCCAGAAGCCAGACTGTCTGCGCGCCGAATACTCTGACGACTGGCTCCACCTCAACCCCAAGGGCTACGAGGCCATGGGCCGTTATGCCGCCAAAGTGCTGATGAAACTAAACAAATAAACAATAAACCATCTTTAAAAGGCAAAACCTAAACAACTGACAATTATGAAAAGAAACACTGCCAACAACGAGTCAAACGGCTTCTACAAGCTCAACTGGCTGCAACGCATAGGCTTTGGGTCCGGCGATTTGGCGCAAAACCTCATCTACCAGACCATTTGCATGTATCTGTTGATATTCTATACCAATGTGTTCGGCCTCACTCCGGGTGCCGCGGCGCTCATGTTTCTCATCGTGCGTCTGGTAGACGTGCTCTGGGACCCCCTCGTGGGAACCTTCGTAGACAAGCATTCGCCCCGCCTGGGCAAGTATAGAGCCTACCTGGTATTAGGTGGCATACCCCTCTCAGGGTTCGCCATACTGTGCTTCTGGGACGGTTTCTCCGGCTCGCTGCTCTATGCTTACATCACCTACGTGGGCATGTCGATGTGCTACACCCTTGTCAACGTGCCCTATGGAGCCCTCAATGCCAGCCTTACACGCGACACCAACGAGGTCACTATTCTCACTTCTACCCGCATGTTCATGGCAAACTTGGGCGGCCTGGCCGTGGCTTACGGCATTCCGAACATCGTGGCGTGGCTCTCACCCGACGGTACTACCAACAAGCCGGAGGATGCTTCGGCGTGGTTTGTCACCATGCTTATCTACACGCTCGTGGGCTTGGGCCTGCTCATTTTCTGCTTCACGCAGACCAAGGAGCGCGTGGTGATGGACAAGAAAGAAACGGCCAACGTGAAGGTGAGCGACCTCTTCACTGAGTTTTTGCGCAACAGGCCGTTGCGCGTACTGGCTTTTTTCTTCATCACGGCGTTCGCCATGGTGTCTATAGGCAACTCGGCCGGCTCTTATTACATGATATATAACATTCACGGCACGAGCCAGCAGATGGCCAACTTCATGGCTCTGGGCTCTATACCCGCCTTTATCTTCATGCCCATGGTGCCCGCCATCAAGCGCAAGATAGGCAAGAAGCAGATGTTCTACTTCTTTCTGAGCATCGGCATCGTGGGCATGGCGCTGCTCTATGTCATCTCTGTGGTGCCTGCCTTGCGGCACATGGTGTGGCTGGTTTACGTGGCCCAGTTTGTCAAGTCAACGGGCATCATCGTCGCTACGGGCTATATGTGGGCCTTGGTGCCGGAGGTTATCTCCTACGGCGAGTACACTTCGGGCCGCCGCATATCGGGCATTGTCAACGCACTGACTGGCATCTTCTACAAGGCCGGCATGGCTTTGGGCGGCGTGGTGCCCGGTATGGTACTCGCACTGGTGCACTTCAATCAGAAGAATGCCGTGTCGCAGACCCCTCTGGCACAGCAAGGCATCTTGTGGTTGGTGTGTGTTATCCCGGCGTTGATGCTTGTCTTGGCCATGTTCATCATCTCCAAGTACGAGCTGAGTGATGAGGTTGTAGACAAGATAAACAGCGAGATAGAGCGTAGGAGCGAGGCTGATGCGGCGTTGAAAAATGCCGACAGCACAACTATCTCATAGTCAACACGTTGCGAAATAGGCCTTTTGGGCTCGCCAAATAGGCTTTTTCGCACCGCAAAAACATGCTTTTTACAAGCCGAAAGTATGCTTTTGGCCAAGCAAAACGAACAGAAACGAAAAATAACAACAAATATCTTAACTAACAAAACCTAAATATGAAAAAGCTCATTATCGCCGCAGCATTTCTCGCCATGAGCGGGGCTGTGGCACAAGCACAGACACTGAAGCAGGCCGTAACAAGCAAGTTTCTCTTGGGAGCGGCCGTCAACACCGACGTGGTGTGGGAACGCGACGCTCGCGCGGCACAGCTGGTGAAAGATAACTTCAACTCTATCGTGGCCGAAAACTGCATGAAGGGCGAGATTATTCACCCCGAAGAGCATCGCTACTTCTGGGATGACGCCGACAGAACCGTGAAGTTCGGACAAGACAACGGCATGGCTGTCATCGGCCACTGCCTGGTTTGGCACTCGCAGGCGCCCAAGTGGATGTTTACAGACAGCCAGGGCAAGCCCGTGACACGTGAGGTGCTCATAGACAGAATGTATCATCACATCACCGACGTGATGACCCGTTATAAGGGCAAAGTGAAGGGATGGGACGTCATTAACGAGGCTATAGAAGAAGACGGAAGCTATCGCCACACGCCTTATCTGGATATTATAGGTCCCGACTACTTTGTGCTGGCTTTTAAGTTTGCCCATGCTGCTGACCCCAATGCCGAACTCTATTATAACGACTACTGGTTGGCAAGTCCTAAGAAGCGCGAGGGCGTGGTGAAACTCATCAGGATGCTCAAGGCCAACGGCTGCCGCATAGACGCCATCGGTATGCAGAGCCACAACGGTATGGACTATCCCGACCTCACGGAATACGAAAAATCTATCCAAGCATTCATTGCCGAGGGCGTGAAAGTGCAGTTCACGGAGCTCGACCTTAACGTGCTGCCTAACCCGGAAGGCTTCCACGGTGCCAGCATAGAGCAGAACGACCTTTACAAGGCAAAGCTCGACCCCTATAAGAACGGTATGCCCAAGAAGGCAGAAAAAGCCTTCACCGACCGCTATCTGAGCTTCTTTAAGCTCTATCTGAAGTATGCTCCTCATGTGGAGCGCGTTACCTTCTGGGGCGTTTACGATAAGACATCGTGGCTCAACGACTGGCCTATCGTGGGCAGAACCAACTATCCGCTCTTCTTCGACCGCAACTATCAGCCCAAGCCGGTGGTGAAAGAGGTGATAAAACTGTTTACACAAGGTGACAAGAACGATAAAAAAGCAAAATGATGGAAGCAAGATATTTATTCCCAAACGACTATATGGCCGACCCGTCGGCCAACGTCTTCAACGGCAAGTTGTATATATATCCCTCTCACGACTGGGATAGTGGCGAGGCTTTTGATGATGATGGCGGCCATTTTCAGATGAAAGACTACCATGTGCTGAGCATAGACGGCGACCCGATGACGGCTCCTGTGACCGACCATGGCGTGATATTAGACGTGAACGAGGTGCCCTGGGCCGAGAAACAAATGTGGGACAACGATGTGGTGGAGAAAGACGGAAAGTATTATCTCATCTTTTCTGCCAAGGATTATAACGGCGTATTCCACCTCGGAGTGGCTGTGGCTGACCGTCCCGAAGGACCTTTCCGCCCGGAGCCAGACCCTGTCAGGGGCTCTTACAGCATAGACCCCTGCGTGTTTAAGGACGATGACGGCGAGATATATTGCTACTTTGGCGGCATCTGGGGCGGACAGCTGCAATGGTATAAGGACAATAAGGCTCTGAAAAACGAGTATCTGCCCTCAGGTAAAGAGAACCCGCTGCCCTCGCGCGTGGCCCGCATGACGGCCGATGTGCTCCAGTTTGCCGAGCCATCATGCCCAGTGCTCGTCGTGGATGAGGCCGGCGAGCCTCTCAAGGCCGACGATCCGCACCGCTTCTTCGAGGCCAGCTGGATGCATAAATATCAGGGAAGATATTACTTCAGCTACTCAACCGGCGACACACATCTGCTGTGCTACGCCGTGGGCGACAATCCTTACGGACCTTTCACCTATCGTGGCGAACTGCTGCAACCCGTTGTGGGGTGGACAACACACCACAGCATAGTGGAGTATCAGGGCCAGTGGTATTTGTTTCATCACGACTGTGTGCCCTCCAACGGCGTTACCTGGTTGCGCAGCCTGAAGGTACTTCCGTTGCAATATGATGCATTCGGAGACATGCATGTAATGAAGTAAAAACCCGATGAAATGGCTCTTTTTGGCTCATTCTCGATGTAATCAGGCAGTGGAGTATTGAAAATGAAGAGATGAACTATATAGAAACATAAATGAAACATTTGGAAATAGCCATAAGAGCCATTTTAATTATATTTGCAAGCGGAAATAACTATTAACTTAACAGATGGCAATGAAAATGAAGAAACCTAACTTACGTATTTAGCCTCCGGGCGTATGAAGAGTTATCTAACTAATGAATAATTATCAGAAATAAAACCTAAAGCAATAAAAACTATGAATCTAAAGTTCAAACAATCTACTTTGCTCATGGGGCTTTGCTCAGCCTTCGCGCTTGCTTACAGCCCTCAGGCAATGGCAGTCACTGGGTTGGCCAAGTCGGTTCAGGCCACTCAGCAGCAGCAAAAGAAGGTAACCGGCGTGGTGAGCGATAGCGAAGGTCCGCTCATCGGCGCTACGGTTATGGAAAAAGGTACAAGTAATGGCACTGTAACGGATATGGACGGTAACTTCACACTGAACGTTAAGCCGGGTGCCACCTTGGTCATCTCTTATATAGGATATGTGTCGCAGACCATCAATGTGGGCAGCCAAAGCAATCTGAAGGTAAAGCTTGAAGCTGAAGGACAAAATCTTAACGACGTGGTTGTCATTGGTTACGGTACGCAGCGCAAGGAGGCTGTCACCGGTTCTGTGGCTAACGTGAGGGGCGACTTGCTGCGCGAGGTGCCCGGTTCGGATATTACCAACGCCCTGCAAGGTCGTGTGGCCGGCGTAGAGATGGCGCAGACTTCTTCTAAGCCGGGTGCTTCCATGCAGATACGTATTCGTGGTACGCGCTCGCTTACGGCCAGCAACGACCGGCTCATCGTGCTCGACGGTATTCCCTTTGCCGGTAGCATCAACGATATAGACCCCAACAACATCAAGTCGATGGACATTTTGAAGGATGCTTCGGCCACTGCCATCTACGGTTCGCGTGGTGCCAACGGTGTGATTATCATCTCTACATACAAAGGTTATCAGGAGCAGAGACCCACAGTGACGTATAATGGCTACATGGGATTCAAGACCTTGTTCCACCGCTACCCCATGATGAATGCCGAGCAGTTTACCAAACTGCGCAAATATGCCAACAAATTCCAGAACGGAACCGACGAAACCTACTGGGGAGAAGAGGGCGCCGTGGATACTGACTGGCAGGACATGCTCTTCCAGACGGGCTTCACCACCAACCAAGATGTGGGTGTTTCGGGCGGTTCAGCGCATGGAAGTTACAACTTCGGGCTTGCTTACTTCCGCGATGAGTCGGTTATTCCCGACCAGAACTTCAACCGTTACTCCATGCATGCGGCCATTGACCAAGACCTGGGCAAGTGGTTCAAGGTGGGATTTAGCACCAACACCAACTACAGCATCACCAACGGAGCCAGCCTGGGACTGTATAACACGCTCAGCGCAACGCCTATTGTCAACCCATATAATGCTGACGGCACTCTGAAGAAGCGCGTCAACATGAGTAACGATACCCAGTGGGTGTACTCAAAGGAAACCATCGACAACCTGGGCGACTCTTATAAGGACCAGACAAAGGGCTTCGGTACCTACAATAACTTCTATGGTGAGGTGAAATGTCCATGGATAGACGGACTGAAGTATCGCATCAACATAGGCTTGAACTATCGTCACAGCGACTACGGAAACTACGTAGGACAGGGCGTCTTCTCTGATACGGAGAACGCAAAGTCGCACGCTACGTCGCAAGATCAGACCACAACCAACTGGGCTATAGAGAATATGCTCACCTATGACAAGACATGGGGCAAGCACACTATCAACGCCGTAGCCCTCTACTCGGCCGAGCAGACCACCTTCAGACAGAAGTATATGTACGGACTTGACGTGCCTTCAGACGCTTTCCAGTACTATAACATGGGCTATGCCAATGAGATTACCGTTGACCCGGCCAATCAAATATACTACAAGAGCGGCTTGGAGTCGGTCATGGGACGTGTGATGTACAACTACGACAACCGCTATATGCTGAGCTTCGCCCTGCGTGCCGACGGCTCGTCTCGCCTTGCCAAAGGACATAAGTGGCACACTTATCCTGCCGTATCACTGGGTTGGAACATCTCGCGCGAGAAGTTTATGAGCAACATCAAGTGGCTTGACAACCTGAAGTTGCGTGTTGGCTACGGCGAAACATCTAACCAGAGTGTTGATCCTTATAAGACGCTGGGCCGACTCTCTACTCGTACCTATAACTTCGGCACTCAAAACACCACCGGCTACTATGTTTCTGAGCTGCCTAACACCGAACTGGGCTGGGAGTACTCAACCACTTGGAACTTCGGTATCGACTTCTCGCTCTTCCAGGGCCGCCTCTCCGGTACGATGGAGTATTACATCCAGAACACGAAAGACCTGCTGATGAGCGTCAACCTGCCCAGTACGACGGGTGTGCCCAGCTATATGGCCAACGTGGGTAAGACTCGCAACAAGGGCTTTGAGCTCTCTCTGAACGGCAATATCCTTAATAACCACAACGGATGGACATGGGATGTGGGCCTGAACTTCTATACCAACAGCAACGAACTGGTGTCTCTGACTTCAGGATCTAAAGAAGATGAGAGCAACTGGTGGTTCGTAGGACACCCCATCAACGTGATTTACGACTATCAGAAGATTGGCATCTGGCAGACAGATGAGGAAGAAATGCGCAAGATAGCAGAGCCTGGTGGCAACGCCGGTATGATTAAGATTAAGTATAACGGCGACTATGACAAGACGACAGGAATGCCTACCCGCGCCTACAGCTCAGACGACCGACAGATTATGAAGGTTGATCCTGACTGGGAAGGTGGCTTCAACACCCGCGTGGCCTACAAGAACTGGGATCTCTCTATGGTTGCTTCGTTCCGCCACGGAGGCACGCTCATCAGTGCCATCTACGGCGCTCAGGGCTACCTGAACATGCTTACCGGCCGCAGAAACAACATCAACGTGAACTACTGGACGGAAGATAACCCCACCAACGACTATCCTAAGCCGGGCGGTGTAGAGAGTAGCAACAACCCTAAGTATGGCAACTCGCTGGGTTACTTCAGCGGTTCATACCTCAAGATGCGCACCATCACGCTGGGTTATAACCTCAAAGAGAGCTGGCTCAAGAAGCTTGGCATCAGTAAGTTCCGCGTTTACGCTACCGTGCAGAATCCCTTCGTGCTCTTCTCTCCCTATCATGACGAGTCTGGAATGGACCCGGAGACCAACTCTTACGGTAATGAGAACCAGGCTGTAACAACATTCTACAAGCCGCGCCTGCTCGTAGTGGGCTACAATACGCCGTCTACGCGCAACTGGCTGCTTGGATTAAACATAACATTCTAAATATCTTTTGAACAATGAAAAAGCATAATATATTTATTGTTGCGGGCCTGCTGGCTGCCGGACTGTCACTGACCGGCTGCTCGGATGTTCTCGATGAGACGACAAGAGAGAACCTTACGCCCGAATATTTTAAGACTGAGAAAGGCGTTGAGGGCGGTATCACCGCACTATATGCCAACCTCCGCAACGTGTGGGGCAATGGCTACTGGCTCATTGCCAATGAAACAGGTACCGACGAGTATACTTGGGGACACGGAGGCAATGAGAACGACAAGCCCATAGACATGTCGAACAATGGCGAACTGAACCCAACCAACTGCCGTGCCGACGTGCTTTGGAACTATGCCTTCTCGGATATCAACACTGCCAACGGCGTGATAGAAAACGCTACGTCGGTTGCCGGCATACCCGAGTCGCTGATCAGCGAGGCTCGTTTCTTCCGTGCTTTCGATTATTTCTGGCTCGTTCAAGAGTTTGGAGGTGTGCCATTGGACCTTGGCAGTGGTGAGCTGAAGTTCAACACCACAGCTGTTCGCATCTCAAAGCGCAACACCGTGCCAGAGGTTTACACCAAGGCCATCTTCCCAGACCTGCTCACTGCCATTGAGAACCTGCCCGAAACAGGACGCGTGACGGGCGGACTGACCAAGACAGCCGCACGCCTGGTGCTGGCAAAAGCCTATCTTACCTATGGCTGGTGGCTTGAAAATCCCAACAACATACCCACCTATCCTGAGTGCGACCGCACCGATCCTGATGGCCATGATGCCAAATGGTATTATCAGCAGGCTTACAACCTGGCCACAACAGCCATTGCCAACCCCGGCAAGTTCGGTTTGCAGAAGTCGTTCTACCTTGTTAATGTAGGCTCTAACGACCGCAACAGCGAGATAGTGCTCTATGCTGACCACACCGAGAGCAGCAACTACTATGACGGAGGTACCAACTTCGACTGGGCCAATGGTAATCCTCCGGGCAACTTCGCACGCTGGATGTGCCGCTGGGACTATACTTTCCTGGAGACATCCAAGAGCGCTTCAACATGGGATAAGTTCCGTTCTGTAGCCCGCGAGGCCGTGCAAGGCAAGGACCGCCCATGGAAGGAGATGGCTACTCCGCAGGAGGTGACCAAGGTTACCTTTAAGGATAAGACTTTCGACTCACGCTTCGACGGTACGTTTGCTTATCAGTTCCGTGGCAACTGGGACCGTTCAGGCAACGCCAAGGGCACTGCTTATAACGCCAACAACCTGCCTGTGAACCCCGGCGACTCTATTCTCACCTTCCTGGATGAGGATGACCCCAACATACAATGGCCTTCAGCATCCGACAATGCTGGTGCCGGAAAGAGCAACGTGGGTGCAGGATGGCTGCCTGGACGTGCCGACTGGGTGGTAGGCCCGAGCCAGATAAGCCGCTATAAGTATCTCAACCTCTGGAAGAACGGTATCTACCGCACAGACAACGGCGCCGGTCTGGGTCGTCCTAATGGCGACAGCCCCCGTCCTTATCCCGTGCTGAAGTTCTCTGAGCTCTACCTTATCGGCGCTGAGGCTGCCGTTAAGTTGGGCATGAACACAGAGGCTCGCAACCTGATTAACGTGCTCCGCGCCCGTGCTGGCGTATGGACATACGACAATAACCGTCAGCGCGTGAAGGTGGCTGACTATAGCAAGGAGATGGTAGAGGCCACTCCGGCCACCATCACCATCGACTACATACTGGAGGAGCGCAGCCGCGAGCTTTTCGGCGAGTGCTATCGCTGGACCGACCTCGTGCGTACGCAGACATGGGGCAAGCTGGCTAAGACCTACACCATCTGCGGTGTGAACGCTGCCGACCGCACTCCACAGGTTGTGACACGTAACATCAAGCCCGAAAACTACCTGCGCCCGATACCTCAGGGACAGATAGACGCGCTGGATATGACGGCTGCTGAGAAGGATGCCTTCCAAAATCCGGCTTACCGAGATAAGTAAATCACTTTCAGAGTATATTCATTCGTTTTCATTTGTGAGTTTATAATTCAATAGGTTCTTCCCCTCATCCGCTCCGTGATGGAACGTGGTGAGGGGATGTTTCTATCTGTATGACTTATAGCAGATTTACTTTACACCGTTTTAACATTAAAAATTAAAATGGGA
>ERZ780151.2305-NODE-2305-length-11200-cov-2.482548_pt1 | contig 11200 bp, 7 predicted proteins | sample MGYA00510983_ERZ780151 | MGnify/ENA primary metagenome ERZ780151 (study PRJEB29588, sample SAMEA2144623) | human gut metagenome | biome: human gut; feature: human-associated habitat; material: faeces | place: Denmark | collected 2008/2010 ... | reverse complement strand
ACGTAGACCGCGACCGCATGGGTGGCGTAGGTGCCAGCTTTGGCGGCTTCTCAGTCTATTACCTCGCAGGTCATCACAACAAGCGTTTCAAGTGCTTCATAGCACACGACGGAGCCTTCAACCTCGAGTCAATGTACACCGATACCGAGGAGGGATGGTTCTCCAACTGGGAGTATGACGACGCCTACTGGAACAAAGACCAGACTGAGCGCGCCCGTAAGACCTATGCCAACAGTCCGCATAAGGCTGTTGACAACTGGGATACGCCCATCCTGTGCATACATGGCGAGAAGGATTATCGTATCAATGCCAATCAGGGCATGGGCGCCTTCAACGCTGCCCGCATGAAGGGCATACCCGCAGAGCTGCTCATCTTCCCCGACGAAAACCACTGGGTGCTCAAGCCTCAGAACGGTATTCTGTGGCAGCGCACCTTCTTCACCTGGCTCGACCGCTGGCTCAAACAGAAGTAAATAGGTACGGCGATAGCCGAATAATATCTTTAGAGACGACAAACAATCACAAGAATGACAGAAAAAATAGTAAAGAAACTGAATGACAGCACCGCCATGAGATGGACGGCGCTGTGTATGGTGGCCTTTGTGATGCTGTGCGGCTATGTGCTGGCCGACGTCATGGACCCCCTGAAACCCCTCCTTGAGAAAGAACTGCTGTGGACATCGTCTGAGTATGGCATCTTCACCAGCGCCTACGGATGGTTCAACGTCTTCCTGCTCATGCTCATCTTCGGCGGTATGATACTCGACCGTATGGGCGTGCGCTTCACAGGTTTGGCCTCATCTATCGTCATGGTGGTGGGCTGTGCCATCAAATACGCGGCTATAGCAGGATATATCGGCAACATGACCGACACCATTCTGGGCATCCACTCTATGGTGTTCTATGCCAGCATAGGCTTCGCCATCTTTGGCGTAGGCGTTGAGACGGCCGGCATAACGGTGAGCAAGATCATCGTGAAATGGTTTAAAGGCAAGGAGATGGCCCTCGCCATGGGCATGGAGATGGCCACGGCGCGCATCGGAACCATGCTGGCCATGCTTATCACGGTGCCCATCGCCAACGCCTTCCACAGCGTGGCAGCTCCTATATTGCTGTGCCTCATACTGCTCTGCATAGGCTTCATCAGCATGTTCATCTACACCTTCATGGATCGTAAGCTCGACAGCCAGTTGGCTAGCGAAGAGGAAGCTGAGGAGCCCTTCAAGGTGTCTGACATCATACCTATCATCAAGAACAAGGGCTTCTGGCTCATCGCCATACTCTGCGTACTGTTCTATTCGGCCGTGTTCCCCTTCCTGAAGTATGCAGCCGACCTCATGGTGCAGAAGTATCACGTGTCTACCACGTGGGCAGGTTCTATACCTAGCCTGCTGCCTCTGGGCACTTTGTTCCTCACACCGCTCTTCGGCTACGTTTACGACCGCATCGGAAAGGGCGCCAGCATCATGATCCTGGGCTCGCTCATGCTCATTGGCGTGCACCTGGTATTCGCGTTGCCGTTCCTCGACAACTGGATAATAGCTGTTGTGCTCACCGTTATCCTGGGCATAGCCTTCTCACTTGTGCCCAGCGCCATGTGGCCTTCGGTGCCTAAGATTATTCCTGAGAAGCAGCTCGGAACAGCCTATTCGCTCATCTTCTGGGTGCAGAACTGGGGCCTCATGGGCGTGCCTTTGCTCATTGGCGTGGTGCTCGATAAGTTCTGCAAGCACGTAGGACCGGGCAATGTGGTGACTTACGACTACACGCTGCCTATGGTTATCTTCACTGGTTTCGGCGTGCTCGCCCTCATCTTCGCCCTGATGCTCAAGGCAGAGGATAAGAAGAAGCATTACGGACTGGAGGAACCGAACATCAAGAAGTAAATTTTCGTGGCCTTAATCCAAGGTAGTGACACTCGTTAGGGTGTCCGCTCACCGGTTAATAAGCAACAAACGCCATAACCTTGTCCAACTTGTAGGGACGCGGTTATGGCGTTTTGTATGGGTGGGTCGCCGTCCCGGTGCCTATGGAGCGACGTGACACCCTTTGTCTCTAATGAATCTTAGGTTTATTTATCAGCTTATGTATCCGGCACAAGGCACGGTCACAGCATGGGATAATCATTGGCCTATTGCTTGCTGATGGTTACAAGGGGGATAATGAATTCATATCAAATTGTCAAAACAGGCACTATTGCCTTGCAAAAACACCCTTTTTGCTGGACAATAGTGCCTGTTTTGGCGTGTAAAAGCGGCTATATTGCTTTAGAGGAAGCCTTGCTGCTTCAGGGCATCGAGCAGGGTGGCAGACATGGCCTCGTTGTCCTTTTTGGTATAACGCAGGTCGGTGAACACCTGAGCGAGCGTTTCTTTATGGTTGATTTCCACAAAGTGGCGGTTCTCCGGCAGTGACTCCTTCTCCTTATAGAAGTCGTCGATGCGCTCGGGAGTATAATCCTCATACGTCTCAGGGTGCACAATGGCCTGCAAGGGCAGTCTGTCCGACTGCGCAGGCTGTTCGTCGGGCCATCCCAGGGTGATGGTAGCGACGGGCATCACCAGCTTGGGCAGCTTCAGCAAGCTGATGATTTGCAGCGGCTGATAGACTGTTGTGCCCAGGAAGCAGGTGCCCAAGCCCTCTTGCTCGGCCAGGTTGCAGAACGTCTGGCAGTAGAGCAGGGCGTCAGTGGCCGCGTTCATGAACGACAGAAAGTTGTCGTAGCCCGGCACAGCCCTTCTGTTTTCGGCCCAAAGCGTTGTTCTGCGAAAGTCGGCGCAGAAGGTCAGCACCACCGGAGCGCCCTCCACCATGGGCTGGTTGAAGTGCAGCGGCGCCAACCGATGCTTCATGTCGGCCGAACGAGTCACTATGACGGAGTAGAGTTGCAGGTTGCCCATCGTAGGCGTGCGCTCGGCAGCCTCCAGCAGGCGGTTCAGAACATCCTGGCTCACATCGTCTTTCTTGTATTTTCTGATTGTTCTTCTTTCTGATATTGTTTTCATTTTTAGATAACTTTGATATTGCAAAGTTATAAAAAGTTTTCTTTTTTGTGCACATTCTTATCATTATATTTTTAAAAAATAGTTCCATATTGTTTCTCTTATATCAAAAACTATTTGTAACTTCGCACCACAAATCACATCAAAAATAAATGGAAAATAGCAAAACATACTCATTTGAAGAGGCTTATGAGGCTTCTTTAAAGTATTTCGGCGGCGATGAACTGGCCGCCAGAGTGTGGGTTAACAAATACGCTATGAAGGATAGCTTCGGCAACATCTTTGAGAAGTCGCCTGAAGACATGCACTGGCGCATAGCGAACGAGATAGCCCGTATAGAGAAGAAATATCCCAACCCGCTCACGGCAGAGGAAACGTTCGCCTTGTTAGACCACTTCCGCTACATCGTACCGGCCGGTAGCCCAATGACGGGCATAGGAAACAACCATCAGGTAGCGTCGCTGAGCAACTGCTTCGTCATAGGTCTCGACGGCAATGCCGACTCTTACGGCGCCATCATGAAGATAGATGAGGAGCAGGTGCAGCTCATGAAGCGTCGCGGCGGCGTGGGTCATGACATGAGCCACATACGTCCCAAGGGCAGCCCCGTAAACAATTCGGCCCTTACCTCTACCGGTCTGGTGCCCTTCATGGAGCGTTACAGCAACTCAACACGCGAGGTGGCGCAAGACGGCCGGCGCGGTGCCCTCATGCTCTCTGTGAGCATCAAGCACCCCGACAGCGAGGCCTTCATCGACGCCAAGATGACGGAGGGCAAGATAACGGGTGCCAACGTGTCGGTAAAAATAACCGATGAGTTTATGAACGCGGCCATCAACGACAAGCCTTTTGTACAGCAGTTCCCCATAGACAGCAAGGAGCCTATGTACAAGAAGGAGTTGTCGGCCCGCAAGATATGGGAGAAGATAGTGCACAACGCATGGAAGAGCGCTGAGCCCGGCGTGCTGTTCTGGGACACCATACTGCGTGAGAGCATCCCCGACTGCTATGCCGACCTGGGCTTCCGCACTGTGAGCACCAACCCCTGCGGCGAGATACCTCTCTGCCCCTACGATAGCTGCCGTCTGCTCTGCCTCAACCTCTACAGCTACGTAGAGCATCCGTTCACTCCCGAGGCCACTTTCAACTTCGAGAAGTTCAGCCGTCACGCTCAGTTGGCACAGCGCATCATGGACGACATCGTGGATCTGGAGATGGAGAAGATTGATCTCATCCTGGCAAAGATAGCCAGCGATCCGCAGAGTGATGAGGTAAAGGAAACCGAAAAGCACCTCTGGGAGAAGATAAAGCACAAGAGCTCGCTCGGAAGACGCACCGGCGTGGGCATCACATCAGAGGGTGACATGCTGGCTGCCATGGGTTTGCGCTACGGAACACAAGAGGCTACCGACTTCAGCGTGAGTGTTCACAAGACATTGGCCCTCAATGCATATCGCAGTTCGGTGGATATGGCGCGCGACAGAGGCGCTTTTGCCATCTACGACGCCAAGAGAGAGGAGAAGAACCCCTTCATCCTGCGCCTGAAAGAGGCCGACCCGAAGCTCTATGCCGACATGGTGAAGTACGGAAGGCGCAACATAGCCTGCCTGACCATCGCTCCTACAGGCACCACATCGCTCATGACGCAAACCACAAGTGGCATAGAGCCCGTCTTCATGCCCGTATATAAGCGCCGCAGAAAGGTGAACCCAAGCGACGCCGACGTGCACGTAGACTATGTAGACGAGGTGGGCGACAGCTTCGAGGAGTATATCGTATATCACCACAAGTTCCTGGAGTGGATGAAGATCAACGGCATCGACACCACGAAGAAGTACACCCAGGAGGAGATAGACAATCTGGTGAAGCGCTCACCTTATTATAAAGCAACGGCCAACGACATCGACTGGCTCATGAAGGTACGCATGCAGGGTGCCATACAGAAGTGGGTAGACCACTCCATCTCCGTGACAGTCAACCTGCCCAACGACGTAGACGAGGCGCTGGTCAACAAGCTTTACGTTGAAGCATGGAAGTGTGGCTGCAAGGGATGCACCATCTACAGAGACGGAAGCCGTGCCGGCGTGATGATTTCGGTGAAGCCCAAGGACAAGAAAAAGGCCGCGCAGAAGGCCGCTCCAGAGCCTATCACGGCAGCTACCATACGTCCTACGGTGACCGAGGTGCGCCCCAAGGAGCTCGACTGCGACGTGGTGCGCTTCCAGAACAACCGCGAGAAGTGGGTGGCCTTCGTGGGCTTGCTCGACGGCTATCCCTATGAGATATTCACAGGACTGCAAGACGACGATGAAGGCATAATGCTGCCCAAGTCGGTTACCAAGGGTAAGATCATCAAGCAGACCAATCCTGACGGCACACACCGCTACGACTTCCAGTTTGAAAACAAGCGGGGCTACAAGACAACTGTAGAGGGTCTGTCGGAGAAATTCAACCCAGAGTATTGGAACTATGCCAAGCTCATCTCCGGCGTGCTGCGCTATCGCATGCCCATCGACCACGTCATCAAGCTCGTGGGCTCACTTCAGCTCAAGGACGAGAGCATCAACACGTGGAAGAACGGCGTTGAGCGGGCTCTGAAGAAGTACATCGTAGACGGCACAAAGGCCAAGGGTCAGAAGTGCCCCGTGTGCGGACAGGAAACGCTGGTGTATCAGGAGGGATGCCTGATATGCACTAACTGCGGCGCCAGCCGTTGCGGATGATGAGGATGCAAGAAGGCTTCGTGTGCCTGCGCAACGTGCGCTTTCACGCCTATCATGGCGTGTTGGAGCAAGAACGCTGCGTGGGCAACGACTATATACTGAGTGTGAGGGTGGGCTACGACTTCAGTTCCGCCCTCACCTCTGACGATCTTCACGACACGCTCAACTATGCCTGGCTATACGATTGTATGGCGCGCGAGATGCAAAAACCCGCCAAGCTGGTTGAGCACGTGGCCGGAAGAATAGGTCAGAGCATCTTCAACACCTTCCCGCAGGCCACGTCTGTGTGGCTCAGCATCACCAAGCTCAACCCGCCCATAGGGGCTGACTGCCAGGGAGCAGGGGTAGAGATAAACTTAATAAATGATAAAACCCGCAAGTAATTTCCAGTTTTTTGGCTTTTTTACATACCTTTGCAACTTAATGAGAAGCTATGTATTAAGGAAGGCAATGGCCTTCACGTTTCTTTTTATGGCTGTTTGCGCCGTGGCATGTGGCGCAAACAAAACATTCACGCTTGTTATAGACGCCGGTCATGGCGGTCACGACGTTGGCGCACAGGGTGCCAAGTCGCAGGAGAAAAACATCAACCTCAGTGTGGCGCTGGCCTTCGGCAGATATGTAGAACAGAACTGCAGCGACGTGAAAGTGGTTTACACACGCAAGACCGATGTGTTCGTGCCGCTGCACGACAGGGCTGCCATAGCCAATAAGAACAATGCCGACCTCTTTATATCCATACACACCAACGCCGTGCCGGTGGGACATGAGGTGCAAGGCTTTCAGACCTACACCCTTGGTATGCACCGCGCCAAGGACAATCTTGACGTGGCCAAGCGCGAGAACTCCGTCATCTCGATGGAGAAAGACTATAAGCAGACCTATCAGGGCTTCGATCCCAACTCGGCAGAGAGCTACATCATGTTCGAGTTTATGCAGAGCGCCAACATGCACAAGAGCGTTGAACTGGCCAAGACCATACAACGGTCGGTGTGCTCAACGGTAGGACGGCAAGACAAGGGCGTGCATCAGGCCGGCTTCCTGGTGCTGCGCGAGACCACCATGCCGGGCTGTCTCATCGAGCTGGGCTTCATCACAACACCCGCTGAAGAGGATTTTCTCGACTCCGACAGTGGCGTCGATGCCATGGCGCAGGCCATCTACCGCGCCTTCCTGGAGTATAAGAGCAAGTATGCCGACGGCACCACGGTGCCTTATCAGATGCAGCAGGGCGTCAGGGTGCAGCCCATTGCGCAGAGCGACAGCGACACCGACGACTCTGTTCAGCCCTCGGCGCAGCGTAAGCAGGTGAGAAGCAAGGTGACAACGCCTGCATCGGCCACCGCTACGGCCGAGAAGAAGGCACAGCAAAAAGTGGTCGAGGCTCCGGCTAAGGTGCAGACCAGAAAGGCGCAGGTCCCCGATAAGACTCAGGCTGACAGGGCTTCAGAGCGTGCCAAGAGTGCCAACGCCAAGGCGAAAGTAAGCGAGGCTTCTTCCAAGAAAGAAGTGGCCGAGCGTGCCAAGAGCGCCAACGCCAAGGCGAAAGGAGGCGAGGCATCTACCAAGAAAGAAGCTGCAGTAGCCAAGAAGGCTCCTGCCAAGGGCGAGAAAGCCGAAAAGGCAACCGACAAGAAGGCTGACGCCAAAAAGGAACGCACCGCATCTGCCAAGCAGAAAGATAAGGAGGAGAAAGGCGGAACAACCGTCTTCAAGGTGCAGATATTCTCTACTCCTAAGCAGCTGAAAGCCGATGACGCCCGTCTGAAGCACTACAAGGCTGTGTCATACTATCGCGAAGGCAACATGTATAAGTACACCGCAGGTTCGTCGGCCAACTATCATGAGATTTCAGCGCTGCGCAAACGGCTCGCCGCCGAATATCCCGATGCCTTCGTCGTAGCCTTCAAAAATGGCAAGAAGGTGAACACCAACGACGCCATCAGAGAGTTTAAAAGCAAAAAATAACATTCTAAGGAAGAGCAGATATGAAGTTTTTCACTAACGAAGTAAAGATAGCACTGGTGGCCATTGTGGGCATCGTGGTGCTGTTCTTTGGCATGAAGTTCCTCAAGGGGCTTGACTTTTTCAGCACCGACAGCCATTACGTCATGAAGTTTCAGAACGTAAAAGGTCTCTCGGCATCCACTCCCATCCTCTCAGACGGATATAAGGTGGGCTCCGTAAAGGGCATACAATACGACTACGACCATCCTGGCAACGTCACGGTAGACGTGTCGCTCAACAAAGACCTGAAGGTTCCGCAGGGCACCACGGCCGAGATAGTGAGCGACCTGATGGGCAACGTGCAGGTCAACCTCATCATGCCACAGCGCATCACGGGCTTTCTGCAGCCAGGAGGGGTTATCAACGGCAATCTGAACGGCGGTGCTCTGGCCGGTGTGAAAGACCTTATGCCGGGCATCAAACAGATGATTCCCAAGCTCGACTCCATACTCTACAGCGTGAACATGCTGCTGGCCGACCCCGCGCTGGCTGGTTCGCTGCACAACGTACACACTATAACGGCCAACCTCACCACCACAACGCGTGAGCTCAACCAGTTGCTGGCTACAGCCAACCATGAGCTGCCAGCTCTGAGCAAGAACGCTTCTACGCTCATGACCAATGCCAACGGCACGGTGACAGAGGCACGCGGCACCCTGGGCAACGCCAGTTTGCTGCTCAGAAACGTTAACGGCAAGGTGAACAGCGTGGACGTAGAGGGCACTATGAGCAACGTCAACAGATTGCTGACCAATATGCAGCAGCTCACGGCCAAGCTTAATAACGACAAAGGGTCGCTGGGCAAACTGATGAACGACCCCGAACTGTATAACAATCTCACGCAAACCATGCGCGACGCCGACTCACTGCTGGTCAACCTCAAGGCTCATCCCAAGCGCTACGTTCACTTCTCGCTCTTCGGACGAAAGGACAAATAAGCCGTTGGGTGACGCAACACGCAGGGTAATATCCTCTTTGCGAGCCACGTTCATCACATCCTGAACAGTAGGGATGAGCTCCCTATGCGTCCGAAAAGAGCGTATACAGGTAATCTTGTTGTTCTTCTTAACTCGATGGTCATTCGCTTGCGCACGGCCACAAGGGGTCGTGCCTGCAGTGGATGTATGTTTGTTGCAGCTTACCAGAGACGCGCGCATCCTTACTCAGCACTTGAAACGTTCCTTGTCGAACCGTCTTAAAACCCAAATGCATGGTTTTAGCACCCAAAAGTTGCCTTTTAGCACGGCAAAACAGGTACTTTTGCACGGTCAAAGTGCCCATTTCGCTCAGCACTGTCACAAGGTCGAGCCACAAAGCCTATTATGCGGCCCGGTGAATGAAGCCACAAGAGATGCATTGATATAAATCAGTTATGGGTGGCAGCGATGCAAATGAGATAAAAAATTAACTACATGACGCCACTATTTAAATTATGTCTAAATATCATATTTAAAGTTCCACGCTCTAATAAATCCGGCAAAGTGACGTGTTTATCAGCCACTTTCACTATCACCTGACAATGTTTCACCATTCTTGCAACAATTTTGTAAATTCATTTGCAATGTTCTTATTTACAGAACATTATAAAAAAGCAAACTATATAGGCCAATATAATCAGCGGAGAAAGTCGTTAAGTGTCTAAAATGTAGCACTTTTTGCACTTTTAATGCCATTATTAATATTTCAAAGATATGGTTATTTCTGAAAATATAACTACCTTTGCATAACAATTCAAAGAAAGTCGCTGGAGTAGAAGCAATGTATTAATCTTCGAAAGCAATGAACGTAAAACACGATGCGCTCTGGGCTCAGTGTCTCCAACTCATCAAGGAGAACGTGACGGAGCAGCAATATAACACATGGTTCAAGCCCATCGTCTTTGAGTCTTTCAAGAGTCAGACCAAGACCGTGTTGGTGAAGGTGCCCAGTACGTTTGTATATGAGTACCTGGAGGAGAACTATGTAGATCTCTTAGGCAAGGTGCTCACCCGCGTCTTCGGCGCCGGCGTGAGGCTCAACTATCGTGTCGTGGTGGTCAAGCAGCCCGCCGCGGCTACTGTGTTGGAGGGTGACGAAGAGTCGCACAGCGACGCGCCCGTCAAGACAAGAAACATCAACCAGGCTCCCACGCCGCTCGATGCCGCTCCGCTGGAGGACATCGACTCGCAGCTGGACCCGCGCAAGACCTTCAAGAACTTCATAGAGGGACAGAGCAACAAGCTGCCCAGGTCTATCGGACTGAGCATTGCCGAGCATCCCAACACCACACAGTTCAACCCGATGTTCATCTACGGACCGTCGGGATGCGGAAAGACACACCTCATCAATGCCATAGGAAACTATACCAAGCGCATGTATCCGCAGAAGAGGGTGCTGTATATCAGCGCCAGACTCTTTCAGGTGCAATACACCAACAGCGTGCTGCAGAACACAACCAACGACTTCATACAGTTTTATCAGACCATCGACATGCTCATCGTGGATGATATACAAGAGTGGGTCAACTCTCCCAAGACGCAACTCACCTTCTTCCATATCTTCAACCACCTCTTCCGCAACGGAAAACGCATCATCCTGGCCAGCGACCGGCCACCCGTTGACCTGAAAGGCATGAGCGACCGCCTGCTCACACGCTTCTCTTGCGGGCTCATCGCCGAGCTGGAGAAGCCCAACGTGCAGCTGTGCGTAGACATACTGAACTCTAAGATAAGGCGCGACGGACTGCGCATACCCTCGTCGGTGGTGCAGTATATCGCCCAAACAGCCAATGGCAGCGTGCGCGACTTGGAGGGTGTCATCAACTCGTTGCTGGCCTACAGCGTGGTGTATAACAGCGATATAGACATGCGTCTGGCCGAGCGCATCATCAAGCGTGCCGTGAAGGTAGACGACGAACCGCTCACCATAGACGATATATTGGAGAAGGTGTGTCACCACTTCAACGTCACCACGGCTAACGTATCGGGCCGCAGTCGCAAGCGCGACTATGTGGTAGCGCGGCAGGTGTCTATGTATCTGGCACAGAAATACACCAAGATGCCGGCTTCACGCATCGGTAAGCTGGTGGGAGGCCGTGACCATAGCACGGTGATACACAGTTGCTCGCAGATAGAACAACGGCTGAAAACCGACAAAGGCTTTCAAGCTGAGATAGAAAGTATAGAAACTTCGTTCAAGCTCAAGCAGGCCTGAACGTTGTAACAGCGTCCCTCATGTGGGCTCAGAAATTGTGCTCACCCACTGCGCAATCGTCGAACACCCTAACCACACTCAACAAGTAGGGACGCTCGTTCGAGCGTCCGCACCAACGAGCAACCCAACCGTATTCGGTCGTTGACGTACGTTGATAAACATAACCTATTGATAATCATTCGCTTGTACGTCGCTTGCGGACGCTCGAACGAGCGTCCCTACGGGCATGTGGGATGACTGGTGCGAGGCCGGCACAAGGCACGGCCACTACAACTG
>ERZ780151.2297-NODE-2297-length-11236-cov-8.311242_pt1 | contig 11236 bp, 8 predicted proteins | sample MGYA00510983_ERZ780151 | MGnify/ENA primary metagenome ERZ780151 (study PRJEB29588, sample SAMEA2144623) | human gut metagenome | biome: human gut; feature: human-associated habitat; material: faeces | place: Denmark | collected 2008/2010 ... | reverse complement strand
TCGCGGCCGGCCAACTCTTCGCGATAGACGGCCTCGATGCCGTAGTTGCCTCGGTCGCCGGTCAGTCCGATCGTGCGGCGCCCCAGTTCGCCCTGCGGATAGATGCGTTCGTCGCTTTCACGCAGGTTGTAAACCATGCCCATGTTCCAGTTCAGGAGCGGGTATTTGCGCAGGGTTTCCCATTCGGTGTAGTCGATGTCGCGGGGAAAGATTTGGACGGGAGTGTGGTCGCGCAGGGTATCGTAGAGTTTTTTCGGCACGAATTCCCGGTCCAAAATCCGGTCGATCCAGCGGGCGATGCGTCCTTCGGAGCGGGGAACGAGGGTGTCCTTGCGGTATTTTACCTGGTAGTGTTTGGCATGCTGCGTGCGGAACATGCGACGGTATTCGGCTGCGGATCTGTCGCCGAAATAGGCGGCAAGTAGTTTGGACAGCGAGTCGCTCTGTTCGTGGAACGTACGCACGGAGTCGAGCCCCGGGCTGCCGAAATCGAATTCGACGCGGTAGCGGAAGATCGAGGTGGCCAGCGGATCTCCGTCCCGCGTGAGGATGTTGCCCCGCTGGGCCGGGATGATCTGTTCGGTGAAGATGCGTCCGGCGAGCCGTTCGGCATTGTAGGCGACCTCCGAGCTGAAGAGCTGCACCCATACCAGACGTGCGAAGATGAGCAGTCCCGCCAGGATGAAGAGGATGTAGAGCAACCTCACCCGCAGCAGGATGTCGCTTTTGATGCGCGATTTTTCCGGTTTCATCTTGCTCATCAGTCGTCGAGAATTTCACCCGGAACGACCGGGTCGTACAAGTCGATGCCCCGTCGGCGCAGCTCTTCGAGGATGGCCGAGTGGGTCGTATGGCGGAAACGCTGCTCCTGAAGGCGCGTCGAGCGCTCGCGCAGCATCTGGACCTCGCGGTAAAGCCGCGAGTATTTCATGTCGAGGTGCAGCGCCGTGAACATTACGAAGATGCTGACGAAAAACATCGCGGCGATGCAAATCATGTAACGATAGTATTCCGAGGCTCCTTTCCGAACCAGAATATTGCCCGAAAAGAGGAGCCAGAAGATGTTCGAGCGGCGGCGCTCCTCCTTGCGCTGCTCCTCCTGCCGGGCCTCCTCTTCGGCCTGCTCCCGCTCCCGGTCGGCACGAATTTCCTCGTCGGCTTCGCCGCTCTGCACGCGCAGCACTTCGCGCCGGATGAGCTCTTCCTCCCGCTCCCGGGCGGCACGCTCCTCGTCGGTGACGGGGTCGAATTCGTGGTCGTTGTATTTCATGTCGGTCGGAAACGGTTATTGGCGTACGATTTTGGCAGCGGCTCGCAGTTTGGCCGAGCGCGAACGCGGGTTGCGGACGAGCTCTTCCGAGGAGGGAGTGACGGCCTTGCGCGTAATGATTTCGAACGGCGTTTCGGGCTTGCCGAAGAAATCCTTTTCGATGCGCCCCTCGAAATTGCCGCTGCGCAGGAAGTTCTTCACCAGCCGGTCTTCGAGCGAGTGGTAGGAGATCACTACCAGCCGTCCGCCGGGGCGCAGCACCTTGAGGCTCTGTTCCAGCGCCATTTTGAGCGCTTCCATTTCTCCGTTTACTTCGATGCGCAGGGCCTGGAACAGCTTGGTCAGGAATTTCGATTCGTCCTTTTTCGGGGTACAGGGCGCTACGGCCGCAACCAGGTCTGCGGTGGTCAGGATCGGCTGCGCGGTCCGTGCGCGGACGATGCAGGCGGCGACTTTCCAGGGGGTGTCGATTTCGCCCCAATCGCCCAGGATGCGGGTCAGGGCGTCGGCGTCGAGCGTGTTCACCAGGTCGGCCGCCGTGCCTCCTCCGCGCTGATTCATCCGCATGTCGAGCGGTGCTGAACCCCGGAACGAGAATCCCCGTTCGACGGCATCGAAATGGTGGGACGACACGCCCAGGTCGGCCAGGATACCATCGACCCGGGTTACTCCGTGCAGCCGCAGGGCGCCCCGCATGAAGCGGAAGTTGCTTTCGACGTAATGGAAGCGGCTGTCTTCCGGGCAGTTGTCCCGGGTATCCCGATCCTGATCGAAGGCGTAAAGACGTCCCCGGTCGCCCAGTGCCGACAGGATGCGGCGCGAATGTCCGCCACCGCCGAAGGTGAGATCGACATAGGTTCCTGCAGGATCGATGTCGAGCAGTCGGACGGACTCTTCGAGCAGGACGGGCGTATGATAGACGGAGGTCATTTGGCTTCGATATATATTTAGGGTGTAAAGTTAGACAATTTGCAGGGAAAAATCGTTATCTTTACCGAAGAAAAAACGGTTGAGAACGGTCGTACTCCGGAAGGCCGGGGTGTCCCGCTTCCGGGATCTCCCTGTACCGATGCGGAGTTTCGATTGGAAATCCGAGCGTAGGTGCGATAGGTGCAAATCGGGCGTCGTACGACTTTCGACCGATAATTAAAAGGGTTACGTTATGCCGAAAATAGATGTCGATGCCGTGCTTGCGGCAAAGGCTCCCCGGATCGCCCGATGGGTGCCGGGATTCGTTATCCGCTGGCTCAAGCGCACGATCCATCAGGACGAAATCAACTATATTCTGGATGAGTATTCCGCGCTTCCTCCTCAGCAGTTTATCCAGGCTTGTTTTAAGTTCTGGGGAGTGACCTATTCGGTCGAAGGGCTCGAAAATCTCGATCCGAAGGGACGGTATCTCTTTGCGTCGAACCATCCTTTCGGGGGAATGGACGGTATGATGCTGGCCGACGAGCTGGTCGGATATTTCGGCGATGCGCGGGTGATCGTGAACGATTTGCTGATGCACGTCGAGCCGCTGCGACCGCTCTGGATTCCGGTGAACAAGCACGGTTCGCAATGCGGGGAATACCTGCGCAGGTTCGACGAAGCTTTCGCAAGCGACTGTCCGATTCTGACCTTCCCGGCCGGGCTTTGTTCGCGCCGTCGGCAGGGGGTGGTGTCCGATTTGCCGTGGCGTTCGAATTTCGTCAAGCGGGCGGCGGCGTCCGGGCGCCGGATCGTGCCGGTTTTCGTCGAGGGCGAACTATCCGATTTCTTTTACCGCCTTTCCAATTTTCGGACGAAGATAGGTATCCGGTTCAATATCGAGATGCTCTATCTGCCCGACGAGATGTTTTCGCAGAAGGGAAAACATTTCCGGATACTGGTCGGGGAGCCTGTTTCGACGGACGAGCTGGTCGAATGCGGATCGTGGCAGCAGCGGGCGGATTACGTACGCGAAAAGGCGTATTCTTTGGAAAAAAAGTTGCGTGCCGAAGCAAAACACGGATAAATTGTTTAGTTTTGCTCTAAATTTAACAGCATGGAACCCATCATAGAGCCTGTAAGCCGAAGTCTGTTGCTCGCGGAATTGACCCCTGAACGCAAGGTCCGAAATACGAACAAGGCTTCGAATGAAATCTATATTTTCGATGCCGCCGAATGCCCGTCCCTGCTGCGGGAGATCGGACGCCTGCGGGAGGTCGCCTTCCGGTCGGCGGGGGGCGGAACGGGGCTCGCCGTGGATATAGACGAGGAGGATCTCGCCGGCGACGGTTATTACCAGTTGATCGTCTGGGACCCTGCGGAGCAGGAGATCGTGGGCGGTTATCGCTTTATCGTCTGCACGTCGGAAAATCCCCGGCATCTTTCCACTGAACATTATTTCACCTTCAGCGACAAATTCCGCAAGGAATACCTGCCCTATACCATCGAACTGGGGCGTTCGTTCGTACAGCCTTCCTATCAGTCGCGCGGCAATTCGAAGAGTATCTATGCGCTGGACAACCTCTGGGACGGTTTGGGGGCGCTTGTGGTGCTGAATCCCAAGGTGAAATACCTTTTCGGCAAGGTGACGATGTACGCTTCGTACAAGGCTATGGCACGCAATGCCCTGATCTGGTTCCTGCGCCGTTATTTTCCCGATCCCGATCATCTGGTGGCGGGTAAAAATCCCGTGCAGCTCGATTTGGACGATCCCTATTACGAGCATTTTTTCACGGGCAAGACCTATGAGGAGAATTACCGTATCCTGATCCAGCGCATCCGCGAGTTCAACGAGAACATTCCTCCGCTGATCAATGCCTATATGAATCTCTCGCCTACGATGCGGGTGTTCGATACGGTAATCAACACCGATTTCGGCGGTGTGGAGGAGACGGGTATTCTGCTGACCATTCCGGACATTTATCCCGAGAAAAAACAGCGTTATATGCGTTGGCAGGGGTGGCGTGAAAACCTCAAGCAGCGCCGGGAACATTTCCGCCTCCGCCTGCAGGAGCATCTCTCGCGTATCGGGAAAAGATGGGAAGTGTAGTCGAGCCGGATTTTCCCGGGTCGGATGTCTTATTTTGATAAAATTACGCCTTTTCGGTGTAATTTTTTTGTTTATGGATGCGGAATTTCTCGAAAAATTGTAATTTTATAGAGAAAAGAGAAGTTTGTATGCGTACAAGATTGGTAGTGTCTTTTTTTATCTGTTTTTTGCTGCAGGCATGCTCCGGAGCTTCGACGACGAAGACGAATGGAGTGTCGAACACATCGGGAAACGATCAGGCCGGATGTATCGCCTTGGATACGATCGGCATCGATGGTGCGGTCGAGAAGTTCGTATGGAACGAAGAGGATGGAATCGGCTTCTTAATTCAGGATAATAGCTATTTGGACTTTATTAAATCGTCTTTCACATCGAGGCCGGTGTTTGCTATGCAGGCTGCTGACGGTCGAATAACCTATTCGACGGAGGATTTGATGAAAGAGATGTGGCCGAAAGAGCGGATCGAGGATCCTGTTTCGGTCGTAGCTTGGCGACCGTATGGATTTGCGTTACAAGAGGACGGGAGTTTTTTTCTTCCGGTCGGTGTGGCGCAGTATGATGAGAAGGGGTGCCGGAGCGTGCCTATGCTCGGCCGGTACCGGGGAAATCTGGCTGAAATGACACTCGATTTCGAAAATATGTTCTCCGCTGTGGAGTTGCGATTGAGGAAAGACAGCTTCGCTCTCGAACCGATTAAGGTGAAACAAGTTATTTTGCAGGGAAACGACGGTGAAATTCTGGCAGGATCGATCAAGGTGGTAGCCAGTAGGCAGGAGCTGCCCGACAGTGTGTGCGAAGAGAGGAAAGTCAGTCCTTGCGTCGTATTGGATTGCGGATCGGGGGTGGAGCTGACGGAAGAATCGACCTCTTTTTATCTGCCTGTACTGCCTGTGGAGTTTCGCCGAGGGTATTCGTTAACGGTCGTGACGGATCGTGACAGCGGGAATATGTTCAGGATTCAATGCGGTGGCAAATTCCCCGTAAGATTGAAAAAAGGTCGGATATACCGTGCGGCGGATACGATTGTTCGCCCGGCGTATCTGCAATACATGATTCCCGATCCCAATTTCCGGGCTTATCTTTTGGAACAGGGGTATATCGAAGAGATCGGCGAAAACGGGAGCCGGGTCGTAGTAACACCTGCCGGTCGGGCTGCGACGAAGATAGATTGTTCGAGGCGGGGTATCGCTTCCTTAGCAGGAATCGAGTATTTCCCGCTGTTGGAGGAGTTGAATTGCTGTATGAATATGATATCGACGTTGGATTTGACGCAGAATCCTCGTTTGGTAAAGTTGGATTGTTCGGGAAATTGTCTTAAATCCTTGGATGTAAGCCATAATTCGGTGCTAATGGAGTTACGGTGCATGTTGAATGAGCTGGTGGCATTGGAAACGGATCGGAATCCGAAGCTGACTGTTTTGCATTGTGCATTTAATCGCTCGTTGAAAGCGTTGGATGTGACTGGTAATCCCCTGTTGAAAGAGTTGGTGTGCACGGAAAACAGTCTGTCGAGTTTGGATGTGTCGCATAATTTGGAACTGAAAAAACTTATGTGCGGAAATGGTTTTGTCAAAAAGAACCGTTTGGAAACCCTGGATGTTAGTAAAAATACCAAACTCGACACGTTGGAATGCTCGGGCTGTTGGCTGAAAACCTTGGATGTCAGTCGGAACCGGGATTTGATATATTTGAATTGCAGTAGAAATGAATTGGAGCGTCTGAATCTCGGCGCTGTTCCGAATTTGAAGGAATTGGATTGTCCCATGAATAAATTGAGCCGACTGGACGTATCTCGTTGCAAGGCTCTGACATGGATTTCGTGCGACAGGAACTCGCTCTCCTCGTTAGATGTATCCCACAACCGGTCGTTAAATTGGCTGTCGTGTGGTGAAAATTTGCTTACTACGTTGGATGTGTCGCATAATTCGGTGTTGGAAACGTTGTGGTGTAATGACAACCAATTGACTACGTTGGATCTTTCGGGAAATCCGATTTTGAGAAAGCTGTATTGTTGCAATAACCGGTTGTCCTCTTTGGACTTGAGTAAAAATAAATTCTTGGAACCGAGGAATGTGTCCGATCACGGGAACTGTTTCCCGGAGGAAGAGGGTTCGATTGTGGTTAATTCCTGCTGTTTCTGAAAAATGAAAAAGGGGCTGTCTAACAGTTTTAGACAGCCCCTTTCGTTGCTTTTTGGTTTTACCGCGACGCGGCGATATTCGAGCTGTGCATGCCCCGGGAATCGCGGGCCCAGTCGTCCCTGGCGCGGAGTACCTGTTCGATGATGTCGCGCACGCAGCCGTGCCCGCCCGCGAACTCCGAAACGTAGCGCGAGGCTTCGATCACCTCGGATGCCGCATCCGAGGGACAGACGGGGATTCCGACTGCCTTCATACACTCCAGGTCCGGGATGTCGTCGCCCATGTAGATGACGTTCGCCGGATCGAGTCCGTGGCGTGCGAAGAAATCCTGCATGGCCGATATTTTGTCCATGCAGTCCAGGTAAACATCTGTGATTCCCAGCATTTTGAGCCGGTGGTCGAGCGTTGCGCCCCGTCCGCCCGTGATGATGCACACTTTGTAGCCCATACGGAGCGCATAGGCGATGGCATAGCCGTCCTTGGCATAGTATTTTCGGATGAAATCCCCATCGACCAGGGGCATGATTCCCCCGTCGGTCATTACGCCGTCCACGTCGAAAATGAACGCTTCGGTCTTTACGATGTCTTCTTTGAAGTTTCCCATATATCTTGACTTAATGATTCATAAATTCGTAACAGTCGCGGATCGTGAGCGAGTGCGGCTTCGTGCCGCCGCAACGTCGGCAGGTCGCCGCGTACGGCAGGCCCGGTCTGCACCCGATGCGGATCGCCCGAATCGACGGCTTTGGCTGCGGTTTCGGCGATCAGGGGTTTCAGTACGTCGAAGGGCAGTTCGGTCCCGTGCAAAATCTCGCCTCCCAATGCGTAGAGGTGATTGACGAAATTGCAGGCGAAAACCGCGGCCAGGTGAAGGCGTACGCGACGGTCGGAGTCGGCACGATATACCGTGCGGCTCAGATTGCGGGCGAACGCTTCGAGCTCCGAGGTGAAGGAGTCGTCGTTTCCTTCGACGAAAAGAGGTATTTTGGCAAAATCCACGCTGCGGCCTTGGGTAAAGGTTTGCAGGGGATAGAGAACGCCCCGACGGTCGAAGCGTGCGGGAAGAGCCTCTATTCCGATGCCTCCGGCCGTATGTACCACAGCGGCTTCGGCGGGTATGGGCAGGCTTTCGGCCAGCGTGGTGATCGCCGCATCGCTGACGGCCAGGATGTAGAGGTCTGCGGCGGCCAGCTCGCGCGGATCGGAGCTCCACGCGGTGCCGTTTTCGAGGGCGAGTGCTGTACCTCGTTTCGCGTTGCGGGCGAAGATCTGGAGCAATGTTGCTCCTTCCGTGCGGCTTATCGCGCGGGCGAGCGCTTCGGCCAGGTTGCCGCTGCCTATGAGGACGATATTTTTCATCTTTCCGAGTGTTTCGATTCGGGCTGCGGCCCGGAAGCCGGTTTGCGGGCGGCGTTCACTGCGTCGTCCAGGTCGATGAGCCGAAGCCGGTCGCCCGCTGTACGGCAGGCCGTCTGAAGCTCGTCGAGCGCGCGGTCTATTCGGCGCGTTTCTTCGGTCGCGGCGAAGTAGAGGCGTGTCGAACTGTAATTGTCGATGGTTCTGAAAATGTTGTAGAGCGTCATTTCGTGGATGTCCCGTCCGGGGGCGAAAGCCACTTCGCGGTCGTCGTCCGGATTCCGGATTTCGATCAGCAGGCCCGTGCGCACGAGCTGGTGCAGGACATCGTTCACGATGCGGGTGGGCAGCGAGAGTCGGCGGCGGAGTTCATCGACCGGGAGCGCCCCTTCGTTTTCCCGAAAGCGGTGTACGACCTGGAGCATGACGGCCAGGATGATCCGGCGTCGTCGGTCGTTGCTGATGCCGAGCGATTCGCGCTCTTCGGCGAAACGGTCGATATTCTGGTAGGCGAACGAGAGTTCGCCGCCGAAGAGCAGGATTTCCCACGAGATTTGCAGCCATAACAGGAAGAGCGGCAGGGCTGCGAAACTGCCGTAAATCGCGTTGTAGGAGGTCATCCATCCTTGCAGATAGAGGTAGCCCCACTGAAAGAGCATGAAGACCGTTCCTGCGACGATACCCGCCATGAAAGCGCTGCGCCACAAGACTTTCGTATTGGGCACGACGGCATAGATCAGGGTGAAGCTGCCCCAGATGATGACCAGGGCCGAAAGTTTCGAAAGAAGGATGCCGAGGAACGTATTCCCCGCGTCGAAGAACCGGAGCAGATAACCTCCCATCGTGCTGGCCACGAGCCAGAGGATCGGGGCGACCATCGCGATGACGATGTAGTTGAGGTATTGGCGGGCGATATTGCGCGAGGACTGAACCTCCCAGATGTTGTTGAAAGCGCTCTCCACCGACCCGAAAACCCGGATGACGGCCCAGAAAAGGGTTACGACGCTGACCAGGGCGATAAGCCCGCCCTGCGTATTGGCGAGGGCTTTGCGGGCGAATTCCACCATGTAGTCCAATACTTCGACGTTTTGCGGGAAAAGGGCGTAGAGATCGTCGATCAGGCCGTCCAGAAGCCCGAATCCCTTGACTACGGCGAATACCAGCGCCAGGATCGGGACGATCGAGATGAGCGTATAGAACGTCAGGGCGGCGCTGCGCACGATCGTATCGTGGGCGATCAGGCCGCGTGCCGTGTAGAACAGCAGCTTGTACTGTCTGACGGCCCACCGGACGCGGGGATTGCGGTAGGAGTTTGCGTTGCGCCGCAGGATCGTGTCCGTGAAGTAGGTGAAGACGTTCTTGACTTTCATTTCGGGACGTTTCTCAAAGATAGCTATTTTAGACGGATCGTCCAATAATCCTGCCCGATTTTCGTGAAGGCGATCCGTCGCTCGCCGCCTTCGCGTATGCCGAGCCGTGCGGCGATTTCAGCCGCCGTGAGCGGGAAATCTTGTTTCAGAATCGTCAGTCGGCTGCCGGAAAGCTCCCGTTTCAGTTGCTTGGGGTTGTAGGGCTCGATCCGCTCGATCTCCAGCCAGCGGCCCAATGTGTCTTCGGACTTTTCCGCTGCGAATCCGTAGCCGTTCGGACTCCAGATGTCGGCGCGACCTTGCAGGTAGGTCGGCGCCAGCCGGGCTTTTTGAAGCGCTACGTCGGGGATCAGCAGCCAGCGGTAAGCGGCCGGATCGAAGGGCTTGTCGCAGGGAGTTGCACGGGCTTCGGCGGGCGGACAGGAAAATTCTCCCAGTCCGAGCGCAACGGCCGTCAGCAGGGGACCCGTGCCGTCGGCATAGACGACGACTTCCTTGCATTCGTCGTGCAGCGACACCACCTCCGTGCGGCAGGGACCGAAGAGCCGGAAGGTTTCACCGACGTCGAACAGCGGGGAGTTCTTGACGCAGAGGTTCGGGGCGATGCGACGGAGTTCCGGCAGCAGCTTCGGTATGTCGGGAGAACAATCCTCCAGCCGCACCAGCTTGCGCCCTCCGGCGCTGCGACGGTCGGGGTCGGCGTAGATCCAGTCGAAGTGGTCCAGGGTCGAGGCGAGGAACGCCTCGGCGGAGGAGTTGATAACCCGTATGTTCGTTGCGCCCAGCCGCCGGAAATTCTTTTCGGCGACGGCCGCCAGCGTCGCATCCCGTTCGAGGGTGATGACTTCGCGGAAGCGTTTCGAGAGGTAGAGGGCATCGACGCCCAGTCCGCAGGTAAGGTCGAGCACCGTGTTTCCGCTGCAACTTTTGCGGGCCGCGCATGCCTCGCTCGAGGCCTGTTCGAAAGCCAGCGGCGGGAGGATGCAGCGGGCTTCATAGTAGGAGGGGAGTTTCGTCCGTGCCCGTGCGAGGTATTTGACCTGCGTGGCGACGAGAGCCGCATGCGGAATACGCTTGTCGAGGGCGATCGCCGCAGGGTCGCGGCCGATTTGCTCTTCGACGGTACGCCGTACTTCGGGAGTCAGCAGCAGTCGGTATTGTTCCGGAGTCATCATTCCGGGAGCGAAGATACCGATTTTTTCCGTTCGGCGCTCCATAGGAGCAGGGTTGCGAAGATGAAAAGTCCGTAAACGATCCAGCATTGGGTCGTCGTGAGCCGGATGTCGAGGGCGGCTGCCGGAAGTGCCGCTGCGGCTCGGATCAGTTCGTTCTGTGCCCGGGCTGCGAATCCTGCGACGACCGAGAAGAGCGGTGCGAGCACTGTTCCCGGGATCACGAGCCAGAGCGTGCAGCTCCCGACCACGACGTAGGAGAGCAGGATGACGACGGGGTTGAGTGCCAGCCCGACGACCGAGATCTGGCCGAAGGTATGGGAGATAAGAGGTGCAGTCGCAGCGGACGCTGAAAATCCGATGGCGAGGGTTGCGGTCAGCATATCGATGCTTTTGCGGCGTGTTCGCAGGAGGCGGCAGAGGGGGAGTCCCCAGGCGATGATGCCGGCGACGGCGATGAACGAGAGTTGGAAGCTGATGTCGAACAGGTAATCGGGATGGAAGAGCAGCATGACGAAGGCTACGCCGGCGAGTGTGTTCATCCCGACGTATTCCGACGACGAGGCCAGGGCGAATTGCAGGACGGAGAACATCAGCGCGGCCCGGACGACGCTGGGCGGGAATCCCGTCGTGGCGGCATAGAGCCAGATGAGCAGGATGACCGCGATATTGCGCAGGATGTGTCCGTGCCGGAAGAGCGGCAGCCACCAGAGCAGCAGGTTGGCGAGCAGAAAGACGATGCCCACGTGCAATCCCGAAACGGCGAGCAGGTGCGAGGTCCCGCTGCGCGAGTAGGCCGCACGGAGTGCAGGGGAGAGCGAGCGTCGATCCCCGGCCGTCATAGCGTTGCAGAGGGCCTGTTCGTCGGGCGCCAGGGACAGACGGTCGAGCCGTGCGACGGCCCGTTC
>ERZ780151.2296-NODE-2296-length-11240-cov-1.608136_pt1 | contig 11240 bp, 9 predicted proteins | sample MGYA00510983_ERZ780151 | MGnify/ENA primary metagenome ERZ780151 (study PRJEB29588, sample SAMEA2144623) | human gut metagenome | biome: human gut; feature: human-associated habitat; material: faeces | place: Denmark | collected 2008/2010 ... | reverse complement strand
GAGGTATGGATATGAGACATCCATAGAGAACATGGTTCGCTATGTGAATGATATTGCAGGAGTAAGATTGATCTGTTCATTTACATCAGACATATATCGTCTGGCAGAGATGATAGGGAATCAAAGCGATTTGAAAGTTCTTTCAATTAAGGATTATATTAAGAATCCCAAAAAGAACGGATACAAGAGTCTTCACATGATCGTGGAGGTCCCAATTTATTCATCCAAAGGACCACTGAAGGAAAAGGTGGAGATCCAACTCCGTACGGTGGCAATGGATTACTGGTCTGTGTTAGAATATGAATTGTATTATAAAAAAAGAGACAATGCGGAAATTGAAACAGAATTAAAAAAATATGCAAAACTTGCATATATAGATGATATAAAAAGTTTTGCATATCCTGTCGATGTTCTGATCAACTATAATTCCGGAGCAATGGAGATGAATTATCCGAAATTGTATCAGGACAGTAAAACAGAATTGCCGCAGTTAATATTAGGCGAGCATTTTGTCCCATTGAGACAGGAATTTCAGAACCTGAAACAAAAACCGGTAAAAAGTAAGGTGACAGATATCCTTTTTTCTGCAGGTGGTGCAGATCCGGAGCGGATCGCACTGCGTTTTGCCAGAGAAGTGGTGCACAATGAGCAGTTATCCGGGTACAAATTTCATCTTGTTTTAGGTGCATTTGAACCGGACGTGGAAGAAATAAAAAAATTGGCAGAAAAACATACACAGATATGTATTCATCAGAATGTAAAAAAAATGTCAGAATTAATGCAGCAGTGTGATATGGCTGGCTCAGCGGGTTCGACACTGTATGAGTTATGTGCATGTGGGATGCCGACAATTACATACGTTCTAGCAGATAATCAAAAGTTAGGAGAAAGTTCTTTATGTGGAAAAGGTGTCATGAAAAGTGCAGGAGACGTTCGTACGAAGACGGGATTCTGGGATGATCTGATGGAAATGATGTATTTGCTGGCGGAAAATTGTGAAGAAAGACAAAAGATGAGAGAATCTGCAGTCAGAACCGTGGATGGAATGGGAGCGGAACATATTATCAAAAATCTTATGAGCAGTGAAGGAAAGGATGTATCATAAATGACAAAATCTAAATTGAGTCTCATGTCGATCATAGCTTTAAGCGGAGCCTGTATCTCATTTTATATCGGTGCCGGTTTTGCAACAATGCAGGAAGTGGTGCAGTATGACGCTTCCTATGGAAGCATGTTTCCGGTAGTAATTTTGGTAACGGCAATCATATATATTTACACGAATCTGTCTTTTGCAACAAATGGTAATCGCCTTGGACTTGAACGAGGCGGGGAGATTTACCGGGTATACTGTAGTTGCTTTGGAGATAAGTTTGGAAAGTATGCCAGTATTTTTTTTGATATATTTTCAGCATTTTTCTGTTATATGAGTTTTGTGGTTATGTGTGGAGGTGCAAACTCAACGCTTACCCAGCAGTGGGGACTGCCGAAAGGAACTGGAGCCGTTGGGCTTACGATACTTGTTGTCTGTACGGTTATTTTTGGACTGGATGGAATATTGAATGCGTTGAGCAAAATCGGGCCGCTTATTATTGTTATGATTTTGATAATCGCCGGAATTACAGCGGTAACAGGGTGGCCTGATTTCATGGGAAATATGGCGAGTATTGATGCTGGAAATTATACGGATGTGATGCAGCAGGTTGGAGGTGGAAATCCATTGAAATCAGGAGCCTCCTATGGTGGATTTGTTATTTTGTGGTTCGCGGCATTTTTGGCTGAGATTGGAGCAAAGAATAAGTTAAAAGAAGTGAATATTGGAATGCTTCTTTCGGCATTGTTTATATTTGGTGCATCGACCATATGTTGTATTGCATTGATCGGACATATTAACATTACAGCCGAGGCTGATATACCGGCACTGGAACTGGCAAATCAGATTGCACCGTGGCTGGCACAGGTATTTGCAATTATTATTTGTGCGGGTATTTACACATCGGCGGTACCGCTTTTGTGGACGGGCGTTAGAAGGATATCTAAGGAAAATTCTACGAGATATAAAATTGTTACGATTGTTGGCGGTGCTTTGGGATGTATCATTGCATGTTTTGTGCCGTATAAGGGATTGATTAATGTGTTGTATGGTATCAATGGTTATCTGGGATTTATTTTGATCTTTTTTATGTTGATATATGATATTAAGGCATTAATAACGACAAAAAGAGAAAGAAAATGTAATAAGCCGGAATAATAAATTAGTCCTAAAGATATATAGCCAAATGTACGATATAAATATTAGAAATATAATCTCAAGGAAGAGGTGAAAAAAAACATGGTAGTTAATCATAATATGGCTGCAATTGGACAGAGCCGACAGTTGCGGTATAATGTAAAAAAAATGGAGGATTCATCCAAGAAACTCTCGAGTGGTTATAAAATCATTACGGCAAACGATGATGCGGTAGGATTACAGATAACGGAAACTATGCGCCATCAGATTAAAGGATTGAATAAGGCTTCGAGAAATGCACAGGATGGAATCAGTATGTTACAGACGGCAGATGCGGCCTTACAAGAGACGCAGGATGTACTGGATCGTATGGTGGAATTGACAACTCAGGCTGCAAATGATACAAATACAGAAGCAGACCGTGATGCAATAAAGGATGAGATAGATCAGCTGAATAAAGAAGTTGATCGTATTGCATATACAACAAACTTTAATCAGCAGTATATGTTAGCTGCTGGAACACCACAGGCTGATCCGGGATATTTTAAAATACAGACGGGTGCACTTGCAGGTCAGAGTGTGACAATTCGCTTTGTAAATGCGGGCAAGGAAAATCTTGGTGTAGATAAAGTAGATGTTTCATCCCATGCGAAAGCAGCAGAGTCAATTAAGACTGTTCAGGATGCGATTGAAAAGGCTGCATTGTGGCGTGATGATTTTGGCGGTCAGTTGGAACAGTTAGAACATGCAACGCGCAATACAGATAATACATCTGAAAATACACAAAGCGCAGAGTCACTTCGTAGAGATACCGATATGAATATGGAATTGGTACTTCATTCTACAAACCGGATTCTGGTGAATGCGTCTCAGAGTATTCTGGCACAGTATAATAATGATGCGAAAGCTGTTCTCGAGGTTTTGAAGTAAAATTTGTAAAGAATAATGTCCTATAAACGGTAGAAAACAAGAGCTTTTCTACCGTTTCTTTTTAAGAGTAAAATAAATACGGGGAAATAAACAGGAGGCAATGATGATACCATACGGAAGACAGACAATAGAAGAGGATGATATACAGGAGGTTATTAAGGTATTACGATCCGATTACCTGACGACAGGGCCTAAGATCGCAGAGTTTGAAAAACTGGTGGCAGATTATGTTGGGGCAAAATATGCTGTGGCGATTTCAAATGATACAGCTGCATTACATGCAGCCTGTCACGCGGCGGGAATCGGACCGGGAGATGAAGTGATCACTACACCGATCACATTTGCAGCGTCATCAAACTGCGTATTATATTGTGGTGGTACACCTGTATTCGCAGATGTTGATCCCAAAACTTATAATATTGATCCGGAAGATATAAAACGAAAGATCACGGATAAGACAAAGGCGATCATACCGGTTCATCTTGCAGGACAGCCATGTGATATGGATGCAATCCATGCGATCGCGAAAGAACATCATCTGGTTGTCATTGAGGATGCTGCACATGCGCTTGGTTCGGAATATAAAGGAAAAATGATCGGATCAATGTCAGATATGACAACGTTTAGTTTTCATCCGGTAAAACCGATTACAACCGGTGAAGGCGGTATGATCGTAACGAATGATGAAACATTATACAAGAAACTGGTATTGTTCCGCAGTCATGGAATTACAAGAGATGAAAGCCAGATGACCCGCAATGAGGGATCTTGGTTTTATCAGCAGATCGATCTGGGATATAATTATCGTATGACGGATATCCAGTGTGCATTAGGCTGTACACAGATGAAAAAGCTGGATCGTTTTATTGCACGCAGACGAGAGATTGTAGAGCGATATAATGAGGCTTTTGCAGATTGCAAAAATATTGTTATCCCATATCAGCTTCCGGATACAAAGAGCGGCTGGCATCTTTATATTATCCAGGTAAAAAATAAAGACCGCAAAGAAGTATTCGATGCACTGCGTGAGGAGGGAATCGGTGTGAACGTGCACTATATTCCTGTTTACTATCATCCGTATTATCAGGAACACGGGTTTAAGGATGTACATTGCCCAGTAGCGGAAGAGCTGTATACACATATGATCAGTCTGCCAATTTTCCCGAAACTGACGGATGAACAGCAGGATGAAGTGATTGAGAAAGTGAAGAAGGTCGTTGAATAAGCGGTTATAGAGGAATTATTATGGATGATAAGGTACTGGTTACAAGAAGCTCGATGCCACCTTTTGAGGAATACGTTGAGATGATACGTCCATTGTGGGAGTCACATTGGTTGACTAACATGGGGACTTATCATAAGCAGTTGGAAGTGGAATTAAAAAAATATCTTGGAGTGCCACAGCTTTCACTTATGGTGAATGGACACATGGCATTGGAACTGACAATTCAGGCTATGGGATTCCCAGAAGGTTCAGAAATTATCACAACTCCATTTACATTCATTTCTACAACACATGCAATTATCAGGAATAAATTGGTGCCTGTATTTTGTGACATTAAGTTATCTGATTACACGATAGATGAAGATAAGATTGAAGAACTTATTACAGAAAAAACAGTTGCAATACTGCCAGTACACGTATATGGAAATGTTTGCAATGTGAAAAAAATTCAGGATATTGCGGATAAATATAATTTAAAAGTAATCTATGATGCAGCACATGCTTTTGGGGAAAAAATCAAGGATACAGGTATCGGAAATTTTGGGGATGCATCGATATTTAGCTTTCATGCAACCAAAGTATATAATACGATTGAAGGTGGTGCAGTTGCATTTCGGGATGAAAATTTATATAAGAAATTATATAATTTAAAAAATTTTGGAATCCGTTCAGAAGAAATTGTAGCAGAAGTGGGTGCAAATGCAAAGATGAATGAATTTTCTGCTGCTATGGGATTATGCAATTTAAAATATTTACAACAGAATATTTCAGCGCGGAAAGACAGAATAGAATATTACATAGATAGACTAAGCGGAATAGAAGAAGTTAAATTACCAGATTTTAGAAATGCTGAGATTACATATACGTATGGTTATTTCCCAATTATGTTTAATGCAGAAAAATGTGGTGAGAAGATGCGTAATTATGTGTATGATCAACTGAGATTACAAAATATTTTTTCAAGAAAATATTTTTATCCCATTACAGCGGATGCAGCATGTTTTAAGAATAAATATAAGAAGGTGCCGTTAGAAAACGCAAGATATGCGGGAGATAATATATTGGTATTGCCGCTTTATCCGGAATTGGAATTTATCAATATAAATAAGATTACTGAGATTATAAAAAAGACAGTTCAATAGAATGGAGAGGTAAACAAAACGTGAAACTTGCAATTATGCAACCATATTTTTTTCCGTATATTGGGTATTTTTCCTTAATAAAAAATACAGATCATTTTGTATTCTTTGATACTCCACAATATATACGAAAAGGATGGATTAATCGTAATAGAATTATTGCTGGAGGTGGAAAGGATGTTTATATTACCGTTCCGGTTGAAAAAGCACCCCGAGATACTGCAATAAAAGATATAAAAATAAATAATAATGAGAAATGGCAGGAAAAGATAAGGGGGCAACTTAGTATTTATAAAAAAAGGGCACCGTACTATCAAGATGTTATGGCAGTCGTGGAAGATGTTATTAATTTAGAAAGTGATTTGGTATCAGAACTTGCGATTAAAAGCGTAGTTTGCTCCTGCAAGTATTTACAGATACCAATGAAATATGATGTTTATTCCCAAATGGAACACAGCATTGCGGATGTAAAAGAACCGGACGAATGGGCACTCTATATTACGCAGCAGATGCAGTATGATACTTATGTAAACCCACCGGGGGGGAAAAGTTTTTTCCATCGGGAAAAGTATGAAAAAATGGGGATTGAGTTGCAGTTTTTAATACAAGAGTTACAAAAATATAATCAACGAACAAATAAATTTATAGAAGGATTGTCGATACTAGATGTAATGATGTTCTGTTCACCGAATGAAATTGAGTCAATGATGGAAAAATATGTAATAGACAGAGGAAAATAGTATGTATATAAAAAGGACAACATTTGTAGTAACCCAAAGATGCACATTAAAATGTAAATTATGTCTGGCATTTATGCCATATTATGAAAATCCGATTCATACGACATATGATCAGGCATGTAGGATTATAGATAATTATTTTAAAATTGTAAATAAAGTTGGAATTTTCTCTGTAACGGGCGGAGAACCTCTTATGAATCCTGATTTAGTACCAATTATGGAGCATATACTAAAACATTGTGGACAAATTGAAAACAGTATTGATATCGTGACGAATGGTACAATTATGTTTCAGGAAGATTTATTAAACTTCTTGGAAAAAAATAATACAAAAATGCGGATTATAATCAGTAATTATGGGAAAAATTTATCCACAAAGATAAATGCTATTGAAGAGGCATTAAATCAAATTGGAGTTACATATAGAATTCAAAATTATGATTCGGAATCAACGGAATGGACATATGACGGATGGGTGGATTTTACAGACCATTCTTTAAAACATGATACAGAGGAAAAATTAAAGCGCCAGGGAGCAAGATGTATTTTCAGACAGGGACATTACTGGGTGATTAATGATGGTGAATTACATCCTTGTAGCCGGCAATATTGGAGAATGCGAAAAGGAATCATTCCAAAAGATAAAGATTGGTATCTCGATTTGAATGAATTACAAATGGATTTGGAAGAACAACGCATGAAGTTACAACAACTTGAACAGGTACCATATTTAAAATCCTGTGCATATTGTAATGGAGTGTATAACGGCATAAAGCGATATAAACCGGCAGAACAGCTATAAGGAGCAGAAGGTATAATGAAGAGCATATTGGTAACAGGGTTATGTACTTTACATTGGGGAAGATTACAATATGGAAATATAGGAAATTATTATATTGTGGAGCCATTATTCCGCCAACTTCATAAACATTTTGAAGATTATCGGATTATGACAACTTTTCAAATGGATGAATGTTTTGTCCAAAAAGAAAATATTGAAGTTTTGCCAATGGAAACTTATTATTCCTGGTGCGAAAACGATGTGGAAAAGGCAAAAAAAGATGTAGCGGTAGCAGAAAAGTATAGCAGGGGAGAACAGTGTATACTTACAGAATATGGAAAAGTATTATTGGAGTGTGAATATGTGATTGATGTGTCAGGTGATATGTGGGGAGATAACGCAGAACATGTTGGTCATCAAAGATTCCTGGTGGACTGCTTGAAAATGAAAACAGCACAGATATTAAACTGTAAAACGATATTATATGCTGTTACGCCTGGACCATTTAGTAAACCGGAAGAAAATGCGATTGCTCATGAAGTATTTGAAAAATTTAATCTGGTATTAGTAAGAGAAAAAGTATCATTGAGAAATTTAAGAAATTGGGGATATTCAATAGAAAATGTAAAGTGGGCACCGTGTCCGTCATTTCTATTTGAACCGGATTTTTCATATCAGTCTCAATGGACACAGAAAATTGATGAATTACATGAAAATAAGGAAAAGGTTGTAGGACTTACTTTTGGTGGATTTAATATGCCAGTAGGTCCATATGATATGTGGCCGAGAGAGGAAGAACAATATACTGTTTTTCTGAAATTAGTGGAGCACTTGGTAAATGATTTGCATGTGCATGTAATTTTGTTTTCGCACACAAATGGATTTAAATTACCACCAGATTTTGAATTAATCAATGGAAGAGATTTTGTGATACTGGAAAGATTTTATCAGATTATCCGGAAACATTTTCCGAAATTTAAAGAGAATGTTATATTGATTAATGAACCGTTACTTCCATGTAATATAAAAACAGTGATAAGTAAGATGGACATGCTGATTACGGGAAGAGTTCATGCATCAGTAGCAGCGACAAGTATGTGTGTGCCGACTGTTTATATGGAGTATGACAGGCGGGTAATTTACAGTGACAAAATGACTGGATTTTCGGAACAAATTGGTATGGAGAAGTTTGTGTCAACACCATCGGATTACTGTTTGCTGAAAAGTGATGTAGATAGATGTTACGAAGAAATGGATAAAATAAGGGAGCAGCTTGGTGGGATAATTCCGAATATAAAAAATTTAGCAGAAGAAGCCTTTGAGGATATAAAGAAATGTTAGTGCAGGAATGGGTGCATGGAATAGAATATAAAAAAAGAATTTTAGCTTTTCTGTATAAAATAGATGATATTATGGTTCCGGCACTAAGAGGGCGTGTTGATATTCCGTCTTATGCAGAAAAAATTTCACAAAAAGCAGAGACGATATTTATTAGTGAAAACGGAGAGGATATTGCTTCGTGTTCTGTCTATTGTAATACAGAAAATGGATTTATTACATCCATAGCGGTAAAGAGTAAATATATTCGCAGACATATTGGAACAGAGTTGATTGAAAATGTAAAGCAGCGTGCATATAAGTTAGGATGCCGTAAAATTTTATTAGAAGTGTATGATCAAAATGATACGGCAATATGTTTTTATAAAAAAGTTGGTTTTACAATTACCAGATATGAGGGTGAATGGATAGAGATGGAATGTTTGTTGGATTTTGATGGGATGCGAGGGAAGAATATATGAATGAGTTAGTAACGATTATTATGTCTGCATATAATCATGGTGAATATGTTGAGGATGCCATAAAAAGTGTTTTAAATCAGACCTATAAAAATTATAAATTTATTGTAGCGGATGATGCATCTACAGATAATACGGTTGATGTACTTATGAAGTATGAGGACGTAATAGATGAGATTCATTTATATGATACCAATTCTGGATATGGAAGAGGCAGTGAATTGATTTTGCTTTCTCAGACAAAGTATACAGCAATTATAAATTCAGACGATAGATGGGAACCGCAGAAACTTGAAAAACAGATTACATATATGGAGCAGCATCCAGAGTATGGTGCCTGTTTTACATGGTGTGATGAAGTGGACGAAGATGGAAAATCAATGGATTCTCAAGTGTTTCAAGTGGCGAACCGATTAAAAGAAGAGTGGATGTTTTATTTTTGGAAAAAAGGAAATTGCCTGGCACATCCTTCGATTTTGATACGAACAGAATTATATCAAAAACTATGCAGAGTAAACAATAATGTATTTCGACAGATACCAGACTTTAACATGTGGCTTAAGCTTATACAAAAATGGGAAATATATGTTATTGAAGAGAATTTAGTGAAATTTCTGCATCATAAAAAAAATGAAAATGTCAGTGCAGGAACGGTAGCTAACTTTTTACGCAATGACATGGAATTGGAATATATATGGTATAAATGCATAAAAAAAATGGATGATGATTATTTTAAAAAGACATTTCGAGAGGTAATGATAAATCCATATGCACAGGACCATAAAGAAATATTGTGTGAAAAGTACTTTGTGTTATGTGTTTCTCCGATTGAGTCAATAAAAAGTTCGGCTGTATTATATTATTATGATGTGTTTCAAAACATAGAGAATTATAATGTGCTTCGAGAAAAATATGGATATACAAACTGGGAATTTCATCAGCAGGAAATGCAAATGGGAAAAGGAAAACGGCAAGCGGATTTGATGAGTGAAAATGATAGAGTGAGAGGATTACTTAATCAGTTATTAGAAAAGGTAACAAAAGAATAAATTTTATCATGCAGTGAAATGAGGATTATATGACAGCAAAAGAATTAAGTGAAAAGATGGTTGATGAAAAGAATACGTTGAAACTATATGCTAAATATGTTGAAAAAGCATTGTATACGAAAGGTTTAATGACAAATGAGGAGTGGAAAGAATATTTAGAGATAACGAGTGAGATAGTTAGTATTTTACACAATTTAAATGACACATCCATAGATACTGTATTTGCAGAGTTATGTGATCAAATGGCTTACAGCGAAAAAGCTTATGATAACATAAAAAATATTTTAGATAAGATAAATCTATATATAGCGCAATATGAAAGAGAGATGGGCATATGTAATGTATGTGGGCAAGAAGTATATTATCTGCCGCTGCCAGTATATTATGAACAGCAGCGTTTAAAGTATGGTGGGAAAAAAACGATTCCAGAAACATTAAATCGTCAGAAGTATGTCTGCCCAGAGTGTGGAGCAGTGGATAGAGATCGTATGATTATTGGGTATATGCAAAAATCTGGTATATTGCAGACTGCGGAAAAGGTTTTACAGATCGCTCCTGCAAAAATGATAGACGTATACATCCAACAACAGTTAGAATCTGATAAATATGATACTGCTGATTTATTTATGGAGGGAGTTACATATCAGTCAGATATCCAAAATATGATTGAAATCTCAGATGAGACCTATGATTTATGGATATGTTCACATGTGTTAGAACATGTTGCAGATGATAGGAAGGCATTACGAGAGTTAAACCGAATATTAAAACCAGATGGTTGTGGAATTTTATTAGTTCCATTAGATTTATCACGGGAAGAAACAGATGAAGAGCAGGGATGCTCTGAAGCTGAAAATTGGAGACGATTTGGACAGGGGGATCATGTAAGGGCATATGCTAAAAAGGATTTTATTGCCAGAGTAAAGGAATGTGGATTTGATCTGGAATGTGTAGGTAAAGAATATTTTGGAGAAGATTTTTTTAAAAACTGTGGGTTAATTGATACATCTACATTATACATTGTCAGAAAGAATAAAAATAAGGCTAAGGAATACTGGGATAATTATCATGAAGAAGAGAGAACGCGTTGGTGGCATTCTCCTGAGATAATACGTCATTTTAATAAAAATATTTGCGGAAAACCGTTGGATGGTTGGAATGCTGGTGGATTTGAACTTTTAAAAGAATATTTGCATGGCAGGAAAATAGAAAAGGCAATTTCTATAGGGTGTGGAAGTGCCTGGAAAGAAATTGACTTAGTAAAGAGTGGTCTTGTGTCGTCAATTTTATGCTATGATCTTTCAGAAAATATGATAAGAAAAGCTCAGGAAAATGCATGTCGAGAGAATGTAG
>ERZ780151.2291-NODE-2291-length-11259-cov-2.025616_pt1 | contig 11259 bp, 5 predicted proteins | sample MGYA00510983_ERZ780151 | MGnify/ENA primary metagenome ERZ780151 (study PRJEB29588, sample SAMEA2144623) | human gut metagenome | biome: human gut; feature: human-associated habitat; material: faeces | place: Denmark | collected 2008/2010 ... | reverse complement strand
GTCGGCATCAGCCTTGGCGGTGTCGGCAGGTTGCGCGGCCTGCTGGTCGGCTTTCTGCTCTTCTTGGCGTTGCTTGGCGGTCATGGGCTTGGCCTTCGGCGCGTCAGGCTGGGCGGCAGCCACGGTTGATATGGCCTTTTCTTTCATGCCGGCGGGCAGTGCCTTGTTTTGTGCCCACGTGCCCTGTGGCAGCAATAAGAGCCATGCTGTCATCAGTATGGCCGTCAGTCGCAGGCCGTAAGCCCTATTCAATCTTTCCATTCTTTATATGATGTGTTTATAAAAAGTTCGTTTTACCTTTCTGTGCGTTATCGCTCACAGCGTTGCAAAAGTAATATAAATAATGTTTTTGCGGTAGGGCAGACACACATTATTAATATTTTTTATATACTGGGCTACCCTCGCCCTCGCCTTATCTTATGTAGTCTTTCACCGTCATGTCATAATACAGTGCCTCGAGCTCTTGCAGTGAGAGCCTCTCCAGGCTGTGCTCAAGCACGCGGATGAGCTCCTCGCGCCTGTTGTCGTCGCTTAAATGACCAAAATCTACCATCTTCTTGCCTTTCCTTCTGATTGTTTTTGCAAAAGTACAAAATAATATATAGGTCAGCAAAAGATGATGGTTGTTTTTTTGGCACGGTGTTTGCTAAAAGCAGGATGAACAAAAGAAATATTCAAAAAGCTAAAGATATGAAGAAAGGAAACATTGGAGTAACGACAGAAAACATATTCCCTGTCATTAAAAAGTTTTTGTATTCTGACCATGAAATCTTCCTGCGTGAGATGGTTTCCAATGCCGTCGACGCTACGCAAAAGCTCAAGACGCTTGCCGAACAAGGCGACTTTAAGGGCGACTTGGGCGACCTCACCGTGCATGTGAAGCTGGATGAGAAGGCCGGAACGCTCACCATCAGCGACCGTGGCATAGGTATGACGGCCGAAGAGATAGACAAATACATCAACCAGATAGCTTTTTCGGGCGTCAACGACTTCCTCACGAAGTATAAGGACAATGCCAATGCCATCATAGGCCACTTCGGTCTGGGCTTCTACTCAGCCTTCATGGTAAGCAAGAAGGTGGAGATTATAACCAAGAGCTATCGCGACGGGGCCAAGGCTGTGAAGTGGTCGTGCGACGGAACGCCCGAATTTAGCATCGACGACGCTGAGAAGGCCGACAGAGGGTCGGACATTATACTGTATATAGCTGATGATTGTAAGGAGTTCTTGCAGAAAGCAAAGATTGAGGCTCTGCTCAACAAGTACTGCAAGTTTATGCCTGTGCCCATCGCCTTCGGCAAGAAGACTGAGTGGAAAGACGGCAAGCAGGTGGATACGGCCGAAGACAGTATCATCAACAACGTAGAGCCGCTCTGGACCAAGCAGCCGTCTACCATTAAGGACGAGGACTATAAGAAGTTCTATCACACCCTCTTCCCGATGAACGACGACCCCTTGTTCTGGATACACCTCAACGTAGACTATCCGTTCAACCTCACCGGCATTCTCTACTTCCCACGCATCAAGTCTAATCTCGACTTGCAGCGCAACAAGATACAGCTCTATTGCAACCAGGTGTTCGTGACCGACCAGGTGGAAGGCATCGTTCCGGAGTTCCTCACCCTGCTGCACGGCGTGATAGACTCGCCCGACATACCGCTGAACGTGAGCCGCAGCTATCTGCAAAGCGACGCCAACGTGAAGAAAATATCCACTTACATCACCAAGAAGGTGGCTGACAGGCTGCAGGCTATCTTCAAGGAGAACCGCAAAGAGTATGAGCAGAAGTGGGACGACCTGAAGCTCTTCATCAACTACGGCATGCTCTCAGAGCCCGAAACGTTCTACGACAGGGCCAAAGACTTTGCCTTGATGAAGGACACCGACGGAAAATACTTCACCTTCGACGACTATAAGACGCTCATCAAGGACAACCAGACCGACAAGCAGGGCAACCTGATATACCTCTATGCCACCAACAAGGACGAGCAATACTCTTACATAGAGGCTGCCAAGAACAAGGGCTACAGCGTGTTGCTGCTCGACGGGCAGCTGGATGTGCCCATGGTGTCGCTTCTGGAGCAGAAATTTGAGAAGAGCCACTTTGTGAGAGTAGACTCAGACATCATAGACCGCCTCATCATCAAGGACGACGCGCCCAAGAACGAGCTGGCACAAGACGACCGTGACAATTTGTCAGAGGCCTTCAAGAGCCAGCTGCCCAAGATAGACAAGGCCGAGTTCATGGTTGAGGTGCAGGCTCTGGGCGAGCAGGCACAGCCCGTTGTCATCACGCAAAACGAGTATATGCGCCGTATGAAGGACATGAGCCACTTCCAGCAGGGCATGTCGTTCTACGCTCAGATGCCCGACAGCTATCAGCTGGTGCTCAACAGTGACCACCCCTTGATAAAGCGGGTGCTCGACGATGAGAACAAGGGCGTGGCCGAACAGCTCAAACCCGTGCTGAGCGAGCTGAAGGGACAGCAGGCAAGGCTTGCCGCTCTGCATCAGTCGCAAAGCAAGAAGAAGGCTGAAGAGATTACACAAGAGGAGAAAGACGACCTGCAGAACACCGAGAAGGCCGTGAACGAGCAGCGTGACAAGCGCAACCAGATAATCAGCAACTATGCCAAAGGCAACGAAATTGTGCATCAGCTCATCGACCTGGCACTGCTGCAGAACGGTATGCTCAAGGGTGCGGCGCTCGACAAGTTCCTCAAACGCTCGGTTGACTTGATTAAGTAATAAAACCTTTGCAGGTGTTTCTATCTGCGATGTATAGATAATGGCGGTCCATGAGGCCGCCATTTTTCATGTCCTTACCGTATGAAGTCCCCCTGCAAAGGGCTTGTTGGCCTTAGCTTACTGACGCTTATGGAGAGCGTTGCGCATGTTCATGAAGCGATAAATGACATCATGCAGAATAGTAAGAGATACGCCAATTTGCGAAAAGGATGATTTAGCCTCGCCATATAGCCTGTTTTGCGTGCCTAAAGCATCTATTTCGCAAGGCAAAAAGGCCATTCCGACATTCGCATTCCTGGCCCACTCATCCACACTGCGGATGAAAAATCTAATACCCAAGAGCAAGTAAGACAGTTAAAAATAGGATGCCATTCTTGGAGGGTTCGGCTTTTAACACTAACTTTGTATGCACATTCACGTTCGGCACGCCTGCCCATCAGGGCATGGGGCTGCCACAATGAGCATCAGGATGAGGTTTAGGCACATCACACATAACACGTTCTTGTTTCTGTCGGCAGACGTTCTGTCGTTGGCAGTGGCCTTGCTTGTGGCTTGTGCCGTCATGGCATCGTGCCGGGATAAAGCAGGGCAACAGTCAGGGCAAGCTTCAGACGCCACGGCTGCCGACAAAGAGCTGGACGAGATAAGCACCCTGAGCCTGTCACACTACAGTCAGGCGCGCGCCATGCTTGCCAAGCTGCGCGCAGACAAGCACATAGCTGAATGGAAGAAAGACCAGGCCGAGGGTAATCTATACTTCAACCACGCCGATTTCTTCACGGCCGTACGAAGCCTCAAACGGGCCTATTATAGCGATGAGGTGCAGCAGAACGACAGTCTGCAAATGGATTTGCTCAGGCACATCATCCATTGTTATGAGAAGATGCAAGACATCGGGCTGCTTACTTTTTATGTAGACAAGTTGCACAGGCTGGCCTCACAGCACGACAACCGCCACATGCTCTGCACTTCTATGTTCTATGATGCCGTGAAATGCAGGTATAAGAAGGAATTTGGCCAAGCCTATGCGTTGGCCGACAAGGCTGTGCGAGGCATCCGACAGGGGGGCGACGTACAGGAAACTTACTACTACTGGGTGTCGTATATCGTCATGCTGCAAACCGACCGTCATAACGCTGAGGCACTGAACGAGTTGCGTGCCCTGCACAACTACCTCTATGGCGTGCGCGACAAGCGCCGTTTGCCCATAAACAACTGGGCTGCCGACCTCGATGCCCACTATGCCGTGCTGCTGGCCCGGCTTGGACAGAAGCAGCAGGCGCATGAGCACTTTGTGAAATACATGGCCAGCCAGACGCCTTATAAGTATAGCACCAAGTGCATAGAGGTTTATCTGCGTGAGAATGGGCTCACTCGTGAGCTCATCCGCCTGTCTAAGCAGCGTGAGAACTATCTCCGCCAGACGGGCAATGCGGGCGGCTACGACATCAAGTCGGTGTATAACACGCTTTATCAGGCCTATATGCAGGTGGGCGATATGCACCAGGCCAACGCCTATCTGCTGAAGTACACCTCGCTGCAGAACGCCATCCGGGCTTCTGAAGAAAAATATGCCACTCAGGAGCTGTCTATCAACTACGAGTTACACCAGCAACGCGAGCGCCAGCAAGCCCGGCTCAATGCCATGAAGCTATGGGGCGTGGTGACATTGTCGCTGGTCTTGCTGGCTGCGGCACTCATCGTCATCAGGCGCGAGCGTCACTTCAATGCCATCATCAGCCGAAAAAACAAGTGGATGGCGCAGCGCATAGACGAGATGCTTAAAGCCGACGAGCAACATGAGAAGGCTCTGACGCAGCCTGCCAAGCCCCATAAGAAGACGGTGGAAGAGAGCGGCGACGAAGACGAGCAAATGTTTATGCGCATCGTGCGCACCATAGACGATGAACAGCTCTACCTGCGACCTGACCTGACGCGCGACTATCTGCTCAAGTGCTGCAAGGTGTCTAAGAACCGCTTTGCTGCCCTCTTCCGCAACTATGCGGGCACCACGTTCAGCCACTACGTCACGGGCAAGCGGCTGGAGCATGCCATCGGATTGATGAAGCAGAATCCCCGGTTCACCAATCATGCCATAGCCACCGACAGCGGCTTTGCCAATGACGTGAGCTTCTACAAGGCCTTTGCCGAGCGGTATGGCCTCACGCCCTCGGAATATAGGAACGTTATGGGCCGGAATGACAATAATTTATAGCAAAAAAGACTATTTTTAATAGTCTATAGACCGTTTTTCTTAGTGTTTATAACATTTTTGCTTACTTTTGCCATCGTATTATAAATAGTGTTTTGTATGGTAATAAAGAATTTACATCCATTTTATTCTGGTGTGTTGCTGGCCTTGGCCTGCACGTTTATGCCCTTCACGGCATGGGCGCAGACGCAAGACGTGGTTTACAACCCCAAGTTGAGCAAGGAGCAGATAGCCAAGAGGCGTGTGGCAGGCCCCGTGCCCCACGATGCCATATATGGGCAGCGGTTGAAAGCCGGTGACATGAAGGTGGCCCGGCAAGTGTCTGCACGGCGCGCAGCAGCCATGAAGGGCGCATCTCAGGGCGGTTCATTCTGGGGCAACGTTACCAAGATGGGCTCGTGGGAAGAGGGCGTAGACTCGTCAGGCATCTATCAGCTCAGCACTGCCCAGCCGCCTGTCTTCAAGCTGCTGAAGATGCAGCAGTATGTTGAACTGTCAGGAGGCGCGGGTTATGACGACGGCTCCTTCTATGCCATGTCACTCGACCTGAGCTGGGCTCAGTATGGCATCGTGTTTCAGACCTTGTATCAGTATGATGCTGAGACGTGGGAACTGGTGGGCACAAAAAACCTGAACGACTATACGCTTGGCGCCATGCAGACGGCCCAGGCGCAAGATGGCACTGTGTACGGACAGTTTTATAAGAAGGGCCTCGAGGGTTTTGAGTATGGTACGATAGACTATAAGACGCTCAAGCGCACCACCTTTGGCACGGCCAATATGCCGATGGTGGCCATGGGTATCACCAATGAGAATAAGCTCTACGGCATAGGTTCTGACGGAAGCCTTTATCAGATTTCGACAACCAACGGCCATGAAACGCTCATAGGCAGTACAGGCGTCGCCGTAGCCAAAAGCGACGGCAGCACATACGGCCAGAGTGGCGCGGTAGACCCGGTGACGGATAAGTTTTATTGGGCGGCTATCGACTCGGCAGGCACTTGCGGGCTTTACACCGTAGACCTCGCTACCGGTCATGCCACAAAGGCTTCAGACTTCAGTCAGGGCAGCCTTCAGATGCATGGCATGGTGGCTGTGAGGCAACTGGCGGCTGCGGGAGCACCGGCAAAGGTAGACACAGGCAGCGTGGCCATCAGCTTTCCGCAGGGCACACAGACCGGCACGGTGGCCTTCACGGCTCCCACCAAGACCTTCGACGGCAACAGTCTGACGGGAACATTGCAGTATGAAGTGACGGTAGACGACAGCCTGGTGAGCCAGGGCAGCACGCAGGCAGGCGACAAGGTGTCGGCAGGAATGACGCTCAACGAGGGTAATCATACGTTCTGCATACGCACGCAGAACGCAGCCGGCAAGAGTCCGAAGGTTAAGCTCACGCGATATATAGGCTTCGACACGCCGCAGCCCGCTACCAACGTGGTGCTGCAGGCCGACACCGTGCAGGGCAAGATGAACGTGACGTGGAACAAGCCGCAAGCCAGTGTGAACGGTGGCTACCTGGGCGAGCTTACTTATCGGGTGTACAGAAGCACCGATGGCAACGATTCGCTTGTGGCCGACGGCGTGAAGAACACGGCATATACTGATGCGATGGGCAAGCAGAAGTACATTAATGTATATCAATATAAGGTGGAAGCCGTGAACAACGGCAAGGCGAGCGTGGCCGCATCGTCTAACTATGCCGTGGTGGGCAACGAACTGGCTTTGCCCTATCTGGAGACCTTCCCCTCTGAGGCTGATGTAGAAAAGTTCACTATTATAGATGCAAACCAGGACGGCAATACGTGGAAATTTGATGAGGATAACTGGGATGGCAACAGCATGAGAGTGGGCTTTGCCAGCTCTAAGGTGGTAGACGACTGGCTCATCACCTCGCCCGTGCACCTTAAGCAGGGCGTGAAGTATAGGTTCAGCCTCTCGGCATGGTCGGTTCTCGACTATCCTGAGACCTTTGAGGTTAAGCTGGGCAGGGAGGCTACGGCCGCCGCTATGACCCAGAGCGTCATTCCTTCTACCACGGTGGGCAGGGACCGCAAGACCTATGGCAACGACGCTGTGATGGTGGATGAAGACGGTTATTATTGTTTCGGCATTCATGGCACCAGCAATCCCACCGAATATTATATGGCCGTAGACTCTATAGCCATTAGTGCCGGCATGTCGTTGGCCGCTCCCGATTCTGTAACAGGGCTGCGGGCAGAGGCCGGTGCCGAGGGGGCACTCACGGCAAAGTTGTCGTTCAAGACTCCTGAGAAGAACGTCTGGGGCGATGTGCTGTATGACAATATGAGCGTGAAGATAGCCCGTGACGGTGTGGCAGTAGACACGTTGCTGAACGTTGCGCCTGGTGCCACCATGACCTGGCAGGACAATCACGTGCCGGCATCAGGTCTGCACACGTACGAGCTCACTCCGGCCAATGCTTACGGCGACGGTCAGCAGGCCTCCGTATCACCTTATGTGGGCATCGACACGCCCATGGCTCCGGAGTTGAAGACCACTACAGATGCCGAGAGCGGCAAGGTGCTCATCACCTGGGACGAGCCTTCGGCTGTTGGTACGCACGGCGGTTACGTGAAGGCGGCTGACATCAGCTATGCCATTACGGAGGGCATTCTGTCGCCGTTCGTCGAGATACTCACGGGCGACACCCTGGTCAAGGTGAAAGCAACAACCTCTGCCACCTTTAACTATGACACCGACAACGGCTCGCAGGGCATGACCTACTGGGTGGTGCTGGCCAAGAACGCAGCAGGAGAGAGCGGCGCGGTGGCCTATCTGATGACGGGAGCGCCCTACAGTCTGCCCTTTGAGGAGACCTTTGCCAATAAGAAGAGAAACTACTTCTGGATATACGGCGCATCGAAATCGAAGGCCATATCACTCGACTTTGCCGATGACTCTTATACAAACGACGGCGGTACGGCTGCGCTGACGAGCTCAGAGGCTGACGTTGCGGGATATATGACGTCGGGCAAGATAGCTCTTGCAGGTGCTGCATCGCCTGTGCTGAGCTTCGCCCATAAGGAGGCGCAGGCAGGAAACACGCTGAGTGTGAGCATCGTAACACCTGATGGCGTGGAGCATAGCGTGGCCGATGCGGCCCATTCTGACACCTTTGCCATGAAGACGATAGACCTCAAGGCGTTTGCCGGGCAGCGTTATGTGAAGGTGAAGTTTGCAGTCAGCTATGCCGAAGCAGGTTCGTGCTTCATCGACGACGTTCGCCTTACTGAGGCCAGCGCATCAGGCATAGAAGCCGTAGAGGGCTCATCAGCCGACGGGCTGAAGGCTTACACACCGGATGGTGTGCCAGTGAGCCTGGGCAATGACGGACTGCGAGGTCTGCCCAAGGGATTATATATAATAAGGTATAAGGATGCTGGCGGTGTGCAAAGGGCACAGAAGCTGGTGGTGAGATGATATGCGGCGCCCGTGAGGGGCGCATAGCGAGATGACAAACAATGATAAAGGCAGGGCCGGGTGGCTCTGCCTTTATTTGAACAAGTGCATGGCTTGCATCTTATATAGTTGGCCAGACTATCTCACCAGCACCTTCTTGGTAACGATGAGGTTGTTGTCGAGCTGCATGTTGACCAGATAGATGCCCGGAGCCCAGCCCCTTGTGCTGATGGCTGTTGTGCCCACCGACTCGGCTTTGCGCATGCCTTGCAGGTCGTATACCGTTACATAATAAATCTTGCAGTCTGCCGTGCGGAAGCTGATGGCACCATTGGCGGCCACGGGAGTGGCCTGATAGTCGGGCACGCTAATCCAGTTGATGCCCGAAGGCAGCTGACCTTGCGTAACGCCCTGGTAGAACATAGACACGGGTATGTCGCCCTGGCCGCCCACAAACTGAGCCTCGGGCACGGAGATGCGCACCGTGTGCTGGCCTGCGCCGAAGGCTCCGAGCGAGATGATGCGGTTGTCTATCACGTCGCCGGGGCACCAGTTGCTGAAGCTCTGCCACACTGCGTCGGTCCTGGGCACATAGCCATAGATGCCGTTGAGCTGCGTGTTATACTTGCGGAAGGGCTCGCATGTGGTGCGGCCGGGCCTGTAGACGAGCATGAGTGAGTCGTCTATGTAGACGTAATGCCATCTGCGGTTATACTCCTCGCCTCCGCTGTTGGCTCCGTGATTGGATGTGATGAGCACCAGTTGTGCGTCGCTAGCGTTGTTCTTCACCGTGAAGTGCCATGTTTTCACTGTTTTGCCGATGGTGTCGGTGCATGCGGCGTTATAGTTGTTGAGGTTCCCGCCTGTATATTCGGGCCTCTTCATGTGTATGGGCACCAGCTCGTCGTGGTCGGCATAGTCGTCGTGGCGGGCCCAGGTAACCAGTTTGAGTGTTCCTTTAAACACGTCGCTGCGTCCGGCGCAGCCTGCTATTTGCTGGTTGGCGGCATAAGGCACGCCGAAAAGCTCAAACTCTACCCATATATCATGGTCGGCCAGAATCTTCTGGTCACGCAGAATATTGGCCACATAGTCTATGTGATAGCTGTAGGGCACCACATCGGGCTTCTTGTTCTTGTCCATGAAAGGTGTGATGAAGCGTCCTATCTCAATGCGCTGCACCGAGTCGGGTATGTAAGTGGTGTCGCCCTTGGGCACAAAAGCCAGGTTGATGTTGCCAATGCGGTCGTAGTTGTCGCAGCAGGCTTGCACAAACACGTTCATGCGCAGCGAGTCGCCTATGAGGGCAAGCTGTTCGGGCTTGAGCTTTACGGCATAGAGCGAGGTGCTGTGACGCAATATGCCGTCGCTCACCAGGCTGTCGGGGTTTTTCTGAAAAAGGTAGCCGTCGTAGAAGGTGGAAGCGTTGAAGAGCGTCAGCGTGTCGGGACGCTCGTCGGCCGAGGCCGTTGTTCCTGAAAACAGTGTCATGAAGACCATGACAAATAGTAAGTAAATGTTTCTTTTTATCATAAAAATCAGATTAAAAAAATATTTTGATTGCAAAGTTACAGAAAATAGTTTTAAAATCTTATTCAGGCAAATGAATTTTTAAGAATAACCCCTCTGCAAGCTCTTTATGCCGGGACAGTCGGGTGTGGTTACGTAAAAAGGGCGGTGAAGCCACGTTTTGGCGCAGCCTCACCGCCCTCTTATCTGTGCGGAAGCAGCTTACTTGTGCTGGTTCTTTATCTTTTCAACGTATGCATCTATCACCGCAATGGCCGTGATGTTGACCACCTCGCGCACGGAGCACTCGAAGTCGGTGAAGTGGATAGGCTTGTTAAGACCCATCTGTATAGGACCTATAATTTCGGCATCGGGGTTCATGGCCTGCAAGAGCTTGTAACTGCCATTGGCGCTAGACAGGTTGGGGAACACCAGCGTGTTGACCTTCTTGCCCCGTAGCTTGGTGAAGGGATACTTGTCGTCGCGCAGCTCGTTGTTAAGGGCAAAGTTAACCTGCATCTCGCCGTCTATGGCCAGGTCGGGATATTGCTTTTGCAAGGCCTCTACAGCCTGGCTCACCTGCAGCGGACTGCCCTGCTTGTCGGTTCCGAAGTTGGAATAGCTAATCATGGCAATGACGGGCTCTTCGTTGAAGAACCTCACGCTGTGGGCCGAAAGCTTGGCAATATCCATCAGCGCGTCGTGGTCGGGATGGCGGTTTACGAGCGTGTCGGCCACATAGTAAACGCCGTTTTTGGTGTTGAGGATGTGCATGGTGGCGAAGTGATTGTACTCCGGACGCACGCCGATGACCTCTCTTGCGCACTTGAAGGTGTTGGAATATTTGGTGTAAAGGCCTGTGATGAAGGCGTCGGCGTCGCCGTTCTCCACCATCGACATACCGAAGTAGTTGCGCTCGTACATCTTGTCGTAAGCCTCTTCAAAGGTATATCCCATGCGGGCACGCTTCTCTGCCAGGTGCTTGGCAAACCTTGCGCGCCGTCCTTGCTCCTTGTCTGCGCGCATGTCTATGATTTCTATGCCCGTGAGGTCGAGCTTCAGGCGTGCTGCCAGTCGGTTCAGACGGTCGGGGTTGCCCAGCAGTATAGGCTCACAGATGCCCTCTTGCTTGGCCTGCACGGCCGCTTTCATCATGGTTTGATGGCCACCCTCGGCAAAGACCACGCGTTGCGGGTGCTGTGCCGCCGTGGCATGCAGTGTTCGGGTGAGCTTGGTTTCCTGGCCGAGCAGCTGGCGCAGGTGCTCCTTATAGGCATTCCAGTCGGTGATGTTGTGCCTGGCCACGCCGCTCTCCATGGCAGCTTTGGCCACGGCGGCGCTCACGTCGGTGATGAGGCGCGGGTCTA
>ERZ780151.2286-NODE-2286-length-11273-cov-2.902835_pt1 | contig 11273 bp, 11 predicted proteins | sample MGYA00510983_ERZ780151 | MGnify/ENA primary metagenome ERZ780151 (study PRJEB29588, sample SAMEA2144623) | human gut metagenome | biome: human gut; feature: human-associated habitat; material: faeces | place: Denmark | collected 2008/2010 ... | reverse complement strand
CTTCTACAGAGGGTGTCTTTCTTTTGTGCAATATTTTGGATTTGCTCATTTATAGTTATAATAAAAAAATAGCACAAATAAGGAAATGATGTAATGGAAGAACAAAGGAAAAACAGTTACGATCCGAACGAAGATATCGTGGACCGTATGTGGAAGAGGTCAAAAAACAGCATCAATCTGGTCATCGTCGTATGCAATATTCTGGTATTCCTTGCAGTCACACTGACCGGAGGGACAGAGAGCTCCAGACATATGATGGACTGCGGTGCGGCGTATGCGCCGCTGATTGAGAGCGGAGAATACTATCGCCTGTTTACGAGTATGTTTCTTCACTTTGGCATCCAGCATCTGATCAACAACATGCTGCTTCTTTTGTTCCTTGGGGATTACCTGGAACGCGCAGTTGGAAAGATCCGTTATCTGGTCATCTATCTGGGCGGCGGACTCGTCGGAAATCTGTGCTCGTATCTGCATGAACTGTCCCTGATGAAAACAGAGGAAGCACCGGCAGTTTCCGCCGGCGCTTCGGGAGCGATTTTTTCTGCTGTCGGAGCGATGCTTGTTCTTCTGGCATTTCGGAAAGGAAGGCTGGAGGATCTCACCTTCCGGCGGATGGTCGTCATGGCTGTCCTTTCGCTGCTGGTCGGATTCCAGTCTTCAAATGTGGACAACTTCGCACACATCGGCGGTTTTCTGGCAGGTGCAGTCCTGATGGCGGTTCTCTATCCGGGAATGGCAAGGATCAGGAAAAGGGGAAAACGACCGTAAAGGTGCTTCCTTCCCCGGGAACGGAAGAAACGGAAATCGTGCCGTCGTGTGCGGTTACAATTTCCTTGCAGATGGCAAGTCCAAGGCCGGTTCCGTTTTTCTTATGTGTGACAAAAAGGTCAAAGAGAGTCGGCAGATCCTCGGCGGGGATTCCGCAGCCAGTGTCCTGCACACGGATGGTCAGAAAGTCACCGTCGAAACAGAGAGAGATTTTGATCGTTCCGCCGGAAGGCATTGCTTCCGCCGCATTTCGGATCAGGTTCAGAAAAAGCTGACGAAATTGCGTGGTATCAAGGGCAAAGCGCGGAATGGCAGATTCCTTGACAAGTTCAATGGAAACCTGTTGTTTTTCGAGGAGAACGCCGGTATCGGCACAGAGATTCTGGAGCAGAAGATAAGGATTCACGTAAGCGCGTACCGCCCGATATGAATGATTATAGCAGGAGAGCTCATCGAGCAGGGAGTTCAGAAAAGCCATATTTTCCTGGATTTTCTGAAAATAGAGATCGTTGGAAAGCTCCGGATGCGCTAAAAGAAGAAGCTGATGAAAGCTGTGGATAACCGCAACAGGATTTCGAACCTCATGTGAAATCCGGGAAATCATAGCGTGACATTCTTCCGATAAGCCCTGTGAATTGGTTGTTGGTTCTTTTGACATAGCCGTATCCTCCTTATGATGCGCAGGTAATGATTTTTGATTAGGCAAAAGTTTAGCATTGAAAAGGGGGAGCGCGCAACAAAAAGCGTTCTGCATTATTTGACATTTTTCGACAAATAGTGAGAAAATAGAGTTGTTCGGAACCGTGCAGAACGGGATTCGGAACAACAGAAGAATTAAAAAAAGTAAAGGAGAAAAAGATCATGGATTGTATTTTTTGTAAATTAGCAAACGGAGAAATTCCAACCGCGACATTGTATGAGGACGATGAGTTCCGTGTCATTCTGGATCAGGGACCGGCAACGAAAGGACATGCGCTGATTCTTCCAAAACAGCATTTTGCAAACATTTATGAAATTCCGGATGAAACCGCAGCGAAAGCAATGATTCTCGGCAAAAAAATGGCGACGGCCATGACGAAAGCGCTTCATTCCGATGGCTTCAATCTGGTACAGAACAATGGTGAGGCAGCAGGACAGACGGTATTCCACTTCCATATGCATCTGATTCCAAGATATGAAGGTGACAATGCCGGTATTGCTGCATGGAAGCAGGGAACTCTCGAGGATGCGGTAAAAGAGCAGATCATTGAGAGCGTGACGGCAGAGCTGAAGGCCTGAGAAAAGGCTGGCAACAGCCAGAAAAAGAATCAATGACAGACGAACAGGGGCGGAGAACAATGGACAAAAATAACTTTTCAGAAATATATAAAAAGTATGTAATGACAGCCTATTCAGCCGCAATGCAGGTGGTACACAATGAAGCCGATGCGGATGATATCGCACAGGAAACGATGGTGAAACTGTACCTGAATATTGATGCGCTGGATGAAGACAGAGTAGAAGGCTGGGTCCGTGTCGCTGCAAAGAATCTGGGAATTGATTATCAAAGAAAAGCACAACGTTTTGACTGGAACGAACTGGATGAGGATCTTCGTGCGGAAGAGATGGAACTTCCGACGCTTGCAGAGGAAGAAAAGCAGGAGAGAAATCATTTTTTTCAGGAAGTGATGGATGCACTGAAAGATCATGATGAATCGGGTTATTATATTACGCGTGAAATCAAGGTGCATGAGCGTTCGGAAAAGGAAGTAGCATCCGAAATGGGTATCACCATAGGAAATCTGCGGGTGAAAATGACCCGGACGAAAAAATGGCTTTGCCAGCACTTTGCTGACAAAGCCAGAGAAATGGGATTTCTGTAGTTACTATTTGCGTTCGCATTCCTGGATCAGGCAAAGGATGCGGCCGATGGAATCGGTGTGGCTGCTCTTCTTCATCGCATTGATGTAGGTCTGACGGTTTTCGTAAACCTCACGGATTGCGGACTGAAGAGTCTGCGCATTCACGGATTCTTCTTCCAGAACTTTACTGTAACCCTGACGCTCAAAGGAACGCGCATTTAAAATCTGGTCTCCGCGGCTGGCATTGGCAGAAAGCGGAATCAGAATGTTTGGTTTTGCCAGAGCACTGATTTCGCAGATCGCATTTGCGCCGGCGCGGGAGATGATCAGATCTGCTGCAGCGAAGAGATCCGGGAGCTCATCTTTGATGTACTCGAACTGAACGTAACCTTCGGTACCATTTAAGGAGGCATCCAGTTTATCTTTACCGCAGAGATGAATCACCTGGAAATCTTTCAGAAGTTCTGGTAAAATAGAACGGACCGCAGTATTGACAGCAACGGAACCGAGGCTTCCTCCGATGACGAGAATAACCGGTTTTGCGGCATTGAATCCGCAGAACTTCAGGCCTTCCCGCGCATCGCCGGACAGCAGTTCCTGGCGGATTGGCGTTCCGGTCAGAACGGCTTTGTTTTCCGGGAGACATTTAACGGTTTCCGGGAAATTACAGCAGACCTTTGCAGCGGACGGAATACACAGCTTATTTGCCAGGCCAGGCGTCATATCCGATTCATGGATCAGCGCTGGGACTTTACATGCTTTGGCGGCAAGGACAACCGGTACCGAAACGAAGCCGCCTTTGGAGAAGACAACGTTTGGTTTCAGCTTTTTGAGCAGTTTTTTTGCTTCAAAGTAGCCTTTTACGACGCGGAATGGATCGGAAAAGTTTTTCGGATCGAAGTAGCGGCGAAGCTTTCCAGATGAAATTCCGTAATACGGAATGCCGAGATCTTCGATCAGCTTGCGCTCCATACCGTCGTAGGAACCGATATAAGAGATTTTATAACCTGCTTCTTTTAATTTTGGAATCAGGGCAATATTCGGGGTAACATGGCCGGCGGTACCTCCGCCTGTCAGAACAATATGCTTCATGAGAATTCCTCCCTGGAATTTGATAATATCATTTGGCTTTTATTATCCCCTCAAGAAGAAAAAAAGTCAAGAGCGGTTACAACATGGAAAATGCCGAGGAACGGAAGAAGATGAAAAAGATAGAAAAAGAAGAACAGCTGAAAAAGAAACTGGAGCAGACGATGGAAGAAAAAATGGCTGCGGATTCGAAAACGGTGGAAGGGGAATCGGCAGTTGTAAAGGCAGAGGAAGGAAACACAGCAACAGAACAGGAGCCGGAGGCTGCGCCTGCACTTTCAGAGGAAGAACTGAACGCAATGTACGAGCGCTTCCAGCAGCGACTCCAGAAGGAAGGACTCGCGGACGCGGAAGGCAACCCGACAGAAAAAACACTGGAGATCCGCCGCCAGATCGTGGAGAGAAAGGCAGAACGCGAAAAGCAGGCGGAGAGACAGAAGAAGATTGCGAAGAGAGCGAAAACAACAAAACACTGGGTACGGACGGCAAAGGCAGCTGGTGTTGTGTTGGTTGTGGGAGCGTGCGTTTTTGGGGCGAGTATGACGAGCGAGGCGAATCGGATTCGGTTGGTGGAGACGATTAGTGGGGTTCGGAATACGGGTGACGTGACGTGGACAGATAATGGTGAAAATCGGGACGGATCAGAAACAAATTTTGAACAAGCAAAAACAGAGATCGTAGAAAAAATCCATATTGAGGTGCCGGAATTTTATTATGTACCAGATGGAATGAAATATAGTCAATTTATGATATTTGAAGAAACGGAAATGGCGGTGATCCAATATCAATATGGAGAACATTCTATCTATTTTCATTTGGCAGCAAATGAAAAAGATTTGTCACAAGGCAATTGGAAAGACAAAGAAAAGGTTCAAGTAGAAACACTTGATGATGTGATAGAAATTGAAATGGGAACTTTAGCAGAGAATGGAGAAGAAAATTATTATGCATTATGGAAATATAAAGATGCCTATTATCAATTAAGCGGACAGATAGAAAAGGAGGAATTGGTGAAAATTATAAATGAAATGCAGTATAATGTGTAATTATTTTATGAAATGCACGTATATAATATGTAGGTGAAGACGAGGGGAAAGAGGAAGTATGAAAAAGGTTATAAATTTAAAAAACTTACTCTTTTGTGCGATGCTCATTGTAGCGATGTCTTTGAATACAGTTGATGTGCATGCAGATGCGTTGGATTATTTAGGCAGTATTATTGATGGATCTGAATTGACAAATGATCTAGAAGCTTTTGGAGACTACCAGAGTGTAGCGAGAAGTACATATCTGCACCAAGGATTTGTGAGAATTACTAATAATGGAAACGGGTATGTTGGAATAACCGGAGGAACGGAATGCAACGTTAGCTGTAATACGGTGAAGTTGAATGTGTATTTGGAACGGTCTAGTGGGGATGGGAACTTTTATAGTTATCAAAAATGGGACAAAGTATCGTATAATACGAATTCTTTGTATATGAGTACACAGGTAAAAGTAGAAAAAGGGTACTATTATCGCTTAAGAGGATATCATTCATGTACAAAGAATGGAGTACTTGAGAATGGTGGAAGTTCAACAAATGGAATCTACATTGGCTAACTGAAAGTTACGAATATTCAAATTAAAACGAGCAAAAAATATTATGAATATAAGCACAAGAGAGATAGCGTAAACGACCGGAAACAATTTCTAACCCGACCCAGTTTACACTCCCTCACCCCTTAAAAATTTCGGGGCCAGTCCCCTATAGAAACCTTATAACAATGAATATATTAAGACGAAAACGCAGATCTTTCAGGATTTTCAACGCGTCGAAATTCCTTTTTCCAACCACAACACAGATCTGAGTCATCATGTGTTACTATGTTCAGCGTGTGAGTGATCATACGGAACATCGGCTGGCCCCGATAAGTGAGGCATCGGTATTACTGCAGGAATACCGGTGCCTCTTTTCTATGCACTTCCGGCGGCCGATGCCCATAATTGAACAAAAATATTAAGATTGTTGTGCAATCTGCCTTAAAATTCCGTTGGAATCTGCCAGATATTATGCTATAATAATCAAAAAAGAGAGAATAAGCATAAAATACAAAAGGAATTTCAGATTATTTTCGCGGACAACGCGTCAAAGACCATGCTGGCATGAGAACTTGACGACTGCCGCGATAACGGGCCAAACGCATAACGCGTGATTTGACCCGTAGTGACAACATTTTGTCCCCGAACAAAACGGGAGAACAGGAGGCATCTTATGCGTCTTACATTTCTTGGAGCAACACATGAAGTGACGGGCAGTTGTTATTATCTGGAGGCTGCCGGGAAGAAGTTTTTAGTGGACTGCGGTATGGAGCAGGGACCGAATATTTATGAAAACAAGCCGATTCCGGTTCCGGCATCCCAGCTGGATTTCGTATTGATCACGCACGCGCACATCGATCACACCGGAAATCTGCCGCTGCTGTATGCACACGGCTTCCGCGGTCCAATCTATATGACCCCGGCGACGGTAGCGCTTTCGGACATCATGCTCCGCGATAGCGCACACATTCAGCTCGCCGAGGCTGAGTGGCGGAACCGCAAAAACCGCCGGGCGGGAAAAGAAGATTACGTCACGCCGTACACAATGGAGGATGCCCTCGGCGTGATCCGCTTACTGGAAGGCATTCCGTATCATCAGCGTGTGACACTATCGGACGGCATCCAGATCCGTTTCCTCGATGCCGGTCATCTGCTCGGCTCCGCATCCATTGAGCTGTGGCTGACAGAGGACGGTGTGACGAAAAAACTGCTCTTCTCCGGCGATATCGGAAATATCCATCAGCCGCTGATCAACGACCCGGAGTACCCAGAGAGCGCTGATTACGTGATTATGGAATCCACCTACGGTGACCGGAGCCACGGTCCGAAACCGGATTATGTACCGGAGCTGGCAAAAATCATTCAGGAAACGCTCGACCGCGGCGGCAACCTCGTGATCCCGTCGTTTGCTGTTGGAAGAACGCAGGAGATGCTGTACTTTATTCGTGAAATTAAGGCAGAACATCTGGTTCACGGCCACGGCGAATTCCCGGTTTACGTGGACAGTCCGCTTGCCGTTGAGGCAACCAATATTTTCCGCGATCATCAGAAAGAGTGCTACGATTCCGATGCAGCTGCGCTCCTTGCGCAGGGCATTAATCCGATTCTGTTTCCGGGCTTAAAGCTCTCGATTACATCCGATGAGTCGAAAGCCATCAACTTCAACGAAACCCCGAAGGTCATCATATCCGCGAGCGGCATGTGCGATGCAGGACGAATCAAGCATCATCTGAAGCACAACCTCTGGCGGCAGGAGAGTACGGTTCTCTTCGTCGGCTATCAGGCCGTCGGTACACTGGGACGGGCGCTGATCGGAGGCGCGAAGGAGGTGAAACTGTTCCAGGAAGAGGTTCATGTGAACGCGCACATCATCCAGTTCCCGGGCATGAGCGGCCACGCAGATCAGGAAGGACTGCTCAAATGGGCGGGCAGTCTGCGGGCAAAACCGGACCGCGTTTTCGTAACGCACGGCGAAGATAAAGTGACGGAAATTTTTGCAGAAAAACTGTGGGACGAATTCCGCTACCCGGCGATGGCTCCGTTCTCCGGCACGGTATTTGACCTGAAAGAAAATGAATTCATCGAAAAAAACGTTGGCATTCCGATCCAGAAGGAAACAACGGCAAACGCAGGAACACTGCGCACGAGAAGCAGCGGAAATGCCGTCTTCGACCGCCTCGTTGCGGCTGGTCAGCGGCTGCTCACCGTCATTACAAGAAACAAAGGCGGTGCTAACAAAGACCTTTCGAAATTTGCCGATCAGATCAACAGTCTCTGCGACAAATGGGACAGATAAAGCAGTCCGGTGGCTGGAAGAAAGACTGTGCTATTAATATAGAAGAAAAACCGGAAGAAAGCAGGCGGCAGGGAAGCTGTGCTGCATCAGAAAAGAAAAAACAGAAGTGGATAAATTACAAACTCCCCGGGGTGAGCATTCCCCGGGGAGTTATTATAATAAAAAAGAGCAAGCGTAAAAAAAGTTATTTCTGGATAGCCTGTTCCAGTGCTTTTGCAAGCTGGTCTGGACATGATGTTCCGCGTCCGTTGCAGTCGATGCCTTTCATGCGGGAGATGGCTTCGTTTACGTCCATGCCCTCAACGAGTCTTGCAACACCCTGTGTGTTTCCGTTGCATCCGCCTACGAACTGTACGTTGTGTACTTTACCGTCTTCTACCTCAAACAGAATTTTTCTGGAACAGGTACCTTTTGTTGTATATTCCATCGATAAGATCCTCCTTTGTGAATAAAAAATTAGAACATTATCGTGAACTTCAGCCACGATAATTCTTCGGTTCCTGCTATTATACCATAGATTACGAAAACAGCAAAGAAAAAAGATACCACAGATCCAAAATTTATTGTATACTGTAACAGGAATTACAAAGAAACCAGAAGGAAAAGAAAATGGACTCCCGGAGTTTTCCGTTCTTACTTTAGCGGCTGACCGCTGACAAAAATGATTTCATAAAAGCAAGAACAGAAAGAATCGGAGAGTACATGTAAAGTTATTGGAGGATATCATAAACATGAAGTTAATTGGAATTATCGGTGCAATGGAAGTTGAAGTTGCAAGCTTAAAGGAAATGATGACGGATGTTACAATTCGCACGAAAGCATCCATGGAGTTCAACCACGGTTACCTGAACGGAAAAGAAGTGGTTGTTGTGCGCAGCGGAATCGGTAAAGTAAATGCCGGTATCTGCACCCAGATTCTTGTAGATGATTACGGCGTGGACTGTGTCATCAACACCGGAATTGCAGGCTCCCTGCGGAATGAAATTAACATCGGCGATATCGTCATCTCGACCGATGCTGTTCAGCACGACATGGATGTGCGCATCTTCGGATACCCGCTCGGCGAGATTCCGCAGATGGGCGTTTTGAGCTTCCCGGCAGACGAGCACCTCGCAGAGGTGGCAGAGGAAGTCTGCAAGGAAGTCAATCCGGAAATCCAGGTATTCCGCGGACGCGTGGTCAGCGGTGACCAGTTTATTTCCAGCAAAGAAGTGAAAAACCATCTGATCGAGGAATTCAACGGTTCCTGCGCCGAGATGGAGGGCGCTGCGATTGCGCAGGGCGCTTATCTGAACAAGATTCCATACGTCGTACTCCGCGCCATCTCCGACAAAGCAGACGACAGCGCAACAATGGACTACCCGACCTTTGAGAGCGAGGCAGCCCGCCACTGTGTCAACCTGCTGCAGGAAATGGTAAAACGCCTGTAATCTAAAAAAAGCAAGAAGAAAAAATCGACAAACGGGCAGGCGAAAACCAGCGAAACCACGCGAACCGGCACGAAAGCAGTCCCCTGAAGGAACGAAAAATAAAAATTCACGCGAAAAAGCACAGAATCACAAAGAATTTGACGAACGTTTTTTGTTTCCAAATTTTTCCGGCAGTGCTATACTGTGGCACATCGGAACAAGAAGATGCTCACTACGGATTGCTCAGCAGTAAAACACTTGCTGTTTTGCTGCGTAAGAAAGTGATTCAGGTGTGAGCAGCCCTCCTTTTGCGAAGCAAAATTTTCAATGAGGGCTGCGAATGTTACAGTTCCCAGGTACCTGTGAACTGTAACACGTCTCCACTGCCGATATGCCAGCGGAAGAATCCTGTGCGCGCAAATTCTGCCGCGGCATCCGCCGATGCACCGCAACGGAAGCACCGGCATATGATCATGACAGGCAAATTCAAAAATCATCAGGGGGAATAAGAATGCTGGAGTTTTGTGTGAAACAAAATGTGTTCTTATACGCAATGATAGCAGCAGGAATCGCCGGTGTGTGGTGCCTGTTCTGGAATAACCGTTTCTACACCCGGGCCATCCGCGATCTCGGAAGGCTGAAGGAACCAAAGTCGAAATGGACCAGGTCGGTGCTGGAAACGTGTCAGAGAAAAGCGCATCCCTTTTCGAATGCCGGGGCGTTTATGCGCAGCCAGATTGCACAGGGCAGGTCAGCGGGAATGGCAGTCCCGACGCTTCTGCGCGGAAGCCAGAATATGATCCTCACGGTTCTGGCGCTGTCGATTCTTTCGCTGTGGGCGATCTACCGATACCGTTATGGAGAGGCGGAGCTGATGCGCTACCTCGGAACGGGCACCGCGCTCGCCGGATGCCTTGTCTTTTTCCGGCTCTGTCTGGATTTCGGCGGAAAAGAGGAAATTCTGCTGAACGGCTGGACAGACTATCTGGAAAATGAGTTTGCAGCGACGAAACAGAGTGCGGTGCTGGAAACCGTACAGCAGACCGAACGGCAGCCGGTGCAGGCGGAAACCATGGCACAGGCAGGAACCGGAGCGGCGAAAGCAAAAGCGCAGACTGCGGGAAGCGAGTCCGCCAAAGAGAGGAATGAACTGTTCGCAGATCCGGAAAAAGAAGCGAGGATTTCGAAAGTCAGGGAGGGCATCCGCCAGACCGCCGCGGCCGAGAGCAGGTTTGCCGGAATGCTGACGCCAGAGGAAGAGAAGCTGATGAGGGAGATTATCAGCGAATACGTGTAAATACCAGGGGATCAGGCCGGGGAGCATGGCATATCGACATGACCATATTTCCGAATCGGCAGTCCGCAGGTATCTAAGATAAAAATATTTCAGGCAGTGCCGTCTTTCAAAACAGACAGGCGGCACTGCTTTCCCGGATAAAGCAGAATCATCATCTGCAAAAGGAGGAACCAACATGAGACTTGTAATTCTTGAGGCAGAGTCACTGGGAAAGGACATGGATCTGTCCGGCTTTTCCCGTTTTGGAGAAGTGACAGTATATGAAAAAACAACGGAGGAGGAATGCCCGGAGCGTGTGCGGGAGGCGGATATTGTCATCTGCAACAAGGTGCGCATGTGCAGCCGCACCCTGTCCGGCGCGGAGAACCTGAAACTGATCTGCGTCACCGCAACCGGCATCAACAACATCGATCTCGATTATGTGAAGCGCCACAACATCGCCGTGACGAACGTCGCCGGCTATTCCACCGTCAGCGTGGCCCAGCACACCTTTGCGATGTACTTCTATCTGGCAGAAAAACTCCGTTATTACGATGATTACGTAAAAAACGGCAGCTACGCCGCCAGCAGTCTTTTCACCTGCATGGACAGACCGTTCACCGAGCTGGAGGGCAAGACGTGGGGCATCATCGGCCTTGGCGCGATCGGCAGAAAAGTGGCTTCGATTGCACAGGTATTCGGCTGCCGTGTGATCTATTACTCCACCTCCGGTGCACACGACGATCCGGACTACGAGCGGGTCGATCTCTATCGTCTGCTGAAGGATTCTGATGTGGTTTCCATCCACGCCCCGTTAAATGAGGCGACCGAGAACCTGATGAATATCGAAACGTTTGCCAACATGAAGCGGAACGCAATTCTGATCAACGTCGGCCGCGGCTCGATCGTGAATGAGCGTGACCTCTGCTGTGCCCTGCGCGAAGGCCTGATCGCCGGAGCAGCGCTCGATGTACTTTCCAGCGAGCCGATCCGCAGTGACAGTCCGTTGCTGA
>ERZ780151.2282-NODE-2282-length-11279-cov-3.638097_pt1 | contig 11279 bp, 8 predicted proteins | sample MGYA00510983_ERZ780151 | MGnify/ENA primary metagenome ERZ780151 (study PRJEB29588, sample SAMEA2144623) | human gut metagenome | biome: human gut; feature: human-associated habitat; material: faeces | place: Denmark | collected 2008/2010 ... | reverse complement strand
GTCCCGGTAGTGAGCTTTGCGTCTTCTATCATGACATGGGTATTGTTGGGAGGTATTTTATTGCTGAATACATTCCCTCAGTTATTGTTGGCAGGTATTATATTGTTTGCCATGACTACATTGTTCAGCTTTATCACCTTGCCGGTGGAAATCAATGCAAGTAAGCGTGCACTCGTTTGGCTGAGTTCATCCGGGATCACCAACTCGTATAATCACAGACAAGCTGAAGATGCACTTCGTTCCGCTGCATACACTTATGTAGTAGCTGCGTTGGGTTCATTGGCTACGTTGATTTACTACATTATGATCTTCATGGGTAGAAGAGACTAAAAACTTCTCCATAAAATATAAAAGAGTGCCTTCTTAGTCCGCATTAGGATTCTGGAAGGCACTCTTTTGTTTGTCATACGTTATCATATATTCGGGTTTTGCACAACTTAGGGTAGAATGTTGACGATTTTTTCAGATATATGCAAGTGTTGCTCGGAAATTTGCAGTAAATTTGCGCAATTAAAATTATAAACAGTAATATTATGGCAGCAAAACCAAGTATTCCTAAAGGAACTCGTGACTTTTCGCCGGTAGAAATGGCGAAGCGTAATTATATATTCAATACGATTCGTGACGTATATCATCTTTATGGTTTCCAGCAGATAGAAACTCCATCTATGGAAATGCTTTCTACACTCATGGGAAAGTATGGAGATGAAGGCGACAAACTTCTTTTTAAGATTCAGAACTCGGGAGATTATTTTTCCGGTATCACTGACGAGGAATTGTTGAGCCGTAATGCAGCAAAGTTGGCAAGCAAATTCTGTGAGAAAGGATTGCGTTATGACTTGACTGTACCTTTTGCCCGTTATGTAGTGATGCACCGTGACGAAATCACGTTCCCTTTCAAACGCTATCAGATTCAGCCGGTATGGCGTGCCGACCGTCCGCAGAAAGGGCGTTATCGTGAGTTTTATCAATGTGATGCGGATGTGGTAGGTAGTGATTCGTTGCTGAACGAGGTAGAACTGATGCAGATTGTTGATACTGTATTCAGCCGTTTCGGTATTCGTGTATGCATCAAGATTAATAATCGTAAGATTCTTTCCGGTATTGCCGAGATTATCGGTGAAGCTGATAAGATTGTCGATATAACCGTAGCCATAGATAAGCTGGATAAGATCGGTCTGGACAACGTGAATGCCGAACTGAAAGAGAAAGGGATCAGTGATGAGGCTATTGCCAAATTGCAGCCTATTATTCTTCTTAACGGCACGAATGCGGAGAAACTGGGTACATTGAAAGAAGTGTTGTCAGCCAGTGAAGTAGGATTGAAAGGAGTGGAGGAAAGTGAGTTTATTCTGAATACATTGGAAACAATGGGGCTGAAGAATGAAATTGAACTTGACCTGACATTGGCCCGCGGATTGAACTACTATACAGGGGCTATTTTTGAAGTGAAGGCGTTGGACGTACAAATCGGCAGTATCACAGGCGGTGGACGCTATGACAATCTGACCGGAGTATTCGGTATGTCGGGGGTATCCGGTGTCGGTATCTCTTTCGGTGCAGACCGTATCTTCGATGTGTTGAACCAGCTCGAACTTTATCCGAAAGAAGCTGTGAACGGAACAGAAGTGTTATTCATCAATTTCGGTGAAAAGGAAGCGGCTTTCTCTATGGGTGTTTTGGCAAAAGTGCGTGCAGCAGGTATCCGTGCCGAAATCTTCCCGGATGCCTCCAAGATGAAAAAACAAATGAGCTATGCCAATGCGAAGAATATTCCGTTTGTCGCTATCGTAGGTGAAAACGAGATGAATGAGGGCAAAGTTATGCTGAAGAATATGGAGACAGGGGAACAGAATCTTGTTTCGGCAGAAGAATTGATTGCTGCTGTAAAGAGATAAAAGAACATTGATTATAAAAAGATAAGGTGCCGTTGACATTCGATCAGCGGCACCTTATTATTTGGGAATAGTACTCCTGTTTACCGGGAGTTACAAATGACGTTCGGGATACATCTCATTCCACCATTCCGGGCGATCCTGCAGCCAGCGGGCAAACCATGCCATAATAGAATTGTGCCATTTGATACGCTTGTCGTAATCTGAAATAAAATGATTCTCACCGTCTACTGTGATGAATTCAACAGTCTTTCCTAATATCTTCAAGGCATTGAAAAGCTGTATACTTTCACCTATGGGTACATTGGTATCTACGGTTCCGTGCAACAATAGCAATGGGGTGTTGATCTTGTCAGCATTGAATAAAGAGCCTTGTTTGGTAAACAGATCCGGGTTTTTCCAGGGGTAGCTGTCGGCGGCGGCAATCGCATTGTATGAATAGCCCCAGTAACCTTCTCCCCAATAGCTGGTCACATCGCTGATACCTGCATGAGACACGGCAGCGGCAAAGATGTCAGTTTGAGTTTGCAGATACTGCGTCATGAATCCTCCGTAGGAAGCACCGAGACATCCGATTCGTTTTTCGTCTACAAACGGGTGTTCCTTGCAGAACTGTTTTGTTCCTTCAATAATATCGTCAGCAGTACGTTTTCCCCACGCGTTGACGTGGCGTGCAGAAAATTCCTGTCCGAAACCGATAGTACCGCTAGGCTGAATCACATACACTACATAGTCGCGTGAAGCGAACAGTTGGGCACAATACGGATTACTGATGCCACGTGTCGTAGGAGTGGTTCCGCCATAGTAATAAACAAGCATCGGATACTTCTTATTCGGGTCGAAGTTGGGCGGCAGACACATCTTTCCGGTGATTACCGTTCCGTCCGAGGCCGTAAAGTTCCACGGTTCGGTTTTACCTAATTCTATCTGGTCGAGAATTGGCTTCAATGGGTCGGCCAGTAACCGGGAAGTTTTTTTCTTCATGTCATACAGATAAGCAACTCCGGCATTATGGTCGGATTGACCGATATAAGCGGCGATTCCCGGATTGTATTCCGATAAGGTGAAAGCACTGGTAACATCCGTTTCCAGGTTCAACTTCTCAAAGCTGTTGTTTTTGGGCGAGTAGCGATAGATGTTCTTGCAGTCGCCATCGTCCGTATTGAAATAAATGCATCCGTCCCCGCGATTCCATTGCAGAGGACTGACAGTCGGGTTGAAGTCTTTAGTAATCGGCTGTATCTTGCGGGTAGCCAGATCCATGATAAATGCCTGTGTGTCGAAATCATTGGCAATAGGATGATTACCGCAATTCTTTCCGATTCCGCCGAAGGCCTCGGGACTTGCTGTAAGCAATAACTGCTTGCCGTCCGGTGAATAGCTGGCACCTCCCAGGAAGCGTTCGTCGTGGAAAAGAGTGTCAACCTTCAACGTTTCCAAATCTACCAGGTAGAGAGAAGACAGAGAGAACGGACGTTGAGTGATGTTTTCTTTCGATGTACTATATATCATAAATTTCCCATCGGGAGAAATATCCTGTAAGTAAGTGCTATGGTTACCATAAGTCAATCGTTCGGAAACACCGTTGGCTATGTTATATTTAGCCAGGAAGCTTCGTCCGCGAGTGTTGGGAATACGGTCTGCCGGGCTGACGATACGGCGGAGAGCACCTTGTTCTTTTTCTCCTTCTTCTCTGGGGTAATAGATCAGGAAGTCTTCGTTGGGCGACCATGTAAAGCTCTGTTCGGGAATCCCTTTCAAGAGAGTTTCTTCGTTTAGTGTAGCAGGGTCGAGCGTGATAACGTCATTTCCGCTAAGCGCTGTTACGGTATAATAGAGTTTGTCGCTTTTGGGCATCCAACGCATACCGTCTCTTGCATTATCCAAAAGAACCTTTCCGGTTTTCAGCTCCGTGAGCTGACAGTATGTACGCGAGCGTTTGGCAGCATGGTTGTTCCAATAACGGGTCAGCAGGTATTTTCCACTCGGAGAGATCGCAACGGAGATAACACGGTTGCCGTACACTGTATTATCCAGTGAAAAACGCTTCTTTGCATTCGGATCTAGTGTGCAGGCGATATCTTTGAATTTGTTGTCCTTAATAAACTCGCATTTCAGGGTAGGAGCAGCTTTGTCTTCTGCGGTGGAAAGCAATTTGATTGTGATTTCATAATCTCTTTCCGGTTCTAGAGTAAGAGCTATATCCCGAGAGGAGGCAGAACTGATACTATCTTCGGCGGCGTCCTTTGTCTGCTTGGAAACTTCGTCGATAAAGACTTCCCAGCGGACGGGAGAAGTAACTTTCAATTTTCCTTTCAGGAAACGTTCCGCCCTGATCTGTGTTTTAAGTACATAAATCTTGCTGTTTTTGTCAGCCTTATCCAATGTTAGATACCCTGCCGTGTCAACGGTCAGTGATTGCAGGGGCGCATCAGGGAGGTCGAGTACTACCGGAGTTTTAAGCAACATCTTGGTTGAATGCTTTTCTCCTTTCGGGTTGATACTGTCGTTCATGATAGGTGTACGAACCTCAATAGCGTCGCGGACTTTGTATTGTGTCACTCTTTCCTGTGCCTGGAGAGTGAGTCCGGTCAACAGAAAAATGGCTAAAGCCACTTCTTTCTTTTTCATGTGTTGTGTATTAAATTAAATAATATGATTAATTAGGTAGCAAATGTAAACTTAATGTTCTTAGTATACAACCAAAACAGCTCTTTTTTTAGTATTCAATCCGATCTAGTATCCCATTGAGGAAAGCAATGGCTACTCCATAGTTTGTCATGGGAATATTTTGCTTTCGGGCTAACTCGATACGGCTGAGTACATATTTGCGGTTGAACATACATGCCCCACAGTGAATCACTAAAGAATAAGGTGTCAGGTCTTGTGGAAAGTCTGTTCCGCCCACGATGTCTATTTGCAGTTTCTCACCGATACGTTTTCTCAGTAAGCGGGGAAGTTTCACCCGCCCGATATCCTCGGAAAGAGGGGCATGGGTACAGGCTTCGGCTATTAGCACACGTGATGATTCGGTCAGCATCTCGATAGCGGCCGCACTTCTCACATAATAATGAATATCTCCCTTATATCCGGCGAAAAGCACAGAAAAGGACGTAAGTTTGCTCTCTTCCGGTTTTTGCTCGTAGACTGTTTTGAAAACCTGCGAATCCGTAATAATCAATTTGGGAGGATGAGCAAGGGCGTGTAATGTTTCCGGCAACTTGTCGGTGGTACAGGTGGCAATCAGACATTTCTTGTCCAGCAATTCACGAATCGTCTGTACTTGCGGCAGGATGAGCCGGCCTTTGGGAGCCTGTATGTCCTGTGGCATTACGAGAAGTACGAGGTCATTCTCTGCGACTAACGTTCCGGTGATACTTTGCTGGCCGAAATCCGGAGGGAGTTTTTCCAGTATAGTCCGGCGGATCTGTTCGATCCCTGTTTTCTCTTTTGCACTGATTAGGACAGGAGTATCTCCGAAACTTTCTCTGACTTTGATAGCCAACGCCTGTGAATCTTTCCGTATATCTGTTTTGTTTATCAGCAGAATCGTCGGAATCCCTTTAGCCTTTAACTGTTCCAGCCAGTAAAGTTCTTCTGTAAAATCGGGCTCCTTTGTCTCCTTTGAAAGCCCGGCAGACGTATCGCCTCCACAAAATAAGATAGCCATATCTGTTTTCTCTACCGCTTTCCATGTGCGTTCAATACGCATTCGCCCAAGTTCGCCTTCATCGTCGAATCCCGGTGTATCGATAAACAGGCACGGTCCGATCCCATGAATTTCCATGGCTTTCGCTACCGGGTCGGTGGTTGTTCCCGGAGTATCCGAGACGAGCGCAGTGTCCTGTCCTGTCAAAGCGTTGATAAGAGAAGACTTGCCACTGTTTCGTCTGCCGAAAAGAGCTATGTGAAGCCTGTTGGCGTTAGGGGTATCTGTTAAACTCATAATCGAAAATCTCTTTTGCCTTCGGCGATTGCTTTTAAGTTACGTATGGCGATTTCTCTGATTTTGGGATTCGGAATATGTTCCGTTTCCTTTTCAATCAGTTTCAGCCCTTTTTTCCGGGTGTCTTCGGAGGCATAATCTTCCAGATACTCTTTCAGTGTCATTAAGGCATTCGGGGCACAGCAGTTTGCTATCTGTCCGGATTTGACGAGCGACATGAAACGGTCGCCCGTTCTTCCTTCGCGGTAACAGGCAGTACAGAAGCTGGGGATATGCCCGAGATCGAGCAGCCAGTTGACAACCTCGTCCAGTGTCCGTGTGTCACTGACATCGAACTGTGCGGAATTGTTCTCCGGCAGTTCTCTTTCCGCATACCCTCCGACACTGGTACGCGAACCGCCGCTGATTTGTGAGATGCCCAGTTCGAGGACCTTCTTGCGTGACTCCTGTGATTCGCGGGTCGAAATAATCATTCCGGTATATGGAACGGCTATCCGGATAACGGCTACAATCTTGCTGAATATCTCGTCCGAGATAGCATTGGGGAAATCCCCTGCATCAATATCATCTGCCGAGCAGATGCGCGGAACGCTGATCGTATGCGGACCTACGCCGAATCTGGCTTCCAGATGTTCGGCGTGCATCAGCAGTCCGGTAAAGTCATAACGGTATGTATTCAGTCCGAAGAGAACGCCTACCCCTACATCGTCAATACCCCCTTCCATAGCACGGTCCATAGCTTCCGTGTGGTAGGCATAGTTGCTTTTCGGTCCGGTGGGGTGGAGGGCTTCGTAGTTTTCTTTATGATAAGTCTCCTGAAACAAGATATAAGTGCCGATACCTGCCTCTTTCAACCGGCGGTAGTTTTCTACCGTAGTGGCTGCAATATTTACGTTCACCCGGCGGATAGCCCCGTTTTTATGTTTGATACCGTAAATCGTCCGGATAGATTCCAGAATATATTCTATCGGATTCAGGGTGGGATGTTCTCCAGCTTCGAGTGCCAGGCGCTTGTGCCCCATATCCTGTAAGGCAATCACTTCCTGACGGATCTCTTCCTGTGTCAGTTTCTTGCGGGCAATCGTTTTGTTTTTGGCATGATACGGGCAGTAGGTACAGCCGTTGACGCAATAGTTCGAGAGGTACAGCGGTGCAAACATTACGATACGGTTGCCGTAAAACTTTTGTTTGATTTCTTTGGCGAGATGAAAGATGTGTTCTATCAGATCGGGCTGGTCACATTCCAATAGGACGGCTGCTTCCCGATGTGTCAGTCCTTTACATAGAGCAGCTTTTTCAATCAGTTGTTCAATCAGTGCACGATTGTCTTTGTTGGTCCGTGCATATTCCAGTGTTTCCAGAATTTCTTCATGGTGGATGAATTCTTCTGCTTCAGGTGAATCTACTTTGTATGTCATAATCTATTCTAAACTTCTAAGTTCCAACTAACTGACTTCTAACTGTCAACCGTTTTAAAATCTCCTCTGGAGAAAGAAATCTCGTAGCCGATGTTATGTAATTGTTGTTGCAATATCCTGATTCCTTCTGCCGATTCAGCTCCGAGGGAGGCTTTGTTATTATATAAGGCATACTTTTTCCGTTCCTCCTGTGGCGACAGATTGGGCATGACTACATTTGCTCCTGCCAATATCCCCCGTTCCCGTCCGTCGGGAGTCAGTGTAGCCAGAGCTGTTGTCGATGGAATCAGTGCCGATGGGTGCATCAGGCGGAAGATAGACAATAAGAGCAGTGTCTGTTCGAGCGTTCCGCTGGAATATCGGGCAAAAGGCGTATCCTGATGAGGCAGAAAAGGACCGATGCCGATCATTTCAGGACGGAGTTTTTCGATAAACAGAATGTCTTGAATCAGATGTTCTACAGTCTGTCCCGGACTACCGACCATAATTCCCGTTCCGGTTTGATACCCTGTTTCTTTTAAGTTTTGCAGGCATTGCAGGCGTTGCTTGCCGGACATTCCGGCAGGGTGCAGTTGGCTGTAATGCGTCGCGTCGTAAGTTTCGTGCCGTAACAGGTAGCGATTGGCTCCAGCGTGAAAGAAACGTTCATACGCTTCGCGTGACTTTTCGCCGAGTGATAGCGTAATGGCACAGTCCGGATAATGCCGCCGTATGGTCTCTATGCGGTCGTCCGTCAGTGCAGGATCTTCTCCCCCTTGCAGGACAAAAGTCCGGAATCCCAGTGCGTATCCTTGTTTGCAGCAATCCAGAATACTTTCCGGACTCAGCCGGTAACGTGCTACGTGCGGATTACCTTTCCGGATGCCGCAGTAATAGCAGTTGTTCCGGCAGCAATTACTTATTTCAATCAGTCCACGGATATAAATCCGGTTTCCGAAATGCCGGAGGCTGACCTCCCGTGCCTGTTCGTTAATGATTCGCAGGGAGTCCGCGTCACATCCGGTCAACAGTTGCCGGAATTCTTCGGGTCGAAGAGTTCTTTCCTGCCGTAGTTTATCTATCCATTGTTTCATAGCTCTCTTTTCGTTTGAGCAGCTCTTGTGCCAGTTGGCGACGTCCCGAAACAATGTCATTGTGCGTGCTCGGTCCGGTGATACAACCACCTTCGCAAGCCATGACTTCAATAAATTGTCCGGCTGCCTTTCCGGTCTTGGCACAGGCACGCAGCAGGGCTATGTTCTTCTTATTGATATCCGACACTTGGATCGCGTTTATCTTTTCCGCTTCTTCTTTCAGGTATGCTTTGACAGCTCCCATTACACCGCCGGCTTGTGCGAAACCGTGTGCTTCGCGGACGGAAGTATGCAATATGGAGAAAGCCTGTGTCTGCTCCAGTTGGATGTCCAACCCGTCAAGAATGGAACCCACCTCTTCGAATGTCAGGATATAATCTACGGCCTCGTCGCGGCGCACCTCTTTACGTTTGGCTACACATGGACCTACGAATACGATTTTTGCATCCGGGTGCTTCTCCTTGGCGATCCGTGCCGTGTAATACATCGGCGAACCGGTGGTGGAAACGTATGGTTTCATCCCCGGAATATGTTTTTCTACCAGTTCGATGTAAGAAGGGCAGCAGGAAGTAGTCATGAAACTTTGTCCTTTTTCCAACTTCTCCAGTAACTCGTGTGCTTCGTTGCTGGTAGTCGACATTGCTCCTTCGGCCACTTCAATCACATCGGTAAATCCTATTTCTTTAAAAGCTCCATATACTTGTTCGATCGAAGTCTTGAACTGCCCGAGGATAGACGGAGCAATAATAGCCACCATTTTCTCTCCTTTACGGATTCGTTGCAAAACGTCGAATGTCTGTGAAATCTCGAAGATAGCACCGAACGGACAAGCATTCATGCACTTTCCGCAATATATACATTTGCTTTCGTCGATATGCTCTATTCCGTGTTCATCTTTACTGATAGCTTTCACCGGACAGGATTCTTCGCAAGGCACAGGAATATAGACGATGGCATGATACGGGCAACTCTTATGACAGATACCGCAACTGATACACGTCTCATGGTCGATCATTGCCTGACCGTTTTTCTTGAAACGTATGGCATCTTTGGGGCAGTTCATATAGCAACTACGGGCCACACATCCGCGACAAAGGTTGGTTATTTCATAATTAATCTGTATGCAGGAAGAACACGCTTCGTCAATGACGCACATTATATTTTCTTTATCCGGTTCGGGACGGCTCAATGCTTGCTGCGCATATTCGGAGAGAGGAGTTACTTCGTCATGTTCGTCTGTCATGTCCAGTCCCATTAGGGGGAACATCTTGTATCTCCACACGGCTCGTTCTTTGTGTACACAACAGCGTCCCAGAGGCTTTGACTTGCGTGGGCTCAATTCAATAGGTAGCCGGTCTATTTTTTCTACTAACTGGTCGTTTTTCCAGAGTCTTACAAGGTCAGCCAGTAACTTGTGCCGGACAATCATAATGTTATTCGTAAATGCCATATTGTAATTAAGGGGTTGTTAGCGGATGCAAAGATACGAACACTATTTCAATATTTAAGCTTTTTGAAACATTCTTGTAAATTTTTTGTAGCCTTTCTGCGTTATCTTTGCAGTAGGTAAAATTAAGAGGAGGAAGAGGTATGAATAGCAGCATTTTAGAACAAAGAAACCGTTTCGCTTTGATTGGTGTACTAATGACTATTGTCAGCCTGATGTTTTTATTCTATATGGGAAGTTCTTTGGTTAGTTCGACTAAGAAATATCTGGAACAGATCCGGATGATAGAGATAACTTGTGTGGACGAATAAAAGAGAAAGCTGTAAAGCAAGATATCCGGAGGAAATCATTACTTTTGCCGGAAGAAAACAAGAAACCTTATGGAAGAGAAAAACAAAGCATGGAAAACGGTGAGCAGCAAATACCTGTTCCGCCGCCCGTGGCTGACCGTTCGTTGTGAAGATATGTTGCTTCCCAATGGAAATCATATCCCCGAATATTATATTCTTGAATATCCCGACTGGGTAAACACGATTGCCATAACCAAAGAAGGCAAATTTGTATTTGTCCGCCAATACCGTCCCGGCATCGGCCGGACTTGTTATGAACTTTGTGCCGGTGTGTGTGAAAAGGAAGACGCTTCGCCATTGGTATCCGCCCAACGCGAATTATGGGAAGAAACCGGCTACGGAAATGGCAACTGGCAGGAATATATGTTGATTTCCGCCAATCCGAGCACTCACACCAATCTGACGTATTGCTTCCTTGCAACCGATGTGGAACTCATCGACCACCAACATCTGGAAGCTACCGAAGATCTTTCCGTGCATCTGCTCACCTTGGAAGAGGTGAAACGGCTGCTGGATAACAACGAAATCATGCAAGCGCTGAACGCTGCTCCGCTATGGAAGTATATAGCTAGTTTATAGCTTTCGCATACATACATTCCCTTCACACATAATCAGGAGGTTTGGGCTGCAAAGTTCAGACCTCCTTGTTTGTTTTCCTGGAGACATATAGATAAGTCTCACTTCATCCTTTGCAAACTTCCTCTATATAGAGCGTAAAGTTGCTCTTGCTTTATCATAATCTATAAACGAAACTTCCGTTTATAAAAACGCAAGTTTCGTTTATATAATCAAAGCCTTCATTTATAAAAACGCAACTTCCGTTTTAAGTCTGAAACGGGGCGGAAAGAACTTTGTGGTAAAGGGAAGGGAAGTTTGCGCCCTACGGGGAGTAACTTCTTTGTTAATACTATGAAGGTAGGGTAGTGGTAGCTCTCTCTTTTTGCCATAAGAGGTGAACTGTCAGTCATTTTGTCAGTCAATTTCTGCCAAACAATCATTCTTTTGCTTTGGCACGCTTTTCGCAATGTCTTTAACGGTTCGCCTGCAGAACAGGCGGGTGACAATTAATATTATAATGTATAACTAAAATATAATAAGTAACTATGAACATTAAACCATTAGCAGACAGAGTGCTTATCCTCCCTGCACC
>ERZ780151.2274-NODE-2274-length-11304-cov-3.879812_pt1 | contig 11304 bp, 6 predicted proteins | sample MGYA00510983_ERZ780151 | MGnify/ENA primary metagenome ERZ780151 (study PRJEB29588, sample SAMEA2144623) | human gut metagenome | biome: human gut; feature: human-associated habitat; material: faeces | place: Denmark | collected 2008/2010 ... | reverse complement strand
CGACTCGCTGTTGCGCCAGCCTTTCATCATCGACAGCCACTCAAACAGCTGTTGCCTGCCAGCGTCATGGCTGAATTTCAGTTGCCACAAGCAGGGGAAGGCATGGATGACGTTAGCCCATGTCACGTCCTCTCCCTCATAGCGCGGCTGTATCTCACGACCATGGATTAGGTAGTACAATTTCTTCAGGTAGGCCTCAAACTTAGTGACCATAAGATTGAACGACACAAACTTATCGACAATCGAAGGCTTGTCCTTTCCGAAGAGATTGGTGAAGGCCTGGAGGATATACATCTTCACACTGTCGAGTGACGGTAGCGACTCCTTCTCCAACACCCAGAACACGCTGTCCGTGATTTCCCTTGTCGGCCGCATGCCGCCGAGCACACCGTCCAATGACGATGCCAGCAAGGTGGCGATCTTTTCCCGTACCTTGTCCTCGTCGTTCTCTTCTTGGTTTTCCTGCGTTGTCTCTGTTTCCGGCTGCTCCAGCTCGGCAAACAGCTCCTCGGTCGTCTTTTCCTCCGCAGACTCCGTGTCGAGCGTGAAATCGGGATCGAGGTACGCCTTCAGTATCCTGTTGCGCTTGTCGGCACTAAGAATGAAATCACGAAGCAACCGGTCGGCCATGGTTGCAACAAACCATACCGGCACATCTTCCCCTTTCACCCTGTTGACAAATGTATGTGTTTTTTCCTTGTCAAGTGTCTGTTTCAGGTTCTCAAAACGGTTGCAGTCGTTAATGTTGTCAGCATTGACATCGCTGTTCATGATATTCTCCAACTGACTGATGTTCACTCCCGTTGCCTCTGACAGCGTGCGCATCTGACCATTGAGTTCCTTCAGCTGATACTGTGCGATATAGTCCTGGATAGTCTTGTCGGCCTCCAGATGAAGGTCACCGCTCTGTATGTCGTGGATGATGACAATGGCGGTGCGCTGGTCTTTCTGCGACAGCTGCGCAAAGGTCTTGTGCAGGTCGCGCAGAGCCTGTTTGGTCAGTTCGCTTCCCGGCCCTTCCATATACAGGTTCTTCACATAGCGGCTGAAGCGCGAGTTGATGTAGTCGGCGTCGATGGTGCCCGTACCCGTTTCTGTGATGTAGGTGTCGATGGGATATTCAAAGTCGTTGTCCTCGCCGTTGCCTTGGCCTTCACGGTCAAACAACTCCCGGTAGCGTTGCAGCAGGGTCATATAGGTCTGCTCATCAAACTGCATGCTCACGTGAGTATAGGTCACACCATGCTGGAACTCATAGTCTCGCTTCTCCCAAAGAAAGCCTTGATAGCGGGCGGCCTCCAGCAGGTGGGTCAACTGCGAGAAGTCCTTGGCAAACATGTTGCGGTCCTCGCGGGTGTCCGGAAGCCGCTCAAAGTTGTGTATCTCGTGACTCTCATATATGTCTTTGATATGCAGGAACTTGCTGTTGGCATTGCTCAAGTTCATCTCCAGCTTATCGACAAAGACACCGAGCGGACGGTCGACGTACACTTCCAGTGCGTCGTCGATGTTCTGCTTCATCGTGTAGGGAAAGGTGAAATAGCGAATATTGCCAAACGGCTTGTCGGGACCGAACAGCCGGTTGGTGCGCGAGAATGACTGGATGACATCTACATATTTCATCAGCTTGTCCACATACAGCGTGTTCACCCATTTCGAATCGTATCCCGTGAGCATCTGCGTCACCACAATGAGCAGGTCTATCTGCTTCGAGTGGTCCGCCTCTATGCCCACATACGGTTTCTTATGGGCCAGGCGCTTCGCCACGTCCTTCTTGTACTTGGCGTATGTGGCGAGCTGGAACGTGGTCTCGTACTTGCGGTTATAGTCGTCGAGCATCTCCACGATGGCATCCTCCTTGGCGATGCCGCCGTCGCTGTTGTCGATATTGTTGTCAAACACCGCCACCACGTTCAGCGCGCTGGCCCGTTCCTTGAAGAGATGATAATAGGTGATAGCCTCGGGAATGTTCTTTGTGGCAAGCATAGCATGGAACTTGCCGTTGTGGCTCAGCCGTGGCCAGTTGTCCACGATGTCCTGCACCACGGCATTATGGTGTATGGGCTGCTCATAGAGGTCGCGTGGCAGATAGTGTTCCACCCCGTGCCGTATCTCGCCATTGCGGTCGTTGTAGGTATCGGCCATCTCCATCTCCTCGGTGAAGGCCTTGTAGAGTTCATTCTGTTGCTCGTTGTCGGGGTTGATATCATCAGCGTCGTGCAGGTGGAGTTGTGCCAAGGCAGCGCGCTCCCGCAGGTCGTCCTCACTGTAGGTGTTTACCATCACAGTGTCAAAGCCGAGCACGTTGCCGTCAGGGATGGCACTGGCAATGGTGTATTTGTGGAGCATATCGCCGAAGAGCGTCCCAGTGGTAATCTCGTGGTGGGCGTTCTCCTCAAAGACCGGCGTGCCCGTGAAGCCAAAGAGCAGGGCGCGGGGGAAGGTGTTGCGGATGCTGATGAGCATGTCACCGAACACCGAGCGGTGGCACTCGTCGATGATAAACACCAGGCGCTTGCGGCCTATGGTGTCGATGACCTCCTGGCTGATGTCCGTCCCGGCCTTGATATTCGACATCTTCTGTATGGATGTCACGATGAGGCGGTCGTCGTTGTCGGTGCTCTGGAGCTTGGCCAACAGCATGAGCGTGTTTTGCGTGTCCTGCACCTGGTCGTCCTCACCGGCAAAGCCACGATACTCGTCGAGCGACTGTATCGACAGCTCTATTCTGTCCATGAGGAACACCACCTTGTCGGCATCGCCCGACTTGGCCACAAGCTGTGCCGCCTTGAACGAGGTCATCGTCTTGCCCGAGCCGGTGGTGTGCCAGATATATCCGCCACGGTGCTGATGGTCGTCCCAGTTGGTGTTGTGCACACGGTCGGCGATGCGTGTCACGGCGAAATACTGGTAGGAGCGCAGCACCTTCAGCGTGTGGTCCTTGTCGTCGGCTATGGTGTAGTAGCCCACCATCTGATGGGCCATGGGTATGGAGAGAAGCCCGGCGGTCACGCGGCGGTAGTCGCTCTCCACGGTGTTGTTGAAGTCTTCCCAGTGGAACCAGTATTCGGGCTTGAAGTTCTCCTCCCGTCCGGGGTTGGCAAAGTAGAGCGTCTCGTTGGGCGTCATGGCCACGAAGATCTGCACCAGTGAGAAGATGCCGTTTTGGAATACGCCCTCATGGGTATAGCGTTTTATCTGGTAGACAGCCTGCGACACGTCCACGCCCGACCGCTTCAGCTCGATATGTATCACGGGCATGCCGTTGATGAGCAGCATCACGTCGCCGCGGCGGTCACCGGCCAGCGCATTCGAAGTTCTGAAGCGAGGCTGACGCACGATCTGGTAACGGCTCTGCCCGGCGCGTATCTCACGGGCATCGAATATCTTCAGGTACACGTCCTTGCCCAAGTGGTCGGGATCGTCAGGGTTGTCGCGGCGTATGCATACCTGCTCGCCGTTGATGAATCGGTTGGTGTCGTAGGGCGAGGCGCATTGGTTCACCTTGTCGATGACCTGCTGCATCTCCGTGCGCGTCAGTGGAGCGTTGCCGAGCCGGGCGCGTCCACGGTTGTTCTGATAGATGATGTCTGCCCAGTTCTTCACCAAGTCTTCCTCCGTGGGCTGCACGATGACGTTGTCCTCGCCCCAGCCATGTTGCTGGAGCAGCTCAGTGAGTGCATCCTCAAACTTGCTCTCCTTGATATATACGGGTATGTTGGTTGTCATAGGTCATTCATTATAAAAAGGGAACCATATAGGCTGGCAGCAAGGTGGTGTCACCATCCTTTTCCAAATCTTTTGTATATACGAGTATTGGGTCTTTTACTCTACTCGAAAACTTTTTGCAGAAAGCGTCTAATGAGGCATGCGCCTTATAACCGGATGACTTCACCTCAATGGGGCATATCTTATTGCCACGGGATATAAGGAAATCAATCTCATAGCGGTGCTTTTCGTCTTTTGCCCACGTATAGTAGAACAGCTTGTTGCCTGATGCTATAAGCATTTGGGCCACGAGATTCTCGTAGACATAGCCTAAATTGGCTGACAACTTGTCACTGAGCAATTTTTGGTAGATGATATTTTCTGTGAAGTCCTTGTCCCAAAAAGCCATAGTTACAAACAATCCCGTGTCTGCCACATAGAGTTTATATCGCGAAGAATCCCTTGTCAGTTCCATTCCTACATTGGGATCGTCTGTATGATAGACCACATTCACAGTCTTACTCTCACACAAGGCACTGAGCAAGTCTTCTTCTGTCTTTGCCCTTTGTGAGCCGATGGTCTGTGAGGGCAAATAGCGAGATACGTTGCGATTGAGCTGGCCGGGAATGGACATGAACATCTGAGCGGCATTGCCCGAAGGGTCTATCTTCCGGAAGTCCTCTTGATAGAGCGTGACGATGCGCCGTTTCACTTTGTCCACCTTACTTAGATCATTGGTAGAGATATATTCCTCTACGGCTTGTGGCATTCCGCCAACCAGCATATATAGCCTTAGCAAACGCTGCATGCTGCGGTGGGCAGCACCCAATGGCTTTTTTATTTCCCAAAACTTACGAAGTATGTTCACCGTGTCTTGATCGCCGACAGCCCATCTGAATTCCTCAAAATCCATGGGATGCATCGTTATTCTGTCCTCTTCGCTTGGGATAGTTATGTTTTCTGTATTCTTTCTTATGCTGATCAGCGAGCCGGTCTCTATATAGTCGTACCGTCCGTCAGCTACAAGATACTTGATGGCCTGACGTGCCTTGGGGCAATGCTGCACTTCGTCGAATACTATTACCGATTTCCTTTCAAACAAAGAGGTGTGATAAGTGGCTTGAAGGGTCAAGAATATATAGTCCAGGTCGGTCAAGTCATCAAACAGTTCTTTCGTCTCCCGTGAGGCCTGGTTAAAGTCTATAAGTATATAGGACTTGTAATGGTCACGTGCGAACTGCTCCACAATGGTTGATTTTCCAACACGTCGTGCACCTTCCACCAAAATGGCCGACATACCACGACTGTCTTCTTTCCACTTTAATAACGCATCATATATTTTGCGCCGAAATAGTATTCCTTTCATAGTTTCTAATGCTCCATGCAATTTCACGTGCAAATATACTATTCTTTTGGGATTCCCCCAAAATTTTTAGGGTAATTTGTTGCGTTTCCCCGTAATTTTATTTATTCGATTTGACTGTTCCCCCAAAATTTTTAAGGCTAATTGTTGCGTTTCCCCGAAATTTAAGTAATTGTATGCCTAGTATAAGTGTAACCTTTTGCAAAATAGTCTTTTCTTCGTATCATCCAATTTTCTTAGCTATGTTCCTACACGAACATCTCGTTGAGGCATGCGCTCTTGATGCGGCGAAGCAAATCAAGACGTTGCTGGGCGATAGCTATCTGCTTGTCGAGATGGACGAAGAAAGAGGCGATCTTGCGCTGCTCAGATAGAGTAGGTGGTAAGGGAATATAACCCATCAATGCAGTTTCGTCACTAATGTTCATTGTATTTTTTGCTCCTTTATTAACAAGAGGATGTATATAGTTATTCAATCTCCATGAAGGAGAAAAATAGTAATGAATATAAGCGGAAGAAATATCTATATGTGGCTTATAAATAGCATAAAGAACAGATACAATTCCTGTCTTATAGTTATTTCTCTTTATAATACCGAATGGCTTTGATTTTAATGGAGATTTTGTATATACAATTTCTCCTTCATGCAATATACCATAATTCGAGACCGATTTGCCTGCAAAGCTTCTGCCGAGAAGTTCTATTTGATTTGTTACACCGCTATCATCGGAAACAGAAAGAACATCCTCTATACCATATTTATTATCTAAATTTCTTTCTTTAGAAACTTCTAAGCAGTCACAAAGTTGTACAGTCTTCCACTCACCCTCAAATCCTTTGAACCTCACTTCCGGCACTTTTTGTCCTTCTTTTGGGAACATGGATTGCAGCGAAGCCTCCTTGACCTGCTTCAGCGATGCAAGCTTCTTATCCGCTGTCTCTATCAATGAATCAATGTGGCGGAAGTATGTAGCAATGGCACGCTGCTCATGAATCTCTTGAGGCGTTTTAAGAATAAAGCTTTTAACGATATTACCTGAAAGGTTGCCTTGGCCTCCTTGTAAATAAGTAGAGATAATATAAGCTTTATTTTTCTCTAACCAGCACTTGATAAAATACTTATCGTACTCCTTGTATGGGTAAATGGCAAGGATTGCTTGATTGATTGCTCCTTTTATTCGACTAATAGAAACTTCTCCGCTTGTCGCACCATATAATGCATAGAGTAATGTTCCTTTTTCAATCATCTTAGCTGAAGAATAAATAAGACCTTTCTCAGATAAGAATAATGATGTATTATTATCATTAATCTCACCCGATCGAATGAAAGGAATTCCGCCTCCATAATATGTTTGCTCATTAGCTTGAGGTGTTCCTCCAGAAAAACAGTCCATAATGCTTCCAAAAAGACATTCTTTCCACTCTCCCTCAAACCCCTTGATTCTTATTTTCGGTTCATTCTTCATTGTTCTATAATTTTACAAAGTGATAAAAAGGCAGCGCCTTTGTAAGCTCTTTACTCAAAGTCAGCTTTCGGCTCGCTTTTCTCGGCTGAGTACTTGGCTGAAGTACTGAAGTAATCTCAACTTTGTACTGCGGTAATTTGGGCGAAATACTGGAGTAATTAGGCCGAAGTACTGATGCCAAAAAGCCATGACTTAGTCGTCATACCAGTTGATACGTTCCTCGAAAGCGTCGAAGTCGAGGTCATCGGGCGCGCCTACTTGCTTGAGCAGACTGCGAATGAACGCTTGCTCAGAGGGCGGCATGGGGGTCTCTCCGCGCCGTCGCATGAAATAAGGATTGCGGCCAAAGCGGGCGATGCAAGCCGACATGAAGCTTCGGTATTGTTGCGGGTACATGCGCCGTTGGAAGTTGGTGAAGCCAAGGGCGTAGCGTTGTGGCTGATCGTCGCAGTAGAATGGGCAATGGCCGTCGAGTGTGGTGAGGTCGGGATTGAGCACGACATATCTCTGGGCACTGCTATCGCGGTGTGTCCATGCCCAGGCACGCAGACAGTGGTTGCGCTGGGTACAGTCGCAGGGCAGACAGGCCTCGTAGCCATAGGGTATCGTTGTTTCTTTGTTGTCCATAGTGCAATTGAGGATTGTTTATGATTGCTTGAGTCCTTTGAACAGTTCCCGGAGCCCCTCCACGGCATAGCTGTCGCCGGTGAGATCTTCGGTGAGGGCAGCCAAGGCGTCCTGCTCAGCCTCTTCCTCGCGCTGCAACGAGCGGTAGGAGGTAGCATATTTCTTGGCAAGCTTGTTGACGGAGGATTCAATCTCTGAGAGTACATCCGTGAGGGTGCCATCGATGCCACGGCATACGGGCTCGATCCATTTCTCATGGAGCAGCTTCTCAACCTCGGCATCAGTCAGATGTTCTATCTTTTCCGCCGTCTTGGTGACGAGCTCGCTGTCCTTGGTCTTGATGTCCTTGCGCGTCTTGGACTGATCGCCCCAAAGGCTGACGATGCGTTTCAACTTTTTCTTCGTATCCTCCTCCACGCTGCCGTCACTCTTCTTCGCGTCCGCCTTGATGGCTTTCTTGTTCAGCTTGGTGTTGTCCTGTTCGTCGAGATAAGCCGTCTGCTCGTCCTCGGTGAAGCCGTCGCGTATCTCGTCAAGCTCCGAAGCGGTTGCCTCCAAGCGGCTGCGCAGGGTGTTAAGTTCGTCGATCTCCGTTTGGAAGAAGTCGTGCTGCACCATGCTGAAGGGGATAATACGTCCCTTGAGTCCACAGACCACCTCTTCCTCCGCGTTGCCGTTCTTCACCATCTTTGTGTCGTTGTCCACCTTGCGGCAGGCATCCCAGCCCTCTTCCTGCTTGATGGTCTCGATATCACCGGCTATCGTCTGCCAGTTGTCGGCTAAGGCTTGGAACGCGGCGTAGCGGTCCACAAGCGGGATGGTGACCAGCCGATGGAAAATCTCGTCGGCTATCTCGTCCTGCGCCGACAGCTCGTGTACGCTCTTGAGATGGGTGATGAGGCGGTTGTGCAGGTCATCGGCGAAACCGTCGAAAGCCTGATGGAACTTGCTCTTGAGGCGATCCACGTCGCCATTGTCGTTGATGGTGGCCACAATGTCCTCAGTCTTGAGCGAGGCATAGGGGAAATCATCTTTGACGGCAAACAGATCACCCCGCAGCGTGGGCAGCACCTGCCAATAGGCACCGAGCTGGTCTATCTCGGCCACAGGGATGCCACCGTTCATCGTAGCATAGATATCGAAGCGCTCAGCCTGCTCCGAGGAGTCGACATAGCGGGGGATGTTGAGGTTGTAGTCGTTCTGCTCGATGACCGCCTTGTCGACGAGGCGTGAGAAGCCCGGTATCTCACGGCGGTCACGCACGGTGTCGGCAATCTTCTTGATGTCACACTCGCGCAGACGGTTGCGCGTGCCGTCCTTGACGAAGCCCTTACTGGCATCGATGAAGAGTACGCTATGGTCGTTGGCGTCGCGCACCTTGCGCAGCACCATGATGATGGTGGGAATGCCTGTCCCGTAGAAGATGTTGGCCGGGAGACCGATGATGGCGTAGATCTTGTCGCTGTCGACGAGATGATAGCGTATCTGCCCCTCGGCCCCGTCGTCTTTCGTGCCACGGAAAAGCACGCCGTGGGGCAACACAATCGTCATAATGCCACGGGCGTCGAGGTGGTAGAACTCATGGAGCAGAAAGGCGTAGTCGGCCTTCGACTGCGGGGCGACACCAAAACTCTGGAAGCGTGGGTCATTCTCGGCATCTGTTGGATCCCAGTGCTGGGAGTAGGGTGGGTTGCTCACCACGGCATCCACGCAGAGCGGCTCTTGCTCGCCTGGTACGTCGTCCTTCGTCGGCCAGTCTTGGGCCAGCGAATCGGCGCAGCGCGTGTGGATGTTGTTGGGCTTGATGCCCCGCATGACGAGATTCATGCGTGTGAGGTTGTAGGTGCTCTCCTTGAGCTCCTGGGCATAGTAAATCACGCTGTCCGGGTCGGCTATGTGCTTGCCCACCGACTTGCCTATGGTGATGAGCAGCGAGCCAGAACCGCTCGTTGGGTCGTAGATGGATATGGTGTTGCGGTCCTTGAGATGCTCGGCGACAATCTCTGACATGAGCATGGCCACCTCGTGGGGCGTATAGAACTCACCGGCTTTCTTGCCCGCGTTGGCGGCAAAGTTGGAGATGAGGTATTCATAAACGTAGCCCAGCACGTCGTAGTCCTGCTTGCCGTCGGTGGGAATGTCGCGGATGAGCTTGATGAGGTCCTTCAGGGCGCGTGTCTGTGCCGCCGGGCTCTCGCCGAGCTTTTGCAGTCCGGCCCGAAGCGTGTTGAAGATGCCCTTATACACATTGGCGAAGTTGGGCCGCACGAGCCGGTCGAAGCTGTCGAGTGCCACGCTCAGGTCCGATACGCTGAAGTCGCTGCCGGGCTTGAGCCATGTGCTGAAAAGATTCCTGTACTCGATGAAATAGCCTACGCCGTCCTGACATAATTGAATCAGCGTTTTGCTGTAGTCATTTTCGTAGTCTTCATTGAGATACTGCTGCTGATATTCTTCCGTGACTCCATTTTTTAGGAGATAGCTGACCTCGTTGTCGGAGAGAAACTTATAGAAGATGAGGCCGAGGATATAGTCTTTGTATTCGCTGGCTTCTATCTTTGACCGCATCTTGTTGGCAGATGCCCATATCTTGTTGGCAAGTTGTTGCTTGTTCATATATAGTTGTTTCTTTTATGAGTACAAATTTAGTGCTTTTTTATGAAAAGGCATAATTATTCTACCGAAACTTCAATCGTTATCGTTGTGGTATTGAGATTATACTATTATTCCGCATGAGGTTGAAGGCAAAAATGAATCTCATGTAGTAACCAGCTCAGACCATTACCACTCGGGAGGAGCCAGTGTCCTCCCCATGTAATGATAAGAAATTCTTATTTTCTACCTTTAAATCCTTTAATTATTACATAGAACAGCAGACCGGCTATAACTATATCCATCACATTCCATAATGTTCTACCCAAGGCAATTTTGAAGAATGGTTGGAACAACACAGCTAACGCAGCAAACAGGAAGCCCATTCCATCTCTCTTTTGCTTGAAATAGTCATAGGAGAGATAGGCGAAGGCTGCTGTTGCCGCAAATCTAATCAGTTGGTAGATGCCGTAGGGCATGTCGAAAAGACACAAGATAAGCAATACAGCGATGATGACTTTCAATATGGGATTCATTGTTCTGCTATTTTAAAAGTTTTATGACCAAGGGCTTATCTACCATCCAAACTTTATCTTGTTCGGAATAGTGTGCCTGTCCCTTTTCTATCATTATGAATGATGAAGCCTCCTTTATAGATGCTTCGTTATTAACCATTTTGATGACACAGCGTCTGAAGCCAGGGTTTATTGCCTTTAGATTGTTGAAATCTACAATTAGACTGAATTCGCCCTTCATGGTCTTGCTATCATATTCTATCTTGAACGATGCACCTGCCTTATTTGTAGGAGAGCCTTCAAAGAAGAAAGTTTCACCATCATGACCGGAAATGAGATATTGAACGCTATCAAACCGCAGATCTTTTGATATCTCAGCGTCTATAACATTCTTATTATCATTTACCTTTCTTTCTTCTCTTTCGGGAATTTTCACCTCTTTAGAATTAGTTTGCGTCGTGATTGCTTTGCTAGAGTCAAGTTGCTTCTTTTTGGAAGGTATATCAAATTCCCAAGTTATAACATTTGTAGTATCTGACGTGGCTTCGTCAAAATTAGCATTAAGGTCGACAACTTTATTTACGTCATGAACTGAGCTATTAAAGGAAGAATTTGTTTCAGTTCGTCCTTCAACTTCTTTCGGCCCAGTTAGCTCTATATAGATGCGTTTTCTGAGTATTTCCCAAAGATGTTGATCTTTCCGCTTTCTAAAATTTACGTACGCTTTCTCTCTGACAACTGCACCAGTAGCATTTTCCAATGGAATTATATCAGCATTGGTAATATAGACATATTTTGATTCACATAATTCACGAATTTCTTTATTGAATATTTTATATCTAAAATCAAGCTTGAAAGTATTACTCCAGTAATCACCCTCTTGGTCTTGAAAATTCACTACAACAAAGGGGGAATTTGTATCTGTCGTTTCAACAAAATCTCCCTCAATGTTTGGGTCATTATTAATTTTTAAATACTCCTTAATTCCGCAACTAATTGCGTAATTCTTTATTAATATTTTTTATAAGTCTCT
>ERZ780151.2263-NODE-2263-length-11357-cov-2.270925_pt1 | contig 11357 bp, 10 predicted proteins | sample MGYA00510983_ERZ780151 | MGnify/ENA primary metagenome ERZ780151 (study PRJEB29588, sample SAMEA2144623) | human gut metagenome | biome: human gut; feature: human-associated habitat; material: faeces | place: Denmark | collected 2008/2010 ... | reverse complement strand
TTCAGAATCCGTTTCTTTAAATTCAAACCCTGAATTGTATAAATCTTTTTTTTGATTCATTTTTGCACCATAAACTTTATATGTGTCATTTGTTAGATATAATGATAATTCTCCATTCATAATGCTTTGTGCTATAGAGTCTTTACTGTTTTGTTTTGACTGTTCTATTACTTGATTAATTTTCATTCTAACAGGAGTATCATTTTCTAAAAACTTATCTAAATCTGCTTTAGTAATTATTACACCATCATATTGTTCTTTAAAAGCAATTCCTACTTTTTTAAGTGCTGCTCTATTTTCAAAAGTATCTCCATATACTCTGTAGACATCTTTAAATGGGTATAGTCTGATTTTTTCTTCTAATATCATAGTTCTTACTAATTCTTGTTCTTTTCGATTATTATTAAATCCAAACAATTTGAAACCTCCTTTTTCAAAAAAATAAAGCTATTGCTTTTTTTATTTATTACTATATTTTCAATTTAACCACCTCAATTCTCAAAATGTTAGGTTATTTTATTTCTTCAAGAGTAACTTGATTAAATATTTTAGTATCGCTATATGTACTAAATTCACTATATCTGCTTATTTCAAATACTTCAATAGTTTCATTATTGTATTCCAAATTGTGTATATACATATCATAACTATAATGTCCGTCTGTAGCAATGATATTTAAAATACCAGTATCACTAATGTTATGCGTAATTTTGACTTCTTTTAAATTTACTTTCCTGTATGCTTTTTTTAATAACATTTTAAAAAATAGTTCTGAATAATATTTGCAAAGTTGTTCTTTTTGTTCCAAATTTATTCCTCCATTTCTATATCATCTAAGTTATTTTCTTTAATTTCATTTTTTATATTTTCTTTCTCATCTTGTATTTTTTTCTTTTGTATCTGTATAGAATGAAGTTGAGAATTTATTCCCATTAATGAACATCTGTTGACTTCATCTGCTCTTATATCAAAATAAAAATCTTTTAAATCTAATTCCTGTAATTTTGTAATTTGTTTCATTTGAATATCATTTGTTATATTTGGAAAAACAATTTTATTATCTTCAAATTTCCATTGTTCATTTCTTAACATATAATCCAATATATATATTTGTCCCTCCATGTCGTAAGTTTTTAAAAATTTTGAATTAATAAAGCCTTTATCTGTAAATGCTACTGGTAAAGGCTTTTTCACTATTTTATTTTCTTCCATTAAACATATTCCTCCATTTCTTCAAATTCTTGTAAATCTTCTATTTCTTGATTTTCTTCTGTTACTTCATCTTCAATTAAAATTTGCTCGTCTTTTTTATTATCTAAATTTAACTTATTATTCAATTCCGATTGACGTTTTAATAATTGTTTCAATTCTTCTTCATTTGCAAATGGTTTTTCTAATTCTAATTTGCATTGTTCCATTTCTCTTTTATAACGTTTTATTCGTTGTTCACTTTGCTCAATTTCATTTTCAAAATCGTTCAATTCTTCATCTAATCTTTGAATATTTAAGCTAGGTATTTGTGCTAAACGAACAGAATATTTACCATTTTTAATAAAATAAATTTCTGTATCATCATATTTATTAGCTAAATATAGTGTAAAACCTCGATATTTCCCAATTTCATATAATACATCTTTATCAATATTTTTGTTTACACTTTTTATGATTTCTTCGCCTGCTTCTTTTGGGTCGTTGAAAATCTTATTATTTAATTCTATAGTAAATTCTTGTGATGTTTCTTGGTTTCTAGTTTGTAAATCAGCTTTACATTTTTCGATAAAATTACTTTCTCGTTCGATTTGCTTTGGTAGAGAAATTTTTAACTTATCTTCAAAAGTATATCTTTGATTATTATAATTTCGTTCTTTTAGTTTTAATGCTTGAACTTTCATATCAATTTCAAATTTTTCCATAATTTCTTGATTATCTGTAGCAATGGCTTTGATTTCTCCAAAGTTCATAGTTGTATTGTCTATGTCAGACATAGTTCTTATTTCCTTGCTACCGGCAAATAATTGAGATATAAATTTTTGTTTTGTTTCTAATATTTGCCATACATAAGCGTCAAAACTTTTTTTAGTTACATATCTTATTATTTCTACTTCTTTATTCATATTACCTTGCCTTAATATTCTTCCGTTCTCTTTGTTCTATGTCTGATGGTCTCCAAGGGGCGTCAATATGATGTAATACTTTTAATTTATCTTGTATATTTGTTCCTGCTCCCATTTTACTTGTAGAGCCTAAAAACACACGAATTTCTCCATCTCTAACTTTTTGAAATGTTTTTGTTTTTTGTATATCAGTTTTTGAGTTATGTATGTAATCAATTTCATTTTCTGGAATACCCATTTCAATTAATATCTTTTTTATTTCATCATATATATTAAATCTATCTGCATTTGGAGTAGATAAATCGCAAAAGACAATTTGTGTTGACTTTTGTTCTTTTCCCTCAAGCCAATTTTTATATATTTGTTCTGATACTGCTCTTGCTTTTGAATTTTTTGTTTCTGCAAGTGTTGAGTCTATAAGTCTTAAATCTAATGCTGCTTTTTTTCCATCACTACTAATTTTTAACATATTATCTTCTTTTGGATCAACACTACCTCTTTGTATTGCTTCTGACCTTTTTACTATTTCTTGCATATATTCTTCTAATTCATTACTAGGCTCTAGTGCTATAACTGTTGGTTTTCCATTTTTTATTTGTGGTACTGGCAAATTCAAATCTTCTTTTGTTTTTATATCTGCTACCATTCTAAATATTGACATTAACTCTGGTAGGTTATGAAATTTTGCTAATCTTTGCCTAACACGATAACCATTTCCACTAGGTGCTAATTCTAAAGAATTTGTAACCTCTGCAAAAGTAGAAACCCATTCATCAAAACTATATATTCCCATTTTTTCTAAAATGTGTGGCTCTAAATATTTCATCATTACATACAATTCTGATAAAGAGTTTGACACAGGTGTTCCTGTAGCAAAAACCACGCCCTTACCATTTTGTTTATCTAATAAAAATTCTGTTTTCATATAAAGGTCTGAAGCACGTTGAGAATTTGCTCCAGTTACTCCTGCTACATCGTTAAGTTTTGTTTGTATCATTAAATTTTTAAATAAGTGTGCCTCATCAACAATTAAGTAATCAATTCCAGTTTCTTCAAAGTTTATAACATTGTCTTTTGGTTTAGACTCTAATAGTGTTTTTAATCTTTTTTCTAATCTTTGTTTTGCACTTTCTAATTGTTTTACTGTTGAGCGATTTCTTAAATCTGATTGTGCTTCGACAATTTCAGCAATTTGTCTATTAATATGTTGTTCTTCAACCTCTTTACTCATAGGCATTTTTTCAAAGGAAGAATGAGCCATAATAATGGCGTCGTATTCTCCAGTAGTAATTTTACCCGCAAATATTCTTCTTTTTTGTTTCTGAAAATCATCTTTATTAGATATTAAAATATTAGCGTTGGGGTAGAGTTCATAAAAACTTTTAGCAGTTTCTTGCACTAAATGATTTGGTACAATTATCAAAGGTTTATGGGCAATTCCCAGTCGTTTCATTTCCATTATACCGGCTATCATTTCATAGGTTTTGCCGAGCTCCAACAACATGAGCAAGTAGGGTAGAATTTTCACTAAATAATATTCTTGCAACTGCATTTTTTTGATGTGGTAATAGTGTTATTGTTGGATTCATACCTGGAAATGTTAAATGACTTCCGTCAAATTCTCTATCTACTATTGAATTAAATTGTCTATTGTATATATCTTCTAATACTTTTCTTCTTTCTGTATCTTCAAAAATCCAATTTCTAAATTCTTCTTTTATTAAATCTTGTTTTTGTCTAGCTAACATTGTTTTTTCTTTATTTAACACACTTTTATCATCAATTCTGTCATATACATTTGTTGCATGTAGGTTTAATGCGTCTTTTGTTAAATCTAGTGCATTGACCTCATTTGTTCCATAAATGGTATTAACTTCAACATTACTACAATAGCCTCTTACATCAAATACCCATTTTCCTAATGTTTTTTGATAAAATACAGAAATATCTTCATCTTCTAATTTGAATTTCTCCTTAATAAATTGTGTTATATATTCTTCTGGAATCCAAGTTGCTCCTAACTTTACTTCAATATCACTTGCTGGTATTCTAGCTGGTTGTATTTCTTTTAATATCATTACATTTTCCTCATACTGTTCATCTTCTTTAGCATAGCTTTCGGCTATTCTTAACTTTTCTACTACATTTCCGTGATAGATATTGGTCAGCAGTTTCCCAACCTGCTAAATCTTCGTCTATTCCTTGTTTTGCAAGTTCTGGGTTATGATATATAAGTCCTTTCAATTCTTCTATAACCGAATTATAGTCTTTACCACATAATTTCATTATGTATTTTATATCAACTTTTCCTCTTTGATTAATACTTGCAATTAGACCTTCTTTTGCAGTTTCTGTTTGTGTAATTTCTTTATACGGTTTAATTGTTCTTTTAGTGAATATATCTGTTTTTGTGATTTGCTTTGTTTTTTTATCTTGTCTTTCTAGTGATATTAATAAAGGGTAATCAGCGTCATTTCTAAATGCTAGGTCATTTCCTCTATCTGTAATGTAGCCATATTTTCTAACAAATTCGTCATATACCTGGTTTAATTTTGTTTGATATGGAATTATATCAATATCTGAAACATCTTTATTTTCAATATCAATTAGATTTTTTAATGCCGTTTTTACTTTTATAAGTCCTTTTATTCTTTCTATAGCTGTTTGATTTTTATTTTGTTCATATAAATAATCATTAATTCTATAGTAAATTCTGCCATTAATTTCAGTATAAGTATAATCTTTGACATTGTTATATTGTTCGCCTACTGGAATTGATTCTCCTTTTTCTTCAATATATACTTGTCCTAATTCTTGCATATCAACAATATTACTAGGTAACATTTTTAATGTTTCATCTAATTGTTCTTTTAAATCTCCATTTGCCACAATATCTAATGTTTCTCCATATTGATTTGTAGAGAAATCTATATTTCCTTTAATCATATATCTTTTATTTGTAAAATAATCATTTATATGTATTCCATCTCTTATTTCAAAAGTATCAATCCAATTTTCTTTATATTCTAATTCTTTTCCTTTTTTCTGTAAAAATATAATATCTGATATTGCTTCAGTATTTGCAATTTTTTTAAATGCTGTATTTGGTAATCTTACAGCTCCTATAAAATTTGCTTTTTGTTCAATATATTCTCTTACTTTGCTATCTTGTTTATCAAGTGTAAACCTACTTGTTATAAATGCTACAATTCCACCTGGTTTTATTTTATCAAGCGTTTTTTCAAAGAAGTAATCGTGTATTTGTAGACTATTATCATAATTTCTATCAAAAACACCAAAGTTTCCAAATGGAATATTACTAATGGCAATATCGTAATAGTTGTTATTTAATTTGGTATCTTCATAACCTTTTATTTGAACATCTGCATTTGTATATATTTTTTTTAGTAATCTACCTGTCAAATTATCTTTTTCAATAGCAGTTATTTTACTATTTTCAAGTTCTGTAGGTAGTCTGCCTAAAAAATTTCCTACTCCAGCTGATGGATCTAAAATTCTACACTTACCACTTATTCCAAATCTTTGTATAGCTTTATACATAAAATCTATAATATATGGCTCTGTGTAAAAAGAAGTCAATGCACTTTCTCGACTACTCTTAAATTCTTCTGGAGATAATAGTTCTTGCAATTCATAATATTGTTCTGAACTTTCTTCAAAAGCTTTAGAAAGACCACCCCAACCATTATATTTTGCAAGTATATTTTTTTCTTCATCTGTTGCCTCTCTATCTTCTTGCTCTAGTTGTTTTAACAATTTTATTGCTGCTATATTTTCATCATATTTCTTTTTTAAACCAATACTATCTTTTTTTAAGTCATCAGAAATTTTAAAAGGTGCAGGTGGGGGAGGTATCTGCACCATTTCATCATTTTCTGTAAATGGGTTTATTTCTGTTATTTCAGCCAATTTTTCTAAATCATTTTCTTTATTATTTTCTATAGAGGTCGCATTTAATGAATTATTGTATAATTTATCTTCAAAGTCTTGTATAGAATATCTTTGCAAAACAACATCAGTATGAGGATTTATACTAACTAAAACTTGATTTTTTTCAACATCAATTTTTCTAATATATTGAGGCTTATCATTTTCTAAATAAACTAAATCGCCAACTTTATAACCTGAAAAAGTATTTTCTACTGGTGTCTGTTTTTTTAATTCTTCATTTATTTGTGGCAAATTAAAAAGAGTAGTTTGTACTACTCCATCTCCATAATCTACATTTCTTTTACTTTTTCTTCTATCATATTGTTCATTAGTTCCATTTTTAAGCTGCGTATCATGTTTTCGTATTGTGCTAGTGCGATAAATTCGTCCGTATCTGGTTTTTGATATTTTGTTCTTAATTGTTCTTCTATTGGTTGTTCTTGACTCGCTATCTCTTGAGAATAACTTTCTAGTATCTCGTTTATTGTTCCCGTCATTATCAATTCTTGATATTTCACTGGTCTTGTTTCCTCCAATGTTTTGCTCATTTTCTTTAATATTATTTCTTTCATTAAATAATTCCTCCCATTCTTGTTTTTTTAATTTTTCTTTAATTTCTAATTCTACAATTCTAATTAAATCATAACTACACTTGTTTACTATGTACCCTAATTTTTTTAATATTTGCACATCATTAATATTTTCAAATGTATCTAAATTTGGCTCGTATTCTGCACCACATCTATTCATGACTACAGTTATTACACTTTCAAAAAATGCACTTAAAAATTCATCATTATATATTTGCTCTTTTGATAATTCTAATGTTTCAGCTAATTCATTGTTTACTATCATATCACTTAAATAACTAGATATAATGTTACTCAATTTTCCTTGTGTATTTCCCAAATATATATCTAATTTATTTGAAAGAATATTTATAGTTTCTGTTTCTGTTGTTTCCCATAGCTTAAAATCCACATCATATTTACTGTTTGTTGAACTTATATCAAATACAGACTTAAAATATAATCTACCATTTTGCTGATATATTGTTTTTAATGTTTTGGAATAAGGTTTTGGTTTAACATATCTACCAACTTTTTTCCATTCATCAAATGTTGCACAAGCTGTTATATTTTTATCTTGAGCATATAGTAATAGATTTTCGTGGAATTTATATTTGTAGAATTTAGAATTAAATTTTAAAAATTCTTTCCATTCAGTAGCATTACCAAGTAAATTTGATAACCCTTTATCATATAATGCTACAGCCTCTTTAATGTCATGTACTTGTTCCACTTATTCCTCCTTAATTTAATATTAACATGTTGATTTTTGATTTTCAGCCCATTTTCAAAATTTTTTTATTCCATTTCTATATCTTGTTCATTTTGTATTATTTCTTGTTGCATTTTTATATAAGAATCTCTCATATTTTCAATATTTTTTATTGCCGTTTCTTTACTACATAAATCACTTGAATAATAATAGTCTGAATGTCCATTTGAAAATACCACTGTTGTTTTATATCTATTTTTATTAAGTTCATCAATAGTAACAAATGCAACATCTATATCTATTTTTTTCAAAATATTTTCATACATACTTGCAAAAAGTGCTTTTTTATTTATCATTTTATATTCATCTGGATCTGACACTTTTTCAAAATTATTATATGAATAATGATTTGTCATAATTTCTTTTAAATCCAATTCTTTAATTTTTTGTATTTTTTCAATTTCTTTTTCTTTTAAATATTCTTTATATGAGTCATTTATACTTTTAATATTGTCATATATATCTTCAGCACCATATCTGGATTTTGTGTCTATTTGCACTTTATGGTTTTCGTCAAATTCAACTATTGTTGTATATTTACCACTACTTACATCATCTGAAAAAATATTTGAATAATCAATTTTTAAATTTTCTAATATAGTTTCATACATACTTGAAATAGTAGGCATAACAACTCCATCTCTGTCAGCTCCATAATCCATTAAGTTTTTAATTTCATTATTATCAAAATAATAATCAACTACATTTTTGATTTTCGTTTCTCCAAATTTCATTGTTTCGAGTTTATCTTCGTAATAATCAAATAAATCATCTAATACATCTTCAATATTTTCACATACACTATAGAAACCTGACATAGGCTCTGTATATAATGAAATATAATCTTCATTGTCATAATTTATTTCTAATTCTTTTTTTAAAGTATTGGTTTCTTCAATAATCTCATCAATTTCTTCTTGGCTTAATCCTGTATCATTTTCTTTAAAATATTTATTTATTTCGTTTAAATGATTAATTACATCTACTACTAACCCTGATACATCTTCGCCGTTATCTTGAAGTTCATTATTATAAACTAGCTTTGCATATTTATTTATTTTTTCTTGAATTTTGGCTCTTTCTATTTCTTCTTCAAAAGTTTTTTCTTCCTCTGGAGTGTGAGAATAATATGTAACTGTTTGTTTTGAGTTTTGGACTTCTAGTGCAATATAATTTTGTGAGTTCATTATTTCTTTTGCTTTTTCTATAGTTTTTTGAATATCAGATAAATTACTTTCTAATATATCTGACAAGCCTTGTTCTCTTTCATCTTCTGTTTCCCATGCTTTTATAATATATTTCGCCATAAATTCTCCTTTCTATTATTCAAATTCAATATTATTTTCTTCAATTTCCTCGTTGTACTCAAAAGAAATTGTTTGTAGGTTATCTGCTTTTAGTTTTATAATTTCTTTTGCCTCATTTCTTATATATATTTGTGCAGTAATAGTTGGCCCATTGTAATTAATAAAATTGTTATGTTCTTTATCATATAAATCAAAATATTTGTATTCTCTGCTATAATGATATTTTTCTATACATTTGAAGATAGAAACTTTAATCATTCCACTATAAAATTCAAATTCAAATTCGTTATCAGACATTTCTTTAGGAACATAGCCTAATATTTTTTTTATAATTTCATTTGCTTTTTTTTTACTAACTTTCATAATTACCTCATTATTCATATCTTAATATTTTTTTCCTTACTGCATATAAAAAGATATGCTCCAGTATAACTGTTTGCATATCTTTTTGTTCTTTTTTATTCAGTTTTAATTGAGCCTGTATTTCCTCAATATTCTTATTATCAAAATATTTTAAGCAAATATATTGATATTTTATATTATCATTTTTTTTGTAATATTCTAATATTTCACTAATTAGCTTTTTCCATTTTTGCAATTTTAATATTTTACGATTATTTTCAATATCAATGACTTTATTTTCTAGTGTTTTACCGTTATCAGATATTGATTTAAGCCAATTATTATAACCTAGATTATTATAATCTATCATATCAAGTTTTATAGCATTTATAGTCTTATCTATGCTTTTATAATTATATAAATATTTTTGTATTTTCTTGTATGTATTATTGTTCAATAGGTATTTTCTTCAAATCCAATTTATTATCAATAACAAAACATAGAATCTCCTCAAAAGTATTAAAGATACATACTTCAACATTATTATCTTTTTCAAATGTAAGTATTAATCTTGTACCATCTCTAAAAAATGCACACTTGTAATTTTTATATACAAACTCTGATAATATAATATTCTTATTTGGATCTTCCTTGAAGTCCGTTTCATCTTCTGTAATTAGTTCAATGATATATTCTGTATCAATTTCTGCCAAATCATCTACAGTAATATCACTACCACTTAAAACATCTAAAATTCTTCTAATTATTTCGCTACCATCAATATTGCTATAATACCAACATTCGATTGCGATTTTTACTATTGTTTCTTCATCTTTCATACTTGATATGTCAAGGTTTTCATACTCTGGTATTAAATTTTCAAGTTCATTAATCATATATAATTCTCCTAATATTTCTTTTGTATCATTTGTCATTTCATAATATTTTTTAAATACATTTCTCATTTTCTCGTTTACCTCCAATTAATTGTTATTATCAAAAGCATTGCCATCAAAATTGCAAATTAAGCTATTTAAAAAATCTGGCGAATACTCTCTTTGTTCATAATTAGCAAATGTTTTTGTATTTGCTTTTTGTTTATTTTTAAAGTTGTTATAACTTTGTTGTTCCTTTTCCATTTCTCTTATTCTAGTTGTTACCCATCGCAGTATTGCTGCATAATCATTATCATAGTTTTGTCCTTTAGCTTGTTTATACAAATTTAATTGCTCTATAAGTTGACTAGTTAAATTAGGACCATATTGCTTTAATAAGTCCTCATGTTCTGCTTGTGTCATAAAAACTTTTTCTGCAAATTGTTTTTTTGTTTCTAATGCTTCTGCGTGTGTGTGTTCTTCTTTATTATTTTTTTTATTATTTATATTATTATTATTTATATCAACATCATTAAGTTCTTGTTGTTTCTCTTGCTGTGTACTTGTTGTTTCTTCTGTTGATGTCTTGTCATTCATCTCATTAACTACTGAATTTTCTGGGAATAATTGAGCCTTTTTTAGATATTCAATTACTTTTACTTCATCAATTTTATAGTAAGTTTTACAAGGTATTCCTTTTTTCTTCGTATATATTATTCCTTTTTCTTCAAGATTTTTCATTGCTGTTCTTTGAAAATGGGGTGTAATTCCTGTATTTTTTTGAATGTTATCTCTTGTCGAGTAAAAATATTCATTATCTTCTAATTTATTAATATTTGCCCAATAAGAATACTCACTACATAATTCGCCTAAAATAATAGCTTCGTTTAGCCCTAATATTTGTATTAAGTCTTTATTTACAATAATATATTTGCTACTAGCTAAAAGACTTGCTAAAATCAATTCAATCAACCTCCTTTGGAGCAAAAAAAATAAGAACTATAAGCTCTTAAAATAATTTGCTATATTATTATTTAATAATTTTTTATATGTAATTACTTATACTCCCATTTCCATATCTTCTTGTGGAGATATAATTTTGGTTATAATATTTTCATTTTTATAGCTTATTACATCTGTAAATACTGTAATATCATTTTGTATTTCTCTATCTAATTTTAAAGTTTTATTTTCTGTATCAATATCAATTACTTTTGCAGTATCACAATATTTTGTCTGTAGCATATCTCCAATTTTTATATTTTTAGGCATTTCTTTTTCTGTAGAATGAAAGATACTTTTTACTGTATTTTGTAAATATTCTTTAAATAAATCATAATTATTTTGATTTTTATATGTTAGCAATATATTTTTTTTTAATATTTCTTTTATAATATCATCTAAATTATTTTTAATATATTTAAGAA
>ERZ780151.2262-NODE-2262-length-11357-cov-9.427270_pt1 | contig 11357 bp, 6 predicted proteins | sample MGYA00510983_ERZ780151 | MGnify/ENA primary metagenome ERZ780151 (study PRJEB29588, sample SAMEA2144623) | human gut metagenome | biome: human gut; feature: human-associated habitat; material: faeces | place: Denmark | collected 2008/2010 ... | reverse complement strand
ACGACGATTTCGTATTCGCCCGGAGTGCCGGTCGGCGGAGCGGGAGTGTGTCCCAGTTCGGTGACGGTCATGCCGAAAAGCAGAATGGCTCCCAGGGTGGCGAGGTTTGCGCCCCGGTCGTCGGCGAGCAATGCCAGGATACCGCAGACGAGGAATCCGCCTACTAACAACCACAGCGGCAGTACGTAGTGGTCGGCCAGCAGGATGCCGGCCGTGAGCGGCGGCAATGCGCGGAGCATGGGCATGCGCCGGAGTTTCGACCGGAGGTTTTCGGACTTGAGTCGTAGCATAACGGAGCCGGATCGCGGGAAATGGACGGAGAACCGGGCTTTGACTTTGTGTTTTTTTCGTTTTCTGCGTTCGGCGGGACCTCGTGGACAATCACGGGCCTCGTCGATCGGATATTTGCGGTTTGCCTCCTTCGGATGCGACAGAATATTCCCGCCTCTTCGTTGCATCCGCTTCGAGTGTCGGTTTTCGGATTCGGCGGTTTTCCGATTCGTAAAGATAACTGTTTTTTCGGAAGAATGAGCCGTTCGGATGTATGGATAATACAAAACGACACGCATCGAATGGAATGATGCGTGTCGTTTTGTCGTATCGGAGGTTTTTTCGCCCGTTTAGAACGATGCGAATGTGCTCCAGTTCGAATTTTGCTCCGCTGCGGCCTGGATGTCGGCAGGCAGGTTGGCGAAGAAATTATATCCGGTCAGCGCTTCTATTTCGGCGACCGATTTGGTGTAGCTCTGGTAGCTTTCGCCCGAATAGACGCGGTGAGGCAGCCATACACCGACCGTCGATGCCGAAGAGATCTTGCCCGAAGCCTCTCTTTTGACTTTGAGCAGTACCTTGTAATAGTAGTTCGGTACGGGACAGTTCTTGGTATCCTTGGCCGGTTTGATATATGTGATCGTTTCATTCCCGGTTACAGTCCGTAGGATGGCGCCCGTAACCACGTAAACCGTATCGGTCTGTTGTTGTGCGAGCGTCCGCACGTCACCTTCGAGCGTACTCCAGATGCCGGAGTTGAACCCGTTCTGAATCTGCGGCGTGGAATTCGTAGCGTAGAACGTCTGCGCACACATGGTGCCATAGGGATCCTTGTTGCGGTCGGCGTTCGGGATCTGGTGGCCGCGAGCGTAGATGTTCGAGGTGGGGAACCTACGTTCACTCCGTACGATCCGGCCCAGACATTGATTTGTTGCGAGGTCGGAATCCCGGGTGTCGCAGCCCACGGATCGTTCGGACGTCCCGATCCCAGGTCACCGGCCGCCAACGGGTAAGCTACCCAGTAGGCCGTGTAGGTCGAGGTGTCGTAATACATCGTGTAGTTGCGTGCCGTGTCGTAAAAGGTCCGCAGCAGCATATTGCTGCCTGCGTTGTCCTTGGCCGGAAGCTCGTACCAGGCGGCATGATCCGTCCGTGCTCCTTCGGTGGTAAAGGTTGTCGAAGAACTCTGCGGCGTGGAGCCGTTGGTCGCCGTTACGACGCCGTAAACCGTGTACGTCGTTGCGGGCAGAAGATCGGAGAGGTTGGCGGTCGCTTCGTTTCCGGAAACGAAGGCAACGACACTTCCCGTGTCGCTGCCGTTCGTTGCGGAATAGAAGAACTGCACCTCGGTTGCGTAAGCGGCGTCGGTCAGACTACTGGAAACCTTCGCTGTGCTCGAAGTTATGTCGCTTACGCTCGGTGTGGCAATTCCCGGGGTAGGGTCTGGGGAAGGATTATCGCCTCCCCCTTCTCCCGAGTTTCAGTTGATCGTGATGGTTTTAATCATCAACGACTTGCCGCCCGATTCAGTGTTTAACGTAAGGACGATCTCGCCGGACAGCGGAGTTTCCGATTCGACAACATACTCCTGGTTGTTCGTTTTTGCCAAGGAGATCGTTTCGCCGAGTGCTTGTCCACCGACGGTTGCATTCACGGTACTTAAGTTTGCCGTATTTGCCGACATAACCAACGTGATTTTTTTGATTCCTCCGGTATAATCGGACGTTTTTATGGTGACACCGCTGGGTTTCGACCAGGAAAGACCGCGTATCCCGCTATTGGTATCGAATGCAGTGGGCGCTTTGCTTGCAGTCCATGTCAGTCCGTTTACTGTTAAGCCGGCAGCGATCTTGTCTTTATCCGCGCTTTCGAAGGTGTAGGTCCAAGTTTCTCCGACACCGCCTTCCGGCTTGCTGTTCTGGGTAATGAGCAATGTCGCGTTGGCTGTACCCAGTGAAGTAGTGGCGGTAAGAACGATGCGTGCTGTACGAGGTGTTGCGACCGTATTCTCTGTGGCTGCGACTTCGAGGCGATTTTCGCTGCCGTTGTAATCACCTGTGGTGATCCAGTCCGGCTGTTCGGTTCCTTCAGTGCCGTCGTAAATAGCGACGGAAACGTCTTGCGTTTCGGCGTTCTTCAACGTAACGGGGATATAGTGAGTTTCCGTATCGTTATAAGACAGTGTCAGGGTGGATGGATCCAACGTGATTTGAGGCAACTTGACGTATTCGGCAGGGATCAGGGTCAGATCTTTTGTCTGACTGCCGGTATAGAATCCGAAACCGAGGTTTGCTGTATTATTTTTCGCCAAAATACGGGAAGGGGTCGCTGCCGATGCGATTTGGTAAGTGCCTTTGTCCTTGTCCTTGGTAATTATCAAGTCGTAAGCCTCCGTAGAGATCGTAGCGCTGTTGTCACTTTCCCAGGAGAGGTAGTTTTTGCCTTGACTGATCGTGTAGTTGTCACCCGATTTGGTAATTGTCCAAATGAGGGTTTCATCACCCGTTTTGTAGGGATTTGACGGTGTAATCACTACGGGGGCCAAACGAGAACCGTCAGCCAGAGAACTCATTGCATAGGTTATTTCGGATTGGGTCGCCGTGATGACGTAGTCGCCGCTCAATGTTTCGGTTGTCTCTTCCGCAGCGTCGGTCATATCGACCGCGAAAGTCGAACTGTCGCCTGCTGCGAAAGCCAGGGCCCGCCCCTCCTGAACGGTTACCGTCTTGGTGAAGATCTTCGTTGCGGTAGTCACCGTAACGGTGAAGGTTTCACCGGCGGCCACCTCGAACGGGAAGCAGGTGAAATAGGCGGTCATGCCCGTTGCGCCGTTGGCCTTAAGGTTCATCTCCGAAGAGTAGCTCAGCGTCACGTTGTCCGAGAAATTACCGGGATAACCGTACTCCTTGACGGTGCCTGCCGTCATATCGACATAGCTACGGCCCGTGACCTTCTTATCTGGAGCCGTGAATTCGACGCCAAGGACAGGCTCCTCCGATGCGAGGTTTTTGACCGTCATCTTACCGATGGCAACGGCACGGCCGAAACTCATTTGCAGTTCGGTCGGCTGACTCTCCAGCGAGATCGATTTGGCGATCAGCAGGTCCGCGTTCGAATCGAAGCTCGTAGCGGTCGGCTGTTGAGATGTGCGTGTGACGACTTTCATGTTGGTAATATCCGTATTGTTGGACGTAACCCATGCCGAGGCGGGATAAACCGCGTTATAAACGAGCGGAGTGTTCGTATTCTCCGGGAACGATACGGCGAATTTCGCCGTGCCGTCGCTTACCGTACCTTCCTGCGAGTTGGCGTATGTGGTTTTGGAGGCGGCCGTTTCGAACACCTGAAGGTATTCGCCGGTTTCGTTCCACGAGATTTTCCCCGTCAGGGGATCATACGTCGTACGGGAACCGGATGCCGATTCGAGTTCAGACGATGCGGTGACCGTCATCGTTACTTTACGACCGTTCGACGGGTCGGAAACCGTGTCGTCTTTGGAACAGGCTGCGAACAGAGATGTACACACTGCGACAGCCAAAATGGATTTGAAAAAAGTTTTCATAGTCGTAGGATGTGTTTGTTAGTATTCTCCGTAATCGGTGTCATTAACGCTGCCGCCTGCTTCGCCGGCTCCGCCATAGTCCAGGACAGTGCTGTTGGCAAAACCTTTCTCGATCGAGATGCTGAGGATCTCAACCGAAGGAGCGGAGTACGAAGTTCCCCCCCCCTTAACCGTAGATTCGTAGTGTTTTTTCATAATCATAGAGGTATTATGTTTGAGAGTTTTTACATCGTGTCCTGGTTATGGGCTACCACAAATATAGACAATATTCAATTAAGGAACAAGAAAGAATCCAAAATTCATCGAATCTTCATATTTCGATGCGGATTATGCGTGAAAGCGTCCGAAATTTAGTATAAATTGTCGAACATGCTCTGGCTTTTGTCGTATTTCAGGTCGGCGAGGGAAGCCGCTTTGACGCCGATGTTGAAACTCCAGCTCTGATAATGACCGAAGGGAATCCATGCGAACGACATCTGCCAACAGTGCAGGTCGCGTGTAATGGTGATGGAGGCCGGAGTAAGCTCTTTGGCCTGGAAGTCGTAACCACCCTGGAATGTCACGCCCATTTTGGGGAGAATCGTGACGCTGCCGTTGATACCGAGGGTCTGGGTGATGTTTTTCTGGTATCCTGTCGTGCCGTTGTTGGTCGGCGAAGAGGAGTAACTGATCGTATAGTTGAATCCCAGGTTCCAGGGTAGCGAGAAGTCGTAATAGGCCTGGGTCATGTATTGTCGTCGGAGCGCAGGGTTCATCTGCCCGTAAGGGTCGTAGAACGGATTGGCGTAGGCCGGATCGATCGGGGCGCTGTTGATGTCGTTGATCGCCGGGGTGGAGTTATCCTGCCGGGACTGGAACGTATAGCCGAACGAGGTGCTGGCCGATACTACGCGGCCGGGGAAAAAGAGCTTGTTGATACGCTGGCCCTGCGGTGTGACCCGGTAGGGGTCGAGCGTGGCGCTGATGTTGATGCCGAAGTTCTGGAAGACCGTAGTACGCAGCGAAATGGGGATGTTCGAAAGCCCCATGGAGTCGGCCAGGAAGTTGTAGGATACCTGGCCGATGCGGAGTTCGTCGATCAGTTTGATCTTCTTCATGCCCGAGGTATCGCGCTTGCTGAGTACTTTCATTTCGAGCGTTTGCGAGAGCGAGGCGTTGATGGCCATGGACTGACCGGAGCTGGGCACGCCGAAGATGCTGCCTTCGAAGGGCGAGTAGGTCTTGAAATTACCCAGCGTATCGCTCTGCACGGTCTTCAGGTAGCCGTATTTCTGTTTTGAGAAGTCGGGGGCGTAGGAGAAGCTCACCGTCGGGGTGATCGTGTGGCGGATCGCCTGCACCTTGCGGGTTTTCTTCTTTGCTTCGTAGCGGCCATAGACGATCGTCGAAGCCTGCAGGCTGAAGTTGTAGTTGTACAGACGGTAGAATCCGTACTCCGGGTCGAGTTTGTCGATGCGGTTCAGCACCGGGTTCCAAACCTGCTCCTGTTTTTTGAAATACCACTTTTCGGTGTAGTTGATCGTAGGTCCGAAGTTGATGTAGTTGAAGATGTTGTACGTCGCCGAGATAGGAATGCTATGCTCGAAGCCGTACTGCATGTTCTGGAGTGTTTCCTTGGTGAAGATTTCGGACTCTTTGGCGTTGGCCTTGTTGTTGAACTTGCCGGTGTAGCGGAGCGAAATCTTTTCGTACCATCGCTGCTTGCCCATCGCCTCCTTGCGTTTGAAGGGGTAGAAGGTCGAAACGTTGAAGACGACGTTCGGCAGGGCGATCGAGAGCGTTCCGCTCTGCGAGTTCTGCGAAACGGACATGTTGGCCGAAAGGGAGAACGGTGTGCCGAGCCAGCTTTTCGAATAGGAGATCGTCGAACTTGTCTGCGTCTGGAGCGCTTCGTTCAGGCTGGTAGCCGAATAGCGGTTGTAGCCGCTGGTACGGAAATCGACCGATGCGGAGAAGGTCGATCCCGGATTGGCTTTGGGGTCTTGCGTATGCTGCCAGTAGAGCTGGAAGTTGTTCTGCTGGAGGAAGTCGGGTTCGCCCTTGTCGCCGACACGGACGTTCGAGTAGTTGAAATTCAGGGTGCCGTTGTACTTGTAACGCTTCATATAGCGCGACATCGCGGATGCCTCCCACGATCCGAGGGTGTAGATACCGCCCCGGATGGCCAGGTCCATGTGCTCTCCGAGCGTGAAGTAGTAGCCCAGGTCACGGATGTAGAATCCCTTGGTCGATTCCTCGCCGAAAGTCGGCATCAGCAGACCCGACTTGGGGCCGGAACTGAGCGGGAAGAAACCCTCGGGCAGCAGCGGAAAGTAGATGGGAACGTCTTCCAGGACCAGGTAGGCGGGACCCGTGACCACTTTCTTGCCGGGAATCACCTTCGCCTTGGTCATCGCCAGGTAGAAGTGGGGGTGGTCCGTCTGGTCGCAGGTGGTGTATTTGCCGTCCTGGATGTGGATGGTGTTGTCGTCCATCTTTTTGACGTTGTTGCCGATCAGCCAGCCGTCGCCCTCCTGAGTCGCCACGCCTTTGATTTTCGCCTTTTTGCTGCCGATGTTGTAGGTGATCGTGTCCATCGTGTAGGGATTGGCGGCTCCTTCGGTGAAAGTGGGGTTGGTAACTGTCGGTTTGCCGTCTATCGTGTCGCGCTTGCCGTGGGCGTAGATGATCTTTTCGTCCATATTGACCCGCATGAAATCTCCCTTGAGATTCATGTTCTGGTAGTTGATATCACCCTGGTTGTAGATATAGACCGTGCGGTTGCGTACGTCGTAGTAGAGCGAGTCCTGGTTTTTGCCGCTGATGATGTCGTCCAGGAAAGATTTTTTCCGGGTCGTATCGCGCTGGGTCGTGTCCTGACGCAACGAATCGCGCAGCAGCGAGTCGTTGCCGGTGGGAGCCGTACTGTCGGCGGGGGCGATCGGCGAGAGGGGAGGCGCTCCGAAGATCGAGTCGATCCTGGTGTCGAAAAGCGAATCCTGCTCCTCTTCCGTACGTGTTTCGGCGGTCGGGGGGCGGTCGGCTTCCCGTTGAAGGCGCCGAATCTCCCGGCGGGTTTCGCGGCGGGATTTTTGTACGGCTTGCGTCGGAGTGCTGTCGGGCGGTGTTTGGCGTTCGGGTGTCGCGGGATGCTGCACTCCGCCCGGCAGCGCCATGCCGAGCACCGGAAGCAGGAAGAGCAGCAGGAGTGCTCCCGAGAAGATATATTTTGCCTTTAGCCTGTCCAAAATTCCAAAAAAAATCATACCTTTGCCGACGAGTCGGCAAAACCGCCCGAAAATGGCTCCGAAGGCCTCAGTGCGGGGGTTTTAACATCCGGCAAATATAGGTAAAAAATTCAGAACCGTTAAATTTTCAGCCACTTTTGCTATGCGGAAATCGCTTTTTCTTGTTGCCCTGTTTTTGATTGCGACACTCTCTTTCAACGGAGTTGCCGCGCAGAATATTGCACAGGGCGTGCGGGTCGTCGTAATCGATGCCGGGCACGGGGGGCCGAAGTTTCCGGGAGCTCATTACAGAGGCGTTTATGAGAAAGATCTCAACCTTCAGATCGCTCTGAAGCTCGGGGCCTTGATCGAGAAGGAGATCCCCCAGTTGAAAGTGGTTTACACGCGTAAGACGGACAAGCAGTTTTCCGAAAGTCTGACCCAGGATTTGCAGGCTCGGGCCGATATCGCCAACAAGGCGGGCGGCGACCTGTTCATTTCGATCCATACCAATGCTGCGGCATCGGCGTCGGCACGGGGAGTCGAAACCCTGATTATGGGTGAGAGTCCGCTGGAGAAGAACGCCAACGAGAGGGCCCTCTATTATAACAACCAGGAGGAGCTGCTCGATATGTCGAACGAGAAGACGGCGGCGATCGTCCGGGCTTATATCCAGAACCTGCAGTTCACCTATGGTGAATACAGCGAAGCGATGGCCCGTCTGGTGCAGAAACATTACGTCAAGTCCGGGCGGCACAATCGCGGTGTGAAGCGGCAGCCGCTCAAAGTGCTCTACGCTACCGATATGCCCGGTATCCTGACCGAGATAGGTTTCCTTTCCAATTCGGAGGAGTATGCTTATATGAATTCGGCGAAGGGGCAGGCTCAAATCGCACGTGCGCTGTGCGATGCGGTGAAGGATTACGTCGCTTTCGTTCGGGGTGCGCTGCTTGTCGATGACGATGCCATTTACGAACAGGCCGATGCCGATGTCGCAGAGCCGGCTCCGGCTGCCGCTTCGGACAAAGCGGATAAGGGTAGTGTCAAAACCGGGAAAGCCGAACAGGAGAAGACGTTTTATGCCGTGCAGTTGATCGCCAGCGCCAAGCGCGTGCCGCCCAAGGACCGGCAGTTCAAAAGTTACCGGGGAAAAGTCACGGAGTTCGTTACCGGCGGCCGGTTCAGGTATAAGTATTGTGTGGGGCGTTTCGATACCCGCAAGCAGGCCGAAGCCAAGTTGGCCGAGGTGCGCAGGGAGTTCCGCGATGCGTTCGTGGTGAGTTGTCGGGGCGACCGGATCGTACAGTAAATAAAACGAAAAAAACAGGTATATGAGAAGAGAAGTTAAGATCGGCATTTTCGCCGTGCTGATGATCGGCGCCCTCTGGGCGGGTATCCGCTTTCTGAAGGGGTTCGACATCTTCAGTCGCAACGCGGTCTATTATGCCGCTTACGACCAGGTCGATGGCGTGCAGAACGCTTCGCCGATTCTGATCCGGGGCGTGAAGGTGGGAGCCGTGACGGATATTTCGTTCGATCCTTCGATCGGTAACGAGGTCGTACTTCAACTGACGATCCAGCGGAAATACCGGATTCCGTCCAATTCCGAAGCCCGGATCTACAGCAACAGCATCATGGGCGCCAAAGCGATCGAAATCGCTCTGGGCGATGCCGGGACCTACCTGCAATCCGGGGACACCCTCTGTTCGAGCCGCAGCAAGGGCCTGATGGATATGGCGGGTTCGGAACTCGAATTTTTCAAGCAGAAGATGTCGCAGGTCGTGGGGGATTTGAGCCGCACGATGGATAACCTGAATCTGATTATGGAGCAGAACGCCGCGAATATCGAAGGTACGATGTCGCACCTGAATTCGATTACGGGCAGCGTAAACGGTATGTTGCTGTCGCAGCGTGCGAATCTGGAGAGCGCCGTGGCGAATTTGACCCGTTTTTCGGAGATGCTCGGCGAGAACTCTCCGCGTATGGACAGTATTATCCTGAATTTAAGCAATTTTACCGACCAAATACAGCGTGAGAATCTGGCCGGGGCGCTCGATTCGACTCTGATGAACCTCAATGCGATCTTGGCCCGTGTCAATGCCGGGGAGGGGACTGTCGGGCAGCTCGTCAGCGATCCCCGTCTGTACGAATCGCTCAACGAGGCGACTGCGAACTTGGCGTCGCTGCTGGCCAACTTGCAGGCCCATCCTGCCCGTTACGTCCATTTCTCGCTGTTCGGCCGCGATCCCGAAAAGGCCGACCGCAAGCAGCAGGAAAAAGAGGCGAAACATGCCCGGCGCGATTCGCTCAAGGCCCTGAAAGCGGCCCGATAGTTTCGAATGTTTTCTCTGTGAGATGATCTATCCGGCGAACTTTGAACAGAAAGTCGGTTTCGACCGGCTGCGCGAGCAGGTCGCGGCGTTGTGTACGATTCGCGGCGGCCGGGAAAGGTTGTGCGCCGAACAATTCAGCACTTCGCAGGCCGATGTCGAGCGGCGGCTGGCGCTGGCGGACGAGATGCGCCGTCTGCTGGAGATGGAACGGGACTTTCCGGACGACGAGTTCGTCGATGTCGATTATATCCTTTCCAAACTGAAGATCGAAGGCAGTTTCCTCGAAGTCGAGGAGGTCGTGTTGCTGCGCCGGGCGCTGGCTTCGGCGGGGGCGATCGCCGGTTTTATCCTGGGGCGGGGAGAGGAGTTGTACCCCGAGTTGCGGTTCCGCAGCCGGGGGATCGAGGCTTTCCCGGAGATCGTTCGGGCGATCGACGGTATCGTCGATCAGTACGGCAAGATCCGGGACGACGCTTCGCCGGAGTTGCAGCAGATCCGGCGGATGATCCGCGAACGGGAGGGACAGGCCGCCAAACGCCTGCAGCAGGTGTTGTCGAATGCCAAGAAAGCCGGTATCGTGGAGGCCGACGCGATGCTTTCGATCCGCGACGGCCGGGCGGTGATTCCGGTCGCAGCGGCCAATAAACGCAAGTTGCAGGGTTTCATCCACGACGAATCGGCCACGGGCAAGACCTTCTACGTCGAGCCGGTCGAGGTTGTCGAAATCAATAACGAACTCAAGGAGCTGGAGTACGCCGAGCGGCGCGAGATCGTGCGGATCCTTTCGGCTTTCACCGACTCGATCCGCCCCGAAGCGGATCGGATCGCGCTGATCGGCGACTATCTTTCGGATCTGGATATGATCCGTGCCAAAGCCCGCTGGGCCGTTGCCAACGGAGCGGTGAAACCGATCGTTTCGACGGACGACCGGCTGGTGCTGCGCAATGCGCGGCATCCCTTGTTGCAGCAGACGCTCCGGGCGCAGGGCAAGGAGGTCGTGCCGCTCGATTTGCAACTCGACAAACGGCGTCATATCCTGGTGATTTCGGGGCCGAATGCCGGCGGCAAGTCGGTGTGTCTGAAAACTACGGGCATCATCCAATATATGTTCCAGTGCGGATTCCTGGTTCCGGCATCGGAGAATTCGGAGCTGCCCCTGTTCCGCAACCTGATGATCGACATCGGGGACGAGCAGTCGATCGACGACGATCTTTCGACCTATTCGTCGCACCTGCTCAATATGAAGAACATGCTCGCCGGAGCTTCGAACCGGACGCTGGTGCTTATCGACGAGTTCGGCTCGGGTACGGAGCCTATCATCGGCGGGGCGATCGCGGAGTCGATCCTCGATCGGCTCCGCAGCAAAGGCTGTTACGGGGTGATTACGACCCACTATGCCAACATCAAATATTATGCGTCGAACACTGAGGGAATTGCCAACGGAGCGATGATGTTCGACGTGCAGAATATCCGGCCGCTGTTTCGGCTCGAGATCGGCAAGCCGGGCAGTTCGTTCGCGGTGGAGATCGCCCGCAAGATCGGGTTGCCGGAGGATATTATCCGCGATGCGGGCGAAAAGGCCGGCAGCGATCATATCAACCTCGAGAAACAGTTGCGTGAAATCGCCCGTGACAAACATTACTGGGAGCAGAAGCGCGACCGTATCCGGATCGCCGACCGCAAGGTCGAGGAGCTGGAACAGACCTATGCCGACCAGCTTTCGCGCATCCGGCAGGAGCGCTCGGAAATCTTGAAAAAGGCCAAGGAGGAGGCGCAGCGGATGATCGCCGACGCCAACCGTCAGATTGAGAATACGATTCGGACGATCCGCGAAGCGCAGGCCGAGAAGGAGCTTACCCAGTTGGCCCGTAAGGAGTTGAACGATTTTCGGGACAGGGTGGAGAGGACGGATGCAGCGGATGCGGCGCACGACGAACGGGTGGCCCGCGAAATGGAGAAACTCGAACGCCGCCGCCAGCGTCGTGC
>ERZ780151.2258-NODE-2258-length-11373-cov-2.646581_pt1 | contig 11373 bp, 7 predicted proteins | sample MGYA00510983_ERZ780151 | MGnify/ENA primary metagenome ERZ780151 (study PRJEB29588, sample SAMEA2144623) | human gut metagenome | biome: human gut; feature: human-associated habitat; material: faeces | place: Denmark | collected 2008/2010 ... | reverse complement strand
CGGCACTCCGCTAGTGACCATTTCCTCGCACAACATCGCAGACGGCGACCCGGTGCAACGTGCCCGCATCGCTTACGAAGTGTCGAAGAAAGAATACGAACGGATGAAAGCGCTTGTCAAAAACAAAATCGTATCCGACAAGGATTTTGCACAGGCAGAGCAGAATTACGAGAATGCCCGCATCAGCTATGAGGCGCTCGCAAAGAACCATTCGGCAATCGGACAGAACATTACCGCTCCTATCGCCGGCTACGTGAAAAGTATTCTGGTGAAAGAAGGGGATTATGTCACAATTGGCCAGCCATTGGTCAGCGTGACACAGAACCGCCGTCTGTTCCTCCGTGCCGAAGTGTCGGAAAAGTATTACCCGTATCTCCGTACAATTAATTCCGCCAATTTCCGGACACCATATAATAATAAGGTATATGAATTGGGAGCATTGAACGGCCGGCTTCTCTCGTTCGGCAAAACAGCGGGAGACAACTCTTTCTATGTCCCCGTAACTTTTGAATTTGACAACAAAGGCGACATCATAGCCGGTTCGTTCGTAGAGGTCTACCTGCTTTCCTCCCAACTGGAGAATGTCCTTTCCCTTCCCCGCACGGCACTGACCGAGGAACAGGGAATCTACTTTGTATATCTGCAACTTGACGAAGAGGGATACAAAAAGCAAGAAGTGACTTTAGGCGCCGACAACGGCAAAAATGTGCAAATCCTCACCGGAATAAAACCGGGCGACCGCGTAGTGACGGAAGGAGCTTATCAGGTTCGTCTGGCAAGCGCCAGCAACGCAATTCCCGCACACAGCCACGAACACTAAGTGGCAAGGCGCCGCAGCCGGATTGCTTTGCGGTGCATCTATCTCATTTTTTATCACTCAATTGATGAATTATCATGCTTAACAAAATTATACATTACTCCCTGCATAACAGGTTGGTCGTACTCTGCGCGGCTTTCCTCCTGCTCATCGCGGGTACCTACACTGCCATGAATACCGAAGTTGACGTCTTCCCCGACCTCAACGCCCCGACGGTGGTTATCATGACCGAAGCCAACGGTATGGCAGCCGAGGAAGTGGAACAACTCGTTACCTTTCCTGTCGAAACAGCCGTAAACGGTGCTACCGGTGTACGCCGTGTCCGTTCTTCGTCCACCAACGGCTTCTCCGTTGTCTGGGTGGAATTTGACTGGGGAACAGACATCTACCTCGCCCGCCAGATCGTCAGCGAAAAGCTCGCCGTAGTCAGCGAGTCACTTCCCGTCAACGTGGGCAAGCCGACGCTGGGCCCGCAATCTTCTATCCTGGGCGAAATGCTGATTGTCGGTCTGACCGCCGACTCGACCTCCATGCTCGACCTCCGCACGATTGCGGACTGGACGATTCGCCCGCGCCTGCTGTCCACCGGAGGGGTGGCACAGGTAGCCGTGTTGGGCGGAGACATCAAAGAATACCAGATTCAACTGGACCCGGAACGGATGCGCCACTACTGCGTTTCAATGGGTGAAATAATGGCTGTCACCCAAGACATGAACTTAAACGCCAACGGTGGCGTACTTTACGAGTTCGGAAATGAATATATCGTGCGTGGGGTACTTTCTACCCCGAAGGTCGAGGAGCTAGGCAAAGCAGTCGTAAAAACTGTAAACACTTTCCCCGTCACACTGGAGGACATCGCCGACGTGAAAATCGGCCCCAAAGCTCCGAAACTGGGAACCGCTTCCGAACGCGGCAAACCTGCCGTACTAATGACAGTCACCAAACAGCCTGCCACTAGTACCCTCGAACTGACCGACAAACTGGAAGCCTCTCTGAAAGACCTCCAAAAGAACCTGCCTGCCGACGTGAAAGTGTCTACTGATATTTTCCGCCAAAGCCGTTTCATCGAAAGTTCGATCGGCAACGTGAAGAAGTCGCTTTTTGAAGGCGGTATTTTCGTGGTGATCGTCTTGTTCCTGTTCCTGGCAAATGTACGTACAACGGTGATCTCGCTGGTGACACTGCCTATCTCACTGCTCGTCTCCATTCTTACGCTGCACTATATGGGATTGACTATCAACACAATGAGTCTCGGTGGTATGGCCATTGCTATCGGTTCACTGGTGGACGACGCGATCGTGGACGTCGAAAACGTGTACAAGCGTCTGCGGGAGAACCGGCAGAAACCGGAGGCCGAACGGCTCAGTACACTGGAGGTGGTATTCAACGCCTCGAAGGAAGTTCGTATGCCTATCCTTAATTCGACGTTGATTATTGTAGTCAGTTTTGTCCCCCTGTTCTTCCTGAGCGGAATGGAAGGAAGAATGTTGGTCCCGCTGGGCATTGCGTTTATCGTGGCGTTGTTCGCTTCGACGGTTGTTGCGCTGACGCTGACCCCGGTACTTTGCTCGTATCTGCTGGGCAGTAACAAGACGAACAAGGAACTGAAAGAGTCATTCGTAGCCCGTTGGATGAAAGGGATTTACGGGAAGGCACTGACTTGGGTACTGGCCCACAAACGGGTGACTTTGGGAAGTACAATCGGACTGTTTGTGGTCGCTCTCGGTGTGTTCTTCACTCTCGGACGCAGCTTCCTGCCTTCTTTCAATGAGGGCTCGTTCACAATCAACATCAGTTCGCTGCCGGGCATTTCGTTGGAAGAAAGCAACAAAATGGGACATCGTGCCGAGGAACTGCTGCTGACAATTCCAGAGATACAGACGGTAGCCCGCAAGACGGGACGTGCCGAACTGGACGAGCACGCGCTTGGCGTGAACGTCTCGGAAATCGAAGCTCCGTTCGAGCTGAAAGACCGTCCGCGCAACGAGCTCGTTGCCGAAGTGCGCGAGAAACTAGGAACGATCACCGGTGCAAATATAGAAATCGGTCAGCCTATCAGTCACCGAATCGATGCCATGTTGTCCGGTACAAAGGCAAATATCGCCATCAAACTTTTCGGCGATGACTTGAACAAGATGTTCTCACTCGGCAACCGGATAAAGGACGCTATCGGAGATATACCGGGCATTGCCGACCTCAACGTGGAGCAGCAGATCGAGCGTCCGCAATTGAAGATTCAACCGAAACGGGAGATGCTTGCCAAGTTCGGGATTACCTTGCCGGAATTCTCGGAATATGTCAACGTTGCCCTTGCAGGAAAAGTGATCTCGCAGGTTTATGAACAGGGAAAGAGCTTCGATCTCATCGTAAAAGTGAAGGATGACGCACGGGACGAAATGGAGAAAATCCGCAACTTAATGGTAGACACCAACGACGGCCGCAAAGTGCCTCTGAACTACGTGGCGGAAGTGGTTTCGGCCATGGGACCGAACACGATCAACCGCGAAAACGTGAAGCGCAAAATCGTGATTTCCGCCAACGTGGCGGACCGTGACCTCCGAAGTGTGGTAAACGACATCCAAAAGCGTATCGATACGTCTATACAGCTCCCCGAAGGCTATCACATCGAATACGGCGGACAGTTTGAAAGCGAACAAGCCGCCAGCCGGACATTGGCGCTGACGTCATTCATCAGCATTGTTGTCATCTTCCTGCTGCTTTACAACGAGTTCCGCAGCGTGAAGGAATCCGGCGTTATCTTGTTGAACCTGCCGCTTGCACTGATCGGCGGTGTTTTCGCACTGGTCATCACGACGGGTGAGGTCAGCATTCCGGCAATTATCGGGTTTATCTCCCTGTTCGGCATTGCGACCAGAAACGGTATGTTGCTTATCAGCCACTATAACCACCTCCAAAAAGAGGAAGGACTGAACGTATACGACAGTGTCATGCAAGGCTCGCTCGACCGTCTGAACCCGATTCTTATGACAGCGCTTTCGTCGGCACTGGCACTGATCCCGCTGGCGCTCGGCGGCGACTTGCCCGGAAACGAAATTCAAAGTCCAATGGCCAAAGTTATCTTGGGCGGACTTTTAACCTCTACGTTCCTGAACGGTTTCATCATTCCGATTGTTTACCTGATGATGCACCGCCGGCCTACCGACGCTGCACCGGAGCAAGAATCCCTCGCGACACCCTGCTAATCATCAGCCAGACGTAATAGAAGAAACAAATAAAAGAAAAAGTATGAAACGGATTATCATTATAAGTTCTTTTGCTGCCACTGCACTCTTCACCCTGACGGGGGGTGTGCAGGCACAGAACAGCATAGAACAGGTATTAAAAAATATAGAAACGAACAACAAGGAGTTGCAGGCGAACGCCCAACTGATTACCTCGCAGAAACTGGAATCCAAAACGGACAACAACCTGCCCGATCCTACCTTGTCCTACGCTCACCTCTGGGGAGCAAAGGACAAAAACGAAACAATCGGCGAACTCGTCGTTTCGCAGAGTTTCGACTTCCCCAGCCTGTATGCCACGCGCAATAAACTGAACCGGTTGAAGGCAGGGGCTTACGACAACCAGGCGGACGTATTCCGTCAGGACAAACTGTTGCAGGCGAAAGAAGTCTGTCTGGACATTATCATGCTCCGCCAGCAGAAACAAATTCTCGAAGAAAGGCTCCGCAACGCGGAAGTACTCGCTGAAATGTATGCCAAACGTCTCCAAACCGGAGACGCCAACGCCCTCGAGACGAACAAAATCAATCTGGAATTACTGAACGTCCGCACAGAAGCCTCACTCAACGAAACGGCGCTCCGCAACAAAATGCAGGAACTGAATACGCTGAACGGCAATATCCCGGTGGTCTTTGAAGAAAGCCGGTATCCCCTCACTCCTTTTCCCTCCGATTACCAGATCTTGAAATCGGAAGTGCTCTCTGCCGACCGTACCCTCATGGCGCTCGGCAACGAAAGCCTCGTTGCCCGGAAACAAATAGCGGTCAACAAATCGCAGTGGTTGCCGAAACTGGAACTGGGATATCGCCGGAACACAGAAACGGGCACACCTTTCAACGGGGTAGTAGTCGGCTTCTCTTTCCCTCTTTTCGAAAACCGGAACAAGGTGAAGATTGCGAAAGCACAAGCTTTGAACATCGACCTGCAAAAAGAAAATGCCACGTTGCAAGTTGAATCCGAATTGTCACAGCTCTATCGTGAAGCCAAAGCACTGCATAACTCCATGGAAGAATATAAAAAGACGTTCCGGTCGCAACAGGACTTGGCATTGCTGAAACAGGCACTCACCGGAGGACAAATCAGCATGATAGAGTATTTCGTAGAAGTATCCGTCATCTACCAGAGCCACCAGAACTATCTGCAACTCGAAAACCAATATCAGAAAGCAATGGCACGGATTTACAAAAGTAAGTTGTAGACCTTATCCGGCCTTTACAACACGCGGATCTTTTCCGGCAAATACCCGCTACGGATACGCCATTCCTGCGGATAAAGATTATTAGCCCGGTTGCCGATATTCTTCACAAAACCCAGAGGAATATTTCGATAAGTGAGCAAAACATACCCGCGAGGGGCTGTCGCCGGCAAAGTGACAGCCTCTTTCCGCAAATAAGCGATTGCTTGTTCATAACTCACCGCCTCGGTTGCAAAAACATCCTGCCGCAGAAGAAGGGCACTCATGGCCAAGGCATGGGCGGGAATCAGATCTTTTCCTTTCACCTCGCCAACCGAAACGCCTGCCTGCACCACCCGCAAATGTTGTTTCATGGCAGCCAGTTCGGCTACGCATTGCTGAGGAAACGCGTGTATTTCAGCACCTTCTGCCGACAAGACGTACTTTCCGGCACACTCATCATGCAGCCATTTTCCGGCCGTTGCCATGTTTTCCTTGGAGACAGGCGAAGAAGAGGCTCCCCCACCTTTCTTACCTTTTTTCCCGGCGGATTTTCCTTTCGGAAACGAATAATAATCGGCATAACTGTCCTCCCCTGCCGTTTCCGGTTTGCGGAGTACGGACAAGAAAAAGCCTTCACCCTTCGTCTTATGCGGGAAAAAGTGATATACGGAAGCCGATTCGCCGCACAGCAGATTTCCTGTGATATTCCACTCTTCCCGAATATCTACCGCCAACGATTCCGCCCCAAATTCCTGCTGAATCCAACGGACATTTTCTTCGTCCTCTTTCGTGTTATATGTACAGGTACTGTATATAAGAATGCCTCCGGGTTTCAGACTCGGCCAAACGTCCGCAATAATCCTCCGTTGCCGTTGCCAGCAAATTTCCACATTCTCCGGACTCCATTCTTCAACGGCCACCGGATCTTTACGGAACATCCCTTCGCCGGAGCAAGGCACATCTGTCAGAATAACGTCAAAGAAAGAAGGCAAAGCCGAAAAATCAGCCGGGTCGTTATTCGTAACCACCACATCCGGATGTCCCCATTTCGTCAGGTTCTCCGCCAAAATCTGCGACCGGTTCCGGATTACCTCGTTGGCAACCAGCAAACTACCTTCGGGCAACACACTACGAGCATGGGTCGATTTCCCTCCCGGAGCGGCACAAAGGTCGAGCATCACCACCGGCTTCGTGACATGCTGCCGGAGCACCTGTTCCACGAACATCGAAGAAGCCTCCTGCACATAATAACACCCTGCATGAAACAACGGGTCGAATGTAAAAGTGAGCCGTTCGTCGAGGTAGATTCCCTCCGAAGACCAGGGAGGTTGAACCGATAGAGCATTTTCCACTTTCAACCGATGAACTTTCAACCGATTCAGCCTAATGCTCACGGGAGGTTCCTGCTGCAAGGCGGAAACCAGTTTTTCGTATTCTTCGACGCCCAACAAAGCGCGGGTATATTCTGTAAAAGAAGCGGGTAAATTCATTTTCATTTATTAATTTGCGCAAATATCAAAAATATTTCGTCTCTTTGCAACTTTCTCGGATACTAACTGCGTCTAACAGACAAAGAAACAAATTAAAAAATAACAAATATGAAACAAATTCTAATAGCATTATTGCTCGCATTCACCACTTCGACAGTAATTAATGCACAAAAACAGAGTAGCATTGAGAAGGATTCTACCGAAAATGTGAAAGTGACCCTTTCGAAAAAGACAGACACCAAGGCGGATGAATCCAACACAACAGTGACGGTGATCGGTGTAGATACAACGGCGGGCAAGGACGCAAACAGTGTCAGCTCCTCCGGAAGCAGCCACGGAAAAGTTGGTTTTACCTTCGAATCGGATGACAACGACCTTCCCTTCGGCAACCTCAGCGACACGATCAGCGGAGGGATCCTGATCTCTATTATCGCAATCGTCGCCGTCTTCGGACTGCCCGTATTTATCTTGTTTGTAATCTTTTTCTTCCGCTACAAGAACCGGAAAGCCCGTTACCGCCTTGCCGAACAGGCCATTGCAGCCGGACAACCGCTGCCGGAAAACTTTATCCGCGAAAACCGGCCGGCCGACCAACGCTCACAAGGCATCAAAAACACCTTTACAGGGATCGGACTTTTCATCTTCCTCTGGGCGATCACCGGAGAGTTCGGAATCGGAGCAATCGGACTGCTTATCATGTTTATGGGCATCGGCCAATGGATAATAGGCAGCAAACAACAGAAAACAGATGATATTGATCCTTTCCGGATGAACGTTTCCCGGAAAAGAGACATCGACACCCGGAACAATTCTGCTGCCGGAAACAATTTCGGTACCCGAAACGATCCCCCCACCGGAAACAATTTCGATGCAGCCGCCCCTTCGGCAACGCAGCAGGAAGAAAGAAACGGAGAAAAGAGCGACGAAAATAAATGAGCCAAATCAACGATATATCGCTAGTCGCACAGGTCGTAGTGTTCAAAAACACTAGGGCCTTCGACCAGTTAGTGAAGAAATACCAGTCGCCCGTGCGGCGGTTCTTTCTCAACCTGACTTGCGGCGACAGCGAATTGAGTGACGATTTGGCGCAGGATACATTCATCAAGGCATATACCAATCTCTCTTCTTTCCACAATCTGTCGAGTTTCTCAACGTGGCTCTACCGCATTGCCTATAATGTTTTTTATGATTATATTCGCAGCCGGAAAGAAATGGCCGGCTTGGACACAACGGAAATAGATGCCATTAACAGTACCGAACAAGAAAACGTCGGGCAGAAAATGGATGTCTACCAGTCGCTCAAAACGCTAAAAGACGTGGAACGAACCTGCATCACCTTGTTTTATATGGAAGATTTAAGCATTGACAAGATCGCAGGTATTACCGGAATACCGGCAGGAACGGTGAAAAGCCACCTGTCGCGTGGAAAAGATAAATTAGCAACGTACTTAAAACAAAATGGTTATGACAGAAATAGACAATGATAAACTCTTGCGCGACTTCTTTACCGAAAACAGGCAGGAGATAGCGGACAGGGGATTCAGCCGCCGTGTCATGCACCACCTACCCGACCGCAGCAATCGGCTGGCACGCATTTGGAACGCCTTCGTCATGGCTGTGGGAGCCGTACTTTTCGTCTCCTTAGGCGGACCGGAAGCTGCATGGGGAACGATTCGGGAGGTATTCATCGGCATGATTAATCATGGAACAACAAGTCTCGACCCGAAATCAATCATTATCGCAAGTGTAGTGTTACTGTTTATGGCTGCGAGAAAAGTAGCTTCATTGGCATAGGCGGTACGGAAATGTTAAGATTTAACAGTCCTGTCCGGCAAGGAAGACTATCAAAAAGAGGAAACGCCGTTCTTTGTATACAGACCAGGGCATTCCTGCACGCAGAAAGGGCGGTTTAACGCAGTGTTAAACCGCCCTTTCCGTATCACACAAATCACGGTTATTACTTACTGATTATCAATATAATACATCACATTCCCTTGCTTATCTCCCTGTTTACTCCAAACAGTCGGTCTTCACATAGTTACAATTTTGACAAGTAAGGCTTCGCGGCTGCGTACCGAAACAGTTAGTCCTCATAATTTTTCCCTTACTAATAAACCTGTCCGACTGTTAAACAATAATAAATCTACCCTTTGTTCCCGATTAGCCCAAACATAGATGTTGTATCTTTGTTGCTCTGTAAACTAAAATAGAGAGAAAAGTTTTGAAATTACGTATATTCATTTTATTCCTGTTCCTGCCTTTATTGCGTGCCCAGGCAAGCGTCATCGACAGTTTGATGACCCAACCCCGGGATTCTATCGGACTCACGAGTGATTCCCTTGTACTGCATTTTTTAGAGGAATCGGGTATACCTATCTCCGATAATAATAAAGTGAAACTGCTGAAAAGCGGGCGGGAAAAGTTTATCGACTTGTTTGAAGCAATCCGTCAGGCCAAGCACCACGTGCATCTGGAATATTTCAACTTCCGAAACGACTCTATCGCCAACGCCTTATTCGCCCTTCTCGCCGAAAAAGTAAAAGAAGGTGTCGAAGTGCGGGCAATGTTCGACGCTTTCGGCAACTGGTCGAACAACCAGCCGCTCAAAAAAAGACATCTCAAGAAAATCCGTGAACAAGGGATTGAAATCGTCAAGTTCGACCCGTTCACTTTCCCTTATATCAACCACGCCGCCCACCGCGACCACCGGAAGATTGTCGTAATCGACGGAGAAATTGCTTATACCGGCGGCATGAACATCGCCGACTATTACATCAATGGACTACCCAAAATCGGTACATGGCGCGATATGCACATGCGCATTGAAGGCGATGCGGTGAACGATTTGCAGGAGATTTTCCTTACAATCTGGAACAAAGAAACCAAGCAGAACATCGGTGGGGAAATTTATTTCCCTCAACATGAAGACAGTACAAATATCGTTGTCGCTATCGTAGACCGCACTCCGAAGAAAAACAGCCGTATGCTGAGCCATGCATACGCCATGTCGATCTACTCGGCACAAAAAAACGTACATATCGTCAATCCTTATTTCGTGCCGACTTCTTCTATCAAAAAAGCGCTCAACCGGACAATCGACCGGGGAGTGAACGTAACAATTATGGTTTCGTCCGCCTCCGACATCCCTTTCACGCCGGATGCCGCACTTTACAAGTTGCATAAGTTGATGAAACGGGGGGCAACAGTTTATATGTACAACGGAGGATTCCACCATTCTAAAATAATGATGATCGACGACTTGTTCTGCACCGTCGGCACCGCCAACCTGAACAGCCGCAGCCTCCGTTACGACTACGAGACGAACGCTTTCATCTTCGACAAGAAGACAACGGCGGAACTGAACACCATGTTCCGCAACGACATCGAGCACTGCACACAGTTAACACCGGAATTTTGGAAAAAGCGCTCGCCATGGAAGAAGTTCGTCGGCTGGTTTGCTAATTTATTCACGCCATTTTTGTAATTTTGCACAAAGAGGATGACTAAAAAGCCAATAGTATCCCAAACTCTCCTCCTTCCCGAAAGAGGGGATTGGAGAGGATACCGACTTTTAAGCACAGCCTTGCAAATGCATTAACGCTTTGATAATTTACTCATTATGAAACAATATCTCGATTTACTGAACCGTGTGTTGACTGAAGGCACGGAGAAAAGCGACCGCACCGGTACCGGAACGATCAGCGTGTTCGGTCACCAAATGCGCTTCAACCTCGACGACGGCTTTCCCTGTCTCACCACCAAGAAATTACATCTGAAATCAATCATATATGAATTGCTGTGGTTCCTCCAAGGAGACACGAACGTGAAATACCTGCAAGAACACGGTGTCCGCATCTGGAACGAATGGGCGGACGAAAACGGTGACCTGGGACATATCTCCGGCTACCAATGGCGTTCGTGGCCCGACTACAACGGCGGATTCATCGACCAGATCAGCGAAGCGATAGAGACGATCAAACAAAATCCGGACTCACGCCGGATTATTGTCAGCGCATGGAACGTAGCGGATTTGAATAACATGAACCTCCCTCCCTGTCATGCGTTTTTCCAGTTCTACGTAGCGGACGGACGACTGAGCCTCCAACTTTACCAACGCAGCGCCGACATTTTCCTCGGCGTGCCTTTCAACATTGCTTCATACGCACTGTTGCTGCAAATGGTAGCGCAGGTGACGGGATTGAAGGCCGGAGACTTCGTTCATACATTCGGTGACGCACATATCTATCTGAATCATCTGGAACAGGTAAAACTGCAACTGTCCCGCGAACCGCGTCCGTTGCCGCAGATGAAAATCAACCCGGATGTGAAAAGTATCTTCGATTTCAAATTCGAGGATTTCGAACTGGTGAATTATGACCCGCATCCGCACATCGCAGGTGTGGTAGCAGTCTGACCCCGGCACGATGCAGACGGAAGAATATCAAACGAACTTAATCTGTATGAGTAAAATATCTATTATAGCGGCCGTAGACCGCCGCATGGCTATCGGATTCGAGAACAAACTCCTTTTCTGGTTGCCCAACGACTTGAAACGTTTCAAAGCACTGACCACGGGAAATACAATTGTTATGGGAAGAAAAACTTTCGAATCACTCCCCAAAGGCGCCCTGCCCAACCGCAGGAATG
>ERZ780151.2246-NODE-2246-length-11446-cov-1.990958_pt1 | contig 11446 bp, 7 predicted proteins | sample MGYA00510983_ERZ780151 | MGnify/ENA primary metagenome ERZ780151 (study PRJEB29588, sample SAMEA2144623) | human gut metagenome | biome: human gut; feature: human-associated habitat; material: faeces | place: Denmark | collected 2008/2010 ... | reverse complement strand
ATGAGAGAGAGCAGACACTCAACCAGTTGCTGTCAGAGATGGATGGTTTTGATTCATCAAAAGGTCTTGTAATACTCGGTGCTACAAACAGACCTGAGGTACTTGATAAGGCACTTCTTCGTCCAGGTCGATTTGACAGGAGGATAATCGTTGAAAAACCTGACCTTAAGGGTCGTGTTGATATTCTTAAGGTTCATGCAAAAGATGTACTTATGGACGATTCTGTAGATTTTGATGCGATTGCACTTGCAACGAGTGGTGCCGTAGGTTCAGATCTTGCCAATATGATAAATGAGGGTGCGATAATGGCGGTCCGTGCAGGAAGAAAAGCAGTAAGCCAGGCAGATCTTTTTGAGGCAGTCGAGGTTGTCATTGCAGGTAAGGAAAAGAAAGACAGGATATTAGGAAAAGAAGAAAAGAGAATAGTTGCTTACCATGAGGTAGGTCATGCTCTCGTAACGGCATTGCAAAAAGATGCCGAGCCGGTGCAAAAGATTACAATAGTTCCAAGAACGATGGGGTCTTTAGGTTATGTTATGCAGGTGCCTGAGGAAGAAAAGTATCTTATGAGCAAAGATGAGATATTGACAAGAATAACGACACTTTTCGGTGGACGTGCCGCAGAGCAGATTATATTTAACTCAATCACGACAGGAGCGTCAAATGATATAGAACAAGCTACATCACTTGCAAGAGCGATGGTAACTCAGTATGGAATGACGGACAAGTTTGGAATGATAGGACTAGAATCGGTTCAGAATAAATATCTTGACGGAAGAACTGTATTAAACTGTGGTGATGCGACAGAAGCAGAGATAGATCAGGAAGTTATGCGTATTCTTAAAGAGTGCTATGCAAAAGCTGAGGAGCTTTTAAGAGGTGACAGGGATGCACTTGACAAACTTGCAGAATTTCTTATCAAGCATGAGACAATCACCGGTAAGGAATTTATGAAGATATTCCGCAAAGTAAAAGGAATAGAAGAACCTGAGGGTGACCTTTATGATGCGATAGTTATCGATGTTGATGGAACTTTGCTTGATTCAGACAAGCAGATAAGCGAAAAGACGGTAGAGACAATCGTTGATGCTCAGAAGAGAGGTAAGAAGATTGCCATAGCATCGGGACGCTCAATAGCAGGTATCAGAAAAAACGCGTCAAAAATACAGCTTGAAAAGTTCGGTGGATTTGTTATCGCTTACAACGGAACTACTGTAGTAAACTGTAAGACAGGTGAGTGCATCTATAATCAGATGGTTCCTGGTGAGATATTAGAACCGGTATATAAAGAAGCAGTTAAGGCAGAGGTTTCAATAGCTGTTTATAATGATGCCGAAAAAGAACTTATCGCCGCAAATGGTGTGACGAGATATATAGACGCTGATGCAAGGGATTGTGATGTTGCTGTCAGGGAGACAGATGATTTTGTCAAAGTCGTAAACTTTGGATTTAACAAGATAATGCTCAGTGGTGAGCCTGACAGCATGAAAAACATTGAAAAACATATGAGAGAGATGTTTGGTGATAAGGTCAATGTGTTCCGTTCAGACCCTCATTTTGTTGAACTTCTTCCAAAGTATGTTGACAAGGGAGTTGCAGTTGAGAAACTTATGCGTTATCTCGATATAAACAGGGAAAAAGTTATCTGCGTCGGTGACAGCATAAATGATATGCCAATGCTCAGATATGCCGGAATGGGTGTTGCAATGGGCAATGCACAGGACAAAGTAAAACAGGCGGCAGACTATGTAACACTCTCACACAATGAGGATGGTGTTGCAAATGTTATAAATAAATTTATGACACCTGCTTCAAAGAAGAAAGAAAATGAAGAAGCTGCACAGGACAGTGAAGATAAAAAAGCAGTAAATATAGAGGCTCAAAATGCAGAAGCAGAGAACAGAGAAGTAGAGAATACGGAAGCTCAAAGCATAGAAAACAAAACAGTTACATTGTCAAAGGAAAATGCAGAGGACACTGACGAAGAAAAATTTTAATAAAGTGCTGTTATAAAAAAGGGAGGGGCAGGTGGTTAAAAAAAGTGTTTGACATAAAAGAAGAATTAAAGAAACTGCCTGCAAAGCCCGGTGTTTATCTGATGCATGACAAGAGTGATGCCATCATATATGTAGGAAAGGCGATAAGCCTAAAAAACAGGGTGAGACAGTATTTTCAGGCGGGCAGGAGAGTATCTCCAAAGATTGAGAGAATGATTTCCCAGATAGACCATTTTGAATATATAATCACTGACTCCGAGGTGGAGGCTCTCGTTCTTGAGAACAATCTTATAAAAGAGCATGAGCCGAAATACAACACAATGCTCAAGGATGACAAGACTTATCCTTATATAAAGGCAACGGTTTATGAAGATTTTCCGAGACTTATTTATTCAAGACAGCAAAAAAAAGATAAGTGCAAATATTTCGGACCGTTTACGAATGTGACGGCTGCTAGGGATACGCTTGAATTTGCACATAAGATATACCGGATAAGAACCTTATTTCAAAGGCGTTCGCATTGCCCGACTGTTCCGCAAAAAACAGACGTAAAAAGATATGCCTTAATTATCATATCGGAAAATGCAATGCACCGTGTCAGGGCTATATCAGCAAAGAGGAATATAACAAGAATTTTAATAAGGCTTTAAAGCTGATAGAGGGCGATTATAAGCAGGTTATCGAATATCTTGAGGAAAAGATGTATGAGGCATCTGAAAAAATGGAATATGAGCAGGCGGCAGTCTGCAGGGATTTGATAGAAAGTGTAAAGAAAATGTCCGTGAAACAGAAGATAAATGATTTTGGCGGAATGGACAGGGATGTTGTTGCACTTGCGAGGACAAATGAGGAAGCTGTAGTACAGGTTTTCTTTATAAGAGAGGGAAAACTTATCGGCAGGGATCATTTTCACTTAAAGGGAAGTTACGGCGAGAAAGAAAATGATATGCTTCAGGCATTTATTAAACAATTTTATGCCGGAACACCTTTTATTCCTCGTGAAGTCATGGTAGAATATGAAGTGACGGAGTCTGAGCTGATAGAAAAGTGGCTCAGTGAAAAAAGGGGCGGCAAAGTCAGTATCATTGTTCCGAAAAAGGGACAGAAAGAAAGACTTGTCGAGCTTGCACATAAAAATGCCGCTATGGTTCTCACAAAGGATATGGAAAAGATAAAGCGTGAGGAGGAGAGGACTACGGGAGCCATGAAACAGATTTCAGGATGGCTGGGTCTTGAAGATGTATCGCGAGTTGAGTCCTATGACATATCAAATATAAGTGGTTTTTTATCGGTCGGCTCAATGGTTGTATTCGACGATGGCAAACCTAAAAAAAGTGAATACAGAAAATTCAGGATAAAAACAGTAGAGGGACCAAACGACTATGCCAGTATGTATGAGGTACTAAAACGCAGATTCAGTCATGGTCTTATGGAGATAGAACAGTTAAATGAAAAAAAATTTTCTACTGAGTTTGGAAGTTTTACAAAGTTTCCGGATCTTATAATGATGGATGGAGGTGTCGGACAGGTTCACATAGCAATGCAGGTTCTCTCAGAGCTTGACATAGACATTCCCGTGTGTGGAATGGTAAAGGATGACAACCACAGGACGAGAGGACTGTTTTTTGATGAACATGAGATACCTATAGATACAAACAGTGAGGGATTTCGCCTGATGACAAGAATACAGGACGAGGTACATCGTTTTGCCATAGAATACCACCGCTCACTCAGGAGCAAAGAGCAGGTAAAGTCGATACTGGATGATATTCCGGGTATCGGAGAGAAAAGGCGTAAAGCTCTTATGAAACATTTCGCATCAATAGAAGCGATAAAAAATGCAGCGATAGATGAACTTGCACAGGCAGAAAGTATGAATGAAAAAGCAGCGGCAAGTGTTTATAAATTTTTTCATCAAGGAGGAGCAAAGGAATGATGCAGGGAGAATACAGCGTGTCTCTTAAAGATATGATAGAGGCACTTAAATTGGAAAATTGCACACCGGATGTCGATATAAACGACATTAAGATAACGCAAAATGAAGTAAACAGACCGGCATTACAGCTTGCAGGATATTTTGACTATTTTGATTCAAGCCGTATTCAGATAATCGGTCATGTAGAACACACATATATGCAGCAGAAAGGCATGGAGCATAGTGTGGCAATGATGGAAAGAATCATGGCAGGAAGCGAGGATAAAGGGCAGCCACCATGTATCGTGTATTGCAGGGAGATATGGGTAGAGGATGAGATAGTTGCTCTTGCAAACAAATATCGTGTACCTCTTCTTAGAAGCCGCAAAGCGACATCACCGTTTATGGCTGAACTTATAAGATGGCTTGGAGCTGAGCTTGCACCAAGATGTTCTGTTCACGGCGTACTTGTAGACATATACGGCGAGGGTGTACTTATCATGGGTGAGAGTGGAATTGGTAAATCAGAAGTAGCACTTGAGCTTATCCACAGAGGTCATCGTCTTGTTTCGGATGATGTAGTTGAGATAAAGAGAGTGAGTGACAACTCACTTATAGGAAGTTCACCTGATATTACAAGACATTTTATTGAGCTTAGAGGCATAGGAATTATTGATGCGAAAGCACTTTTCGGTGTTGAGAGTGTTAAGGACTGGCAGGAGATAGATCTTGTAATCAAGCTTGAAGAATTTAATAAAGAACAGGAATATGACAGACTCGGACTTGAGGAGCAGTATATAGAGTTTCTTGACAGCAAGGTAGTGTGTCATTCGATTCCGATAAGACCGGGTAGAAATGTTGCGATAATCTGCGAATCCGCAGCAGTAAACCACAGACAGAAAAAGATGGGATATAACGCAGCGGTAGAGCTTTACAACAGAGTTACAAATAATCTGGCTGAAAAACGCAAAAACAATAAATGATGAAGTGAAAGAGAATGAAAGTGGAGGGAAGAAATGTTATTTGTAAAAACAGAAGATTTAAAACCCGGGATGAGACTTGCAAAACCTATATATAACAGAAATGGGGTTATGCTTTATGAACGCAATTCTAAAATCACAAGTCAAGGTATCATAAGCGTAAACAATTTTGGACTGATAGGAATTTATATACTTGAGCCTGCCGAACCGGTACCGCCTATGTCAGAGGATGATATAGAGTTTGAGAGATTTCAGGCTATGTCTATATTTGAGATAAAAGAAATACTTGATGCATATTCCGAGGGTAAAAAAGAAAATAATATGTATCAGTTCATAAACCAGCTTTTGAAAAAATATGGCTCACTTCATCATAAGATTAACTTTATACAGAATATCAGAAGCAATGATGACTATGTGTATAAACATTCACTCAATACAGCAATATTGTGTGCGTTGATTTCAAGCAGGCTTGGTCTTGAATTTAAGACACAGCTTGATCTTACGGCAGCGGCACTTTTGCATGATATAGGCGGATTGCAAATACCAAATAATATCAGAAGAAAAAAGACTATAGATCTGACAATGGAGGATGAAAAGAAGATAACTATGTGTTATCAGAATTCATATGATGCGTTCAAGGCAAATTTAGATCTTTCTCCTGATATAAAAAGGATATTGTCAGCGGGATTAATGCTTCTGCATCCTGATATACCGTCGGCAACAGAAAATGTACCTAAGGTTATCGGGGCAGAGATACTCAAAGTCGCAAACTGTTTTGATAATATGACAGCTATGAAGTTTGGTGATGAACCGTTATCGGAGATAGCGGCAATAAGATACCTTTTAGAGATGGAAGACCAGTTTGACAGGAAAATAGTTGATGCACTGTTAGATAGTATAAATATTTTAAGTCCCGGTGTCTGTGTAGAGTTTACAAATGGTGATAAAGGACTTGTAGTTACTGCAAATGACAGTAATGTATTAGAGCCGTTTGTATTATCTTTCAATGATAATAAGCTTTACAACCTTGCTGACAGCAAGGTTGCAGAGCAGATGAAGATAAAAGACATAATGAAAACAATGGATAACCGTCATGTCGTTGACCGCGAGTTTCTCAGTCAGTACATGGGTAAAACTTTACATATGGGTGAGAAATAACAGCTGCAGGAAAGAGGAAAAATATGTTTATTATAGTTGGTCTTGGCAATCCTGAGAGAAAATATGATGGCACAAGACATAATATAGGATTTTCAGCAATAACAGTTATAGCGGATAAATATAACATATCAATGGATATTAAGAAACATAAGGCTGTCTGCGGAAAAGGTTATATAGAGGGACAGAAAGTCATACTTGCGATGCCGCAGACATATATGAACTTAAGCGGTGAGAGTGTGAGAGAACTTGTGGATTACTATAAGATAGACCCGGAGAGTGAACTTATAGTTATATATGATGACATAAATCTTGCACCGGGCAGACTGCGTATCCGTGAAAAGGGAAGTGCGGGAGGCCACAATGGTATTAAAAATATCATAAGCCACCTTGGAACGCAGGTATTTCCGAGAATACGCATAGGAGTTGGTGAAAAGCCAAAAGGCTGGGACCTTGCAGACTATGTACTTGGACGATTTGCAAAGGATGAAGAACCTGTTATAAGAGAAGCACTTGACAATGCAGCCGAAGCTTGTGGCATTATTGTCGATGATGAGATTAGAACGGCGATGAATAAATTCAATTAAAATGTAAGAAATGAAAAGCTGAACTGTTAATTAAAATTACTCACAGACATTTTGGGTCTGTGAGTTTTGTTGTTAAGGTTAATGAAAGGAGGAAAAGAGATGGCTGAGCTGCTCAAAACACTGCTAGAGCCGTTGGAGGAGATAAATGCCTATAAAACGGTGGCTGAGGATATAGAGCGGGAGAAGTTTCCAGTTCATATATCAGGCTGTATCGATACGCAGAAGTGTCATCTGATATATGGACTATCACATTCAGAGCACTGGAGAGTTATCATTGCTTCAAATGAGATAAAGGCGAGGGAAATATACGATGATTACAAACTCTTTGACAGGGATGTACTCTTTTATCCTGCAAAAGACATAATATTTTTCGGTGCGGACATTCAGGGAAGTGCGATAAGCACTGAGAGATTAAAAGTTGTCGATGCAATGTTAAAGAATGATTCCGGAACGATAGTGACTACAATAGATGCCGGACTTGACTGTATTATGGACAGCCAGGCTTCAAAAAGTTCAAGATTTATTATTGAAGAAACCGATATTGTGAACATGGATATTCTTGAAAAAAAACTTGTTGATATGGGTTATGAGAGACAGACACAGGTTGAAAAGCCGGGAGATTTTTCTGTTCGTGGAGGTATAACCGATATATTTCCAATAACTATGGATTGTCCTGTCCGTATAGAATTTTTTGATAATGAAGTTGATACGATAAGGGCATTTGATGTGCAGAGCCAGCGTTCGATAGAGAGAATGGATAAGGTTGAGGTGACACCTGCCGCCGAGATGACATTGTCGGATGAACAGTTAAAGGCGGCTTTGAAAAAGATTGAAAAAGAATATCAGAAGATGCTTGAAAAGTTCAGAAAAGAAAAAAATCATGATGCGATTAACAGGCTTACTGATACTGTAGAGCAGATAAAAGTAAATTTTGATATGTACCACGGCCGTATGGGACTTGAGAGTTTCACAAAATATTTTGATATATCGACAAGCAGTTTTTTTGACCTGTTTGATGATAAAGATACGATATTTTTTGTTGATGAACCGATACATTGTATAGAAAAGCTGGGGTCGGTTGAGAGTGAGTTCAGGGAGAGTATGCAGGGCAGACTTGAGAAAGGTTATATTTTGCCGGGACAGGCAGATGTCATATATTCATCGTCTTATGTCATGGCAAGGCTCGAACAAAAAAGAACAGTGTATCTTTCGTTGCTTGATATGCTTCCTAAGGAAATTAAAGTAAAAGATGAAGCAAATATAGCAGTACAATCATTGCCATCGTATAACCAGCACATTGAGATGCTTATTGAGGATATAAAAAAGTGGCGGAGTGAAAAGTTCAGGGTACTTATATTATCAGGTTCAAAGATAAGAGCCGAGAGACTTGCAAAAGATTTGAATGAATATGAAATTCCTGCATTTTACCGTGAATCTCTTGGTGATGAATTAAAATCCGGTGAAGTTATGACGAGTTACGGATGGCTCCGCAGAGGTTTTGAGTACAGGGCACAGAAATTTATTGTTGTCACCGAGGGAGATATATTCGGTGCAAAGCAGAAGCGTAGAAAGAAAAAGATAAAAAAATTTGACGGAAAATCAATTCAGAGTTTTAATGAACTCAATGTCGGTGATTATGTCGTACATGAAGAACACGGACTTGGAATATACAGAGGAATAGAGAAGATAAGGGTCGAGAATGTTACTAAAGACTTTTTTAAGATAGAGTACGGTGACGGTGGAAACCTTTATGTTCCGGTGTCGGGGCTTGATGTTTTGCAAAAATATGCAGGACAGGATGTTGTAAAGAAACCTAAACTAAATAAACTTAATTCTTCTGAGTGGAAAAAGACAAAGAGCAGGGTAAAACACGCAGTAAACGAGGTCGCAAAGGAACTTGTGCTTCTTTATGCGAAAAGGCAGCAGACAAAAGGCTATTGCTTTGGAAAAGATACTGTATGGCAGACCGAATTTGAGGATATGTTCCCGTTTGACGAGACAAAAGACCAGCTTGATGCGATAGATGCAACAAAGAAAGACATGGAAAGCAACAAGGTAATGGATAGGCTTATATGCGGGGATGTTGGATATGGAAAGACGGAGATTGCGATAAGGGCGGCATTTAAGGCTGCAAATGACGGAAAACAGGTTGCGTTTTTAGTTCCGACGACGATACTCGCACAACAGCATTACAACACCTTTAAGGAAAGGCTCGGTGATTATCCGGTCAGGGTAGAGATGCTTTCAAGATTCAGGACCCCGGCACAGCAGAAAAAAGCACTGGAGGGATTGAAAAAAGGTGATGTCGATATAATAATAGGAACGCACAGACTTTTATCTAAAGATGTTGAATTTAAAGATTTGGGACTTCTAATAGTTGATGAGGAACAGCGTTTTGGTGTTGCTCACAAGGAAAAGATAAAGCAGATAAAAGGCGATGTGGATGTTCTTACGCTTAGTGCGACACCGATTCCGAGAACGCTCCACATGAGCCTTGCAGGAATAAGGGACATGAGTGTGCTTGAAGAACCGCCCGTTGACAGACTGCCTATCCAGACATTTGTTATGGAGCACAACCCTGAGATAATAAGAGAAGCAATAAACAGGGAGCTTGCAAGAAACGGTCAGATATTCTATGTTTACAACAGGGTAAAAGGAATCGACGAGGCAGCTATGGAAATTCAAAAACTCGTGCCTGATGCGAATGTTGCATATGCACACGGGCAGATGAGCGAGAGACAGCTTGAAAAGATAATGATGGCATTTATCAACGGTGAAATAGATGTTATGGTGGCAACGACTATCATAGAAACCGGTCTTGATATATCAAATGTAAATACGATTATCATAGATAATGCCGACCAGATGGGACTTTCACAGCTTTACCAGCTTAGAGGGCGTGTCGGAAGATCAAACAGAAATTCATATGCGTTTCTTATGTATAAGCGGAACAAAGTTCTTAAAGAAATCGCAGAAAAAAGACTTGCCGCAATAAAAGAGTTTACTGAGCTTGGTTCAGGCATAAAAGTTGCGATGCGAGATCTTGAGATAAGAGGAGCTGGAAATCTTCTCGGAGAAGCACAGTCGGGGCATATGGAGGCTGTCGGTTATGACCTTTATTGCAAGATGTTAAACGAAGCGGTGCACCATCTAAAAGGAGATACCAATATTTCTGAGGAATTTGAGACAGAGATAGATATAAATGTAAATGCGTATATTCCTGAAACTTATATAAGAAGTGAATACCTGAAACTTGATATGTATAAGAGGATAGCAGCGATAGAGAATGTGGAAGAATATAACGATATGCAGGAAGAACTTACCGACAGATTTGGAGATATGCCGCAGTCAGCCGATAACCTGCTGCGTGTAGCACTTCTTAAAGCTGATGCACATAAGGCATATATAAGCAGGATATTACAGAAAGAGGACGGTGTCAGGTTTTATCTGTATGAAGGTAAACTTCCAGATACGGAAAAACTTAAGAAAATGCTTGATGAATACCAGGGCAAAATAAAATATGCCGGAAGTAAAGAGCCGTATCTTTTATATATGATGCAAAAGGATAAAAAAAAGGCGGTTTCGAGAAATATGTATAGAATGCCGTCAAAAAATATGATAAAAAAAGAAAAAAAGTTGACAGCAGACGAAATATTTAATATTGTTGAGAGTGTGATAAAAAGCATTGGAGGGCTATATGATAAAAAATAGATATACAAAAGCGGCAGCGTGTGCCGTGCTTGCCGTGTCGATGATATTTACGGGATGCGGAAAAAAAGAGGGTACAAAGAACGCAGATAAAAAAGCGGAGACAACAAAAACAATTCGTCTTGAAAGAGGAGATATTACGGCAAATTCATATGTGATAAAGGTAGGTAATGCCGGTGTTCAGTACAGTGAAGTGTTAAACTACTGTTATCTTCTCAAAAATCAATATGAAAGCAGCTTTGGAAGTGAATTATGGAAATATAAGATTGATGATAAGACAACGATAGGGGACAAAGCTAAAAAAGAAATCGTAAGTACACTTACACAGTTAAAGCTTATTGGCGTAAATGCTGCAAAACAGGGTGTGACTCTTGATAATGACGAGCAGGATCAGGCATTGCAGGATGCACAGAAGCTTATAAAAAAGGCTTCAAAAGCTGACAGAAAAAAATATGAGCTTAATGTAAACAGCGTAAAAGAGCTGTTCGAGGACAATATACTTGCAAACAAAATGTTTTATGTTGCGACGGATGATGCGGATACAAATGTGACCGATGATGAGGCAAAGCAGATAAAAATCAGTTATATTGAGCTTATCACTAAGGGAACGGACAAAAACGGACGAAAAGTAAATATGAATGCAGCTGGGAAAGCAAAGACTTATAAGAGAATGAAAGAGATGCTTAAAGAAGCGAAAAAGGCTGATAATTTTTCTGACTATGCCGCTGTCAATACGGAAAGCAGACAGAGTGAGGTTACGATAGGAATGGATACAAAGCTTCTGGATAAAGAAGCCGTAGATGCAGCATTTTCGTTGAAAAAAGGTAAGATGAGCAATGTAATAGGAGGCAAAAACGGATATTACATCATTTATTGTGAAAATGATAATGACGAAGATGCGACATATGCCAGAAAAGAGGCTATTATTGAAGAACGCCAGACTAAGATGTTTAAAGAAAAGTATTCTAAGTGGCTCTCAGAGTCAAGCGTCGATATAAGCAATAAGTTCTGGGATGTGTTTAAACTTTAGGTAACAGTTCAGCCTCTCATTTATTACATTCGTAAACCTGACAGCAAGCTGTCAGTCGCTGCTATGCAGCTTGT